>Ga0116170_10003625_pt1 | contig 14383 bp, 11 predicted proteins | sample AD_JPNHW1_MetaG_FD_89797 | JGI IMG/M metagenome (GOLD analysis project Ga0116170, IMG submission 89797) | Active sludge microbial communities of municipal wastewater-treating anaerobic digesters from Japan - AD_JPNHW1_MetaG | ecosystem: Engineered > Bioreactor > Anaerobic > Digestate | place...
CCAGGATCATGTTTATAATGTCCCAGTTGGGGCGCGGTTCGCCCTGCGAAATGAAATACGCTTTGCCCGCGCAGGCCGCCCCGGGCGAAAGTTTTTCCGCGGCCAGCCAGTGGGCCATGACGGCGTCGTCGATATAGGTGGTGTCTATAAGTTTGTTATAGGCGCCTATGCGGCGCAGCTTGCCCGCCCTGCCCTGCGAAACTATCCTGGAAATAAGGTGGTCGCGCCCCGGCCCCCAGACGAGATGAGGTCTTAAGGCTATGGTGGAGAACTGCGGCGAATTCAGCGCCAGCACCAGGCGCTCGGCCAGGGCTTTGGTGGCGGCGTAATGCGAATCGAAACGGGCCGCGTAGGGCGCCGTTTCGTCCCAGCCTTCCACGTCGCCGCCGGCGAACACTACGCTGGGGGAACTGGTGAAAATGAAACGCTTCACGCCGGCGGCTTTGGCGGCGGTCAGCAGGTTGGCAGTGCCGGCTACGTTCGTGTCGTAAAAATCCTGGTAGCTGCCCCACATGCCGACCTTGGCCGCCACGTGGAAGACCGTGTCGCAGTTCCGGCAGGCCAGGGCCGCCGCCGCCGGGTCATTTATGTCTCCGCGCAGGCATTCGACGCCCAGCTCAGTCAGGCGGGGATACTCTCCGCGCGCGAGGCTGCGCACGGAAACTCCTTTAGACAGCAGCAGGCCCGTAAGGGCTCCGCCCAGGAAGCCGCCGCCGCCGGTGACCAAAGCTTTCATGCGAGCCGCTCCGCGGCCCAGGCCGCCAGTTTTTCGCGCGAGATCTTGGCATTGTGCCTTATATCCACAGGGAAGCCGGGATGGTAAAGGATGGTCTTTATGCCTTTCGTATGCGCGTGGGCGGCGCCCAGCGCCAGCAAGGCGTCGGTCAGGGCCTGGCCGGCCGCGGCGCCTTTATTAAGTTCCACGCACAGCACCGGTTCCTGCGCACCCGCGGGCCCCGTGCCCTCCAGCGCGCTGCGCCGCACGCCGGGGTGGGCGTTGAAGACGGCTTCGCAGGGGATGGTGAAGAGCGGGCCGGCGGCGGTGGTCACCCGGTGGCTTTTCCTGCCGCAGAACCACAGCCGCCCGTCCGCGTCCTTCCAGCCGGTATCGCCCATGCGGTGGTACAATGCGCCGTCCGCGCCGCGTATCTTGGCCAGCGCGGTGCTTTCTGCCCTGCCGAAATATTCCTGGGAAACTACCGGGCCTTTCACCGTTATCTCTCCTATCTCGCCGTTGCCGGCCAGCAGCTCTGCTGACCAGGCCGGGATGGGCGAGTCGGTGAGCTTCAGGATAAATGTTTCCATCCCCGGCCAGGTCCTGCCGACGCAGATGCCGGGCAGCCCCGGCTTGAGCCCCGCCAGCTCGGCTCCTGAGATGCAAGAGACCGGCAAAGCCTCGGTAGCGCCGTAGGGCGTAAAGACCTGCGTTTCGGGCGGCAGCATCTTTTTCATGCGGTCGATAACGGCCCGGGCAACCGGCGCGCCGCAGGAAATTACGCGCCGCAGCGACGGAAGGGCCGCTTTATGCTCTTCGCCGTAACGGCTCAGCGTATCGAGCAGCGCGGGCGAGCCGAAGAGCTGGGCGGCGGCGTATTTGTTGATCAGGGCCGTGAGCATGGCCGGGTCCACCGCAGCCGGGCGCGTGAAATCCATATCGGGTATCACTATTGTAAGCCCCAGCGCAATGTCGAAAAGGGCGAAGAGGGGGAAGGTGGGAACGGAATAAAAACCCGGCTCTATGCGGAAATAGTCCCGGAGCATAGCCGCCTGCGCGGTGAACATGGCATGGGTGTAAACCGCGCCTTTGGGGGCGCCGGTGCTGCCCGAAGTGAACAGGATGGCCGCGGTTTCGCCGGCGCTGTCCGGGGCGGGCCGCGCGGCGCCGGGGCGGCGCAATTGTTCAAGTGTAAAACCGCCCCACAGCCATTTTGCGCCTACGGTGATGGAAATACGCAGCGAATCCCTGGCCCAGCCGAGCAGCAGCCTGGCCGCGTGGGCTTTGGGTACGCCCACGAAAGCTTCGGGCCGGGCCTCGGCCAGGCAGGTCTTCATGTTCGCCAGCCCTATGCCCGGGTCTATCAGCACGATCACCGCGCCCGCGCGGAACAGCGCGAAGGTGAGGGCGGCGAATTCAATGGAGGGCGGCACCATCAGGGCTACGCGCATGCCGGGCTCGATGCCGGCGCGCGAAAGGCCGGCGGCCAGCAGCGCTACTTCCGCCTCCAGTTCCCTGAACGAGATAGTCCTGGCCCCGTCGATGACCGCGGGGCGGTCCGGGATGGCCGCCGCCATTTCAGAGATGAGCGAAGAGGTGTTCTTTTTCATCGGGCGTGAACCTGAAAAATCCCGCGCGCGGCTTGCGCGCCTACCTTGATATTATAGCAGAATGGTTTTTTTGCCCGGCAGGGCATTGCCGCGCGGGGGCGGAGCGTCTTGCCGGGCAGGCCTCTCTCCTATAGCGGGCAGATCCGCGGAATTCAGAAAACCCCCAGGACTTTTGTATCATAGAGGTTGAGCGGGCTTAGCCGCTTTTTCGCGGAAACAGGGATATAACACCATGCGCGTTCTTATCGCCGAAGACGAAAAGAAAATAGCCGAATTCATAAAGCGCGGCCTCAGGGAAGAGGGCTACGCGGCCGACATCGCGCCGACAGGTCACGACGCGCTGACGCTGGCGGAAGAGAATCCCTACGACCTGCTGCTGCTGGACGTGATGCTGCCCGGCCTGGACGGGGTGGAGGTCTGTTCGAGGCTGCGCGCCGCGGGCTTTACCGCGCCCATCATGATGCTTACCGCCAAGGACCGCGTGGAGGACAAGGTTAAGGGGCTGGACTCCGGCGCCAACGATTACCTGACAAAGCCCTTCGCTTTCGAAGAACTGCTGGCGCGCGTGCGGGCGCTGCTGCGCGCGAAACCCTCCGAAGCTTCCAACATCCTCAGGGCCGGCGACATCGAACTGAACCTGCCGGCGCATAAGGCTCTCCGCTCCGGCAAAGAGCTGGACCTCAGCGCCAAGGAATTCTCGCTGCTGGAATACCTGGTGCGCAACAAAGACCGCATCGTGACCCGCACGATGATAGCCGAGCATGTCTGGGATATAAATTTCGACACCGGCACCAACGTGATAGACGTCTATATCAACTACCTGCGCCGCAAGCTGGAAAAAAATCCCGCTAAAAAAATTATACGGACCGTCAGGGGCAAGGGCTACCTGCTCAAGAGCGAATAAAGATGTTCCATTCCGTCCGGTTCAGGATCACGCTGTGGTACGCGGCGGCGCTGGCCGTTACACTGACGCTTTTCAGCCTGCTCGTTTACCACAGCCTGGCCAAGAACCTAGACGAAAACATGGACCAGCTGCTGGCTTTCCGCGCGGAAGGCGTGGCGGACGCGCTGGAAGCCTATCTTGAAACCGAGCGCATAGAGGTGGGCCGCTTTCCCGCGGCGGCGGTAAAAGGCGGGGCCTTCCTTAAAATAGCCCCGGACCTGGTGCGCCTGCATACCGAGGACCCCCGGCAGGCGGCCGTGGAACTGCGCGTGATGGACGCTTCCGGAACTGAACTGATCCGCTCCAACGAGGCCAACGCGGCGCCGGAGCTGCCGGAACAGACCATGAAGGACGTCCTGAAAGGCAACGCGGCCTACGACACTATCCGCGTGGCGGACGCCGAAGCCGGCGAAACCGCTTTCCGTTCCTACGCCACCCCGGCGCAGGGCATGGGCGGCGCCATTTATATCGTGCAGGCCTACCGCTCCACCTACCATACGCAGTTCGCGCTGAAGAACCTGCGCATCATGATGGCCGCGCTGGTGCCGCTGATCGTCCTCCTTACCGGCGCTTTCGGCATGTTCTTCGCCCGCGTGGCGCTGCGCCCGGTAGCCGACATGGCGCGCACGATGCGCCAGATCAGCGCCGAGAATCTCATCCTGCGCCTCGAGCCGCCGCAGACCCGCGACGAGGTGCGCGAACTGGCCGACCTTTTCAACGCCATGCTTTCGCGCCTCGAAGATTCGTTCCTGTCGGAGCGGCGCTTCATTCAGGACGTTTCGCACGAACTTAAAACGCCCCTGACCATCCTTAAAGGCGAACTGCAGGTGGCGCTTAAAAAAGCCCGCTCGGCGGGAGAATACGCCGCCATACTGCAAAGCAACCTGGAAGAAACGGACAAGATGGCCGATATAGTCGGGGGGCTGCTTACGCTGGCGCGCTTCGACAACCGCGAGGTGCGCCTCGAGCGTTCCCGCGTTGACCTGAAGGAAATGCTGGGCAAGCTGGTCGCCTCCCTGTCCGGCATGGCGGACAAGGCCGGGGTAGGCGTGACGCTTTCTTCTTGTGAAGCTCCGGAAGTGGAGGCTGACGCCGGCCAGCTGAACAAGCTTTTCCTGAACCTGCTCGACAACGCCATGAAGTACGGGGCGGCGGGCGGCGCGGTGAAGGTGGAAATTATTAAGGAAGGCGGCAGGCTTGCCGTCCGCATAACTGACAGCGGGCCCGGCATCAAGCCGGAAGACCTGCCCCATATTTTCAAGCGCTTTTACCGGGCCGATTCCGCGCGGAGCTCCGGCGGCTTCGGATTGGGGCTGGCCATCGCCAGATCCATCGCCGAAGCCCACGGCGCGGAGCTGAAAGCCGAAAGCCTGCCCGGCCAGGGCGCTTCCTTTACCGTGATCTTCCCTTCCGTAACCTGAGAGCGAAGTTCCCTTTCCCGGCGGAATATTAAAATATTTTAATGCTGTTCTAAGCGTGGCTTAATGCGGGCCCTGCTACACTATAACCGTAGAAGTTAAATTGTTCGGAGGATAATTCAATGAAAAAGTACTTACTGGCAGTTGTAACACTCGCCGCTTTCACCGGAATGAGCTTTGCCCAGGCCCCGGCCGCAGCTCCCGCTGCCGCCCCGGTCAAGGCTGAGAAGCCCGTCAAGAAAGCGGTGGCGAAGCCCGAAGTGACCACCGGCGAGATCAGCGCGATCGACGCCGCCGCCAACACCATAACCGTGAAAGACGCCAAGGGCGTCGAGAAGACCTTCACGCTCGAGAAAGTCGGTACCCTCGCGCAGGGCGCCAAGGTGAAAGTTACGGTAAAGGACGGCAAAACGGCCGTAAAAGAAATAAAGGAACACAAGAAAGCGGAAGGCAAGAAAGCGGAAGCCAAGAAGCCCGAAGCTAAGAAAGCCGAAGCGGCCAAATAAGCCGTTAAGGCCTGAAAAGAAAAGAACCGTCCGGGGAAAGCCGGGCGGTTCTTTGCTTTATTGCCCGTTAAACCTGCTCTGAGCGCTTCGGCCCGGGAATTCCGCACGGGAGCCGGCTCCCTCAGTCTTGTCCTTTGAAGCCGGATCTATTGCGCCCGCAAAGCAAGCTTGTGAGTTAAGTGGAATAGTCGGCGTTGATGCGGATGTACTCCTCGGTCAGGTCGCAGGTCAGGAATTCTGCGCAGGCTTTGCCCAGCCCCAGCCCGATGGAGATAACGTACTCCGGCCGCTTGAGCACTTCGTGTACCGCATTCTTGTCGAAAGCGACCGCTTTGCCGCTGCTGAAAACCTTGTGCGGGCCTATGGCTATGCTTACTTTCGCCGGGTCCACCGGTGCGACGGAAGTGCCGATGGTGGAGTACATCCTGCCCCAGTTGGGGTCGCAGCCGGCCCAGGCGGTCTTGACCAGCGGCGAATTGGCTATGGCGCGCGCCACCTCGCGGGCTTGCAGCGCCGAGCTGGCGCCGCCCACGCGCAGGCGCACGAGGTGCTTAGCCCCTTCGCCGTCGCGCACCACCTGTTCCGCCAGCGCCGCGCAGACGCCGCGCAGGGCCTGCCCGAAGAGCTGCGCCGCGCCGGGCGAGGATAGTTTGACGCCGCTGGCGCCGGAGGCCAGCAGCAGCACGGTGTCGTTGGTGGAAGTGTCGCCGTCCACCGATATTGAATTGAAAGACAGATCGACGGCGGTTTTAAGCTGGCTTTTGAGGGCCGCCGGGGCTGCTTCGATATCGCAGAAAATATAGACCAGCATGGTGGCCATATCGGGATGTATCATGCCCGAGCCTTTGGCTACGCCGGCCAGCGAGACGACGGCTCCGCCGACGCGGAAAGAGGCGCTGGCGAGCTTGGGCGTCAGGTCGGTGGTCATGATGGCGGCGCCGAAAGAGCGCAGCGCGGGTTCGCCGGAGGCCAGTCCCGCGGCGAGGGCCGGGACCGCGGAGACGATCTTCTCTACCGGCAGCGGCACGCCGATTATGCCGGTAGACGACGGGAGTACCGAAAGGGGGGCGGTTCCCAGCGCCCTGGCGAGGGCGGCGCAGCCGGCTTCGGCGGCGCGCAGGCCCGGGGCGCCGGTGGCGCAGTTGGCGTTGCCGGAATTTACCAGCACGGCGCGCAGATGCCCGCGGCCTTTTTTAAGATGCTCTCGCCCCACCAGTACCGGGGCGGCCGCCATGCGGTTGCGGGTGAACATGGCCGCGGCCGCCGCGCCGGCGGGAGCTTCCGCCATGGCCAGGTCGGGCTTGCCGCTGGCTTTTATGCCGGCCGTGGCCGCCGCGAAGCGGAAACCTTTGGGCAGACAGACCGGTTCGCCCGGACCTTTGATATTCATTTTTTTGCTCCTTTGCGCCGCGCCTGGCTTTTCTTCGGGCTTCCTCATGGCTGTCGAAGGTGGGCAGCCGGCCCCGGATCATGGCTACTTCGTCGCAGTCCTTGCGCTTGCCGCAGTTGCGGCAGTCCTTGTAGACCTTGTCCGGCAGCAGTTCCATTTTTACTTTCCTGAAGCCCAGGTGCCCGAAGAAGGACGGGATGCGGGTGAACAGGCAGACGCAGGCGACGCGCTGCTGGCGCGCCTCGTCGAGCAGGCCCTCGATCAGCACGCGGCCCGCGCCGCGCCCTTTGTAGAGCGGCCAGACCGCGATGGAGCGCAACTCGGCCAGATGCATGCCGTAGATGTGCAGCGCCCCGCAGCCCGCGATGCGGCCCTTGCTTTCCACCACCGTGAAATCGCGGATGTTCTCGTAAATTTCGGGCAGTGAGCGGGGCAGCAGCGTGCCGTGGCGCGCGTACTCGAAGATGAGGCCGTGGATGGCGGAAGCGTCGGGCAGGATGGCCTTACGGACGTGCATGGCCCTTCCCTTCGCGCGCCGGGGCGCAGGCGGCCAGAGCCTGGTCCAGTTCCGAGACCAGTTCGTCTATCTGCCCGCGCTTGACGATATATGGCGGCAGGAAACGCAGCACCGTCTCGTGCGTGCGGTTGATGATGAGGCGGCGCGCGAGCAGGCGCTGCTGTACCGCCTTGGCCGTATCGGCGCTGGAAAGTTCGATAGCGGCCATAAGTCCCAGCCCGCGCACCTCGGTTATGACGGGATGCTTTGCCGCCAGTTCTTTCAGCCGGGCCTTAAAGTACAGACCGGTGCGCGCGGCGTGGCCAAGCAGGCCGTCGCGTTTTATAACGTCCAGGAATTCCAGCGCGGCCGCGCAGGCCAGCGGCCCGCCGCCGAAGGTGGTGCCGTGCATGCCGGGCTTGAAAGCCGCGGCGGCCTTGTCCGTGGCCAGCAGCGCGCCCAGCGGCAGGCCGCAGGCCAGGGGCTTGGCCAGGGTCACCACGTCGGGCTTTATGCCGTAATGCTGGTAGGCGAACATTTTACCGGTGCGCCCCAGGCCGCACTGTATCTCGTCGGCCAGCAGCAACGCGTCCGAGCGGCGGGTCAGTGCGCGGGCGGCGGCGAAGAACTCCCGGCTCACCGGGCGTACGCCTCCTTCGCCCTGCACCGTTTCCAGGCAGACGGCGCAGATGTCCCGGCTGAATTTCCGGCGCAGGTCCGCGACATCGTTGAACTTCACGAAAGTGACGCCCGGCATCACCGGGGCGAAGGGCTCCCGGTATTTCGCCGTGGCGGTGGTGGCTACGGCCCCCATGGTGCGGCCGTGGAAAGAATTCTCCATCGCGAGGAAGCGGGTGCGGCCCTTCCTGCCGGCGGCGCCGGCATAGGCGCGCGCCAGCTTCAGCGCGGCTTCCCAGGCCTCGGTGCCGCTATTGCAGAAGAAAGCGCGGTTCAGGCCGCTTAAGCCGGTCAGCCGCCGCGCTAACTGCGCCTGGAAAGGCGTATAGAAAAGGTTCGAGACATGCACCAGCAGCGCCGCCTGCCGCCGTATCACGCGGGTGATGGCGGGATGGGCGTAGCCCAGGGCCATTACGCCGATGCCGCTGAGGAAGTCCAGGTGCGGGCGGCCTTTCTCGTCGTAAAGATACATGCCTTTGCCGCGCGTGAAAGCGGCCGGGTAGCGGTCATAGGTCTGTACCAGGTATTTCTTCTCAGCTTTCTGCAGGGATGCTAAGGTCATTAAAGAGTTACCTCCGTGCCGCCGTCTGTTTTGCCGGTTTCGAAACCAGGCAGCAGGTCTGCCCGCGCCGACGGCAGGATGCGCACGCGGCCCACGCCGCCTTTGAGCGCGTCCCGGCAGGCCTGCAGCTTGGGCAGCATGCCGCCCTTGATCACGCCCGCGGCTTCCATAGCCGGTATTTCCGCGGCGGAAAGCCGCGGCAGCACCGTGCCGGCCGCGCCTTTTACTCCGGGCACGTCGGTCAGGAAGATCAAAGCTTCCGCTTTGCAGCCGGCGGCGCAGGCCGCAGCCATCTGGTCGGCGTTGACGTTGTAATACTCGTTGTCCGCTCCCAGCGCCAGACTGCTGATCACCGGGACGCCGCCGGCGCCCCAGAGCGCCTCGATCCAGCGCGGGTCGACGGAGACTATCTCTCCGACGAAGCCGAGGTCTGCGCCTTTGGGGGTGATTTTGCGGGCTGTGAACGCCCGGCCGTCGCCGCCGCACAGCCCTATGGCGGCGGGACCTTCGGCGCTGAGGGCGGCTACGAGCTTCTTGTTCACCTGCCCGGCCAGCACCATCAGCGCCACGTCGCGCGTAGCCGCGTCGGTCACGCGCAGGCCGTTTATGAATTTCGCCTCCCTGCCCAGCTGGGCCAGCGTGCGCGTCAGCGCCGCGCCGCCGCCGTGCACAACGGCCAGGCTGTGGCCCTGCGCCGCCAGGGCGGCCGCCGCCGCCGCGCATTTTTTAAGCGTCGGGGCGTCGTCTATGGCCGCGCCGCCTATCTTTACTACGAGCCTCATGAGAGCGCCTCCTTCTCCTCCCAGCCGCACATCAGGTTCATGTTCTGCACCGCCTGCCCGGCGGCGCCTTTCATGAGGTTGTCCAGGCAGGTCACCACGGTCAGCCGCTTGCCGTCGGGCGACAGCTGGAACCCGATATCGCAATAATTGGTATAGAGCGAATACTGTATCTGCGGCAGGGCGCCGTGCCCGAAAAGGCGCACGCAGCCGCCGCCGGAGTAGGCGTCGCGGTAAAGCTTCTCTATCTGCTCCGGCGCCGCTTTTTTGGCCAGCCTGGCGTAAAGCGTGGAAAGGATGCCGCGCGGGATGGGCAGCAAATGCGGCGTGAAAGTAAGTTCCGGCCCGCGCAGGCCGGTCTGTTCCAGTATTTCGCCGGTGTGGCGGTGCCCGAACACGGAGTAAGCGGAGAAGTTGCCCGCTACTTCCACGAAATGCGTCTTGGCCGAAGGCTTTTTCCCGGCGCCGCTCACGCCGCTCTTGCAGTCGCAGACCACGCCGGCGCGGCGGTCGATCAGCCCGGCCTTGGCCAGCGGCGCCAGCCCCAGGATGACGGAAGTGGCGTAGCAGCCGGGATTGGCCAGCAGCTTCGCTTTGGGGATCTCGTCCCGGTGCAGCTCCGGCAGGCCGTACACCGCGTCCTTGTCCCAGCGCGCCGCTGCGGCCGCGTCCTTGTCTGTAAAGCCGTAGACGGCCCTGTTGACCGGGTCTTTCAGCCGCCAGGCGCCGCTCAGGTCCACCACCCTTATGCCGCGCTCAACCGCTTCGGGCGCTACGTCGCGGGAAAGCTCGTGCGGCGTGGCCAGGAAAAGTATTTTGACCTTGCGCTTTTCCAGCAAGGCCCACGAGAACGGCTGCAGCGGCAGGGGCTGGTCGCCGCGCAGGGCCGGGTACAGTTCGTCGAGGCCGGCCGAAGCCCCTTCTCCTTCCCGCGAAAGCAGCAGCGGGGTTTTCAGCATGCGGTGGCGCAGCAGCAGGCGCACCAGTTCATATCCGGCATACCCGGTGGCTCCGAGAACGGCTGTCATCATTTTTTTATCCTCGATCTAAGGTATAAGGGTGGCTGCGCTCAGCAGGAAAATTATATAAAAAACCGCGCCGGCCGGTTGCAAGTCTTTTTGCCGGCCGGCCCCCGGTACGGTATGGCTGCCTGACCTCTTTTCTCAGGGGCGGCCCGCGGAGGGCAGCGCGGCCGTTGCCGGGCCGGGCGTTTTCAGGTATTTTTCGAAGAACCGGTCTTGTTCCCAGAGCAGGTGCAGGATATTCTCTTTTGAAGCGTAGCCGTGGGATTCCTTGGGCAGCAGCACCATCCTCACCGGCGCCCCCAGCCCTTTCAGGGCCTGGAAATAGCGCTCGGTCTGCAGCGTGAAGGTGCCCGGATTATTGTCCGCGTCGCCGTGCACCAGCAGCAGCGGCGTTTTCATCTTGTCGGCCGTCGCGAAGGGCGACATGGCGTTGTAGGTGTCCGGCGCGTCCCAGTAATTGCGCTGCTCGCCCTGGAAGCCGAACGGCGTCAGGGTGCGGTTATAGGAGCCGCTCCTGGCCACGCCGCAGGCGAAAAGCTTCGAATGCGTCAGCAGGTTCGCCACCATGAAAGCGCCGTAAGAATGGCCGCCTACGCCTACCCGGCTGCGGTCGATGAAGCCGAGCTTGTCCACCGCGCCGATGGCGGCTTCCGCGTTCAGGACCAGCTGTTTTATAAAAGTATCGTTGGGCTCCTTCTTGCCCGCGCCCACTATCGGGAAGGACGCGTTGTCCAGCACGGCATAGCCCCTGGTCACCCAGTACACGAAGGAGCCGTAGTGCGGGTAGGTGAATTCGCTGGAGTTCTTGGTGTTTTGCCCCGCGCTGTTCTTATCTTTGAACTCCTGCGGGTAGGCCCAGATGAGCAGCGGCAGCTTTTCTTTCTTAGCGGCGTCGTAGCCCGCCGGCAGGTACAGCGTTCCCGACAGCTTTACCCCGTCTTTCCTTTCGTACTTTATTACTTCCTTATGTATGTCCCTGATGCTTTCAAAGGGGTTCGGGAAATGTGTCAGCTGCTCGAGCGCGCCGGACTTCAGGTCCCTGAAATAATAGTTCGGGTATTCACTGGGTGACTGCAGCCTGGCCAGCACTTTGCCCTGCGAGGCGTCCACCAGCGAGAACAGTTCCTCTTTTTTGTCGGTGAAAGCGCTCCGGTAGAGGCGCGTGGTCTTCAGGGAGCCGAGGTCCAGCTCGTCGATGAACGGGAACTGCCCGTCTTTGGTATAGCCGTCGCCCAGGAGGTAGGCGCGGTCGTTCTCCGTCAGCAGTACCCATTGCCCGTTCTGGTTCCTTCTCGTTTCGAAATGGCCGGGGTCGGAATAGATATCCTGGTAGTTGCGGTCCCCGATGAGCTTCGGGGTTTCCCCGGGTTTCGACGGAGCGAACAGGTAAGTCTTAAGGTTGCGGGTGTCGTACCAGAAATCGTAAGCGACGGCGTGGCTGTCGTCGCCCCAGATAAGCCCGTAGAAACGCTGCCGCAGTTTCAGCAAAGGAACCGGCGCCGCGGTGAAAGGCGCGTCCCAGAGGAACAGCTCGTCGCGGAACTCCGCCTTGACTGCCTGGTCGCCGTCGTCCAGGGCTTCAACGTAGTACAGCTCGGCTGGTTTGTCGCCGCACCAATCCATGGACCTTTTGCCTTTGCGCACCGAGGAAAAACCCTGGGGCATGATCTCGCTGAGAGGGACTTCGTTGACGACTTTTATCTCCGTGCCGTCCAGGCCGTAAACTACGGATTTCAGCGGGAAGCGCGAGTAGGGAACGATATAAGAGAAAGGTTTTTGAACGGTCGTCACCAGCAGGTGCGCGCCGTCCGGGGAAACGCTGGTCTCGGCGTAGAGGGCGGCGGGCTTGAAAAGTTCGGTTTTGCCGGCCAGCGTAACCTTGTGAAGTTCAGAGGCGGCCAGCGTCTCGAAATTGGCTTCGTCGGCCGGATTCTTCAGCAGGTCGGCATAAGTCCTGTTCTGCGACTTTGCGCCTTCGCCTACCGAGACCGCCGGGCCCTTGGGCAATTCCTTTTTCGTATCGATCAGCGCCGGCCTGGCCGCCGGCAGCAGCCTGGCCAGCAGGGTTTCATTGTCGCCCAGCCAGGCATAGGGGCGGCCGAGGTTGGCGTTGAGCGCCGGCCCCGTCAGCCTTTCGGCCCGGGCGGAGGCGACGTCTATGACCCACAGCTCTACGCCGGTGGCGGCGGTGTGGGTGAACGCTATCTTTTTCTCGTCGCGCGACCAGGAGATATTGGCGATCTGCGGGTCGGGCGGCAGCCCGGAGACCTGGGTTTCAGCGCTGTCCGTGACCTTGCGAAGTTTCAGGTTGTTGACGTAAGTGATCTCGCTGGAAATATTGGTGACCGGGTTTATGCGCAGGCCGCCCAGGCGCATTTCTTCCTGGCTGAGCTCTGCCAATGATTTATAGGTGTTGCGGTAGCTCAGCAGCAGGTACTCCTTTTTTGAATCCATCTGCACGGAAGGCGACCGCTCATAATCGGCCAGGGCCAGTATTTCCGCGGGCGGTTTCTGGAAGACCAGGTCTTCCTGCGCCGCGGCCGGGCAATGCGGCAGAAGCAGCGCCAGCGAGGCTATAAGGATAGTTCTCATGATGGTTTCCTTCCTGTTCTTCGGTTTTAGTTCAGTAAATAGTATCAATATTATTCGCGTCTTAAAAACTGATCTCTGCGTCACGCCGCGCCGGAACCGGGGCTGCGGCCTTTCGCTGGCGGGCGTTAACGCCGGAGCAAATAAAAATCACGGCCCGCGCCGTGATCTTTATTTTTCCGCGGCGCCGGTTCAGCGCACTATGTTCAGGAGAATGAAAGTCGTGTAATGGTCGGGGGTGTAGAACACCTCGCGGTTGTCGCCGATCATCAGACGTTCGGGGCCGCGCGTGCTCAATACCGGGCCGGTCATATAGGTCTTGCCGCCTATCACTACCGGCTCAGGGCCGTCGCCGGTGTGGCGGCCGGGGACGATGAGCGTATATTCCTTGTAGTAGCCGTCGGGCTGATGCGGCAGGCCGGGGCGGGGCGTGGTGTGGATGATGCCGTCGTTGGTGTAGGGCAGCGGTTTGCAGACGGCTATCTTGGCGAGCAGTTCGGTTATGGACTTGATGCGCCGCTCATCGCTGACGCGCGGCACGAAGTCTTTGCCGGGCAGCAGCGCCTGGCTGGGCTTGCAGGCGGGAGCGCGGACGGGGAGATCGGGCAATACCGCTGTGAGGTAAGGCGTAGGTGGCGTGAGCTGCTGGTCCAGCGCCGGCGCCTGGGCCAGCAGCAGGCTATAGGCGGAAGCGCCGTTGTCGGCGACCGCGGTCGGAGCAGCAAAGCTGAAAGAGAAGTTGGCTAGAACAAGGGCGGAGAGAAGCAGAGAGAGTTTTGTCTTTTTCATGGTTAGGCCGGTTCAAGTCCTTTGATCGTATTATCAGTATAACCTGAATATATTTTCAAAGAAAAAACCGCCGCAGGTAAGAGTAAAAGGGCCCAGGCCGGCCTGGGCCTTTTTGCCTAGGCGGAAACGCAACTGTTTTGGCGTTTATCCGGCAGTCCCGGCTGTTGCGCAAGGTTGCCGCCCGGCTTCCGGTGTTCCGGCCGGTTGTGAAAGATCAGGGTCGGAAACCCGGTAGGCCGGTACCGGTAAGATAAGGCGCTTAAATCCTGGAGGGAATGAGCAGCACCCGCACGTGGTGCCGTACGCCATGCTTGCTGCCCAGGAGGCGTTCTTCTCCCAGGCCGGGGATGGAAGCAGGACTGACAAAGCGGCTCGCGTCCGCGTCTCCCGGCGCCTTGCGCTCCAATTCCATCAGGCGCGCGGTATCCACCAGGGCGTTAGTCCCGCCGGATTCAAGCCAGAAAGGCTGGCGCGTGGCGCCGATCTCGCGCCAGGCCGGCCTGAGCCGTCCCAGTGAACAGGCGGCGCGGAATTCTATACTTTCCTTAGGGCCCAGCAGGCCCCGGGCCCGGTAAGAAACCGCCAGGCCGTCCAGCGCGGCGCGCACGCCGGCTACGGCACCGACGGCCCTGGCCGCCAGCCCCGCGTCGGCTTCGGCGGGCCGGCGCTCCAGCAGCGCGGTCAGCGCGTCGCCCTCGGTCTGTATAACTTCGCCGCCGGCGGACGAGACCGCTTCCCAGGCTTCGGTAAGGGCCTTGGCCACCAGTTCCCCGCCTATGCCCAGCCGCGTGCCCAGGCGGAATAATTTTTCGGAATGTTTGAAATCCAGCATCAGCACGCAGCCGTCGACGGCCGCGGGCAGTTCCTGCCGGCGGTGATAGGA
>Ga0116170_10003627_pt1 | contig 14381 bp, 8 predicted proteins | sample AD_JPNHW1_MetaG_FD_89797 | JGI IMG/M metagenome (GOLD analysis project Ga0116170, IMG submission 89797) | Active sludge microbial communities of municipal wastewater-treating anaerobic digesters from Japan - AD_JPNHW1_MetaG | ecosystem: Engineered > Bioreactor > Anaerobic > Digestate | place...
AGTGGAATAGCGAACGTCGTCGAAGACATAGAATTCGAGTTCGACGAGCACCTTGGCGTCCTCAGCCACGCCGCTTTCCTTAAGGCGCTTTAGCGCATTCGCAACGACGGTGCGCGGATACTGTGCGAACGGTTCGCCGTCGGTGGTGTGGACATCGCAAAACGCATGCAGAATGTGGAAATCCTCTTTTTCCTCGACAAAGGCAGTGGCAAGGTCGGGCACGGCGACCATGTCGGAGGCGTGGACGCTCGCATAGCCGAAGTTGGACGCATCGAATCCGACGCCCTTTTTGAGCACTTTTTCGGTGACGTAGCTCTCTGGCAAGCTGACGGAATGCAGTTGCCCGTCGATATCCACGACGAGCAACGACAGGTAGTCGTAATCTTTCAACTCATGGTTCCATGCGGATAGCTTCATAGGCGCTCCTGGGGCAAAAATTCGCTCACATCGCTCAAATCATTCAACTCTGTCAAGTCGATCAAGTCGATCAAGTCACTTGAATTGTAGCACCAATCCTAGTCCCAAAACCTCGATTTCGCAAGCATGAAATGACAGTATCAAAATTTGAAACACTCAAAGTGACGGTTCGCTGGGTCGCCGTCTATGCGCGTCGTTTCACCGCGTCGTTTCAGTTTGTTGTCGTACCTTGTGTTGCGCCTTGTCGTGTCACCGCGTCGCGTTACGGCGCCTTGTCGTGTCACCGCGCGTCAACCACCGCCTGTATCCAGTCGCCCATCAGCGCGAGCGCCTCTGGGGCAAAATCCTCTTTGAGCTGAGCGTATTCTTCCGGCAGGCCTGTTTTTGCATGCTGGAAGAGGTGGTTAAGCCCGTCCAGCGCGACAAGCCGGTAGTGCGTGTTGCCCGCCTCTTTGAGCGCCCTGTCTATCGTGGGCAGGTTGGTCGCCGCGGGCACCTGAAGGTCTTTCGTGCCATTCAGCGCGAGCACGGGGATCGTAACCTTGCGCAGGTAGTCTGCCGGATCGATTTTGAGGAACTGTACCACCCATGGGGAAAGCGCTTGAGCCGCAATGCTTTCGGCCTGAGCGTCCAATTCCGGCGCCTCACTCTTGAGTAGCCCGACAATCTCCTGACGTCTCGACTCGACGCTATCTTCTTTTATTGCAATGGAATATATCTTTGAATTGAGCGCATTGACTTTCTCGATCTGTTCTTCGGGAGCGCCGCTTGCCAAGGCGAGCGCCCGGTTTTGTTCAAGCAGGAGCTCGTCGCCCCGCACGCCGGGACCTGCCAGCATGACGATAAAACTCGCCTTGGGCAGGTCCTGCCCTTGCTGTGGGTCTTGACCTTGTTGTAGGTCTTGACCTTGTTGTAGGTCTTGACCTTGTTGTAGGTCTTGACCTTGTTGTAGGTCTTGACCTTGTTGTGCCGCGATAATCGCCGCCACAATTCCACCTTCGCTGTGCCCGATAACACCGAGGCGCTTTGCGTCGATTCCGTCGGTCTTGGCAAGGAATTCGAGCGCTCCAAACGCGTCGCGGGCAAAATCGAAGGTTGTGGCGGAACTTGCGTCGCCTGTGGATTGGCCAAACCCGCGGTCGTCGTATCTCAGCACGGCGATTCCGCGGCGGGCGAGGTAATCCGCGATCACTTTAAAGGGTTTGTGCCCCATTATCTCTTCGTCGCGACTCTGCAACCCTGAACCCGAGACGAGCACCACGGCAGGGAAGGGCGCCCGGCCTTGGCTTTTTCCATCGCCCTGGCCGCGGGGCATGCTCAGGGTGCCCGCCAGAATGGCCGTTTGAGCACCATCCGGCGCAGGACTCTTGGGCTCGGACGTATCACCGTTCTGGGCTGCTGAAAACTCAATGTCTAGGCTTGGGAATCGCACTTCGACTTCGTCGTAAGGCGTGTCTTTGGCTAGGACCGGGCCCTGCTGCGTGGGCTTATCATTTGATGCTTGTTCCTGCCCGGGTTTGCCTTCAGAAAGCTGAGGGTTCTTTTCGAGCTCGAGCGGTAGGGTCATCCCCGACTGTTGCCATTGCCCCACGATGCGCGTTCCGTCCTGAGTGAGTTTGCCTGAATAGCTTCCTTTGACAGCTTTTACTTCGAAACGCACCTGCGCGCCCACCACGGTCAGCTTTGAAACGGGGATTCCCCTGGCGCCCTGGTCTGGACTGTCCATGGTCGCGCTGTACCCGCCATTTTCGTTTTTTACATTGAAAACGATGGTGAGCGCGCTTTTGCCCACAACGAGCTTACCCACCCAGCTCCCTTCTATGGAGCCTTCAGGCTGCGCCGCACCCATCAGATCGTCCGCCTCAAGTGTCGCTGGGCCAATGACCCCTGCCAACAGCACCAGCGCGAGGCCGAGGCAAAACACGATGTGTGGCCTGCCAAGCCACAGGCTTAATAGTGCTTCACGTTTTGCACTTGTCAGAGTTTTTCGAGTGTTTCGAACATTTCCAGCATTTGGGTCAATCCCATCATTTCGCAGAGGCTTTTTCATGCCACAAATCATAACGCGCCTTGTGGTACCAGGCTAGGAGCCGCATAGCGTCGACCACAAATTGTGTAGACCGAAGGCCTGGAAGTGTGCCTTGACATTCGGTGCACCACAGGTTAAAAATACCGACTGCAAAGCACCACTAGTTTGCGGTGACGCGCTTTTGGCCTGTAGTAGTGTATTTCTGTCCTACGCTGGCTTGCGCGGTGACACGCTGCCACAACGGGGCGCTGTTTTTACTTTTCGTTCGTCCTTTTCGTTCTTTATTTGCCCAGATGGTGGAATTGGCAGACACGCTAGATTCAGGTTCTAGTGAGAAATCATGGGGGTTCAAGTCCCCCTCTGGGCAACTTATTCATCTGGAAAAAATTATTATAACTTTGACTCACGTTGTTCCAGTTTTTTACATGGATCCATCAGTATATATTGCATACAGTTGCACCTAAGTGTTATCATTATGTCTGTCATGGAATACGATAAGATTAAGGAGCTTTTTCTTGCCCAGGGCGGCTACCTCAGGATGAGTCAGGCTATGAAGGCAGGCATATCGCGGTATACTTTCTACGCCCTTCGCGATCAAGGTTTGTTTGTACAGGAATCTCGGGGTCTTTATCGGCTTTCCGAGTCTTCCGCTTACCCCTATCCAGACATCGCTATCGTAAGCCTTCGTTGTTCCAAGGCGGTACTCTGTCTTGTGTCTGCTCTTTCCTTTTATGGGGTAACGACCCAGATTCCAAAGGAAGTAAGTATTGCGCTTCCAAGAGGGACCCGTACTCCTACCATCCAATACCCTCCCCTCCGCGCCCATTTCTTTTCGAAAGCTTCATACGAAGCTGGCATCGAGGAGTACAAGGTGGAGGGAATACAGATAAAAGTGTACAGCCTCGAGAAGACGATCGTTGATTGTTTCAAGTTCAGAAATCGTATCGGTATGGATGTGTTTCTTGAGGCAATAAGGCTTTGCAAGACAACAGGTAACCTTCATCCGTCCAGGCTTTCTGAATTTGCAAGAATCTGTGGTGTGGAGAAAGCAATAACCCCCTACCTTGAGGCAATCCTGTGAGCAACAAGGTTAAGAATAACGTTCCGGCTTCCATACGTCAGAGACTCTTCGATTTGTCAAAACGCCAAGGCAGGACGTTTGGTGAAATCCTGCAGTATTATGCAATGGAACGATTTCTTTTCCGCCTTTCCAAGTCGAAGTATGCGGATAGATTCGTACTTAAAGGTGCCCTTCTGCTAGCTGTATGGCACAGCGAAGGCTCGCGATCCACAATGGACATAGATTTGCTTGGGCGCATTGAAAACTCTGAAGAAACAATCGCGGCAGCGATTCGGGAGATTCTGAAACAGCCTGGCAACGATGGAATCGTTTACGACGCGAACACGATAAGGATAGAATCGATAACCGAGGATGCAACGTACCAAGGCGTCCGAGTTTCGTTCGAAGCTACGCTTGCATCCGCCAGGATTAAGTTGAGAATCGATATAGGATTTGGTGATACTGTGTATCCTCCCCCTCAGCGGCAAGAGTTTCCGGTACTTCTGGATCAAGAAACTCCTCAACTTCTGTGCTACAGCCGCGAAACAGCCATAGCGGAGAAGTTTGAAGCCATGGTCAAGCTTGGAAAGTTGAACAGCCGGATGAAGGATTTTTCGACATTTGGCTTCTCTCTAGGCACTTTGGCTTCGATCAAATAGTCCTCGCAAAAGCGCTAGAGTTGACGTTCACCCAGAGAGAAACAGACATAAAGGATGCGCATGTCTTGTTTTCTCCGGAATTCTCGGCTCTGAAACAAGTACAATGGGAAGCATTTTGCGGACGGCAGAAGCTTTTATATGCCCCAGTCCAATTCTCCGAGGTGATAGATGCCCTTTTTTGCTTTCTGGTGCCGTGCACATCGCTTGCGCAAAAAAACGAAGAAGAGTCAATGATATGGGAACCGCCTGGACCTTGGAAAACAAGGAAGAAAGGTTAAATTATAAAGCACAACCGTGACTTTTTCCTCGTAAATACAGGGGAAAGAAAATCACTCCTTTAGAAGCGAGGAGGGGAGTAGCCTTGGTCTTACGAAAGAGCAAAGAATTTAACTTCTGAGCGGGGTAACCGACGTGTGCACCAGATCACAGGCCTTGCTTTGATCATGGAAGCGGAGGAATCTAGGGAATTTTCTTCTGAAACTTATCCGATTTAGTTGAGACTAAGTTAAGCCTTTTTTAAAATAGAAAAATGGGAGCATATGGGAATGAAAAATGACGAATTTACGTACAAGTAGTCGGGCGCAGTGCCTTGAATCATTTACGAAAAACGGGAAAAAACTGGAGCACCACACTGCACTCCATGATTTAGACCACACTTGTAGAAGATTTTCGTGGCAGATTGAGATATAGAATATCTTGGAATAAGGAGCGCCAACCTCAAGGAAGATGATCAACGAATATTCTAAGGACGTAATATAACGCAGCACGGATCGAAACTTAGTTCGGTGACAGGCGCCCGGTTCAGTACCGCAGAAGCCTTTTTCACCTTGAGTCCAGAAATCACTGCACCAGCTACTATTCTTCCTGAACCTTCTTGATCGCGTTTTTGAGCTCTCCATAATGAATGGCGCCACTTACCAGCCACTTGTTGTTGATAATGAGCGTTGGCACCGAATTGATGCCGAGCTCCTCGGCAAGGTCGATGTCATCCTGAACCGCCTTGGCTGTCGAAGGATCGTCGAGAAGTGCTTCAAACTTTACCGTGTCCAGACCAATATCTTTGGCACAACTCACAAGCACCTCGCGGTCGGTAATGTCGCGGCATTCGGTAAGATGAGCCTTCTGCACGCGGTCAAAATAGTCCCAGTGACCCTTGGAGCCAGCGAGCATTTCGGCAGCCTTGCAGGCAATAAGCCCTGGCATAGAATAAGGATAATCGTAATCTCGAGTCGCCATTAGCGCCGTGTTGATGCGATGTTCGTCGTCATTCGCATTGGCGGCGCGCCAGTGGTTCAGAATCTCCTGTTTCGCCTGGGCTTTATCTCCGAACATTGTGCTGAGGCTTTGCTTTGAAGGAGCAAGCGCGAAGCAATGGTGGTCGACCTCTATGGAAGGATTTTCCTCAACAAGCCGTCGGACTCGTGGAGAGAGCGCGAAGCACCACGCACAGAGCACATCATGAAAAAAATCGATATGGATCGTCTGCATCGATATATACCTCTATTCTAATATAACAAAATTATGAATGAGGAAGGAAGCGAGGCGATAAATAAGGCAAATAATACATCGTATCTGAGTTTTGAAACATCTAATTCACTATAAAGTAAATAGTAATGATGATTATGTAAAAATAGTGTTGCAAAAGTTCCATTATTATGTCAAAATAATGTTAATGAGGTAACGTTATGGTGACATCCCTATCGATCCCCTTGCAAGAGATCCAGCGTAGACTTTCCTTGGACAACCCATGGTGGCACGCTGGTCGAGGCCTAGAGACGGAGGAAGCCGCATGGCCACGCCGTTCCTACTTTGAATCGTTCGCACGACTTGCCGCGGACCGAACCGTGAGGCGGGCGATCGTTCTTGTGGGTCCAAGGCGCGTGGGAAAGACCGTCATGTTGCGTCAGTTCATCCAGGAACTCCTCGATAGGGGGACAAGAGGGATCGATATACTCTTCGTTTCTTTGGATACGCCGCTTTATTCGGGGCTTTCGCTTGAGGACTTGGTACAGCTGTTTATCGAATTGCAGGGACATGCCTTGCGGATGGACAAAGATTCAGCGCCAATTTGGGTTTTCTTTGACGAAATTCAATACCTCAAGGATTGGAGTGTACATCTAAAATCTCTAGTCGATACCTACCCTTCGATCCGATTTATTGTGAGCGGATCTGCAGCTGCTGCCCTTAAAATGAAAAGTATAGAGTCTGGCGTTGGACGATTTACAGACTTTTTTCTACCACCGCTTACCTTTGCGGAGTTTCTCCAGTTTACGCAAAAAGAGAAAGCGCTCATTGTGCCTCTGGACGAACCAGGTTTGCACGGTGTTAAATATCGCTCTTCCGATATCTACGCGCTCAATACTGAATTTGTTAACTACCTTAACTATGGCGGATTCCCCGAGGCTGCAATGAATCCCTCTGTGAGATCGAATCCGTTTCGCTTTCTGCGGCAGGATATCATCGATAAAGTACTACTCAAGGATCTCCCAAGCCTCTACGGAATTTCGGATACCCAATCGCTGCATCAATTTTTCAATGTCCTTGCATACAATACAGGTATGGAAATAAGTACGGAAGCGCTTTCTCTGCACTCCGACTTCTCAAGACAAAAACTGGCGGATTTTATTGAGTATTTAGAAGCAGCGTATCTTGTAAAACGCCTGTTTCGAATCGATCAAGATGCACGCCGTTTGCAGCGGGTGACAAGTTTTAAGGTCTACCTGACAAATCCGTCGATGCGTGCCGCACTTTTCGGCCCGGTCTTGGAAAGCGACGATGCAATGGGAAGCGTGGCAGAAACTGCCGTATGGCCTCAATGGCTTCATCAGTTAGGAATGAGTGACTTCTTGTATTACGCGAGGTGGAGAGAGGGCAGAAAAGACCGTGAAGTCGATCTTGTAAGGGTTGACCAATTGCAGCAAAAACCTATTGGCGCCGTAGAAGTAAAATGGTCGGATCGAATCCTGCAGCACCCAGAAGAACTCGTTGGAATTGCAGAGTTGGCCTCCAAATACGACATAGGCACCAACGTCGTGGTGACGACAAAAAGCGCAACTGCCGAGCTCGTCGTAGCAGGTACAAAAATCTGCTGTGTACCAACAGCACTTTTCTGCTATTCGCTTTCGAAGAATAATGATGAGGGAATGGCTTGAGAAGATTCTTGGTTATTCCCCGTCGATCATTGCGTGGTAATTTATCGACGTTTAGAAACCAGCGTATCGTTGTGGATCCGAGTAACCTCTAGGGTCGAACATACTTTAGGCAAATCCTCAGGAGAAACGCTGTACAGATCGAAAGCAAAAAGCGCGGGGGAGTGTCTCAGCGATTCAAAATCGATATTGCAACTGTCAATCGCATAAAAACTGGCCGCCAAAAGAAATGCAGCACATCGCGGTTCTTCTATGGCTATGCGCTTGCCCCTTTTGTAGTTTCCCTTTCGATCCTTGTCTTCAATCAGGCCCCATGCAACCAACGAACGAAAGACATAGTCTGCTGTACGCGTGACAGTTTGCTTGTCGCCATAATTCTCTTTAATCCTCATAAGGACACGAGATGCATCCACAGTTTTTTGCAAATTAAGAAGACGTCCTAAATGAAATGCAATATTGTACCAGTACGGATACGCAGCGGAGAGCATACCAAAGTGGATTGGAAGGGCATTGTTCATTCTGTCCTTTAGAATCGTCAGACCGGCGTCACGAAGCGGAATGAGCTCGGATTCGGGATTGACCCAGCATTTCATCAAGATGGCTCTTGCAAATTGTGATGTTGTTGTGCTTCTGAGTATCTCTTTGCCACTTCCACTTCGGGTTGACAGATAGTCACTCAAACCTTCCTTGATTTCGCTCTCAGAAAAACCGGCAAGGATAAGATTGGTTGTTTCTTGCATCCATTCCAATCGAATCGACTGCTTTATTCCTATTGCTGAAAAACGATCTTTTTTCATCCTACGCCCTTTCTATTTGAACGAACGGTACGATCACTTCTTCTATTGAGGCCGCTCCGTGGCTTATAGTCACATTTTGGTTATTCCCAAAAGCGTTATTCTCCATTGCCAAGAGCGGATAGTAACCGTCCGGCAAACCTACAGTTGGCCAATTACATACGTGTTGCAGACCTTTGCCAGCAGAATCTCGTAGGTTCTCCGACGAATACACCTTGACTCGTTGCCCATTTTCAATAGGGAGGGCACCTTGCCCGCTCACTTGAATGGTTCCTTTACACTCTATGTTACCATGATCCGAGGTAATCCATACAGAATAACCTTGATCCAAGAGTCCTTGGAAAAGCTTTTCCAAGTATCGCTGTTGTAACCAAATGCCAATATGTGTGTGCATTCCTCTTGCACCCAGTTTTTCACCATGCATAATCTCATCGACGATATTTATCACAAGACCTGCTGCGGTCGGAGCATGTTCTTGAATCATTGTAGAAAGCAGCTCTGGGATGCTACATTTTTCAATCTGCTTTTGATAGTAAGTATTGATTGTTGTGTTGGTACCAATGTCTTGCCATGATTGAGCCCATAGGTTTTCTTCGTAATCCGTTGTGTTGATATGCTCAGAAAATGCTAGTGGAATTCTACCAGCAAATATCGCCTGTCTTGAAATGCTCGTTAACGTCGGTATCCAAGCGAATACGGTGGATTCATGAAAACTAAGGTTTGTTCCTTCGTCTTCCATGCTGTGTCGAATAGTAAGCCATTGTGAGAGAGAAAGTCCGTCTATCACGATGAGCGCGACCTTCCCCTCCGAAGATTCCTGCAGTTTCCTTTCCAGCATCCGATGAATGTGATGGACCATGGTCGGTTCGCTCGGTGAGAGACTAGAAAGCGTTCGATAATAGACAGAGAGCCATTTTGAAAAGAGGTTATCTACTTCGATTCGCATTTCGTTCAGTACTTCTCTATCTTTATCTTGACCATCGGTTTCTATAATTCTTGAGAATTCTGCCCAAAGCAGGGAGAATTTCTGCCACGTCTTTGCATCCGATTCTGATGTTGGCATGTTTTCTGTGACAAGACTCTGCAGTTTTGTGAGACGAAGTTTAGTCTGACTCTTTTCGTCCCACACTACACCACAACGCGCCCAGGAACCAATAAACGGATCGGCTGCCTCAACAAAAACAGGCTTTAGGATCCCTTCTGCGAACAGATTGTCGATGACCATGCGTATTGGTTTTTCACTAAAGGGAAGCGCCATCGGACCCGGAACTTTGGGCGACACCCCAACGGTCGATGCCTCGCTAAGAGTGTCCCTTTGAATATGTTTTATGTAGATTTGCCAACGTTCTTCGATGAATGAATAAAAGGCAGCACTATCCAACAAGAGTAACTCTATTGGCCATTTATCGAATTCTTGTCTATCCTTAAGTAAGGAAGCGAGGCGTTTTGCCGAAAAGCTGTCAATCGGTATCTGGTAATAGTGGATTTGTAACAATTTACTAAGTAGATCGACGTCAGTATTGATAGACTCCACTTGAATTTGATAAACGAGCCTCAACAGAAAATCGAGGGTGGCATCGTCACCAACAGGATCCTTTGGTAGTAACTCTCTTTTTTCATACAAAGTGTCGAGCATCTCGACAGGCAGATTTGTCAATATTGGATAACTCAAAGTTGGAAAGATATTCGCAAGACTATACGAGAGTCGCCGCCCCTTTTTGAGGATATCAAAGGGTAAGTCGTCAATAGTGAGAGAAGATTCTGTTTGTTCTAAAATCACAATGAGATTCAGGGTTTGACCGGAATCCCATATCGGCCGATATGATCTTTCATACTCGTAACGGAACTCAATCGAATCCGCATATTTGATGATCTGAAAACCTCGTCTATTGAGTTCTTTGACGAGCCGGATTTCTTGAAATAGTGCATCCCGGTCGTCCACAATGGATAACCTGGAAGCATTAACCGAGAAATCTTTCAGAATCTCGCCGCGCCAATTATCCATTCTAGTATCCCTCTTTCTGTATGGCTGCGATCAAGAGAAGTTTCATTTGAGGTACTACCAGATTTGCCTTCTTAAATTCTGTCTCCCATTGTCTTTTTTCTTCCTCTAAATGCTTAAGTCGATAATTCCTAACCTCTGTAAGGCCAATGCGGTTAATGGCCTTCTCCCGAGCCAAAAATGAATTATCCGCACGCTTCTTTTCTTGTGCCAGCGATTCCTCATATGTGCTCTGCAATATTTCATACTGATCAGTTGCCCTTTGATCCATTGCTTTTGCTACCTTGTCACAAAGGAATTGTGCATCTTGCCCTAGAATGTAGCCATGAACCCGTGGTTCCTCGGAAAGCAATAAATCCCAAATACGTAGTGCGGTTGGGACAAAACTTGTACCACTATTGTTAAGGAATAACGGTACAAAGGCACGACGGGAGCTAGGTAGTCGCAAGAGTTTTGGTGCAGGAGCTGTATTTGATGACAAATCTATTTCACCCAAGGCCCAAATTCCTTGGATATCCCCTGGCAGATCGTTTAGGCTCAGTGTTGGAATTGCACTTCCTGGTGCAAACATTGGGATGCTGCTCAATAAATGCTGAAGTCGTTTATCTTCGACGCTCAATATACTACATGAGGAATCGCACTCGACTTTCCTTGGGTCGAACGTGCACCGAGGATCTTTTGTTCCGTCTGGCCATTGGATTTCCCAAAAATACCCCGTTTTTTGCGCGGTTCCTCCACGGGCTCTTATCCATGCAAGTGTCATGACCTCAATCCAATTGGGAAAAGGATTGTCTTGCGTGCGCTTTACTATGGCGATGTTAGGAGTTGAGGAGAATCCGAAAAGCGGTGAACCAGCCTTCTCCTTAGTAGTGACTTTCTTGAATTCAAGAAGGGCCTGCTGAGTAACTGCTTCAGCCTTGTCAGGTTCAAGAATAGCGTTGATATAAGCATCTTGAAAGAGCGCCCCTGCGCTTGATGAATCGAGCACATCACTCATCTTGTCTACGCCGAACTCTTTCAATATCACACCAAGCTTTTCTTCCAGAACTTTTCTGACTCGAAATTCGACAGAATTCTCAAAAGCAAGATTGAATGCTTTGACAGGCGCCTTCTGGCCAATACGGTCCACACGTCCTATGCGCTGCTCAATACGCATCGGATTCCATGGTAAGTCGTAGTTGATGACGATATGACAGAATTGGAGGTTAATGCCCTCGCCGCCAGCATCTGTTGAAATCATCACATTGCATTCTCTTGCAAAGCTTTTTTGTGCCAAAATGCGTTCTTCTGTGGACATGGAGCCGTTTACTAGTACAACATCATAGCCTCTACTTTGTAAAAACTCCTCGAGCATGAATTGTGTCTCGCAAAACTCAGTGAATATGAGAAACTTAGTATCGGAATTGTGTTCCTCACTCCTGATTCTCTCCAGATGCTCCAGTAATATCTCAGCCTTGGCATCGGGATTACTTAATTCTGCCAAAGCCGCTAAGTCTCGCAAACGTGTCAGTTGGTCAATCTCGCAATCGAGAACACCAGGATCTGCAGCAATATATGCGTTCAGTAGTTCTTCACCATCCATGTCGCAGAAATCTTCAGCCTCGGCGCCGTCGTCAGAACTACCATCGTTGACGTGAAGTTTCTGCTTGACGTTAAGGAGCAGCTCGGAACGTTTATCCAGGGCTCGCTTTATAGCATGTGTGCTTGAAGAAGCCAATCTTTGAAACAGCAACATGAGAAAACCAAGATACTGTCGCTTTGATTTTATTGCCTGATTGTATCCAAAGCGAACGTACTCGGATACTTGATTGTAGAGTTGTCTTTGAAGTATATGACGATCTTCCCATCTGATCGGTACCGACTTTGTAATCCGTTCTGTAAATAAGGGTTTTCCTTGCTCATCAATGGCGCTGCGTTTCTCCGTTCGGATAACAAAAGGCGCTATCGTGTCTCTCGTAATTGGCATTCCATTTGAGAAAATCAGAGGATCTAGAAGCGATAACAGTCTCTGGAACTCTTCGGTTTTCCCTTGATGAGGCGTCGCACTCAAGAGTAAGAGATATGGTGCAGCCTCGGCGAGAGCTTTGCCAAGCTTGAATCGCGCTACGCCTTGTGTGGATCCGCTAAGTTTATGTGCTTCGTCTACAACAACAAGATCCCACCCTGCCGCACAAAGTTCTTCAAAACGATTTTGATTATAATTTCTTACGTGTTCATCGGACCAGCTCGCTCTGTGGCGTATTGGTTTTACAGAATCCAAAGAAACAATCACTTGATCAAAGAGTTCCCATGGGCTTGGGTCGTCGACGTCCGTACGCGCAATGTGTTCTAGAGAATCGAGATCATCTCCTTGTACTGTACGGAAACTCTCATGGAAACGATTTTTCATTTCTGCCTGCCACTGCGTCACAAGCCCTTTTGGAGCAACAATCAGGGTTCTGCGTATAAGTCCCCTGATTTTGAGTTCTCGCATAACGAGACCGGCTTCGATGGTTTTTCCCAATCCCACTTCGTCTGCAAGCAAATAGCGCACACGATCGCCTTTAATTACGCGCTCCAATGCCGAGAGTTGATGTGGTAGAGGAATGACATCAGCAGAAAGCGGTGCCAGGAGTGTGAGATACTCACCTGGGCGTGTACGTTCGAGCGCGTCTGCAACCTTTGACGCAGCTGCAACATAAACGATTGCATCTTTACTCATGCAAGCAACATCTTGAATGGGTATGAGTTCGTTTACTGGAACAACTGCGACAGTGTTGGACTGAGAAAGCCAAACGCGACAGGTGTCCTTTCCCCACCGTGCCATATGCTCTATTATTTGACAAGGCTCGCCACGAGAAACACTGAAACACCATGCACCGCTAGACAATTCCATAATTGCTACTGCTGTTCAATTCTGGTTGTGGCTGAATTGTACCACATATAAAGCGTCTGATCGCTTTCAAGTACTTGGTTTGGTAGCTTTTGAGCTATAGTGACAATTGTTTGATAATCGAGTTTTTGCCAAGCGTTTCTAAACCCCGCACGTATGGCTTCTATGCGGAAAAGTGTAAGTCGCGATCCACGCTCTTTGTAGCTTTCAAATTCTCTTAGGAGCGCACGCTCGCGTATTTTTTCTAGATCCGCTGCCTTATTTGGATCTGGCACATACCAGCGATCTTTTGCCTTTTCGCGCAGTTCGTGCGCATCCTTAGGGAGATTTCTGAGGTCTTTATAGTTTGTAGATAGATAGCTATGGATCTGGCTCGGTACATCGCCGGTACCATCGTAACAGAGGAAATTCTCTTCAAGAAGCTCGGAAAGTTCGAGTTTGACTTCGTTCCTGTTCCATCCCGTGAGTTTTTCTATGAATTTGGGATGCAAATCCTGAAAAGTCTGAGGCTTGGCCCGCAGTTCATTGCGAAGCCAGGTAATAGCGGAAGCCTCGTCGACCACAAAGAGCTCTTCTTGTACAGTCTGACCTAGTATGAGTTTTTTCTTATCATACTCAGCGGCCTGCTCGGGTAGGAAGTACATTCCGTCCCGCATTGGGAAGCGCTCGGCAAGACCCTGCTGAAATTCACCTGAGTCTAATGGTACCATTAAGCCCTTGCGCACATAGTAGGCTACGAGCTGGTCGTAAAGCACACGTGGGTCGCGCTCAGGGATAGAAACAAGCTTATTATCGGAAACCTTTGTGGACGCAAGATAGCGCAAGTGCGTCCGCACAAAATCCCATACGCCCTCTTCAGTGCTTGCTTCTTTCTTGAAACGCTCCTCAAATCCACCGTTGGGCTTGTAAGCAGAAATAACGAGGTCTTGTTTTACAGCGGTCGGCGTTGTAACTGCTTTGAAGCTATGTTGCTTCTTGTCAAGCATCGACACATTGGCAACGATAAAGCCTGCTTCTGCAAGCGCCGTCTGAATACTATTCCAAACGGAGGCTTTCGTGTTCGAGAATTCGACCGTCATCCAATGGCCGGGCCTTAGGATGCGATAGGCCTCCTTAAAACAGTCGGTCATAAGCCTGTGGTACTCTTGAGGGCCTTTCCCTTGAACCTTATTTTCGACTGCTTCTGGTTTATTGTTGGTCCACACCTTGAGCCACGATTCCCACAAAAAGTTGAGTTCAGAATAATTGATGTTTGAGCCAAAAGGAGGATCAAGAAAAACATAATCGAGTTGTTCCTCATCGAATTGAAGTTTCGTGAGCGAATAGGTGCTAATCACTGCGTTTGTATAGCTGCTTCTTGAAATATACTTCTCAATCTTCCTCGATATGAAATCAAGCA
>Ga0116170_10003631_pt1 | contig 14373 bp, 13 predicted proteins | sample AD_JPNHW1_MetaG_FD_89797 | JGI IMG/M metagenome (GOLD analysis project Ga0116170, IMG submission 89797) | Active sludge microbial communities of municipal wastewater-treating anaerobic digesters from Japan - AD_JPNHW1_MetaG | ecosystem: Engineered > Bioreactor > Anaerobic > Digestate | place...
AATTACAGCGATTTCATCCGATATGCAGTGACTGGATTAGCGGATTTAACTATGAAATCTGGTTAAAAAGCATTAAGGCCCAGGGGGTAGAAGAAGGCATTGAGTCACGGAAACAATTGCTTGACACGGCCTGGAAAGAGACATCAAGTTGGGAGCCTGTCGTTCGCATCCGGCGGGGGGCGAATGAATGGTGTCTTTTCAAGAATTGGAACCGAGCCCTTTACATGGCTGACGCCTCGGAGGACTGGTATCTATCCATTGGTGATAGTGGGTACTATTATCATTTGTGTTTTTCATATAAAACATCTATTATGAAAAATAATCCCGAAGAATATCAGAAGGGTCGCGCCGTCTTTGATCGCATCCTGGATTCCTTCAAGATCGAAGAAATAAAATAAAAGTTGCCCACATCTACACCGGTCCTAGTGCTCGTGGAATGTCCGGTTGATGACATCCAGCTGCTGCTCGCGGGTGAGCTTGGCGAAGTTCACGGCGTAGCCTGAGACGCGCACGGTGAGCTGGGGGTATTTCTCTGGGTGATCCATGGCGTCCATCAGCAGATCGCGGTTCAGGACGTTGACGTTCACGTGGAAGCCGTCGCTGCCGAAGTAGGCGTCCAGAAGCCCCACCAGCTTGTCGGCCTGTTCCGCGGTGGCGCGCTGGGCCTCGGCATCCCGGTGTCCGAGGGCGCTGGGAGAAAAGGACATGGTCAGCGAGATGCCGTCGGAGGCGTCTTCGTAGGGGATCTTGGCCACGGAAAGCATGGCGGCCAGAGCGCCGCGCGTATCGCGGTTATTGGAAGGGTTCGCGCCGGGCGCAAAGGCCTCGCCGCGCTTGCGACCGTCGGGCGTGTTGCCGGTCTTCTTGCCGTAGACCAGGTTCGACGTGATGGTCAGCACCGATTGCGTGTGCAGGGCGCCGCGATAGGTCGGATAGCGGCGGATCTTGTCCATCATCAGGCTCACCAGCTGCGTGGCGATGGCGTCGGCGCGGTCATCGTCGTTGCCGTAGCAGGGGAACTCGCCCTCGGTGGCGTAGCCGGTCACGAGCCCGCTGGGATCGCGCAGGACGCGGACCTTGGCGTACTTGATGGCGCTGAGGCTATCCGCGGCGTGGCTGAGTCCCGCTACGCCGCAGGCCATGGTGCGCAGCACGTCGCGATCGTGCAGGGCCATGGCGATGGATTCGTAGCAGTACTTGTCGTGCATGTAGTGGATGACGTTCAGCGCGTTCACGTACGTGCTCGCCAGCCAGTCCAGCATGGTGTCCAGGCGCGCCATCACGTCGTCGTAGTCCAGGTGGTCGCCGGTCAGCGGCGGCAGCACGGGACCGATCTGCTCGCCCGTGATTTCGTCGCGCCCGCCGTTGATGGCGTACAGCAAGGCTTTGGCGAGGTTCACGCGGGCGCCGAAGAACTGCATCTGCTTGCCGACCTGCATGGCGGAAACGCAGCAGGCGATGGCGCTATCATCGCCCCACTGCGCGCGCATCAGATCGTCGTTGCTGTACTGGATGGAAGAGGCGTCGATGGAGACTTTGGCGCAGAACCGCTTGAAGCCTTCGGGCAGGGCCGGGGACCAGAGCACCGTGAGGTTCGGCTCGGGCGCGGGCCCCAGGTTGTAGAGCGTGTTCAGGATGCGGAAGCTGTTCTTGGTGACCAGTGTGCGGCCATCTTCGTTCATGCCGCCGATGGATTCGGTCGCCCAGACGGGATCGCCGGAGAAGAGCTCGTTGTAGTCCGGCGTCCGAAGGAAGCGGATGATGCGCAGCTTCATCACGAAATCGTCGATCAGTTCCTGGGCAAACGATTCGGTGATCGTTCCCTCCCGAAGATCGCGCTCGAAATAAATATCCAAAAAGGTGGAAACACGTCCCACGGACATCGCCGCGCCATTCTGCTGCTTGGCGGCGGCAAGGTATCCGAAATAGGTCCATTGAACCGCTTCATGGGCGTTGGCGGCGGGCCGGGAGATATCGCAGCCATAGGCCGTGGCCATGGCTTGCAGCTCATGCAGGGCGCGAATCTGCTCGGCCAGTTCCTCGCGGACCCGGATCACCTCTTCGGTGGAAAACGCTTCGTCGAGCTCCGTCTTTTCGCGGTGCTTGGCGGCGATCAAGGCATCCACGCCATACAGGGCGATGCGACGGTAATCGCCGATGATCCGGCCGCGCCCATAGGCATCGGGAAGGCCCGTCACGATCCCGGATTTCCGGCACTTCAGGATGGCGGGGGTGTACGCGTCGAATACGCCGTCGTTGTGGGTCTTCCGGTAGTGGGTGAAGATTTCGCGCACGCGCTCATCCACGTGGAAGCCGTAGGCCTCCAGCGATCGCTCCACCATGCGCCAACCCGCGAAGGGCAGGATGGCTCTCTTGAGAGGAGCCTCGGTCTGCAGTCCCACGATCCGTTCCAGATCCCGGTCGATGTATCCCGCGGGATGAGACGTGATGGTGGAAGGAACCTGCGAGACATCCAGCACGCCCTTGCTTGCTTCTTCCTCCAGCAAGGGCAGGAGCTTGTTCCAGAGGCGCTGGATCCGTTCCGTGGCGCCACACAGAAAGGATTCATCCCCAAGGTACGGGGTGTAGTGCCGATGGATGAAATCCTTGACGTCGATGCCATCAGTCCAAGCGCCTCTCTGGAAACCCCTCCAGGCTCCCTCGAAGGCGGAAGCAGGGCTCAAGGCATCACCGACAACATCCATGTCAATCCTTCGGAAAACCACAGGCATCAGGGTTTTACAGGTCGCGTTCTGCGGGCGTTCCCTTGCGGTCCATATCGGGAAGGCGCTTCCGCTTCACGCTCAAACAGCCTGATTCTACCACCACGGGAAGCCGCCCAAGGCCGGCAGTCCTGGGCGCGCGTCACAAGCGGGTTTTCATTCGGCGTAGTCTCGATCGCCTGCTCAGGCCCGCAGCTTGAACACGAGTTTGTGGACCGCCTCGCCGTTGCCGATCAGGGGCGCGTGGGCGTCTTCGGGGAAGAACACCGCCAGATGCCCGGCGGGGAGGGCGATGCGAGTGAAGCTGGGCTCGCGGAAGAAGACGATGTCCTTGGCCGCGTCATAGGGCGCGGTGGGCGTCAGGCTCTCGCGCTTGGCCCAGCCCATGGTGTCGACGCCTTTCAGGATCACCTGGATATCGATGTAGGTCTCGTGGGCTTCGAGGGGCGGTTCAAGCCGCGTCGCGGCGTTGGGCGAGGCGATGACGAAGGCGTCGTCGCCGTCCAGCGTCGTGCGGCCCTCGGGCAGGGCGTTCAGATCGCCCTTCAGGGCGTCAAGCACGAGGGCGAAGCGCGGATGCAGCGCGGCGTAGCGGTGGAAGTCGGCGATGGGGCACAGGATCATGGAAACCTCGTGCGATCAGGATGCCTGCGTTCAAGCCTGTCGCGCCAGTTCCCGCAGCATCCCGAAGAGGTGCCGCATCAGGCTGGGCACGGCACCTGCGCCGCGCTGTCCCGCGGCTTCGGCCAGTTCGAGCGCCATGCCGGGCTTGGTGCGGGCCTTCAGGGCCCGGTGGATGATCTCGTGGTCTTCGGCGTCCGGGGGGACGCGGCCTTGCGCCGCCGTGCGGAAGACATCCTCGAAGCCTGCGTTCCATAGGAAGTGCTCGATATCCAGATCGGGCAGGGCGGTGATGTGGCGCGCGGCGCTGCGTCCTTTCAGCATCCGCCGGGCCTTGGCGATGTAGTGGCGGCCTGCCTCGTCGCCATCGGCCACCAGGTGCCACGGGATGCCAAAGCGATCGGCGAAGGCGATGAGCGGCGCCAGCCCCGCCTGGGCGAACTCCACGCAGGCGATGCCTTCCAGCGGAAAGCCCAGGCCGCCGACGCGGGCCAGCTCCGGCAGCAGCCAGGCCTCCGTTTCGCCTTCCACCAGCAGCCACACGCGGGCGAACAGGCTGCCGGCATTGTGGGTGCGCACGTGGAAGGCCACGCGCCGGGCGTCGATGGGATCCAGCGGCGTGGCTTCGGGGCTGGGGTGGACCTGCACATGCCTTGGGTGGCGCACCAGGCGGCGCAGCACGCGCGTGGGAACGCCCGCCAGCAGCGCGCCGTGGGCGGTGGTCACGAGCTTTTGCGCCGGGAGCTGTTCCAGCAGGTTCCATGCAGCGGCGAGCTGGATGGGATGGAGATGGGTTTCGGGATCCTCCACCAGCAGCATCGGCTGGACGCGGATCTCCGAATCGCTTCCGCTCTGGGCGACCGCTTCGGCCTTCAGCATGGCGCCCACGAGTACCAGCAGGGCCGCCTGGCGCATGCCGGAACCGGCGCGGCTGGCGAGGTCCGACAGGGAGCGGCCGTCCTGGAGGCTCAAGGGGGTTTCGGCCATGTCCGAAGCTCGGCGCAGGGGATGGACGTCGGCCTTGGGTTTGAAGAGATCCGGGCGCTGCTCGGCCAGGCGGTGCAGGGCTTCGAGGCCCCGCGCCAGTTCCTCGGGATGCACCTGGTGCGGCACGGCCAGCAGGCGCTCGAAGATGCGCTGCACCGCCCGGGTGGGGGATTCGCGCAGATCCCGGTCCGATGCGCTCGCGGGCGTGGCCATCCATTCGGCGAGGCGCAGCTCGCGGAACACGATCAGGGGATGCGAGCGCACGATGCGATCGGCCAGCCGTTCGGCTTCGGCGGCTTCCATCGGCAGCTCCAGCCCGTCCCCATCCAGGAAGACCCGGCGCAGGCGCACGCGGCCCCGCTCCAGGCGCCGGGCGCTCCATTGCAGGCTCAGGTGAAGCACCCCCGCGCGGTCCCGCCAGCCCAGGCGATCCAGCTCTGTGTCGGTCTCGGTTCCCGCAAAGCGAAGCGTGATGCCCAGCCGCTGGGCGATGGTCGCCCGCGCGTTGGGCAGGCGGTAGAAGTCCTCTTCCGTGATCGGGCGCGCACCCAGCGCGCTGGAGAGCGCTTCCACCAGGCTGGTCTTGCCCCAGGCGTTTTCCCCGAAAAGCACCGTCGTCTCGGCCTCCAGGTCGAGCAGGAGACGTCCGATGCCCCGGAAGTTCACGACTTCAATGTGTTCGAGGTGCATGGCTCGAGTCTGACACAGGCGTATGGGCCGGGTGCGGTGTGCGTTTTCGCTCCCGGGCGCGCCCGTCTTTCGATAGGCTTGGAAACTGGGAGGCAAGGTGGCACGTTTCCGTAACTCCTGGATCGTCGGAATCCTGATGGTGGCCTGGGGGCTCTTTGCGCTTGGGCTCACGGGGCTTTGCATTGTGATTGCCGCGCCCTTCATGGGCGGGAAGCGGGCCTTTTTCTCGATCGGCCCTCGATGGGCCCGCCATCTGTTCCGGCTTTGCGGCGTTCCGCTGCGGGTGCGCGGCTGGGAAGCCCTGCCCGAGGACATCCGGGCCGAGCGGCGTCCGGTGATCTTCATGTCCAACCACGAGAGCAATCTCGATCCGCCGGTGCTGATCGCGGCCATCCCCATCCCAGCGGTCTACATCTCGAAGAAGGAACTGAAGTGGGTTCCCCTCGTGGGCTGGGCCGCCCAGCTCGGGGGCGTGATCTTCATCGATCGCAGCAACCGCGAACGCGCCATCCACAGTATCCAGAAGGCCGCGCAGGAGATTCGGGACGGCAAGAGCGTCGTGATCTTTCCCGAAGGCACGCGCACCCGCACGGGGGCGCTGGGGCGCTTCAAGAAGGGCGGCTTTGCGATGGCGCTGGACGCGGGCGTGCCCATCGTGCCCCTGGCCACCGTCGGAGGCTTTACGGTCATGCCTCCGGGCACGATCCGCATTCACGAGGGCACCTACACCCTTGCCTTTGGAAGCCCCGTGGATCCTGCTGAATTTTCGGATCGGGACGCGCTCATGCACGAAGTGGAAACGCGCATCGCCCGGCTGGTGCAGGAGGTGCGCTCCCAGGATGCCGAGGCGCCTTCAAAGCGATCAGAGGCCGATCCGCTCCAGGGCGACGCGAACGCTCTCGGTGTCGGGGTCCCAGACCGGTAGATCCGGCAGCTGGTTCTTGAACCAGGTGACCTGGCGCTTGGCGTAGGCCTGGGTGTCGGTGGTGATGCGCTCGGCGATGGTCTCCACGGAAGCCTGGCCCCGTTCGAGCCAGTTCACGTAGCCGAGGGGGCGGATCCGACGCAAATCCGCTTCGTGGCCCGCCTGCACGATGCGATCGACCTCCTCCGGCCAGCCTTCGCGGATCATGGCGCGCACCCGCCGGGCGATGCGCTCGCGCAGATGTTCCCGGGAAGGCATGACCAGCAGAGCTTTCCAGCCCTCCGGCGCGTGCTTGGGCACCCTGGATAGCAGGTCCGACGGGCGCCCCTGTGTGGCCAGGTGCAGGGCCAGGGCGCGCTGGATGCGCGAGCGGTCGTTGGGATGCAGCTGGGAGGCCCGGGGCGGATCCACGGCCTGGAGATAGCGATGCAGCGCCGGCGCGCCCAGATCTTCCGTCCAGGCCCGGGTGCGGTCGGTGATCGCCGGGGAGACTTCGGGCAGCTCGTCCATCTGATCCCAGATCCCCCGCAGGTACAGCCCGGAGCCCGTCACCAGCACGGGGTTTGGATGCGAAGCCAGCCATCCGCGCACCCGCGATCCGAAATCGGCGGGATTCAGGGTGGCCGCGAGGGGCAGGGCGCCATAGCCCACATGGGGGACGGCGGCCAGATCATCCGGGCCGGGCTGGCCCGTCCCGATGGGCAGCCCCGCGTAGGCCTGGAAAGGGTCGCCGTTTACGACGGTTCCGCCCAGGTGGCGCGCCAGCGCCAGGGCGAGGGCGGACTTGCCAGAAGCGGTGGGGCCGAGGATGGCGTACATGTTTCCCTTGATTGGTTAAGCTGGGTTGGCTGGAGCGGTCGGGAACCTGAACGCGACCACGAACACATGTTCCCATGGTGATGAATATGAGAGCCCTGTCTTCCCTGACATTGTTCGTGCTGCCCCTGCTGCTAGCCAGCTTGCCTGCGCATGCCACGGAGGCGCCCCAGGTGCCCGCACCAGGAACCGCAGCCAGTCCCAGTGCAGCCCCTGCTGCCGCCTCTATTGCTGCCCCGATTGCGGCATCTGGGCTGGCTTTGGGTGGAGGCCACCACGCCGGTCCCAGCGTTCAATCCATCAAGGGGGTCGGCAAGGCCCCCGTGACCATGGCGCCCTACTGGGTCACGGGTGGCATCAAGGCCCTGCTGAAGGATGTGCCCGGCGCGGTCGTGACGGTGGAGGACACGCTGGATCTCATGCCGCACCTCTCCACGCGCAGCCTCATGAACGGAAAGATGCGCCTCACGAGTGGCCAGCGCGGCATTGATGCTCTTGCCGTGCCCGCGCCGGACTGGATGAACCCCATGGCCATGAAGTCCGGCGGGAATGTCGTACAGCGCTCCTACGGCTTCGGTGGTCTGCAGTTCTAGGCTATTTCGGCAGCACGGCGGGCTTGACGACCTTGAAGCTGCCGGCTTGCCGGATATCGCGCGACGAGGTGCCGACCAGCAGTTCGTATTCGCCCGCGTCCACGCGCCAGGCCTTGGCCTCGGGCGCGTAGTAGGCGAAGGAGCGTCCATCAAGCTTCAGGTTCACCCGGCGCGTCTCGCCCGGCTTCAGCAGGACCTTGGCGAAGCCCTTGAGCTCTTTCTCGGGGCGCATCACGCGGGCCTTCTTGGCGCGCACATAGAGCTGCACGACTTCGGCGCCTTCGCGCTGGCCGCTGTTCGTGATATCCAGGGCGAGGGTGGGCTCCAGCGCGGAACTGCCGGGCGTCACGGTCAGGGGGCCATAGGCAAAGCTCGTGTAGCTGAGTCCGAAGCCGAAGGGGAACAGGGGCTCGACGTGCTTCGTGTCGAACCAGCGGTAGCCCACCAGCAAGCCTTCGTCGTAGTGGACGGTCCCGTTCTCGCCGGGGAAGGTCCGCGCGCCGCCCTGGTGGGCGGGGATATCGGCGAGGGCCTTCGGGAAGGTGCAGGGCAGCTTGCCGCTGGGGTTCGCATCGCCGAACAGAACGCGCGCGAGCGCCGTTCCCGCCTCGGATCCGCCGTACCAGGCCTGGAGCACGGCGGGAGCCTTGTCCAGCCAGGGCATGAGCACGGGTCCCCCGGAGATCAGGGCCACCACGGTGCGGGGGTTGGCTTCGACGATGCGCGCGATCAGCGCATCCTGGCCCGAAGGCAGGGACAGATCGCGGCGGTCCACCCCTTCGTCATCGGCGAAAGCCTGATGGGTCAGGCCACCCACGAAAATGACGAGATCCGCGGTCTTGGCGGCTGCCACGGCGCGATCGGCGAGTCCGGCGGCTTCGGCCAGATACTTGGGATCCAGCTCGCTGCGCCGCACGCCCGCGCCATCGCGCTCCCAGAAGTTCCTGCGCACCGGCTGGCGGTAGCCCGTCGCGTAGGTGATATCCGCGGCGGAGCCCACGCGCTTGACGATGCCCTGCAGCATATCCACTTCGCGGAAGGCCTTCACGCCCGCGGCGTTGCCTCCGGCGGCGAAGGTGCGGACCGCATTCTCGCCGATGACGGCGATGGACTTGACCTTGGTGAGGTCGATGGGCAGCAGGCCGCCCGTGTTCTTCAGCAGCACGATGCCGTCCTGGGCCACTTGGCGCGCGGCGTCCAGGTGGGCGGGGGTATTGATGAAGCCGGGCTTGCGGCCTTCCACTGCGCCGGTGGTGAAGAGCACGCGCAGATTGCGGCGCGCCTTGTCATCCAGGGTGCTCATGGGGTATTCGCCGCGCAGAAGGCCTTCCTTGTACGCGCGGGCAAGGTAGTAGTTTTCGTAGGGCCGCACGGTGCCCATCTCCAGGTCCAGGCCGTTCAGTGCGGCCTCGCGCGTGTCGTGGGTGCCGCTCCAATCGGAGATGACGCTGCCCTTGAATCCCCATTCGTTCTTCAGGATCTGGTTCAACAGGTAGTCGTGATGTCCGGCGTGCTGGCCCCGGAACTTGTTGTAGGCGGCCATGACGGAAAGCGCGCCGCCTTCCTTCACCCCTGCCTCGAAGGCGGGCAGGTAGATTTCCCGCAGGGTGCGCTCGTCCGCCTCGACGTTGATGGCGTGCCGGTTCGTCTCCTGGTTATTGAGCGCGAAGTGCTTGATGCAGGCGGCGACCTGCTCGTTCTGCATGCCCTGCACGTAGCCCACGGTCATGCGGCCCGACAGCCAGGGATCCTCGCCAAAGTAGTCGTAGGTGCGCCCGCACAGGGGCGTGCGCTGGATGTTCAAGGCGGGGCCCAGCATGACGTGCTTGTCGCGGGCGCGGGCTTCCTCGCCGATCACCTTGCCGTAGAGTTTGGCCAGTTCGGGATCCCAGGAGGACGCCAGCGCCATGCCCACGGGCATGGCCGTGACGAAATCATCCGTCCGCTTGGCGGATTCCCAGGAATCCAGGCCGAGTTCTTCGCGCACGCCCTGGGGGCCGTCGGCGGTCCACAGATAGGGGATGCCCAGGCGCGGGACGCCGCCGGAGCGGAACTTGCCGTTGGCGCGAATCAGGGCCAGCTTCTCGTCCAGGCTCAGGCGCGGCAGAAGATCATCCAGGCGTTTATCCAGCGCCGCCGTGGGATCCAAATACAGCGGCTTGTCCTGGGTCGCGGCGGGAGCCGCCAGCAGTCCGGCCGCCAGCAAGGTGCGGGTGATGAGAGCAAGGGGGTGGGTGCGCATAGGGCCTGCCGGATGAAACGGGTGGAAGCGTGCTGGATGAGCAGCGAGACAGGAAGAAGGGCGGGGGAAATCCTTCCGCCATTGGAAAACCATAAGCGATCAGGGCACCGTCCAAAAGTGAGCAAAAGTCGCAGTCTCTCCGGCCCTGGAGCCGATAAGATGGCAGATCCTGTGCCTTGTTGGAGCTGCCATGTTCAAGCGCATCGCCCACGTTTGCCTTCAGGTCCGGGATCTGCCCCGCTCCATCGCCTACTACGAGAAGCTGGGCCTGGACATCCGCTTCCGCTTCACACGCAAGGGCGCCAACTTCGGCGCCTACCTGCAACTGGCCGAGGGACAGTTCATCGAGATGTTCGAAAACCCGTCGCTGGGTCCCGTCGTCAATAACGGGATCTCCCACTTCTGCATCGAGGCCGAGGACATCGATGCCGTGATGGTCGAACTCGAGCGCCGGGGGGTGTCCTTCACGCCCAAGAAGCTGGGCTGCGACCAGACCTGGCAGATCTGGCTGGAGGATCCTGATGGCAACTCGTTCGAGGTCCACCAATACACGCCAGAAAGCGCCCAGTTCATGGGTGGCAGCGTCGAGGCAGACTGGTAGCGAAGCCGTGGGGCCTTGTAACCCTCGGCGAAGTGGGCTGCTTTGTGCTAAAGTCGTGGGTTCGGCCACCTTCCAGGAGGGGTTCCATGAATGTCTTTGAAGGACAGTTGCGGGTAGAGAAAGGCGATCGCTTTGCGCTCGTGGCGGCCCGTTTCAACGATTTCATCGTGGATCGCCTGGTGGGCGGGGCGGTGGATTGCATCAAGCGCCACGGCGGCAGCGAGGACCAGATCGACCTGTTCAAGGTTCCGGGATCTTTCGAACTGCCCCACCTGACGCGCAAGGTGGCTCTCTCCGGCCAGTACGCGGGCGTGGTGGTGCTGGGCGCGGTGATCCGCGGCGGGACGCCCCATTTCGATATGATCGCTTCCGAGGTCACCAAGGGCATCGCCCATGTGGCTCTGGAAACCGGCGTGCCCACGGTCTTTGGCGTCCTGACCACCGACACGGTGGAGCAGGCGATCGACCGGGCGGGCACCAAGATGGGCAACAAGGGCTGGGAAGCCGCGCAATCCCTGATCGAGATGGTCGATCTGGGCCGTGCCATCAGCCACATCAGCAAGACCAGCAAGGGGTCGAAGTAATGGGAGTTCGCCGCAGGGGGCGCGAATATGCGCTCCAGATGCTCTATGCCATGGATCTCACGGGCTACCTGCCCGACGAGGTCTTTGCCGGCTTCAACGCCATCCAGGATCTGAACCGCGACGCGTTCTACTACGCGCGGCGACTGGTGGATGGCGTCTATGGGCGCCTGGAGGAAGTGGACGCCGTGCTGGCTCGGTACGCGGAACACTGGAAGATCCATCGCATGGCTGCGGTGGACCGCAATCTACTGCGCCTTGGGATCTACGAACTGATGTTTCTGAAGGACATTCCTTTCCCCATCGTCATCAATGAGGCGCTGGAGATCATCAAGGAATTCAGCGACCAGGAAGGCACCCAGTTCGTCAATGGCATCCTGGATTCAGCCAGCCAGGAGTTCCGTCCCGATGAATCGAATCCGCGCGCGCGTTCCCGCAAGGGCGCCGCTGCGGAGCCCGCCCAGAAGGTCGAACCTCCCACTGAAAATCCTGATTCTTTAACGGAGTCTTAATGAGCACGCCCAAGAAAGCGCCGCGGACGCCCGTGACCCGCAAGACCTCTTCCGCCCGCCAGACCTCCCCCCAGGCCTCCCTGGGACTGGATGACGTGAAGCTTCTCCTGGCGCTGGTCTCCAAAGAAGGCGTTTCCGAATTCGAGTACGAGACGCCGACCATCCATCTGCGCATCCGCAAGGATGGACCGCAGCCCGCCGCGCAGATGGCTCCGATGCCCACTGCGCCCATGCCTGCGCCCATCTACTTGCCCAGCATTCCGTCGCCCACGGTCGTGGCGCCCACGGTGGCACCGGCCCCTTCCGCCAGCGCCCCGAGTGCGGAGACGCCCGCGGACGAGGTGGGCGTTCACTACATCACCAGCCCCATCGTCGGGACCTTCTACCGCTCCTCGAATCCGAATTCCGCGCCGTTCGTGCAGGTCGGCGACCGCGTGAAGGCAGGGCAGACGCTGTGCATCGTCGAAGCGATGAAGCTGATGAACGAGATCGAGTGCGACGTGGCGGGCGAAGTGGTCAAGGTCCTGGTGGAGAACGGCCAGCCCGTCGAGTATGGCGAGCGCCTCTACGCCGTCCGGCTGGGCTAGACCAATGGCAGCCATCAAGCGCAAGGGCGCTGTCCACAAGGCCGCTGACAAGACGGGAAAGCACGATGATCCGCCGTTCCGGAAGATCCTCGTCGCCAACCGGGGCGAGATCGCGCTGCGCGTGATCCTCGCGTGCAAGGAACTCGGCATCCAGACCGTCGCCGTCTATTCCGAAGCCGATCGCCACGCGTTGCATGTGCGATTTGCGGACGAGGAGGTCTGCATCGGCCCGGCCCCCAGCGGCAAGTCCTACCTGAATATCCCCCAGGTCATCGCCGCCGCGGAGATCACCGGCGCGGAGGCCATCCATCCCGGCTACGGATTCCTGTCCGAGAATCCGCACTTCGTGGATGTCTGCCAGGCGTGCGGCATCACCTTCGTGGGGCCCAACGCCGACATCATCCGGATGATGGGCAACAAGGCGCAGGCCAAGGCCACCATGAAGGCCGCTGGCGTCCCCATGATGCCCGGCTCCGATGGCGTGGTGGAAACGGTTGAGGAAGCCCTGGTGGAAGCCGAGCGCATCGGCTATCCCGTCATCGTGAAGGCCAGCGCGGGCGGCGGCGGACGCGGCATGCGCATCGTCAATACACCTGATGAACTGCCTGATCTGTACAACACCGCACGCAGCGAAGCAAAGGCCGCCTTCAATGATGACGCGGTTTACATGGAGAAATACCTCCTCGAACCCCGGCACATCGAGGTTCAGATTCTGGGGGATCTCTTCGGCAACATCATCCATCTGGGCGAGCGCGAATGCTCCATTCAGCGCCGCCACCAGAAGCTGATCGAGGAGAGTCCCAGCCCCGCCATCTCGCCTGAGCTGCGCAAGCGGATATGCGACACGGCCGTGCGCGCCGCGAAGGCCGTGGGCTACTACAACGCCGGCACCATTGAATTCCTGCTGGATGCCCGTGGCGACTTCTTCTTCATGGAGATGAACACCCGCGTTCAGGTGGAGCACCCGATCACCGAGCTGGTGAGCGGCGTCGATATCGTGAAGGAGCAGTTCCGCATCGCCGCGGGGCGCAAGCTCACGGTCACGCAGGACGACATCGTTCTGCGCGGGCACGCCATCGAGTGCCGCATCAACGCGGAAGACCCCTTCAAGTTCACGCCCTGTCCCGGTCGCATTACGGCGCTCAACTTCCCCGGCGGCCCCGGTATCCGCATCGATTCCGCGGTCTACCAGGACGCGGTGATCCCGCCGTACTACGATTCCATGGTGGCCAAGCTGATCGCATATGGCAGCGATCGCACCGAGGCCCTGGCCCGCATGCGCCGCGCCCTGGACACCATCATCGTGGAAGGCATTAAGACCACCGGCCCGCTGCACCGCCGCATCATCGAGCATCCGGATTTCGTCAAGGGTCAGTTCTCCACAAAATGGCTGGAAGGCTTCCTCGAAGAACTGGATCAGGAGATGGCAAAGACGGCAGAATAGGTATTCCCGCCGCCTTAGCTCAGTTGGTAGAGCAGCAGCCTTGTAATCTGCAGGTCGCCCGTTCGATTCGGGTAGGCGGCTCCAATCAAGAAGAAACGCGCCCAAGGATGAAACCTTGGGCGCGTTTCTTTTGCGGTTCGAGGGCTAGCGGATCGTCGCTTCGAAGGGCATCAGCGCGTAGACGCCGTGGGGATCGTTGAACGCGTCGAGGGCCTGGATCTGCTGCTCCACGCCGCGCTTGATGCGGCTGCCCACCCCCAGCGTGGCATTCGTGCGGCCGGAGGCGTTGAGACGAAGACCGGCCGCCTGCTTGCGCTTTTCGTTGCTGAGCATCTTCAGCAGCTTTTCGGCGGGCGTGCGGGGCGCTTCCGGGGCGTCCAGGCGGAACTGGGTGCCCAGGCCAGCCAGCTTGGCGGCGGCGCGGGTGGCGTCCTCCAGACCGCCCAGTTCGTCCACCAGGCCGAGCTTGAGGGCCTCCTTGCCGGACCAGACGCGCCCCTGGGCGATCTCGTACACCGCGCCCTTTGGCAGCTTGCGGCCTTCGGCTACCTTGCTCAGGAACTTGTCGTAGATCTCGTCCACGAAAGCCTGCACGCGGCCCAGCTCCTCGGGATTCGCCGGGCGCACCAGCGAGGGCAGGGCCAGCTTGCCGAGTTGAACGCCATCGAAGGTGACGCCGTGATCATTGGCCAGCTTCCGGGCGTTGGGTAGCACGCCAAAGACGCCAATGGAGCCTGTCAGGGTCGAGGGCTCCGCGAAGATGCGGCTGGCGTAGGTCGAGATCCAGTACCCGCCGGAAGCGGCGACGGTGCCCATGGAGACGACCACGGGCTTGACCTTCTTGAGGGCGATGACTTCGCGCTGGATGACATCGGAGGCAACGGCGCTGCCGCCGGGGCTGTTCACGCGCAGCACCACGGCCTTCACGTTGTTATCCAGGCGCAGGCGGCGCAGTTCCTGAGCCAGGCGGTCGCCGCCCAGTTGAGCGCCGTTGCCTTCGCCATCCACGATGGTGCCCTCGGCGTAGGCGATGGCCACGCGCCCGCCGCTG
>Ga0116170_10003633_pt1 | contig 14371 bp, 8 predicted proteins | sample AD_JPNHW1_MetaG_FD_89797 | JGI IMG/M metagenome (GOLD analysis project Ga0116170, IMG submission 89797) | Active sludge microbial communities of municipal wastewater-treating anaerobic digesters from Japan - AD_JPNHW1_MetaG | ecosystem: Engineered > Bioreactor > Anaerobic > Digestate | place...
GCCCGACGTAGAAAAACGTTTTGACCCCGTGGAGATGGTCAAACGCCTGCTCAATGCGTCCGATGAACTCCGGCCCGAATATCAGGGTGTTGACTTCGGCCAATTCCAGACAGTATTTGATTTCATCGGAGGTGTAACGGTAATTCATCGGCACGGCGAGCGCGCCGGTTTTTAGAATCCCAAAGTAAATGGGGAGCCATTCGAGACAATTCATGAGCAGGATCGCGACTTTGTCGCCTTTCCTGATCCCGCGCGTCAGTAAAAGGTTCGCAAAGCGGTTTGCCTTTACATCGAATTCCTTCCAGGTCATCTCGCGCCGGTATTTTTCGGTGGAGGACGTCTCGATCAAATTATATTCGCGCCACGTCATGGCGTGGTCCGGTTGATTTGACGGACTGATTTCGACCAAACTGGTTTCCGCAGGATAAAGTTTTGCGTTCCTTTCCAAAAAATCTGTAATGGCCATATGAAAGCATCCTCCCAGTTGACTAGCGGTCACACATTCTTGGTCGAGGCGGGAAGGCCTCAGAGTTTTCTGGCTCCGTCCATAAAGACCGCGGCCACTTTGAAAGTGTCATCCAGGACGGTGATGTCGGCGATAAATCCGGCTTCGAGTTTGCCGAGTTTCTTCAGCCCGAGGTTCAGAGCCTGGTTCCAGGAGGTGGTCTTGACCAATTCCGCCAGAGGTAAGCCCGTCACCTCAACGATATTCTTGAACGCGGTATTGAATTGCAGGGTGCTTCCGGCAAGAGCCCCGTTGCTGGCGAGGCGGGCCGCGCCAGCAGAAACCTTCACGGCCAGACCGCCCAGCTGATAATCCCCGTCAGGCAGGCCGGTTGCTTCCATCGCATCGGTAATCAGGAGAATCTTTTCAATCGGCTTGGACTTGAAAGCCAGACGGATCATATCGGGGCAGAGGTGGATCTTATCGCAGATCACCTCAATGGCGACGCCGTCTTCCATTAAACCGGCGCCCACCAGGCCGATCTCCCGGTGATGCAGTTTGGTCATCTGATTGCAGAAATGCGTGAGACGGTCCAGGCCGGCCTTCATGCCTTCCTTGAATTGGGCATAGGTGGCATTGGTATGTCCGCAGCTCGCTTTAATGCCGGCCGCGCATAGTTCTCCGGTGAATTCCAGATTGCCTTCCATCTCGATGGCATAGGTAACCAGCGCCACGGGAGAAATCGCATTCAGGCGCTTGATCTCGCCCATGTCGGCTTTTCGGAGATAAGCGGGGTTTTGGGCGCCGGCGCATTCCGGGTTGATATAGGGGCCTTCCAGATGCGTGCCGACCACTTTGCTGCCCGTCGGAGCCTTGCGATAGGCTTCGATGTTCTTAAGGCTCGCCGCCAATTTTTCCTCGGGAAGGGTCAGCGTCGTCGGGCAGAGGGAAGTCACTCCTTCCCGCAGCTTGGCTTCGGCAATGATTCCCATTGCTTTGCTGTTGTCGCTGGTGACTTCGAAGCCCATTCCGCCATGAAAATGCACATCGATAAAACCGGGAACCACCATTTTACCGGCCGCATCGTATTCCTCGCACCCGGCAGGCAACTTCTCCTTGGCCGCAAAAACCTTTTTCACCCGCCCGTTTTCCAATTCCAAAGCCGCTCCAAACATTTCGACACCCGGAGAAACCAGATGGGCATTCTTAATGAGGTTTGACATTTTTCAGCTCTCCCTTTTAAGAAGAAAAGGATGCCAAAACGGGACGGGTGGGTCAAGTGCGGCGTCAAACGCGTTCTGGCCCGGACGAAACAGGACGGGGGTGCTGATTTTTTCGCGGCAAGGGGCAAGCGCACGGCGTGACAGGAACGGCCTACAGCCTAAACGCGGACAGTCTGTCGCACTCACTTCTCAAGTTTAGCCGGATTGAGTACGACGTGCCGGATCTCGAGCCGTTTCCACGTGTAGGTGATATGCACCTTCCCGTCGGCGGCCTGGATCACTGCCGGATACGAGAACTCCTGCGCGGGGGCGTTCTCCAGCGTCAGCACGTCTTTCCAGGCCTTGCCGTCCTTCGACAGCGCAACCGCCAGCGGTGAACGCCCCTTCAAGACCGGGTTGTAAACCAGTAGAAAACGCCCGTCCTTCAACGTCACCGCGTCAATCCCGGAATTCGGATTGGGCAGATCCAGCAGCGACATTTCGCCCCAGGTTTTCCCGGCGTCCGCCGCCGTGATGGAGAACAGCTTGCCCTGACGCGTGCGGCCGATGGCTTGCAGGCTGCCGTCCGTGTGAAACAGAAGACTCGGCTGGATCGCGCCGATCTTTTTGCTGTCGTTCAGCGCTCCCGTGCGTGCCCACGTGGCTCCGTTGTCGGTTGTCCACTCCATATGCACGCGCCAACCGCCCAGCTCGTCGCTTGAGCCGCACAGCAACCGCCCGTCCGGCAACTCCACGGGCTTGTTTTTGACCGGCCCGATCATTCCGTTCGGCAACGGTCTGGGCACCGACCACGTCGCACCGTCGTCCGTTGAGGTTGTCAGCATTCCCCACCAGCGGTCACACGTCGGCCCCACTTTGAAAAAAAGAAGCAGAGGACCGCTCTTCGGCTGGAACAGCACTGGATTCCAGCAAGGGTAACGCGCCCCATCCGCCTGCATGCCATTTGCGACCTCCTTTGCGGGCAGCCATTTTCCGGCTTCCTGCCGCGCCAGCCAGATGCCGACATCCAGGTCGCCCTCGCGCATGCCGCCGAACCAGGCCGCCACCAGTCCCTTGCGGCTTTCGGCAACGGTTGAGGCATGGCATGAGGGTGTGGGCATCGGGACGGCGACAAACTCCGTCACCTCGACCGCACCGACGACCTCAGCCGCCGCCGCACGCAAGGCCAGCGCACAGGCCACTCCCGCAACCCCCCATGCACTTTTCATATATATCCTCTTTCTCCTGATCACAGCGCCCCCAACACACGGCCCGTGCCAAAGTCTTGTCCTACATGCGGCAAAAAGTATAACACGAAGAGCCAGGTTATCGGCAACTTTTTCCAATTTAAGAGTGATGCGTAGAAATGTTGTCGAACACACCCCTCAAATATGATACGTTAATATTCCCCATTAGGAGAAAGTCTATGAAAAAGGTTTGTTTTCTAGCGGTCATGGTCGCAGTGTTGAATTATCCGTCGGTCGCAGGCGCAAGTACTATTGCGGCGACACCCGCGGATCAGCCGGTTGTCCCGGGCGAATGGCATCTTGGCCTTTCCAACGTGCTCGCGACGGCGCGGGTGACCGGAATCCCGGTTGTCGGCTTCTGGGCGAATACGGGGTGCGAGAAATGCGCGGCCGTGATTGACCGCGCGGTCAACACCCCGGAGTTTAGGGCTTGGCGGCAGGAGCGCCAATTGCTGATGGTCACGGGCGAAGGCAAGGGCGGCCTCGCCGGCGACCTGTACGATTGGGTCAGGGCGGCCGCCGAATCGGACGGGGACACGTCGTTTCCGCTTATCCGCATTTACTGGGTACAGAAGGACGGGACGGTCCGGGTGGACACCCGTTTTTCGGGCTACCCGTACCGGGAGAACGCGCAGACGCTGATCGACAAGATAGAGAGTTACACTTCGGCCTTCAGCTACCAAGGCTTTGCGGCCTTCGGATTCACAACGGGGTTGGAAATGGAGTCGGGAACGGTTGCGGTACCGCTGCCGCTGGTCAGAAAATACGGCTCTGCAGGAACGCTGACCAACACACTTGACTTTGTGCGGACGTTGGAAGGGGGCGGGACGACGAACTGGACGGAGACGTTGATCTGGGCGGACGGCGAGACCAACCGGAATGTTTTTGTGGTGAATCAGGGGCATTATACCAACGGGACGGTCACCCTGACGCTGAAGGCGGAAGGGGAGCTTGACCAGATGGCTGTCGTCGCGATGGTCGCGGGGAAAGCCGTCTCGACGGCCAACCCGCGGTTTGTGGGCGAGCCGTTCGCCCTCGGCGAGTGGACCATGGATCTCGCGGCGGCGACGAACCGGGTGGCCACGACCAACGTGACCGCGTACACGCTCGTGCTCTTCACCGGCGCGTTGTGGTGCCCGTACTGCATCGGGTTCGAGCGGGATGTGTTCAGCACGCCCGCTTTCAAGGAGTTTGTCCGGACCAACAACATCGCCTTGGTGGAGATCGACAACTACAAGCGCGACGGTTCCGCGCCGACGCTGTTGCGGTACGATGTGTATATGGGCGCGACCAACGATACGCGCAACGGCCACAGCGGCGCGGGCTACCTGTCGCGCCACGGGATTGCGGTGGCCGACGCCGAGGCGGTGATCGCGCGGAACATGGCGTTGCAGGCGGCGTGGACGCTGCCGGGCGCGACGCGGATCGGATACCCGACGCTTCTCCTGCTGCGGAAGGACGGGAGCATCGCGGGGCGGTTCTCAGGGTCTTACCGGTTGACGGATAACACGGTGATACCCGGTATCCAGTCGTTCGATCTCGGGATCAATATGCGGCGCCTGCATGAGCTGTTGGCGCTGGCGCGTGATCCTCTGGAGGCGGGCGAAGAGAGAAACGGACACCCTGCCACGACGGCGGATACGCTGCCCGCGCGGGGTAGCGTGGCCGCGTCGCTGCGTGCCGTGGACGTCAAGGATGTTTACATTTTGCGGAGCGCGGCCGGGTTGCGGCAGAGCGTGACGGTTTCGGGTCCCGAAAACGCCACCGTCCAAGTCGCGGTGCTGGATGCGGCGGGACAGACCGTGCAGGCACAGGGCGGAGCCTTGACGAACGGCGTGACCGTGACCGCCGACATCGCGGGAACCGGCGTGGTTTATGCGGCGGTGACGGCCAGCGGGGCGGCGGTGCAGGGCTCGAGCCCGAACGCGACCGTCCGGCCGTACGTGATCGAGACGCAGTATGGGCTGGTTGTGACCGAGGCGGCGCAGACTCTCGCGGTCGGGCCGTATGCGGAGAGCGGGACATTCAACACGGTATTGGCGGCAGTCTCAAACGCGGTCTACCGGTTTGTGGCGGGAGGCGCGGTGCTGGCCTTCCCGGACGGCGGATTCGAGGCGGTCAGTAATGATTTGTACCGCGCTGTGACGGATGGGGACACAGCCATCCGGCTGACAGAGGTCTCTGCCGGGGACACGTTCACCTGGCAAGCGTGGAATCCGGGAACCGTGGGGTTCGCGCCCGTGACGGAGTCGGTTTCCGAAACGGTCACGAACGTGACGCTGACGGTTCAGCGGACCGGGGGAAGTTCCGGAGCCTGCTCGGTCTCCGTCACTCTGGACGCCACGAACACGACCGCAGCGGCGGGCGAGGATTTCACGGACGTGTTCGGTGCGGCGGGAGCCGTGCTGACGTGGGCCGATGGCGAGGTCGGGACGAAGACCGTTTCCCTCCCTTTGCTGGAGGATTGGGGTTATGAGGGCAATGAGGTCGTGGCGCTGACGCTGAGCGTAACCGGGGGGGGTGCCACGCTGGCCGCCAACGGGACGGAATATCGGCTGACGATTGTCGAGAACGATCAGCCGGTTGTCGGACGGCTGGCGTTTGTGGCGGGCGACACATTTTTTGTGAAAACGTCGCCGTTGACAGTCGTGGCGCGGGAAGGCAGCCAAGTCACGCTGGACGTTGAGCGGGTGGAGGGCGCGTCTACGGCGGTGTCCGCGGGTGTGGCGGCGACCGCGGGGACTGTGGATCCGGCGGCATTGGCGTGGGCGAACAATGACCGCTTGCTCATCAAAAAGACGGTCATCACGTTGCCGACGCTTGCCGAGGTGCCGAAGGGCGTGGTGTCGGTGACGCTGATTCCGGACGGCAGCATCCAGCCCGTGCCGGGCAAGGGAGCCATCACCGTTCAACTGGTGGCGACGAATGCGCCGGTCTTCGCGCAGGAAACGGCGGCCTTCTCTGGCCAGACGCGGGTCGCGTTTGACGAGACGGTTCCTGTTCTCCAGACTGCGGGCGGGCATGCCTCTGTTGAGAAACGCTTGGGGGCGCTGCCCTCCGGCATCACGGCGAAATTTGATGCGGCGGCCGGCGGGTTGAGGTTGACCGGTGTGCCGAAGCAACCGGGAGTCTATACGGCGGTCTATCAGGTTTTTGAAACCCGCGGGTTGAAGAAAGTCGCGGGGGGTGTCATTCAGATGACAATCACTGTGGTGGCGCTTGAGACGCTCAACGCGGCTGCGACCGGAGCCATCTCGGCGGCAGAAGGCGCGGTGATCGATAACAGAAGCGGGCGCGTGGTCGGGACGCTCAAGCTGTCGGTGACCCGCGCCGGGCGCATGACGGCCAAATATCTTTGCAGTGAGGGGACCATCTCTTTTTCCGGCAGCAGTTGGACTGACTGTGCCGCGAACGGGATGGTGACGGTGGTCCTGTTCAAAGGGGACTATCGGTTGACGGTTCAGATGACGGCTGCGGGAGAGTTGTTCGCGGCGTTGGCCGATACCGGCCGCAGTAAAGCCAAGCCAAGGCTGATGGCGAGGCTGGTGGTGCCCATGTGGGGCGCGTCAAACCTTGCGACGGACTATGTGGGGTATTACACCGCCAGTCTTTCGCCGGGGACGGCGGCCGGAGCGTTGGCGCCGACCGGCTATTCGTACATGACGCTCTCGGTCCGGCCCGCCGCGGCGAAAACCGGCCGGGTGACGTATGCCGGCAAATTGGCCGACGGCACGTCGTACAGCGGGAGCACGGTGCTGCAGCCCATCGACGGCGGGCAGGCGCAGATCATCGTCTTTCAGCGGAAGGACGCGAATGTCTTCGCGGGTTTGCTCGCGCTTGACGCAAACGCTAAGGAGACATACCTGACCGATCCGAGCGCGGTCTCCGCCTGCGGCGAGGCCAGCCCGTACTGGACCTGTGACAGCGGGTATGAGGAAACCTCCTTTGATGTCGCGCTGGATATCTGCGGGGGGTACTACAACAGTGCGGACAGCCTTTTGGATTATTACGACCTGTATGCGGGGGCGGGGCCGATGGAACTGATGGCCTACGGGGATGTGCCCGAAAGCGTCTTTTACGGTACGGCGACGGCGCTGCCCTTTGTGGGGTTGGCGGTATCCGAAACTTCGTTGCGCATTCCCAAGGGAGCCGACAATCCGACACGGATCCGGTTGTCGTTCACCAAGACGACGGGGCTGTTCCGGGGCAGCTTCAGGATCCCCTTCGTCAATGCGCTTGCGCAACCCCAAACCGTTTATGCGAATTATGAGGGCGTGCTGCTGCCGGGGTGGACCGGGGATTGCGGGTGCGGGGACGAAGAGCTGCCCGAAAAGCCGTTCGGCATGGGCGCGTACTGGTTCCGCGACCGGGTGCCGGTTGAGAGCGGGGGTGAAGCCAGTATCAAGACGGTCACCCGGGGTTATCCGATCATCATGCAGAAGGCTGCGGAATAAAGCGGTTTTATGACTCGGATAAGACTTTTGATCGGTCTCATATTGGCGTTGGCCGTGGCTCTGGTGTTTCTCACCTTTTTCGGTTCAGAAAAGAACACGGTGACGCCTGCGGTGGGCACGCCGGTCGTTTCCAAGACGGCCGGTGTTCAGCGCACCCCTGGCGCTGACCGTCTCAGCGGTCAGGCAAAGAAAGCGAAACGGTTTAAGAAAACGGCCTTTACGCAAAGGGATGGGGTCAAAAACTCCGGGGAGGGACAACCCGCGGCCGTGGTGAAAGAGGAGAAAGCGGACAATGTCCGGGCCACGGCAGCGGAAAAGGCGGTTGAGGCATGGGAAAGCTTGGTTGATCAGATGGCGGAGATGACGGACGCGCCGACCCGGGAGCGGAGGGCCAGCGTCAAAGAAGCGTTCGATAAACTTGGCAAGGAGGATCAGATGGATGCCATTCAGACGGCGCTGAACCTGTTGCCGGATGAGCAGTTCACTTCGCTTTACGGGATTCTCTTTGACAAGCAAGAGAACCCTGAGGTGTTGGACGAGATCTTCAGCGACGCGCTGAACCGCCCCGAGGAGATCAAGGTCCCGCTCATGAAAGAGTTGGCGAAGGACAAGACCCACCCGATGTTCTTCGAGTCGGCCCGTATTTTGGACGCCACGGGCGAGTTGGACAAAATGGCCGGTGAGGGGGAGGAGCCCGAGGCCGCGAAAGCGGACGACACGGAGGCCGTCCCTCCCGCGCAATAGGGAGCATGAGGTGGCCCGCGCCGTCCCCGGCGCGGAGGATGTCCAGTTCAGGGTGGGCGTGTTTGCACCAAGGTAAGGGATCGCAGCGGTATGAAAAAGCGGATGAGTCGTGTGGAAGGTGTGCTTCTTGCGTGTTTCCTATTGGCGGCGGCAGTTGGGACTGCGGGAGAGGTTTCCGCGCCCTCTGCGGTGCGCCCCCGCCAGGCGGTTGCGAAAAGGGCGGAGCTGTCTCTGCCACTCTCGGTCGTCTACGGCCTGTCCGACACGCTGGCGTGCGCCGCGCTCGGGCCGCTGGATTTAGACGCAATCGGGAGAGAGGATGCCCAGCGCGTCAGCCGGGACAAGACGCTGCGGGTGGGCGTGGTCCGCGACTTGCCGGAACAGGTGATCTTGCCGGGAACGGACAGCCGTCTTGGTGAGTGGAGCGTGTTGGACAGTGGGGATCGCGTGTGGCGGCTGACCGTGCAGGCCGAGGGCGCGTGCGGCATGCGTGTGCGGTTCACCGGCGTGTCCCTGCCGGCCGGGTGCGAGCTGCGGGTGTTTGCGGCGGAAGACCCGTCAGAACTGCGCGGCCCCTATACGCAAGCCGGACTCGAGGGGCGCGCGTCGTTTTGGTCCGGGACCGTGTTTTCGGAGCGCGTCACGTTGGAGTGCTATGTGCCGGCGGGTGTCGATCTTGCCACGGTCGCGTTCGGGGTGGACAAGGTCACCCATATATATCGCGATCCCACCCGCATCGCGAAGGAGGGAAGCTGCAACAATGACGTGACCTGTTTTCCAGCATGGGCCACCGCCGCCAACGGTGTGGCCGGAATCGGCTCCTATGATTACAGCGATTATATCTGGTGTACGGGCTGCCTGTTGAACGATCTGGACGACACCACCTGGATCGACTATTTCCTGACGGCCAACCACTGTGTGGCCAATCAGTCCGAAGCGGACGACACCGAGTTCTATTGGTTCTTCCAGACGGCGACGTGCGGCGGCGGGGCTCCCGACATCTCCACCGTGGCGACCACGTATGGCGGCGCCAAATACTTGGCCGGAAAGACCGCCGCGTCCGGCAGCGATTTCGCTTTGCTGCAGCTTCGCAACCCTTCGCCCGACGGGGCGACGTATGCGGGGTGGACGACGGCGGCTCCGGTTGCCAACGAGCCCGTGGCCTGTATCCACCATCCGGACGGGGCTTATAAGCGTATCAGTTTTGGCAACAACGCGGGGTGGGACTCGGATTTCCTGAGTGTGCGGTTCAACAGCGGTGTGACCGAGCCGGGCAGCAGCGGGTCTCCGCTGTTCAACGCGTCGGGCGCGATCATCGGGCAACTGTGGGGCGGCTCCTCGTCGTGTGAAAACCCCGCGGGGCTTGACGATTACGGGCGGTTCGATGTCACGTATGCGTCGATCAGCCCGTGGCTTGAGGGGACCGCGCCGGAAGACGATCTTTTAGACTATCTGTGTGACCCGCAGGACGACGGGCTGACGACCACCGGTTCATACGACGGTTATTTTTTCAACGAGGAAGCGGCCGGCGGCCTTTTGGCTAGATCGGTTTGCGGCACGTTTTCCCTGCGGGTCACCCGGGTGTCGGGAACCCTGAGCGCCAAAGCGGTCATCCAGAAAAAGACGTTGAGTTTCACAAGCAAAACGTGGTGGGACGTGTATTCCGACGGCACGTGCCTTGCGGTGATGTGGACGCGGAGCGGGGAAAAGCTCGTGCTTTATGTGCGGCAGGACCGCATCTGGGGCCAGCTTAGCGGGGGGGCGATCGGCGAACCCCTTTTCATGGACGGGGCACGCAACCGCTTTGCGGAACGTGCGGATACGGAGGCGCAGACCGTGCTGGAGGGATACCGCGGCTATTACACGGTCGCGTTGCCGGCGTATGCGGCTTGGTCCACCGGGGGGGCGGGCGTGACCCCCGGCGGAAGCGGATATCTCACCCTGACCATCGGGAACAGCGGGAGCGCCCGCGTGGCGGGATTGTTGTCGGACGGCACGAGCGTGTCTCTTTCAAGCCGCCTGATCTATTATGGCGATTGCGGGGACTGGGCCTGCGTGCCGCTCTTTGCGCCGCTTTACTTGAGAAAGGGCTGGATAGGCGGTCTGATCTGGTTAAATCCTTCGACGGGCGTGGCGATTATCGACGCGGATCTGGGGTGGTTTGTCCGGTGGGAGAAACCGGTGACTACGCCGGACGGCTTTGGGGCGTTGCTGTTCCCCTGCGGGGGATACTATAACACGGGCGCGCCCTTGGCGGCCCACTACCGTCTCAATGCCGAAACAAACACGGTTTCTTATCATGTCTCAGGCCTATCCGTTGAGCCCCAGCAGGCGGCTTTTCCGGTGTGGGTCGGGGTGGATGTTGTGGGGACGCGGCTGGTGATACAAAAGGGGCAAACGCCTTCAAAGGTCGACGGCGCGTACGTCTACACCGGGGAGAACAGCGCGCGGGCGACGCTGAGTTTCTCGGCCCGCACAGGGATCTACAGGGGCTCGTTCAACCACTATTACGATTACACCCTGAACGGGCGGCTGACGCACAAGACGGTGAGCGCCTCCTATGCGGGAGTCCTGACGCAAACGCGCTCCCCGCTGTTTGACGGCTGGCCCGAAGGGCAGGGGTATTACCTCATCACGGACAACGATCCCGCTTACAAGCCGTACCGGATTAAGCGGTCCTTCTGGATGGATCTCTACATCGCGCCGTGACGCGCGTCTGAGGGTGTGACGGCGGACGCGAGAGTCATCTCTTCCGCGATGGCGCGGGCTGCGGCGCAGGGGTCGGCCGCTTCGAGAATCGGACGCCCCACGACGAGGTGCGTCGAGCCGTCCCTCACCGCCTGAGCCGGCGTGGCCACGCGCTTCTGGTCTCCGGCCGCCGCGCCGGCGGGACGCACGCCGGGCGTGATCAGCAACGCGCCGGGGCCGAGCACCGTCCGCATGCGCGCCACCTCTTTGGGTGAGCAGACAATGCCGTCCGCGCCGTTCATGCACGCGAGCCGTCCCAACGCCTCCACCTGTGCCGTCATGGTGCGCGTCACGCCGATGTCGACGAGGTCCGACGCGTCGAGGCTGGTCAGCATGGTGACGGCCAGGATTTTAGGCGCGCCCGCGCCGCAGGCGAGGGCCGCGTCTTTGGCCGCGAAGACCATGGCCTTGCCCCCTGCGGCATGCAGGGTCATCAGGTCCACGCCCAACGCCGCGCCGGCCTTGACGGCCCGCTCCACCGTGCGAGGGATGTCGTGCAGCTTCAGGTCCAGAAACACTTTTTTTCCGCGTCCTTTGACGGCGCGGACCACGTCTGGGCCTTCGGCGCTGAAAAGTTCCAGGCCGATTTTGTAGAAAGAGACCGTATCGCCGAGCCGTTCAACGGCCCGGATGACCTCGGCGGTGGAAGCGACATCGAGTGCGACAATCAGTTCAGCCATGCTGCACGTCCTTTGTGTTGCCCATATTAAGCCAAAAACAGGTGCGGGTGGCAACAGGAATAGGGGGCAGTGGGGCGCGGGAAATAATTCGTGCGTTTGCCAATAAACGGGTTAAACCCCCGTTTAGTGCAACTGTTTAAGAGACGCGGGAAGTCCGGACGAGAAGAAAGTGCCCGGCAGCGCCAGAAGGGTGGAGAGATGAAAAACACAACGAAGACGGCAGTTAGGGGTTTAGTTGCGGCGGCGTGCGTGCTGGCTATCGGCACGGCGCGGGCCGACCGCGTGAGTTTCGGGCTGGGGATCAGCGACGGCCTCGGCAGCTTTCTGGCGCTGGGCGTGAATAACGGGGGGCACGGGTACAGGGGGTTTGACGGCCCCCGTCGGTGTGGTCACGGTCCTGGAGGGGTCAACGTCGGGGTTCAGTTCGGCTTTCCGCCGCCTGTGCCGGTCATTTATGCGCCTCCGGCCGTTGTGTACGCGCCTGCGCCGGTCGTGGTTCAGCGCGGGTATTGGCAGGAACGCGAAGAGCGCGTCTGGATCGAGGGCTGCTGGGTGGAGACCTTTGACCCGTACGGCCGCCGCTGCAAAGCGTGGCAGCCGGGACGTTGGGAGATCCGCCGCATCCGCGAGTGGGTGGAGTAGGGCAGAGCCTACTTCTCCTTGACCCGCGAGACCGCTTGGCCCTCGGGGCCAAGTGCGGCACGGGAAGATCCGCATGCCGCGAGCACTTGGTCGGTGGTGCGGAAGTGGCACTTGCAGGCTTTGAGGAGAATCCCGGGGCCGGATTTTTTCACCAGTTCAACCGCAGAGGCGCGCACTTGCTCGGAGGCACCCTTGTGAGCCTGGATGCCGAGGGTCTCGCCCAGCCGGCCGAGCCCGCGCAGAAAGGCCTCGCGGGCGAGAACGGAGGCTGCGGCGACCGCGATGTCCGACTCGGCCTTGTGCCGCTGCTCAAGCTTGATGGAACGGCCTTTCTTCATGAGCGCCCGCTCGATCACCTGCTTGGCGCCGAACTGGTCGGCCACCGCGCGCGGGCAGTCGGGTACGGTTTCGAGAAGGTTCTCGATGCAGCGGGCGTGCGCCCAGGCGAGCAGGGTGTTCACGTTCCGCATTTTGGCGTACAGCCGGTTATAGGCCTCGGGACCGATCATAACCAGTGAGAACCGCTTGGGCCCGAGAAGTTGACGCGTCTTGTTGCCGATGAAAAAGACGGCCTTGTCCGTGAGTTGTTTGCAGTCCTTGACGCCGAGGTCCTGCATCGCGTGGGCGAGATCGGGATCCACATAGACCGCGCTGGCCACGAGCGGGCCGAAGAAGTCGCCCTTCCCGCTTTCGTCAATGCCCATGTGGGGTGCGACCAGGTCGGGGTTCAGGAGTTCCTCGTACCCCACGGTGGCAGACTGGAGCACATTGGGCTCAAGGAAGAAGAGCACAAAATCCTCGGCGCCCTTGCCCTGGACCAGGCATTTGCCGCTCTTGTAAAGGTTGACGACACAGTCCTGGGCCTCGACCGCGATGATCGTGTGCGGCACCGTTTTCGTTTTGTAATTGCCCATCTTCAGCAGGATCTTCAGCGCCTCCTGCTGCTCTTTGTCCAACACGAACGTGAACGAATTTTTCTTGGTTTCCATCGCGCATTGATTACACCACAAGCGGGCGGGAGTGACAAGAGGGAAGCGTCTGTTGCTTGCCGCCCCGTGTGTTTTTTGGTTTACTCCTGTCGGTCGCCGACCTCTTTGAACAGGAGATGAACGCCATGTTGAAGAAAGCGCTTGCGGGAGGCCTCTTGCTGGGGCTGGTTGGTTGCACGGTGATGAAGCAGGAGGGGAAAAAAGCCGTGGAGGCCGCAAAAGACGATCCGGCCCGGTTCACACAGGAGGGTTTCCGTACGCCGGCCGACACGTACCGTTCCGTGCCGTTCTATTCGCTCAACGACGAACTCGACCCGGTTGAGCTGGACCGCCAACTCCGGGCCTTCAAAGAGGGTGGGTTCGGCGGCACCTTCCTTCATAGCCGCATCGGCTTGCTCACCGGGTATCTGAGCGACCGCTGGTTTGAGGTCATGGACGCAGGCGTCAAAAGTTCGCAGGAACTGGGCATCGACGCCTGGTTCTACGACGAAGACAAATGGCCCAGCGGTTTCGCGGGCGGCATCGTGCCTCTCAAGGATCCGGCTTACCGGGCGCGGGCGCTCGCCCGGGTCAAGAAAGATCAGCCCGTCACGGCGCCGGACACGGTTCTTTTCGAGGACGCCGGTTACAAATACGTGTGCCATGTGAGCCCGCTGGGCGACGCGTGGTACAACGGCACCTCGTGGGTCGACCTGATGAATCCCGACATGGTGAAGGCCTTCATCGACTGCAGTTACAAGCCCTACGTGCAGAAGTTTGGCGGCAAACCGCATGTCCTTGGCATGTTCACAGATGAGCCCCAAATCAGCCCGCGTTCCAAGATCCCGAACCAGGGTTTGGTCAGCTTCTCGCCCGTCATCCCCGCTGCCTTCAAGGCCCGCACCGGCTATGACCTCCCGCCCCATCTGCCTTCGCTTTTCGACGAGGTCGGCGATTGGCGCAAGGTGCGGCTCGACTTTTACCGTACGGTCGCGGCGTGTTTCGAGCAGTCCTTCTCCAAACAGATCGGCGACTATTGCGCCACCAACGCCTTTATCTGGACCGGCCACTACAATGGCGAGGGCGCGCCCCGCAGCAACATGCTGAACGAGGGCGACCTGATGCAGCAGCTCCGCCACATGCAGATGCCCGGCATCGACGCGCTCGGTCTGCGCTACAACTTGCTCCACTGCGGCAAGGTCATGACCTCCGTCGCCAACCAGTACGGCCGCCGCCGCCGC
>Ga0116170_10003634_pt1 | contig 14371 bp, 10 predicted proteins | sample AD_JPNHW1_MetaG_FD_89797 | JGI IMG/M metagenome (GOLD analysis project Ga0116170, IMG submission 89797) | Active sludge microbial communities of municipal wastewater-treating anaerobic digesters from Japan - AD_JPNHW1_MetaG | ecosystem: Engineered > Bioreactor > Anaerobic > Digestate | place...
ATTGGCTGGTTCATCGAGGAGTATGGCATTGCCCAGTTGTCGTTTAACATTACTGACATCACCAAAACCACCATTCAGCAGGTTTTTGAAGCGGCCTGTGAGCGGGCTGCCGTGCGGGGAATCCGGGTGACTGGTTCGGAACTGGTTGGATTAATTCCGTTGCAGGCATTGCTTGATGCCGGAAAGTATTTTCTGAAAAAACAACACCGATCGACCGGCATTGCCGATGATGAAATATTGAAAATTGCCGTAAAATCGCTTGGTCTGGATGATCTGGCTCCGTTTGATCCGAAGAAAAAAATCATTGAATACCTCATTGAAGAGCCGTTGCAAAAGAAGTTGATTGATCTTTCGGTACAGAAATTTGCCGAAATAACCGCCTCGGAGTCTCCTGCTCCGGGAGGTGGTTCTGTTTCTGCGGTGATGGGCGCCATGGGTGTTGCTTTGGGAACCATGGTTGCCAATCTCTCGGCACATAAACGGGGCTGGGACGATCGGTGGGAAGAGTTTTCCCATTGGGCCGAAAAGGGTAAATTCATTATGAACGAGTTGTTGAAGCTGGTTGACGAAGATACCCGTGCTTTCAATGCCATTATGGAGGCGTATGCCCTTCCACAGAAGAATGATGAAGAGAAACTTCTTCGGAAAGAGGCAATTCAGCAGGCGACTATTCATGCCATTGAAACACCATTGAAGGTCATGCAGCTTAGTTTTGAGTCGATGGAGATTATGAAGACAATGGCTGAAACCGGGAATCCCAATTCGGTGTCAGATGCAGGAGTAGGGGCACTGGCGGCCCGTTCGGCGGTGTTGGGGGCCGGGATGAATGTGCGGATCAATGCGGCCGGTTTGACCGATAAAGAGCTGGCTGCAAAATTTACGAACGAAGCTTTGGCGCTCGAACAGAAAGCCATTCAGCAGGAAAACGAGATACTGGAGATAGTGAATCGTAAGATTTCAGGTTAGGTTATTTATTTTTTGATGAATCTTACGGATTGGGTGATTATTTCCTTTGAATATTCTATTTTTATGCTTCAATAAATAGAATCACCATTAAATCATGGGAAAGAAATTAGCTATCTGCTTGCCAACTATTGGATTACTTGTTTTGTTGGTTGTTGGCTGTTCCAAACAGGAAGTAATCAAACAACAGGAAGTAACCATTCCTGAAATAACCACACAGAGTGTTTCCGATGTTTCGTATACAACGGCAGTTACCGGAGGCAAGATTGTTTCCGATGGAGGTGCAGCGGTGACTGAATGCGGCGTAAGCTGGAGTACGGTTCAGAAGAACCTTTCGATTACTGATACCATTATGCAGGGAACTCTTACTGATTCTACTTTTATCTGCGAGTTAACCGGGCTTACACCCAATACAACCTATTATACACGGGCGTATGCTGTGAACAGTGCTGGTGTAGCTTATGGAAAAGCAACGATGTTTACGACCGGGAATTATCATCTGCCGGTGATATCCACGTCTGAGGTAACCGAAATAACACAAACCACTGCTACCTGTGGGGGTAAGATTACTTTTGACGGGGGGACTGATGTGTCGGAATATGGAATTTGTTGGGGAACAGCTCAAAATCCAACTGTTTCAAATGAGAAAGCACAAGGTAGTGTGGTAAATGGTTCTTTCTCCTGTGCCATGACCGGTCTGTTGCCAAATACAACCTATTATGTGCGGGCTTATGCAATCAATCGTATGGGAACGGGATATGGGGACGAAGTCTCTTTCAAAACATTGGAAGCGAAAGATTACAAAGTCTCGGTCGATTTCGAATGTGGCACGGCTTTGTCGCCATCCGATCGTCCCGATATTTTCGTTATTTGGATGGAAAACGACAGTGCTTCATTTATTCAGAATATGTTTATCTGCAAGAAGCTGATTGTTGGTGGATTGACCGGAACGGCATTGCCCTATTGGAAGGTGAATAAATACCCGCTCTCTTCGGCAACCGAAGTCGATGCGGTAACTTCAGCCACTCTGGCCAATCAGGATTTCACGGTTTCGGCAACTTTAAAAGATCAATCGATCAGGAATTTCAAACTCTTCTTCGAAATCGATCACTCCTTTGACGACAATGACTGGTTTTCAGACCAACCAGCGTTGCTTTATTCAGTCGACATTAATCTGAATGATACTGTTTTTGAATTATCTCCGGTTGGATGGACACCCAATGAAAATACCGAAAATCAGATCGCAAACACATCCATGGGCGTATTGCAAAGCGAGATGCGCTACATTACAAACCTGAAAGATGGCTCTTCTTTTGGTGCAACCGATTCACGCAGCTCAACCAATATGGTAAAGCGGATTAGGGTGCGGGTCGAATAATTTTCAGGGAATAACTTTTGTCTATTTTACGATGAAACTTACCGATATTTCAAACTACCGGGTATTGAACCAGATAACCCGATTTACTACCTGTTTTTCTGCTGATCAGATGGTGTATGATCTGGGCGCTATGCAGGCGCAGGATTTTGCCATGGCCAAATGGGCTTTGGGTGCACGGCTTCCTGGTTTTACCGAAGGAGCTGTTGAATCGGCTTTTAACGAAGGAAAAATTATCCGAACCCATCTGATGCGCCCAACCTGGCATTTGGTTTCGGCTGATGATATTTACTGGCTGAACGATCTGACGGCGCCAAAGATAAAATCATCCGCTAAGTCACGACATCGTGATTTGGGGCTTACCGATTCGCTGGTCCGTAACTGTGAGTCGATTTTTGAAAAAGCTGTTTCAGAACGGGGGCATCTGACACGGGAAGAGTTTGCGGAAGAACTGTCGTGTGCAAATCTGAAGATCGAAAGTCATCAGTTGTATCATCTTCTTTTCATTGCAGAACTGGATGCACTTTTGTGTAGTGGAAGACTAAAAAACGGGAAACAGACCTACGCATTGCTCAGCGAACGGGTTCCAAACCGAAAAACCTTTTCGCGCGATGAGTCATTGGCAGAACTGGCGAAACGATATTTTACCAGCCGTTGCCCGGCAACAATCGATGATTTTATCTGGTGGTCGGGCTTGTCAGTTTCTGATGCCAAACGGGCGCTTGAAATGATCAAATCGGGTTTTGTTTCAGAAACAATCGATTCGAAGACCTATTGGTTTACCGAAGCGCTTCTCTGCATCCCGATGAATGCACCTTCTGTATTTCTTTTGCCTGCTTTCGATGAATTCCTGATTTGTTACAAGGATCGGAGTGCCTCTCTTTCGTTGGTTGATAACCGGAAAGTAGTTTCAAACAATGGGATTTTCTACCCGTTTATACTGGTCGATGGGCAGGTGGCCGGAGTGTGGAAGCGTACCCTGAAAAACGATCGGGTGATTGTTGCTTTTACCTTCTTTCAGAAACCTGATCTGAAAACGAAAGAAGCCATTGAAAAGGAGGCTGACCGGTATGCCTGTTTTTTGGAGCGGAAATTGATTCTTTAGTTTATTAAAATAAATCGGCATGGGTTCCCATTCTGACGAAATCAATAGACATTGCTGATTTATCAATTTTATAGATGAGTACCCAATCGGGTTGTATATGTGCATCGATGTAACCGATCCAGTTGCCAGTGAGTAAATGAGGTTTGTAATTTGTCGGTAATTCTCCTTTTGCTTCCAGCAAATCATACGCATTTTCGAAAAGGCTCAAATCCCAACCTCTTTTTATGGCTCGTTTATAATCTTTCTTGAATTTATTGGTGAAATTACAGGTGAACATCAACTATTCAGTTTAGCAAAAAAATCATCCTTATTTTTTGCTTTAACCACCTTGCCCGATTTTGAATCTTCTAAAGCTTTAATGGTTTCATTGTTAGGTGCAGATTCAATGGAGATATACTCTTTCTCTGTCTTTGCCATTTCTTTTATTAACCCCACCAAATGTTTTGTTTTATTATTTCGGTCATTTATTGTAATTGTGTATGTTGCCATGTTTTTTTATTTGTAAAAATACAAGAAAAAGTATTTAGATTTTAAATTTTTGTATCACACTGATACAAAAGTTACAATCTGAAATTAATCAATTTATTCACACAGAGGCAACAGAAAATTGGAGAATGTTTCAGTTTCCATTGTTATTCGATATTTAGTTGCCGAATAATCCTAAATTTGGGATCAAAAATCATTACGATGAAGAAAGTCCTTTTTATCATGGCCGTTTTGGCTGTTGCCGGTTGTGCCAATACCAAAGAGCAAACGGGCGATTATCCGATTAGCCCGGTCGATATCCGGAATGTGGTTATTACCGATCAATTTTGGCTGCCAAAGATCAAAACCATTCAGGATTCCACCATTCAGTATGCTTTCAAAAAGTGTGATGAGGAAGGCCGGATGGAAAATTTCCTGATTGCCGGAGGAAAGAAGCTGGGCAAGGTGAGGGGTAAAATGCCTTTCGACGACAGCGATCTCTATAAAATCATCGAAGGGGCTTCCTATTCGCTGATCAGTAACCCAAATCCGATGCTGGATGCTTACCTTGATTCTATTATTGGAATCATCAAAATTGGGCAGGAACCCGACGGATATCTTTCTACCTGGTTTACCATCGACCGGATGAGCCCTCCCGCGCCGTGGGCAAAACCTTCAAAAAAACGGTGGGATCACGAAGATACAAACCATGAACTCTATAACAGCGGTCACCTGTTTGAGGCGGCTGCTGCTCATTATCTGGCTACCGGGAAAAGAAACTTTCTGGACATTGCCCTGAAAAATGCCGATTTGCTGGTTGCCAACTTTGGCCCCGACAAGCTGAAATGTCCTCCGGGACATCAGATTGTGGAAACCGGTTTAATTAAACTCTACCACATCACTAAAAACAAAAAGTATCTCGATCTGGCCAAATTTTATCTTGACCAGCGGGGCGATTCTACATCACACAAGCTGTATGGCGAATACAGCCAGGATCATCTGCCGGTGATTAAACAAACCGAAGCCGTTGGACATGCGGTGCGGGCAGAGTACATGTATGCCGGGATGACCGATATTGCTGCTATTTACCACGATCGGGATTACCTTACAGCCATAAATAAAATCTGGGAGAATATTGTCAATAAGAAAATGTATTTAACCGGTGGTGTTGGTTCACGGCATGATGGTGAAGCTTTTGGAAACAACTATGAATTGCCAAACCTTTCGGGATATAATGAAACCTGTGCAGCGATTGGGAGCGTATACTGGAACCAGCGGTTGTTCCTTCTTACCGGCGATTCAAAGTATTACGACATCATTGAGCGTACGCTGTATAATGGGCTGATCTCTGGGATTTCGCTGAGCGGCAAAGAATTTTTCTATCCCAATCCATTGGAGTCGGATGGGAAATATGATTTTAATATGGGTTCCTGCACACGTCAGTCGTGGTTCGACTGCTCCTGCTGCCCAACCAATCTGATCCGCTTTGTCCCTTCCCTTCCGGGACTCATCTATTCAACCAATGGCGATAGCCTGTATATTAACCTATACCTTTCAAATCATGCAACTGTTTCGGTTGGAGATAAAGAAGTTGCTATTGTCCAGCAGACCGGTTATCCGTGGAATGGAAAAATGAGTTTTGAAGTGAATCCGGAGAAAAAAGGAACATTCACCCTGAAACTGAGGCTTCCCGGATGGGCTCAGGGTACCGCTGTGCCTTCCAGCCTTTATTCATATATTGATAAAGCAAACGATAATTTTGTATTGAAAGTCAATGGGAAAGAAGAAAAAGAGGTGATTGTAAAAGGTTATATCCAGTTGACCCGCGAATGGGAAAATGGCGATCGGATTGAGCTGGATTTGCCAATGCCGGTTCGTGAGGTGGTTGCCAATGAAATGGTAAAGGATGATCAGGGGAAAGTGGCTTTTGAAGTTGGCCCGATGGTCTATTGTGCCGAAGAAATCGATAACTCACAACCGTTGGATGGCGTTTCGATTCCAGAAAAAGAGACGGCAAAAATAGATACCGGCAACATGATGAATGAAAATTTCAACAAACTTGAAGTCAATACAAAAGAAGGGAAACTTACGCTCATTCCTTATTACTTGTGGTCGAACCGCGGTGTTGGTAAAATGAAGGTTTGGTTGCCCCTGAATTAATCTTTGATACAATCAAACCATGGAACTCCGGAATAAATCTCATTGGTTAACTCTCCTTTTGAAGCAATTGCTGATACTTTTTATTGTCGTATTTAGTGCCGCAGGAGTGATTGCAGCACCTGTGAATTGTGCCCCTTCAAACGGAGCAGTAATCAGCAACAACATGCCCAACCTTACCTGGACAAAGACTCCCTGCGATTACACGGAAATAGTGATCGACGGAAAGAAAATGGGAGAAATCCCGGGTGACCAGAACGAATACACAACCGTTGGATTATCTTTTGGGACTCATACATGGCAGGTAATTGCTGTTTCGAAAGGAAAGAAACAGAAAAGTGAACCGACCGTCTTCACGATCGACGATAAACCATTAGAGAACCTGCCAGAAGGTGCTGTTCTGTTGCTCGATGGCTGGAAAATGGAATCATCGGTGAATATGAAAAAAAGTGGGAGAGAGCTCTCTTCAACTTCGATGAAAACAAAGAAATGGTACCCAACGACCTTACCAACAACCGTGCTAACCACTCTGGTGCGCAACGGTGTTTATCCCAATCCGAACAATGGGTTGAACAACATGCGGATTCCTGATTGCAACGACGAATTTAATAGGCAGTACGATTTGTTGAAGTACAGTCATCTCAAGGGTTTGAACCCCTGGAAAAACAAATATTGGTTCCGGAAAGAATTTTCGGTCACACCCGAACAGGTGAAGCAGCATGTGTGGCTCAATATTGGTGAGATTAATTACCGGGCCGAGGTTTGGCTGAACGGGGTGCTACTGGCTGATACAGCTACGGTGGTAGGCATGGAGCGGAGTTTTCGTTTCGAGATAACCAAATTGCTGAAAACCGGACTCCCCAACATTCTCGCTATCGCAATTTATCCCCCTGATCATCCGGGGAAACCGGAGCCTGCGCCCATTACTCCGCTTGCTGATCCGGGAGTGAACATGGCCGATGGCATGATCAGTAAAGATTATACCAAGTGGGATGCATTGGGATGGGACTGGCAACCTGATATTCGCGACCGCGATATGGGCATAACCGAAGAAGTATATCTCACATCAACCAACGACCTTGAACTAACTGATTTATATGTAACGTCTGATATTCCGTTGCCGGACACAACCTCGGCGGCGATTACTGTTTCTGCGACGCTGAACAACTATTCTTCGGTGGTGAAAAAAGGAGTAGTTTCGGCGGCGATTTCAATCGATAATGAAGTGATCCGGGTAGAGAAAACTTTTCAGATAGCACCCAATTCCAGTCAGGAGATGGTGTTTGCTCCGGCAGGGTTTCCCAAACTTCAATTGAAGAACCCGAAGCTTTGGTGGCCTCATGGTTACGGTGGTCAAAACCTTTACAAGGCAACACTGGAGGCTACATCGGATGATGGAGTTACCTCTTCGGCAACAACAAATTTTGGCATCAGAAAGATCGAAACGTTTATAGGGAAGAAAGAACGGGTTTACAAAATCAATGGAAAAGCGATTTACCTCAAAGGAGGCAACTGGGTAATTGATATGAACCTGAACTGGACAGCCAGCCGTTATGAACACGAAATCCGGTTGACCCGTAATTCTGGCTTGAACTTTCTGAGAATCTGGGGACCTACCGGGACACCTCCAACGGCTTTTTACGAAGCTGCCGATCGTTACGGGATTCTTCTTTGGCAGGATTTTCTGAACGATTACTGGGGAACTTTTAAAAATACACCGGAATATACCCCTTCGTACGATCTGTTTGAAAAAGCAACTACAGCCATTATCAAAAAGTACCGCAACCATCCTTCGCTGTTTATCTGGTGTGGCGGAAATGAAGGGCCAAACCCCAAAGAAGCCCTGATTGTGAATAAGCTTCTTCCGGCTTACGACGGGCGCGATTCGAGGCACTATTTACGCATTTCGAACGACGACGGTTTCCATGGCGGAGGGCCTTATCACACACTGGAGCCCTCAAATTACTTTACCCACGACAAAATGATGGGATTCAGCAGCGAGATAGGTCCCAGTGGAATACCGGTGTTTGAAAGCATGCTCAAATTTATGACCAACATGGGCAAGGACTTTCAGGAAGATCGCTTTCCCCTGAATGGTGAGTGGGCTTATCACGATGCGACAGAACGTCCATGGAGTGATCCCCGTAAATTTTCGGCACATGATGACATCATCCGCAATTATTACGGCGCGCCAGTTTTGAGAGGAAAAGAAGGGGTGAAGGAATATGCCGATAAATGCCAGATCCTTAATTATGATGTCTATCGTTCGGCTATTGAAGCCATCAACCATCAGGTATGGGACAATGCCAGTGGCTACGCTCTGTGGAAGTCGAATTCAAGCTGGCCAAGTGTGGTCTGGCAGTTATATGACTGGTACATGCAGACCCATGCCGGTTTTTATGGCGCCCAAAAAGCAAACGAGTTGATCCATGTTCAACTGAATCGGGCAACCATGGAGCTGGATGTGCTGAATGCAACCTTCAACAGTTTGAATAATTGTAGTTTGAAAGCTACCCTGTATAATTCGAAAATGGAAGTTGTCTGGAGTGACAATAAAGAAATGGAACTTCCCGGAAACCAATCAATAAAAGCAGGGATTGCTGTTCCTTCAAAGGATGAACTTACCTTTCTAGTGTTGAATTTGGAAAATGCTTCAGGGAAAACGATTGCCGATAATTTCTACTGGCTCAGCAATACCAACGATTTTGCCGGCTTAAAGAGTCTTACGCCACCACGAATTATGTGTTCGGTTACATCCGGTAAAACGGCCGGTAAAACGATGGTGAAGGTTAGTCTGAACAATTACGGGAATGGCCTTGCTTATCTGGTTTCGCTGAAACTGGTCGGGGAAAAATCGGGTGCCGAACTTTTACCTTCGTATTGGAATACCAATTACCTGAATATTCTTCCGGGACAAAATGCCGAGGCAGTGGTTGAAATCGACAATTCCGATCTGACCGAAAAACCGGCTCTTGAAGTGAGGGCCTACAACATGAAAGAGAAGCTAAGGGTTTTTATCCCATAGAAACGGTTCGCTAATGCCCGTTTCAACAAATGATGCCGGTTTTCTAAACAAACCAATCGGCAGGTTTTACATTTGGTGGCAGAATAATGATCAAAATGATGATTGGTGTTTGATCGATTCAGGTTAAATTCGTGTTTGATTGTCATTTTGATGATCAAACGACACAAAACTTTAAGCCATGAAACACACTCTTTTTTTAAGCCTGTTGATATTTCAGGTGCTTGATTCGTTTGCCCAGGGGGTATCAATCCAAGATTCGCAAACACAAGCTTCAGATGTGAGGATTTATCGTACGCAGCGGTTATCCACATCCCCTCCGGTTATTGATGGTAAACTCGACGATCCCTGCTGGAAAAACAGCAATTGGTCAGGCGATTTCATTCAGTGGATACCCAATGAAGGGGCAAAACCTTCTCAGCCTACATCGATTAACATTTTATATGATAATAAAAACATTTATGTGGCCATTCGCTGTTTTGAAAGTGAAACGGAAAAGATTTCGAAGAAAGCAGGCCGAAGGGATGAGGTTGTGGGCGACATGACCGGGATTAATTTCGATTCTTATCACGATCACCGTACCGGTTTTGAATTCGATCTTTCGGCTGCCGGGCAAAAGGTTGATTTGTTGTTGACCAATCCCATGAATGGAGACAACAATTGGGATGCGGTGTGGAATGGGAAAACGGGAATAGAAGACTCCTCATGGGTTGCCGAATTTGAAATTCCGTTGAGCCAGTTGCGCTACAGCAACGAAAAAGATCAGGTCTGGGGAATGCACGTGTGGCGCTGGATTGATCGTTTTCAGGAAGAGAGTGATTGGGAACCGCAATCATCTACCAGTCCCGGTATGCTTTATATTTTTGGTCATTTGGAAGGAATTTCCGATCTGCCCAAATCGCGGCGGATTGAGTTGATGCCTTATGCTTCGGGGAAACTGAGTACGGTTGAGAAAGATCCGTTAAACCCCTATACAAAGGATGGTTATCAGCTTTTTGGAAACCTGGGTCTGGATGCAAAGGTTGGATTATCGAGCAATTTCACCGCCGATATAACCATTAACCCCGATTTTGGTCAGGTGGAATCCGATCCTTCGACCATGAATCTGACTGCTTATGAAACTTTTTACGACGAAAAACGCCCTTTCTTCCTCGAAGGAAAAAATATCTTCAATTACGAATTTGATGATCTGAGCATCTTCTATTCCCGGCGCATTGGCCATGCACCAACCTACGAACCCGGAATCTCAGACGGAGAATACCTGAAATATCCCAGTAATACGAAGATATTGAGCGCTGTTAAGTTGAGCGGAAAGACGCCCAAAGGTTTTTCGGTGGGTGTTTTGCAAAGCATTACCAACAACGAACGTGCTTTGGTTAGCGATGGAACAATCGAACGAAAAGTGGTTGTTGAACCGTTGTCGAGTTATACAGTTGCCCGGTTCCAGCAGGATTTCAACGGAGGAAATACGGTGCTGGGCGGAATCATTACCGCCAAAAACCGGCTGAATACCGATGCTTCTTTCGATTTCATGAATAAAGATGCCTACACCGGAGGGATCGACTTTTTGCATCAGTGGAAAGACAAAGAGTATTACCTGAATGCGAAACTGATTGGGAGTACCATTCGGGGAAGCTCTGAAGCCATTTTGGCGCTGCAGCAATCTTCGGCCCGCTATTACCAGCGTCCCGATGCAGATTATCTCGATTACGACAATACGTTGACTTCTCTTTCGGGACAAGGGGGAAGCATTAAAATAGGGAAGGGAAGTAAAGGGCTCTGGCGCTATTCAACCATGCTAACCTGGCGTTCTCCCGGCCTCGAGCTGAACGATTTGGGGTACATGAGCGTAGCCGATCAGGTGAAAAATGTGAATGTGGTCTCCTATTTTATCAACCAGCCCAAAGGTATTCTTCGGTCGTTCAATACCTCGTTTACCCAAACCAACTACTGGAATTCAACGTTCGACTATCTTTCATCCCAGTTTACCTATTATGTGTATGGCCAGTTTCTGAACAAGTGGGCGCTGGAAGGCCATATGTGTGAGTTTCCCAATTCTCTCGATACCCGCATTCTTCGGGGTGGATATGCCATGAAAGTTCCATCCAAGGTGCATGGTGACCTTAAACTGATCTCCGATTATTCCCGAAAAGCAGCTTTTACACTCTATGGTTTTACCGAAAAAGGGAGCGAAAAAAGCGAAACCTATTCTACGCTCACATCATCTTTTACCTATCAGCCGTTTAATATCCTGAAGATTTCTCTGAGCGTTACCTTTACATCAAACAAGAATGAGTTGCAGTATGTTGACAGTTATTATAAAAGTTTTTCACTGAAGGAATCCTCAATTTTGGCTCGAATTGATCAGAAAACATTGGGAGCTACGTTTCGGATCGATTACAATATTACTCCCGAACTGTCTCTTCAATATTACGGAAGTCCTTATTTTTCGGTGGGAAGCTATTCTGATTTTAAGCTAATTATAAATCCGTTGGTTGAAAACTATTCCGATCGTTTTGAGGTGCTCAGTCCATCGTTATCGGCTGATAACGTCTATTCGGTGGGCGATTTGTCTTTCAATAACCCTGATTTTAGTTTTGCCCAATTCCGGTCCAACCTCGTTTTTCGGTGGGAATACAAACCGGGTTCCAGGCTTTTCCTTGTATGGGCTAACGAAAAGACTTGTTATCAACCGGTATCCAAAGCCTCTGTTGGAGATGCCTACACCAGTCTGGGCAATGCTTTTTCAAACAACATTTTTATGGTAAAACTTAACTACTGGTTTTCATTATAACTTTTTTCTGTTATTTTTGGCAAAAGCAAAATCAATGAATATGAATAAAATAGGGATTAGATTCCTTTTACTGGTACTGACCTCCTTTGTTTTAGTCAGTTTTACCTCCTGTAACGGGAAAAAAGAAAAGAGTGAGAAAATGTCGTCACAATTTGAAATTAAAAGAGGAACCAATTTGAGTCATTGGTTGTCGCAGGATTTTGGATGGGCACCTAAGTATACCTATATCAACGAAAATGACATCCATTTTATCGATAGTCTGGGGTTCGATCACGTCAGGATTCCCATTGATGAAAAAGAGATGTGGGACGAGAGTGGAAATCCGATTCCGGAGGCGTTCAACCACCTGAATTTGTGTCTCGATTGGTGCGCCAAGTATGATTTGAGGGCCATCGTTGACCTTCACATTGTAAGAGCCCACCATTTTAATGCTGGTAACGAAGGTGGTACCAATACTCTTTGGACCGATTCGCTGGCACAGCAGAATTTTGTTAATCTCTGGATCAAGTTATCGGGCGTGTTGAAGAACCGTCCAACAAACATGGTCGCTTACGAGATCCTGAACGAAGCGGTTGCCCCCGATCACGAAGATTGGAACAAACTCATGAACAAAGCCGTTGCTACGGTAAGGAAACTTGAACCGGAAAGGGTGCTGATTATTGGCGCCAACATGTGGCAGATTGCAGCCAACCTGAAATATCTCCGGCTTCCCGAAGGCGATAAAAACATCATCCTCAGTTTTCATACCTATTCGCCATTGGCTTTTACCCATTACAAAGCCGACTGGAACCAGATGAAATACTATAAAGGAGAATCGCATTATCCCGGGCAGATTATCGGCAACGAAGACTATGCCCGGTATATTGATACCACCAATCAGGGGATGCTCAATGAAACGTCTGATGCCCGTGAGGTGTGGAACAAGGAACGTATGCTTAAGGTCTTTATGGAAGGTGTTGAATATGCAAAATCGAAGAACCTGCCCATCTATTGCGGTGAATTCGGGTGCCTGCCTACGGTTGACCGCAAAGAACGGTTGGCCTTTTATTCCGATCAGATCGATGCATTCGAAGAGAATGGTATTGCCTGGTGTAACTGGGAGTACAAAGGCGACTTCGGGCTCTATTTCTTCGACGCCGAAAAGAGAGTTTCCCTTCAGCCCGATTATGAGCTGATCAAAACCTTGTTGAAATTTAAGAAGTAGAAATTAGGATGATAGAAAACAAAGGCTGCAAAATAAAATGCAGCCTTTGTTTTTTACTTCAGAATGCAACCTTGCTAAGATATACACCCTGTAGTGAATAGACTTTTACCAGAAAGATTTTCCTCAATTTTTATCTTCTTCTTGTTTTAAAATGGGAGCAAGTGGTAAAGACCTTCTTAGTTGTGCTTTGTGGAAAATTTGTAGGAATTGTAATTGTTTTTTCTTTTATTTTTGCAAATAAAAAAGATATGGCGACTTATACAATCACAATAAGCGATCGCACCAAAAAAGGGAAATTATTAATTGATTTTCTTAAAACACTTGAAGGTGTTGAAATAAGAAAAGAAAAAAGCAATAATGCCCTCGATGAGGCCCTTGAAGATATAAAGAAAGGAAGAGTTTACAAGGCTAAAGATGCAACCGACTTAATTAATTCGTGCCTCAAATAATGCTGTATAGCGTAGAATATACGAATCGGTTCAAAAAAGATGTAAAACGATGCAATAAGAGAGGGTTTAACCTGTCAGAACTTTCCGTCATTATTGATCAGCTTCAACGAACAGGAAAAGTGTCGTCCAAATATAAACCACATAAATTAAAAGGAAATTTTTCAGGACTTTGGGAATGTCACCTGCAACCTGATTGGCTTTTAGTTTGAGGACAGAACGACGAAAAATTTATCCTGCTTTTCATGTATACAGGTACTCACTCCGATTTATATTAATCTTTCTGTTGTTTATCTTGGAGACCACAACATTGCTGGCTAATCCCCTGAATTTACTCAATCGTCTGAATGATCGGCTCAGAATGCAACCTTGCTAAGATATACACCCTGTGGAGAAGAGACTTTTACCAGAAAGATTCCTCTTTTCCCGTTGAATTCAATTGGGTTATCGGGGTTGTTCAACTTTTCTTTTAGCATCTGTCTGCCCATCATGTCGTACACCTCAACGGAACAGTTCCTTGGTTCCATGATGTTATTGACCGTAAGAATTCCTTTTTGAACATCGGCGATAATAACAGGTTTGTCGCAAATCCACTCGTTTACTCCGACAGTGTTTTGGAAGGAGAGAAAAATAGTATAGGAGCCATAACCTCCACCCGATATTCTTACCCCATAACTGTCCGCCTCTAGTTCCTGGTAAATCAGTGTGTCTGTTTTACCCATGCCGGCTTCATAGCTTGTTGCAAAAAATCGGTTTCCATCGGCAGAAAAAAGATCCAGATAGCTGTCAAGCGATGGTTCCGGAACAGCCCGAATGGTTAGGGTGCCTTTTGCCGAAGTA
>Ga0116170_10003635_pt1 | contig 14371 bp, 11 predicted proteins | sample AD_JPNHW1_MetaG_FD_89797 | JGI IMG/M metagenome (GOLD analysis project Ga0116170, IMG submission 89797) | Active sludge microbial communities of municipal wastewater-treating anaerobic digesters from Japan - AD_JPNHW1_MetaG | ecosystem: Engineered > Bioreactor > Anaerobic > Digestate | place...
CCACACGCTGATCGTCAACATGGACGAAAACGGTCTGGTCCAGATGCAGCCATCGTGGGCGTTCGTCGAGGATTACTTCATAGTGGGGCCGGGGCCGGAGTTTATCCGCAACGCCCTCGAGGTGTACCAGTCCGGCCACACGATCGCCACGGACGCCAAGCGCCTCCAGCCGCTTCTGCCCGACGGAAGCACGGTGAACTTCTCGCTCCTGGTTTATCAGGATATTGCCAAAACGATCCCGAAGATCGTCGAGGAGAAAATCGCGCCCAAACTCTCGGATGAGGAAAAGGCCAAGGTGCCGAACCTGGGCTTCATGGAAAACTACCGCGCGCCGGGCATCCTGTACGCCTACGCCCGGCCCACCTGCGTGGATTTCCACCTGAGCACGCCGAAGGGGATCGACCTGAACTTCATGGCCCTGCCCCTGGTGGCCAACTGGCTCCAGCCGCGTACCGACCTCGGGCGGATCATGGCCAACATGACCACGGCCGAGAAAGGCCTGAAGCAGATGCGCGACGCGGCCCTGGCCTACGCGGGCCAGTACGGTCGCCTGCCCGCGAGTCTCTCGGACCTGGTCGAAACGACCCTGCCGCAGATCCCCCTCGACCCGTTCGCTCTTATCAGCAACAACAGCCTGCGCCTGATCCCCGGCCCCGCCGCCAACCAGATCACGCTCTACAGCGTCGGCCCGGACGGCAAGGACGACCAGGGCGCGGTTGACTACCAACTGACCGACCAGGCCGCGGGCCAGGGCGATATCACCCTGCATGTGACCCTCGGGGAGGGAACACCAGCCGGGCAATAACCTCGATCCTTCAATCTTGGGACTGAAGGAGTGGAGAAGAACGGATCTCTCTGTTTTTTCAGCCCCCGGAGGGGGCGACCGTGAGTAGCCGTGGGTGACCGAAGGAAACCCACGGAACCCCGCCAAAAAATTGGAGAAAGCCCTGAAGGGGCGTCCCAAATATGAAGGATCAAGGTCAATAATCGGGTGATAAACAGAGTCTTGCCGAATATCGAATCGGTATGATACATTGAAAACTCGGGGACACTCCTGTGTGGGGTGTCCCCGAGGGTTTTGTTTTGACCCAGTAATGGGGCGAGGATTATTTATGTCCGGTTCAACACGGAGTGCGAGAAAAGCATCGGCTGAAGTTGCCCTGATCGTGCGAATAGTCGGCACGGGTCTTATCACGATTCTGCTGCTCATGGTATTGGGGAGAATTTTCTTGAACAACTGCGATCTGGTGAAACGTACTCCAGAATCCATTGCACGGAGCGATCTGCACAGCCTTGCCGTGGCACTTGAGTCCTATGAGATTGAGAACAACTGTTATCCCGTCGTGACAACTGAAAATCGGTACCCCTTGTCAGCCCGGTTGCGGTGCCTCACCACCCCGGTGGCCTACCTATCCGAACTTCCCCGGGACCCCTTCATGGACCAGCGGGACACGATCCTGGACACTTACTACTACGATCTGGTGACACCCGACAACTGGCGCCTGATCAGTGCCGGACCTGATCAGATTTTTGAGTACGGTGAAGTAATCTACGATGGAACAAATGGAACAAACAGCCGGGGGGATGTCGTGTTGACGAGCGATGACAAGAAGAAATAAAGGGGACAGGATCACAGGAGAAACAGGATACCTCGGCAAAAAATCCTGAAAATCCTGTGATCCTGTCAATGAGTGGTTATCGGTTCATTTTGAATACGATTATGTATGAAGAGCCGCGCAAGAAATGGAGAGATCACATGCTCAGTCGAAAGAAACCGGCAAAACAGACCTCGGCGGGGTTGACCCTGATCGAGTTCCTGATTTCGCTGGCTATCATCGCAATCGCCGCTCTCATCCTTCTTCCGAGTTTTAATGAAGCAAGCCAGCGAAGTCCAGTCTCCCGTACCCAATGCGACCTGCGTTCCCTCGAGACAGGACTCGAGTCCTATTTTGTCGAACAGAACGGTTACCCACCCGTCACCGATGTCAACCGATACCCTCTCTCGGCGCGGCTACGGGCTTTGACGACCCCAATCGCTTATCTGGCCCAGCTTCCCTCCGACGTTTTTGGAGACCCTCGGAACCCCGCTTTCCCGCCCGGGGCGATGGACACCTACTACTACGATCTGGAAACGACCGCGACGACCGAGGCGGACGACACCACTTCGTATTCGTGGCAATCGAAGTGGCGCCTGATCAGCGCCGGGCCGGACCGGATCTTCGAGTACGGCGCGGTACTCTACGACGCCACCAATGGAACCGAAAGCCGGGGCGACATCGTACGGACGGGAGGCGAAAAAACACAATAAAAGGGACAGGATCACAGGATAAACAGGATACCTCATCGGAAAACCTGTGATCTCTTCTATTTCGTTGTCAGTCTTCTGTTTCCTGTCTTTACATGGAGCGGGGGCGGGTTTGAAACCCACCCCTGCGGCGAACTTCTTTTTTTCTGAACAGGGAATTTCGGTTCGGGCCTCCTCGCCCGCCTGAAAATAGACCGGACTGCCGGTGTTCAACTGCGGTTTTCAGGATGACCCGTTGGGTGAGCGCGTTGTGTCTCCGCCCCGGGAGTCTGGTGCCGGACGGGACGTCGACGGGACAAAAAAAACGAGCGCGAGAATCGTGCGATTGGTCGGAACCGTTACGATTCCCGCGCTCCTGTTCCCAGGGAAGGAGGGGGATATAGGGGGATTACGCGTGTACTGCTTACTTTGACCGGCCACCGCCGCCGGTTCTCAGGCGGTGGTGTTGACAAACTGCCCTTTTCCGGGCGGGGAAGAAGGGGGAATTGCCGAGGACTGAATCAGCGCGACGGCCTGTTCGCCGATCTGCCGCTGGATATCCAGCCCCTTTTTCGCGACCGCAACCGCCTGCGTGGTTCCGGTCTGCTGACTCTGGAGGGCCATTGCCGATTGCACCACTCCCATGACATCCATGTACTGCCTCCTGCCGGTTTGAGTCTTGAGACGCAGACTCGCGCCTGTTTTCTAAGAATACGTATCGGCAGAACCGGGGAAAACTTGAGCGGAAATCGTCGGAAAATCTCCCCCGACTGGGGGAGAGAAGAGGGGGAGGGCGCCTGTCTGGCGAAACCGCTGCCTGACAGGTCCATGTAACTGGCCACCGTTCAGGTTTCCCGGCGGGATTCGCCCCGGTCTGTCCGGTTACGGACCGATCGAGAGGGCGGACGCTTTTTTTTGAAAAAAATGTCCTCCCTTTTACACAATCGGGAGGCTTGACCGTTATAGATGGGTGAGAGAGGATGAAAGCGGGTCATTCATCTGGAAGTCTGAAGCCCATCGGGAGCGTGTACATGGACAAAGCCGAGGAACTCTACGCGGCGCTCATCGAGCCGATCGAGGATCGCATGATTGCGATTGTCATGCGGCTGGTGCGGGACCGCGAGGACGCCGCCGACGTGTTTCAGGAAGTGCTGGCCACCGTCTGGAGCAAGTTGTCCCAGATTCACCGTCACCCGAACCCGCAGGCCTGTATTCTGAGGATTTGCGTGAATCAGGCCTACGACGCCCTGCGGGTGCGGGCGCGGCGGAGGCGATGCGAGGTGCCGCTCGAACCGGAACATATCGAGGACCGCGCGGCGCCCGTGGCGGAGGAAGAGGCGGGCGGACGGGACATCGAGGCGCTGGTTCGGGCCGCCGTTCTGTCGCTGCCGGTTCAGCAGGCTCAGGCGGTTCTGTTGCGTCTGCTCGATGGCGAGTCCTACCCCGTCATCGGCCGGATTCTGGAGTGTTCCGAGATGACCGCCCGGTCGCACGTCAGCAAGGGCCGGGCGCGCCTGCGTGAAATCCTCTCCGAGCAGGGGGTGGTCTGACCACCCGCGTACGGAACGTGTGTAAAAAAGGCGCCGGGGACCGTTTGCTTGATCGCCTGAGCCTTCGAAAAAGAAGGGAGACACGAAGATGTATCGGAAAGATGCTCATGCGGACGATTCCGAACCGGATGCCGCCGACCGCCTGGTCGAACAGGCCTTTCGTTCCCCTTCGGACGACGCGCTCGAGGCGCAACTGCGAGGCCAGTTGCGGGGGTTCCGCCAGGACCTGCACGAGCACGCCTATGTGCGGCGGCTGGAGCGACCGCCCGTGTGGCAGCTCCTGCGGGGGTGGCGGCCACGGCTGGCTGCCGCGGCCAGCCTGGGAGCGGTTCTGGTCGTCGGGGCCGTGCTGTTTTCCCTGAGCCAGAGCACTCCCACTTGGGCGCAGGTGGCCGAAAAGTTCAATTCAGTGAGCAGTTTGACCGCCACGATCTATGTCAAGGTTCCGGCGTGGAAAGAACCCCGGCAGTGCGAAGTCTGGATAGACCGGAGCGGGAAAGGCCGGGTCCGTTGCGATTCGCAGGTGGTGTTCAGTCAGGGGGGAAACGTGGTGAAGGCGTTCGACGTGGAGCGGCGAGAGGAAACGTCGCCGAACCAGTTCGCGAGCGATGTCATTCGGACGGTGGTCTGAAGGGACTTATTCCCTCGAGACCGTTTTGCGGATTTTTGGGGACACCCTGAGTGAGGCGACGCCTCAGGTGAACGCCGACGCGATGATTTCGGAAGACCTGGTGGTGTTCGATATTCGATCGGCCTCGTCGGCGGAACGGTGCCGGGTCTGGGCGCTGCGCCGCAGCAAACTGCCCGTCCGCGTCCTGGCGGTGGACCCCGTGTCGGGACGGGTGACCGATTCCATCCTGACCTATTCCAAGCCTCAACCGGCCCGATTCTTCGATCCGGATGTGTTCGCCGAACAACTGAAAAGAAATCCCGGCGCGGAAGGTGGACAACCCTACACCGATCTGGAGGAGTGGATCGGCAGGGCGGTCCCGGCGGAAACGCCCGCAGCGCCGACAGACGGGGCGGCTTCTGAACGGAAATAAAGCGCTCTTCGATTCCGAATCGAGCGCCCTGTTCAGGCAAAGATAGCAACATTGTCAGAAGTTGTGTCATCGCGTGTGCGGAAAGTGTCTCCACGCGGCAGGGGGAACCTGTCGCCTGAAACCCGGAAGAATGACAAGGAGAAAGAAATCATGTTGTCCAGTCTGTGTGTGCGGAAACGTTTCGGGGCCTTCACCCTGATCGAACTGTTGATCGTCGTGGCCATTCTGGCCATCCTGGCGGCCATTGCCACCCCCAACTTCCTCGAGGCGCAGATGCGCGCCAAGGTCGCCCGGGTCCGGGCCGACAGTCGAACCCTCGCGACGGCCATGGAGTCCTACGCCCTCGACAATGTGGCGTATCCCTTTTGCGATCCCCAGCAGAACCATTCCTACCTCAGCGACATCCCCGGCCTGACCACCCCCGTGGCCTACATGCAGAACCTCCTGCCGGATGTTTTTCCCGCCGAGGATGCGGATGCCCGGACCCGCTACTACCGCTATTACCCAGTGGACTACTGGCAGTACGCGTACCCGCAATTGCGGGGTTTCTGGCGCTGGATCGTAATGAGCAATGGTCCGGACCGCAAAATAGACATCACGCGCGAAAACGCGCAGAGCGCTATCCTGGGGGATCTGTGGATGGTCTATGACCCGACCAACGGGGTCCGGAGCCAGGGCGATGTCATCCTGACCAACCGGGGGTTCCTGGGCAATACGATGTGACCGCGTCGGATTCCGCCGCCTCGGAAGGTCCGAGAGTTTCTCAACAATCGCGCGGATTGAGTGACAACAGGGTGGACGGCAAACGGCGGAAGGCCGGGGGCCGTCCACCCTGTTTGTCAGGGGCTGCCTTCATACAGGTACACACCGCCGGCTTTATTCCCTTTCCAAATCAGGGACACTCATCCATTCCGGGGAGTAACTTTCCGGGTTTCTCGTGCAGGAATCTCTTGTTCCGGGTAAGGCCGTGTGCTTATGATGCAAACGGAATGGAACCGGAATCTGAAGAATCGGGAGGCGCGAAGATGGAACGAACAACCCGGGAAAAACAACCCCATGTCTGCCAGGTCTGCGGGTGCGATCAGACCGACAATCTGTATCCAGGGGTGCTGGTGCGGCCCGCGCTCGCGGAATTGATCGAGAAAAAGTTCGGGAAATGGATCGAAGAAGGCTGGATCTGCCAGGACGACCTGCAGAAAATCCGGCACGAGTACATCCACTCGCTTCTGGCGACGGAACAGGGCGAAGTGTCCGAACTCGACAAAGAGGTCATTGACAGTATCCGGGAACAGGAAATCCTTTCTCGGAACCCGGAGGAGGATCGGTCGGACTTGACCTTCGGACAACGTGTGGCGGACCGGATTGCCGCGGTTGGAGGGAGTTGGGGATTCATCATCTCGTTCGGGGTTGTCCTCTTTATCTGGATCGCCCTCAATACCGCCGTTCTCATGGTCCATCCGTTCGACCCGTACCCGTTTATCCTCCTGAACCTGGTCCTGTCCTGTCTGGCCTCGATTCAGGCGCCGGTCATCATGATGAGTCAGAACCGCCAGGAAGCCCGCGACCGCCAGAACGCCATGCGCGACTATCAGGTGAACCTCAAGGCGGAACTCGAGATCCGTCACCTCCACCAGAAACTCGACCACCTCCTGTCGCACCAGTGGGAACGCCTGGTTGAAATTCAGGAAATCCAGATGGAACTCATGGACGAGATCCGGGGCAGGAAATAAACCACGGAATACACAGAACACCTGGCGCAGCGAAGCCGCAACCAAAATGTAAACCACGAAAGACACGAAACACTCGAAAACCGCGTTTTTCGTGTCCTTCGTGTCCTTCGTGCCTTTCGTGGTTAAAGCATCGGTTCCTGCATCGCTCTTTTGTACTGGGAAAAAACGTCGCAGTTTGCGTTGATTCTGCGAGATAGTAATACGGAAAACTGCAAAAGCGGTCTCGTGTTGGTTTTCCGTGTATTCCGCTTGTTCCGTGGTTAAGAAAAGTCTTTTTATAACCCCAGTTCCCGCCAGAGGCGGTCGGCGCGGTCCTGAGTTTCCCTGGGCAGGTGCATTTCCGTGGGCCAGGGGCGGGTGAAGCCTTCTTCGGGCCACTTGCGCGTGGCGTCTATGCCGACGTGGCTGCCGTAGTGGGGCAGGCGCGAGGCGTGGTCGAGGGCGTCCACGGGGCCCATCACGAACTCCATGTCGCGCTCGGGGTCTATGTGGTTGAGGACCTTCCAGACCGTTTCTTCGTAGTCGCGAAGGTTGACATCCGCGTCCGTCACCACGATTGCTTTCGCAAACATCATTTGTCCCATCCCCCAGAGGGCGTGCATGACCTTGCGCGCGTGGCCGGGGTAGGCTTTGCGGATCGAAACCAGCACGAGGTTGTGGAAGACTGCGGCGTGGGGCATGTGCAGGTCCACCACTTCGGGCAGTTGCTTGCGGATGACCGGGAAGAAGAGCGATTCGACCGCTTCGCCCAGGAAACAGTCCTCCATGGGGGGGCGTCCGACAATCGTGGCCGGGTAGATCGCCCCGCGTCGGTGGGTCACGGCGGTCAGGTGGAAGACCGGGTACGCGTCCGGGAGCGAGTAAAAGCCCGTGTGGTCGCCAAAGGGGCCTTCCACGCGCAGCTCTTCCGGGTCCACGTATCCTTCGAAGACGATCTCGGACTCGGCGGGGACCTCGAGGTCGCAGGTCACGCACCGGACCATTTCAATCGGGTCGCCGCCGACCAGTCCGGCGAAGAGCATTTCGTCCAAGTCGGGCGGCAGGGGGCACATGGCCGCGAAGGTGGCCAGGGGCGGGCCGCCGACGGCCACGGCCACGGGCAGGCGCTCGCCACGCGCCCGCGCCGTGCGCCAGTGCGAAGCGCCGTCTTTGTGGACGTGCCAGTGCATGCCAGAGGTCTGGCCGTCATAGACCTGCATGCGGTACATGCCGCAGTTGCGCAAGCCGGTTTCCGGGTCGCGGGTGAAAACCATCGGGAGGGTCAGGGTGGGGCCGCCATCCTCGGGCCAGCACTTGAGGATCGGAAAATCGTCGAACGAGGCTCCGTCCTCGACACGTCGGATGACGTCCTGACAGGGGCCGCTCTTGACCGTCTTGGGCATGGCGCGGCTGATCTCGACCGCCTTAGGTAGCATCTTGATCTTGTCGAGAAAGGTCTGGGGAGCGCCTTCTTCCAAGAGCGCCAGGTAGCGTTCGGCGATCTCGCCGGGGCGCTCGGTGCCGAAGATCCGGGCCATGCGGGCCCGGGAGGCGAAGCAGTTGATGGCCACGGGAAAACGGGAGCCGCGCGGGTTTTCGAAGAGAAAAGCCGGTCCCCCCGATTTCACGGATCGGTCGGCCAAGGCTGTAATTTCAAGACTTGGGTCCACTTCGGCGGCGACCCGGCGCAGTTCGCCGTGTGTTTCCAGATCGTTGAGCAGATCCCGCAGGTTCCGAAAAGCCATGACGTTGGGCTCTCCTTGTTTTCTCCCGTCCGGAGGGCAGGTAGCATTCCGGGGAGATCCATTTCATCTTTTCCCGGGATGATCGGGAAATCTATTGTCAGGTAGCGATTTGAAAGAAAAGATTGCTACCTGACGGAGGGGGACTTCAAAAGCCTGGGACGAGGCGTGTGAACCGGGAGACGGATTGCCCGAACGGCTCTTTTCCGGCAGCGGGGTTACCGGTTCACCCGCCAGGAAGGGTGTGTCAATCCGAACTTCTTGACGCGGGCGTTCATGCGGTCCACGGAGATCCGCAGGAGCGCCGCCGCCTTCTTCTGGTTCCACTCCGAGCGTTCCAAGGCCGTCACCACCAGGTTGCGTTCGACTTCCTCGAGCGCGATGCCCTCTTCCGGCAACTCAAAGTTGTTTCCCCCGCTGGCCACGGGCGGTGTTCCCAGTAGAACCACCCCGCAGCGCTCGATGTCTTCCTGCGTGATGGTTTCGGCACGCGAGCGGATGACCAGCCGCTCGATGACGTTGCGCAGTTCGCGGACATTGCCGGGCCAGTTGTAGTTCTGGAGGCTTGCCTGGGCTTTCTCGTCGAGTGTGCGCGGGGTCTTGCGGTACTGGACGCAGAATTGGTCGAGGAAGAAGACCGCGAGCTGCGGGATGTCCTCGCGGCGCTCGCGCAGGGCGGGCAGCGCGAGGGGCATGAGGTTGATGCGGTAGTAGAGGTCCTGGCGGAACCGCCCCTCGCGCACTTCCTTTTCGAGATTGCGGTTGGTGGCGAAAATGAGGCGGCAGGCCGCTTCGATCGGGTGGTTGCCTCCCAGACGGGTCACCTGGAAGGTCTCGATGGTCTTGAGGATCTTGGCCTGGGCCTCGAGGGGCATTTCGCCGATTTCGTCGAGGAACAGGGTGCCGCCGCGCGCCAGTTCGAACTTGCCGCGGCGCACGCCGGTGGCGCCGGTGAAGGCGCCGCGTTCGTGGCCGAAGAGTTCCGAGAGGAGCAGGTTTTCATCCGGCAGCGCGCCGCAGTTCACGTCCACGAACGGCCCCTTGGGGTTGGCGCCGGTGCGGTGCAGCGCCCGGGCGACGAGTTCCTTGCCCGCGCCCGTCTCGCCGGTGATGAGGACCGGGACGTCCTGGCCCGCCAGCATGGCGATGTCGTCCTTGATGACGCGCATGGCGGGACTGTCGCCGACCATCTCGCGGAACTGGTCCTGGCGGTCGAGCTGGTCGCGCAGGTAGCGGTTTTCGTTCTGGATTGCGCTCTGTTCGAGAACGCGCTCGATGCGCATGAGGACTTCCTGGCGCTCGCATTCCTTGGTCAGGTAGTCGGCGGCGCCGGCGCGCATGGAACGCACGGCCGTTTCCATGTCGCGCACGCTGGTGAGCATCAGAACGGGCTGGGCCGGGTCGAGTCCGTCGCGGCCCTGTTTGATGCGTTCGAGGATTTCGAGGCCGTTGATGTCGGGCAGGCGGATGTCGCTGACGACGAGGTCGTAGTAATTGTTCTTGAGGGCTTCGAGGGCTTCGGCGCCGGTTCCGGCCGCTTCGACCGTGAAGCCGTCGGCGCGCAGGTTGGCCTGCAGGCGGCGGGAAAAAGCCGGATCGTCTTCAATCACCAGGAGGCGGCGGGGCATGAGGAGGCACCAACTTGTCCGGTAGGGAATCGCAGCGTGTTCCGGGAGGACAACGACTGCGTTACTCTTCGATGATGACCCCGACCCGGCGGAATTTGTTGAACCGTTCGGCCAGGAGCGTTTCCATCTCCTTGCCTTTCAATTCGGCCAGTGTCTCGATGAGGGGCTGGCGCAGGTTCTCGATGGTCTGACGGGGATCGCGATGCGCGCCGCCGAGGGGCTCGGGGATCACCCGTTCCACGATTTCGAAACGCTTGAGGTCTTCGGCGGTCAGTTTGAGCACTTCGGCGGACTCGGGTGCCTTGGCGGCGTTGCGCCAGAGGATCGAGGCACACCCCTCGGGGGAGATCACGCAGTACCAGGAGTTTTCGAGCATGAACATGCGGTCCACCACGCCCACGCCGAGCGCGCCGCCGCTGGCGCCTTCGCCGATGATGACGCCGATCATGGGGGTGCGGACCATGAACATTTCCATGATATTGCGGGCGATGGCTTCGCTTTGGCCGCGCTCCTCGGCCCCGATGCCCGGGTAGGCGCCGGGGGTGTCAATCAGGATCAGGATGGGGAGGTTGAAGCGTTCGGCGATGGTCATGAGCCGCAGGGCCTTGCGGTACCCTTCCGGGTGCATCATGCCGAAGTTGCGCGTCACGTTTTCGCGGGTGTCGTGGCCTTTCTGCTGGCCGATGACCGCGATCGGTTCGCCTTCGAAGCGGCCCAGGCCGCAGATGACCGCCGCATCGTCGTGAAAATAGCGGTCGCCCTTGATCTCGTGCCAGTCCGTGATGAGTTGATCAATGAAGTCCTGCGAGCGGGGACGTTCCATGTGACGGGCGATCTGAACCCGGTTCCACGGCGTGAGGTTGCCGTAGATTTCCTGCTGGAGGGCGTTTTTCCGGGCTTCGAGTTCGGCCAGTTGGCGGCTTTTCTCGACCTCCAGTTCCTCCGTCTCGGCGGGTTTGTCGGTCAGCGCCTGAATCGCCGCTTCAATTTCGACGATGGGTTTCTCGAAGTCAAATGTTTGCAGAGCCATGTGAGAGTACCTACCTTGTGGATTCCGGCCATGCGGCGCCGCGATTTCCCGCAGACAAAGCCCCGATCTTCTGAGTTTGCCGGGAGTATTCTATTCCCCGTCCGAATTGTTGGCAAGGGGGAAATGCCGGAGGGCGCCCTGGGCCATATTTACGAAACGCCGCCCGCTTCAGGCCTTCGGGAGGCTTTCAGCGGGCGGCGCAAGACACCTTCAAAACAGGATGTTGCGTTTCACACCCTTACGGGATGTTTTCCCCGGCCCGATCCGGGGCGTGGGGGGGGGGGACCCCTCGCGCTTCAAGAGATTTCTGTCAGCCTCTTGAAGAATCCAGTTGCACCTTCTGGAGCAGTTCGCCGAACTTGATCGAGCTGTTGTCCGCGCCGGGGGTCGAGCGGAACTGACGGATGGACTCGCGCTCTTCGTCCTCGAGCAGCGCCTTGCGGCTCAGCGAGATTTTGCCCTTCTCGATCTTGGTGATCTTGCAGCGCACCACGTCGCCGACCTTATACTTGTGCTCGGGCTTCTCGACGCGTTCGGTGTCCATCTGCGAGACGTGCAGGAACCCTTCGATCTCGCCCACGACATCGTCCGCGGCCAGCGTGAGGAACGCCCCCATCGGGATCATGCGCGCCACGGGCGCCTCGAAGATTGCGCCGACCTTGAACTCACGCATCCGGGCATTGATGGGGTTCTCGATGAGTTGCTTGATCCCCAGCGAGATGCGGCGTGTGGCGGCGTCGGTCTTGAGCACCATGGCTTCGACCTCCTGGCCCACGGCCAACACTTCTTTCGGATCCTTGATCTTCTTGTCCCAGGACATTTCCGAGATGTGAATCAGGCCTTCGATCTCGTCCGTCACGCGCACAAACGCGCCGAAGGGCGCCAGGCTGGTGACCGTGCCCTTGACCTTCGAGCCCTTCGGGCAGACCCGTTCGGCTTCGAGCCAGGGATCCTCGGCCAGTTGTTTCAGGCCGAGCGAGAGACGGCGGTTGGGGAAATCGGCCTTGAGCACCACGGCGCGGACCGAGTCGCCTTCCTTTACGACGTCGGTAATGCGCACGGCGTCGCGTTTCCACGTCAGGTCCGACACGTGAATCAGGCCGGTCAGCCCTTCTTCCAGACGCACAAAGGCGCCAAACTTGGTGATCGTCACCACTTCGCCCTGGATCTGCGAGCCTTCGGGGTACTTGGTCGCCACGGTGGTCCACGGGTCGGGCCGCAGGGCCTTGCGGCTGACTTTGATACGGCCCGCTTCGGCATCCATTTCGATCACTTTGACATCAAGGACCTGGCCCATTTCCAGCAGGCTGGAGGGAGCGGCCGACCGGTCCCACGAAATTTCTTCACGCGGCATGAACGCGTCCACGCCACCCATGTCCAGGAACGCGCCGAAGTTCTGGATGGACTTGACGGTGCCCTGGACCACTTCGCTGCCTTTCAGGCGCGAAAGGATTTCCTCGAGCGCGCGGCGCTTGTTCGCCTCGACCAGACGGCGGCGCGACACCACCACTCGCTTCTGACCGGCGATGAAGTCCACGATCACCACTTCGACGTCCTTGCCGATCCACTCCTCGAGGTTGTTGACGCGGAAGTCGGCGATCTGCGAGGCGGGCATGAAGCACTGCACCCCCTTGACATCCACGATGACGCCCGACTTGACCACGCGCGACACCACGCCCTGGAGCGGCACGCTCTGGGTAAACGCCGCCTCGACATCTTTCCACGCGCGCTGGGCGCGCGCGTGTTTGTAGGAAACTTCAATGAGGCCGGTCTCTTCGTCGCGGCCCAGCACCTCGACTTCGATTTCCTGATCCACGGCGACGTTGACCCCACCCTTGGCGTCGGCGAATTCCTGCAGGGAAATCACGCCTTCGGCCTTGTCGCCCAGGTCCACCAGGACATGATCGGAGCGCACGGCCACGACGCGCACGGTGATGATCGAGTTGACTTCGTGTTGTGTAATTTCATACTGGTGGCCGTTCATGAACGCGTCGAACTCTTGCAGTTCGGCCGCCATGGCATCGTTGGCTTCCGCGGTAGAAACCACTTCGGGTTGCTCGTTTGCCGTAAGGGGGACAGATTGTTCGACGGCCTTAGGGGCGTCGGTTGAGGGGTTGAGGGTCGTCTCGTCAGTCATGGATTTCTTCTTATCCCGGTATTGGGAGCGCCGGGCACTCGCTGGAAGAAGGATGCGGCAGGTCGTCTCGAACTCTGCCGTTCCGGGCAAAATCCCCCCGGGACGAGAAAGCATCCTGCGGGGAAGCGGCTCGTTTGTCAACAAAAACAATACTCGTGACGGGTGGGAAAAACCGGTGTCGGTTCCGGCCTTCCGGGAAGAGAAAACTCGGGCTGGTCCCGGATTCTCCTTGATTCGTTCCCAAACAGGGCTGTTGGCGGGCAGGTGGTCTCGCGATTCTTATGCCTTTCACCAACTTCTGCAGGTGGAACCGCGAAAGGCGCGAAAGACGCGAAATTTTCACTTTTTCGCGTCTTCGTGATGTTCGCGGTTTCCCCCAGTTGGGGTTCCCGAGAGAAATCAGCCACATGCAACAGGCGGCTGAAGGATGACCGCGATTCAGAAAGTCTGGATCGGGGTTTCGGCGCCGCCGCGCTCCGCCGAGACGTAGGCGCTGTAGAGGGTCGAGATGGCGTCGGCGGCCAGGCGGCTGTCGCTCTCGATCGGCTCGCCATAGGCCGCCGCCCGGTAGAACACCTCGATCTCCTGCGGGTAGCCGGTGAACCAGTCCTCGTCGGGCGAGGGGCAGGACCAGCCCTGTTTGGTCCCGGTCTTCTCGACCACATAGATGTCGTTGAAGTTGGCGTCCACCGGGTTGTAGGTCTGCATGGCCGTGTTCGGGTTGATGTTGCAGACCGTGCGGTGGTTGTTGGCGGCCACCTCGAGCCAGTTGTGGATGCCCCCCATAATGATGTCCGAGGCGAAGACGGTGGCGATGGTGTTGTCGTCGAACACCACGTGCATCATCGAGAAGTCGTCAATGTCGTGGTAGTTGCAGCGCAGGTGGCCCTCGTCGCGGAAGTTGGACAGGCGCGTGAGGGCGTGGGTGCGGGCCGAAACGGCCTTGGGCTGGATGGGGCGTCCGTCGCGTGCGCGGCCCTCGACGCGCTTGAGATACAGCGCCGCCGTCAGCGGGTGGCACCCTTTGCCGATCAGCACGCCTCCGCCCGAGTACTTCCAGTAGGCGTAGGTGTGAGCGTGCGAGCCGGAGTGGGCCTCCTCGGCGTGGATCCAGAGGATCTGTGAACCGGTCTTTTCGAGGATTTCGCGTTCCTTCTGGATCGAGGGGGCATAGACCCAGTTTTCGGCGTAACAGAGGCGGCCCTGACTGGTGGCTTCGGCGTCGAGGATGCGCCGCACGCTGGCCAG
>Ga0116170_10003637_pt1 | contig 14369 bp, 9 predicted proteins | sample AD_JPNHW1_MetaG_FD_89797 | JGI IMG/M metagenome (GOLD analysis project Ga0116170, IMG submission 89797) | Active sludge microbial communities of municipal wastewater-treating anaerobic digesters from Japan - AD_JPNHW1_MetaG | ecosystem: Engineered > Bioreactor > Anaerobic > Digestate | place...
AAAGAGGGGCTTTTGACCGACCTTGTGGCGGCGGGCGTGCGCATGCTCGAGAACGCCTGCGGGTTCTGCATCGGCAACCACATGTCGCCCGGCACGGACGCGGTGAGCCTGCGCACCAGCAACCGCAACTTCGAGGGCCGCTCGGGCACCCAGTCCGCGCAGATCTTCCTGGTGAGCCCGGAGACGGCGGCCGCGGCGGCGCTGACCGGCGTCTTCACCGATCCCCGAGCGTGCGGGGCGCTCCCCGCGAAGGTTTCCAAGCCGCGTTCGTTCGACGTCGACGACAGCATGTTCCTGTTCCGCGCGACGGCGGGCCAGGGCGTGCCGGGGACGGCGATCGTGCGCGGCCCGAACATCGGCCAGGTTCCCGCCGGCAAGCCGCTGCCCGAAAAGCTCGGCGGCGTCGCGGTGATCAAGGTCGGCGACAAGATCACGACCGATCACATCATGCCGGCCGGCGCGCGCCTGAAGTACCGTTCGAACGTGCCGCAGTACGCGAAGTACGTGTTCGAGCACGTGGACGCCGCGTTTTACGCGAACGCCACGGCGAACCGCGACGCGGGGCTCCACAACGTCATCGTGGCGGGCGAGAGCTATGGGCAGGGGTCGAGCCGCGAGCACGCGGCGATGTGCCCGATGTATCTCGGCGTGAAGGTGCTGCTGGCCAAGAGCATTGAGCGCATCCACCTCGCGAACCTGATCAATTTCGGCATCGCGCCGTTCATCTTCGACCGACCTGAGGATTACGAGAAGGTCGAGAAGGGCGACAAGCTGGAGGTGGAAGGCTTGCGCGCGGCGGTCGCCGGCGACGGTAAAGCGGTCGTCAGAAATGTCACCAAGGGCACGTCGTTCACGGTCTCGACGGCCCTGAGCGAGCGTCAGAAAAAGATCCTGCTGAACGGCGGATTGTTGGCGGCGGTCGCCGCCGGCGCGGTGTGATAAAACACATTGACCGTACGGTCGGACAAACGGTAAGATGTCTAAATCATGAGCGAGAATGAAGAGTCGAAACCTGCCGAGCAGGACAACGGCGAGATCGTGCTGGATCTGAATTTCGCACCGAGTTGGGCGCGCACGTCCCCGGAAGCGAATCTCCAGCGCTATCAGAACGAGCGGTTCGAGGGTGGCGAAGAGGGCGAGGGCCGCCGTGGCGGGCGCGAGGCCGGCCGTGACCGTCGCCCCAGGCGCGATTTCGAGGATCGCGAGCGCCGCAAGCCTGACCGCCGGCCGCCCCGCAAAGAGTTCGACCGCGGCTCTCGCCCGGGGGGCGAGCTGCCTCGCCCCGAATCGCGCGGCGCCGTCGCCGATCTGTGCGGCGCGCGCCCGGAAGGCGGCGCGCGCCCCGAGCGCGGCCCCCGTCCGGAGCGGCGCGAGTTCCGCCCGCCGCGCCCCGAGACGCCGCCGCTTCCGCTCGAGATTCGCGTGCTGCCCGAGCAGAAGGCGCTGGGCGCGGTCATCCGCCGCATCCAGACGTCGCACCACGCGTTCCCGCTCCGCGACATCGCCTGGCTCTTTCTCGACAACCCCGCTTCTTGCCTCATCCGCGTGGAGCCGCTCAAGGACCAGCAGGTGCCCCTGTTCCAGTGCAAGGTGTGCGGCATGCCCGCGCTGACCGAAGAAGAGGTCCGCGCGCATCTGGTCAACCGCCACATGGACGATTTCTTCGACGTGGAAGAGGTCGACTGCGAGCCGCCGGCAGGCGCGTTCGTGTGCGTGGCCCGCTGCGGGCTGAGCGGCGAGCTCTTGGGGCCGCCGAACCACCACAGCTTCAATTCCAAAGTGCACGAGATGCTGCGGACGCGCTACCCCAGCATGTCCGAGGAAACCTATCGGGCGCGCATCGAGACGGTGCGCGATCCGGAGGTGATCGAACAGTGGCGGCAGCAGTGCACCAAGAAAAAGATTTACCGGCGCAAAGGCGCCGCCCCGACGGCGGCCGAGCCCGTGCCCGCCGCGCCCGCGGCGGAGGGGCCGGCGGCAGAGGGCGCCGCGGCGGCAGAGGGCGCCGCGGCGGCTGAGGCCGTCGCGGCAGACGCCGAGCCCGCGCCCAAAGCCCCGCCGATGGAGCGCGATGTGGCGGAGCTGGTCTTCATGCGCGAGATTCTGCCCGACCAGGTCGCGGCCGTGCGTCATCTGATCTGCACGGCGGCGGTCGCCCTGCAGACGACGAGCCGCCCGCTCTACTTCGCGCTGAAGGACACGCTGAACCGCGAGCGCCGCTTCCCCGCCTCGCTCTTCTTCGCGTTGCGGGGCGCGTTCCGCCATCGCAAGCTGCACCTCTTCCGGGTGAACGACCCGAAGGGCCAGGATTTCGTGATGCTCAAGCCCGCTTTGCCGCTCGATCCGGCCCATACGGTCCAGACGCTTCGCGATGTGCTGGTCTACGTGAACGAGCATCCGGCCTGCACGAAAGTCGAGATGGTCACTGCGCTCGCCGGCGGCGACGAGGCGAAGATCAAAGAGACGCTGGTGCAACTCGCCTGGCTCGTGGAGAAAGGGCATGTCGTCGAGTTCTACAATGACGTGCTGAGCGGTCCGCTCGAATACCCGGCTTTCCGTTTCCTGCCCGGCGAGAAACAGGGCGGAGGCCAGGCGGGCGGAGGGCGTCGCCAAGACGTCGCAGCGGCCGCCATGGCGCCATCGGAAGGTCAGCCGTCCGCGGAACAGGCTGCGGCACCGGACGCGGAGCCCGAGTCCGAGGCTCCGGCGGTGTCTTCCGAAGCGCCCGCGGAAGCGGCCGTGCCGCCGGCTCAGCCGGATGTCGCCGCTTCTTCAGCGGAACAGCCCGCCGTGCCCGCGGAATAAGGGCGCGGCGTATTCTCTGGCCGGGGGAAGCCCCCCCGGCTTTTTTTTGTTATGCGATCACTACGCGCCGTCCCGCCACGGTCAGCCGTCCTTCGGAGAGCAGGCGAAGGGCTTCCGGGTACGCTTTGTGTTCTTCGACCTGAATGCGCGCGTGCAAGGTTTCGGGCGTGTCGTCCTCCAGAACGGGAACGGCCCTCTGGACAATGATGGGGCCGGTGTCGGTGCCTGCGTCAACGAGGTGGACGGTACAGCCGGCCACCTTCGCACCATAGTCCAGCGCCTGTTTCCAGGCGTGCAGGCCGGGAAAGGCCGGAAGCAGGGCGGGGTGGATGTTCAGGACGCGGTGCGGAAAGGCGTTGAGCAGGCCTGGCTTGACGATGCGCATGAAGCCCGCGAGGATCACCGTGTCTACGTCGCGGTCCTTCAGCATCGCGATGCAGCGCTGTTCCGCCTCGCCGTCCAGCTTCGTCTTGAAAGGTGAGCAGTCCAGCCATTCGCAGGGGATGCCGTGGCGTTTGGCGCGCTCGAGTATTTTCGCGTCCGCGACGTCCGAGAGGACGAGGCGCATTTCCGCTTCCAGCGTGCCGGCTTCGATCGCGTTGAGCACCGACTGCATGTTCGAACCGGCGCCGGATCCCAGCACGCCGATCTTCAAAGGGGTGGATGTTTTCATGTGAACAGGGTAATACAGGGGAACGAAACGTCCAAGCGGAAAAAGAAAAGGCCGACGGCAAGGCTGCCGCCGGCCTTTGAGCTCAAACGGGCCGGATTACTTCTTCAGCGCGTTGTCGAGCTTCTTCTGCAGGTCGCCCGCGGCCTTCTCGGCATCCTTGGCGGCCGCGTCGCCGGCCTTCTGTGCGGACTTGACCGCGCTCTTCGCCTGATCGCTGGGGCTCTGCTCCTTCTTGCAACCGACGAACGCAAAGGTCACCGCGGCCATCATTGCAACCATCAACAGACTCTTCATCGTGAACTCCTTCCTGTGTGTTTTACATACACAAAACAACCTCTCTACAGAGGCATGTGGACAGGTTAACAAAAAAGCGGTCCGATAACAAGCCGTGGTTCCGGAAAAACGAGGCCAAGGCGGCCCGGAATTCATGATTGTGTTTGATGGGCAGGGATCCGGAATGTTAACATTTTACTGAAAGAGAGGTCGGATATGGCGCATCAGCATCGACATGACGGCGACCATCAGCGTCAGAACTTCGGGCGGGCTTTTGCGGTCGGCATCGTGCTCAACGCCTCTTTCGTGGTCATCGAGGCGGGGTTCGGCTTCTACGCCGACTCGCTGGCGCTGCTGACGGATGCGGGGCATAACCTCGGCGATGTGATGGGGCTGTTTGTCGCGTGGGGCGCGAGCTATCTGTCCCAATGGCAGCCGACACAGCGCTTCACCTTCGGCTTCCGCAAGTCGTCGGTTTTCGCCGCGCTGATGAACGCCCTGTTTCTGCTGGTGAGCATCGGCGCGATCTTTTGGGAGGCGCTGGGACGTCTCCGCCATCCGGCGCAGGTGCAGTCGGCGACGATGATCGCGGTGGCGGCGGTTGGAATCCTCGTCAATGCCGGTACGGCGCTCCTGTTCATGAGCGGCCGCAAAGGCGACCTGAATATCCGCGGCGCCTTCCTCCACATGATGGCCGACGCCGCGGTGTCCGTCGGGGTCGTCGCGGCCGGTTTCCTGATCGTCTGGACGGGCCAGATGGTGATCGATCCGATCGTCAGCATCGCCATCGCGGCGGTCATCCTGATGGGCACGTGGTCGCTGCTCCGCGACTCGGTCAGCTTGGCCATGGACGCGGTTCCCCCGGACATCGACGCCGACGCGGTGCAGGCCTATCTGTCGGGGCTGCCGTCGGTGCAGAGCGTGCACCATCTCCACATCTGGGGCTTGAGCACGACCGACGTGGCCATGACGGCGCACCTGGTGCTCTTGCAGTCGGATCTGGATAACGACTTGTTGGCCCGCATCCGCAAGGAACTGCACGAACGCTTCGGGATCGCACACGCGACGATCCAGCTGGAATCGCACACGGACGCGACCTGCCTGGTCAAGCAGTGCAGCCTGTGAGCCTGGCCGCCCGCGAATTAAGGCGTCGGCTCGAGCGTGATGTTGCGGAACTCGACGGAGCCGCCTTCGCTCTGGAGGCAGATCTGCCCCGCGTCGGCGTAGGCGTTGGTGCCTTTGTTCTGCAGGACGCCGTTGACGGAGACCTCGACGGCGTTGCCCTTGACCACGATGTCCACGCTGTTCCACTCGCCCTCGGACTTCTCAGAGGACGCGGCCATTTTCCCGACCGAGCGGATCTTGGGGTTCTCGAGGCCGTTGATCGTCGCCTGTGACAGCAACACGAAGTCGCCCGCGCTGCCTTTCTTGAGCTGGTTCTCGATGGCTTTGGGGAGGAAGAAGGTGTCAGGCCCGGTCTTCAGCACGAAGATGCCGCTGTTGTTCTTCTCCGAAGGGAGATACCAGCGGTATTCCACGTGCAGCTTGTAGTCCGCGTAGCTCTGCTGCGTCATCAGGTAACCGAACGGCTTGCCGGTGCAGCGGATCACGCCGTCGGCGATCGTCCAGGTGGCGTCGGGGTCGCTGCCGGGCTCGGCTGTGATGACCTTGGTCCATCCCGCGAAATCCTTGCCGTTGAACAGGCTGATCTTCTGGGTGGGCCGCACGGCGAAGGGCTTGACCGTCATTTCATCGGCGGTCACGTTCAGGGCGCAAAACAGCAGCAGGGCGGGCACAAGCGTTCTCATGGCGTTCTCCTTGTTCATCGTTTGCAGAATTAAAACACAGTGCGGCGCAAATGACAAAGGTTAAAGGTCGCATCCCGGAAGATGGCTCCGCGGCGGCGTCACGCGCCTCCCCGTCCGCGTCAGCGCTCCTCCGGCGGCAGCGAGCGGGGGTCGCGCGAGATGACCCAGATGCAGCGCGAGCGCGCCTTGCCGCCCTGGTAGGCCGCGACGTGGAACCTGCGGAAGCAGAGGTTCGCCTGCCGGAGGCGGTGCTCGAAGGCGTTGTCGATCGAGCCGGACCAGATCGAGAGGCACCCCTTCGCGTGCAGGGCGCGCATGCACGTCTCGATGCCCTCCCGGCTGTACAGGCGGTCATTGCCCGCCGAGGTCAGCGCTTCGGGGCCGTTGTCGACGTCCAGCAGGATCGCGTCGAAGGCCTGCTCCGACTTCCGGATGAGTTCCACGACGTCGCCGATTTTCAGCGCCACGCGCGGATCGCGCAGCGGATGCCGGTTCAGCTCGCCCAGAAAATCCCGGTTCCAGACCACGACGTCGGGGATGAGTTCGCTCACGACGACCGTCGCACCGGGCTGGAGCAGGTCGAGCGTCTGGCGCAGCGTGAAGCCCATGCCGAGTCCGCCGATCAGGACCTTCGGGTTCCGCTGCGACGTCAGGCGAGCGCATCCCAGCCGCGCGAGTGCGAGCTCCGACTCGTGGGCGCGGCTGGTCATCAGTTCCTGGCGGTTGACCTTGATAGAGAAGTCGGCGTCGTGGCGGTAAAGCGCCAACACTTCTCCGTCCGGCGTTTTGGCAGTGGCGATCTGGATGGTCGGTTTCATGGCTTTTGAATGGCGGAAGCTTAGCCCATGCCGCCGGCGCGCGCAAGCGTCCGGTCGCTTTTCCTGCGGGAGGGACGCGGGGCGGCGATGCGTTCCGGGCGCATTTTCACGCTCGACCCGCTCGGCGAAGTCGTGCTATTTTGGCGTTTTTCACGCGGGGCGTGGAGAAAAATTCACTGCTCGATCAGACGTGGGGGAAGGGGCTATGACGATCAAATCGGCGGTTCTGGCCGGCATCTTGCTGCCGGTCGTGCAGACGGCGCTCGCCGTCACGATCGGGCGCGAAACCTTGGACGGTTGGTCCGCGCCGTATCGCGGGTGGCACTATTATGCGGACCACGTGATCCCGGCCGAGCCCAAGATCCCCGGGCACGAAGCGTTCAAGAACGCCGACGTGCCGTGCGTCTATCAGTTGCCCGGCAAGCCGGACCTGTGGTACCTGAGCTTCATCGCGTTCAACGGCACGGGCTACAACTCGTTCGTCGCGGAGAGCACGGATCTGGTTCATTGGACGAACTTCCGGCTGGCGATGGGGTTCGGCCCCGAAAACGCCTTCGATCACGGCGGACGGGTGGTCGGCGCCTATCTGTACGAGTCGTACGACGTCAGGGCGCCGCGCGTGTTGAAACGGCGCGATGGCAAATACTGGACGCTTTACGGCGCTTACCCGCGCCAAGGCGGCTATGAGCTGCGGCCGGGGTATGAGGGCGTGGCGGTCAGCGACGACGGCCTGGCCTGGCGGCGCGCGAAGGAATCCCCGATCCAGGCGGTGCAGGATCCCGACTGCGCGGCGTGGGAGAAGGACTGCATCTATCAGCCGTGGCTGGTCGAGTACCAGGGCCGCTTCTTCGATTTCTACAATGCGGCGAACGGCGGTACCGAGCAGACCGGTCTGGCGTTCTCCACCGACCTGGTGAACTGGATGCGCTATCCCGCCAACCCCGTGGTGGCCGTCCGCGCCGGCGGGTATGACGAGAAGTTCGCCTCGGATCCCAAGGTGTTCCGCGACGGCGACCACTGGACGATGTTCTATTTCGGCGTCGGGCGCGGCGGAGCCCACATCATGGCGGCGTTCTCGCGCGATCTGGTGCACTGGACGGCCCATCCGGAGCCGCTCTACAAGGCGGGTGGGCATCCCGGCGGGCTGGACAAGCAGTACGCGCACAAGATCTCGCTGGTTTACAACCCGAAGAACGACACGTTCTATCTCTACTATTGCGCCTGCGGCAACAAAGGGCGCGGCATCGGCCTGATCACGAGCCGGCCGTTGCGGTAACCGACGTTGAAAGAGAGGCTCTGATGGCGCGCCGATGCTTGCTGGCTGGGTGCTTGCTGCTGGTGGCGGCCGGACACGTCCCGGCGGCGCAGGTCCGCCTGGACGCGCTCCGTTCCCCGATCCTTTTCCGCGGCGACGCGTCGACGGCCTACCGCGATCCGGCCGCGGTCTGCGACGGCGACTGGTTCCGGCTGTTCTTCACGCTGGTGCGGATCGAGGGCGGGCGCCCGTATTCGTATCTGGCCTGGAGCAAGAGCCGCGATCTCGTCTCGTGGAGCGCGCCGGTCATCCTCACGCCGCGCGACCGCGGCCTCAACTACGGCAGCCCCGGCAACGTGGTTCGGTTCGGAGACGAGTGGGTGCTCTGCCTGCAGACCTACCCGCGTCCGAACGGCGAGAAATACGGCAACGCGTCTTGCCGTCTCTGGACGATGCGCAGCAAGGACCTGGAGAAGTGGGGCGCGCCGGAACTGCTGCGCGTGAAGGGGCCGGACGTGCCGCAGGAGAAGATGGGGCGCATGATCGATCCGTTCCTGCTGGCGGACAAAGACGAGCCGGGCAAATGGTGGTGTCTCTTCAAGCAGAACGGCGTCAGCCGCTCCTGGTCGCGCGACCTGAAGACGTGGAGTTTCGCCGGCCACGCGCCGGCGGGCGAGAACGCCTGCGTCGTCGTCGACGCGGACGAGTACGTGCTGTTCCACTCGCCCGCGAACGGCGTCGGCGTGAAGCGCTCGAAGGAGTTGACGCTTTGGCGTGACGAAGGTGTGTTCACGCTCGGTCAGCGCGAGTGGCCGTGGGCGCAGGGCCGTCTGACCGGCGGCTTCGTGCTGGATTTGCGCCGCGACCCGCGCGTCGGCCAGGCGCTGATGTTTTTTCACGGATCCGACTTTCCGGAGGAGGATCCGCGCGGAGGCTTCGACACGTTCGCCAGCATCGGCCTCGCGTGGAGCGGCGACCTGAAGACGTGGTCGTGGCCGGTGGGCAAGTCTCCTGCCAATCCGGTGGCGTTCCAGTACACGGAAGGACAGTCCGCGCCGCGCGGCGAGGTCCGCGACCCGTGCGTCATCCGCGAGGGCGACACGTTCTATCTGACCTTCACGATGTGGCCGTTCCGCAACCGCGAGGAGCGGTTTCTCAGCGAGCCCAACCAAGGCGGTTCGCCCGGCATCGCGCTGTACGCGTCGAAGGACCTGAAAACGTGGACGTTTTCGAACTGGCTGGTCAAGGCTTCGGAACTGCCTGAGAACTGCCCCTTCAAGAACCGCTTCTGGGCGCCTGAAATCCACAAAATCAACGGCAAGTTCTATTTGATCTTCACGGCCGATAACTGGCTCAAGGGCGAATACAACCCGTCTGGGGCGTGGGGCTCCGCAGGGTACTCGTTCATCGGCGTTTCGGATTCGGTCACGGGCCCCTACGCGCACATCACGTATGTGGAGGGCGGCACGTGCGACATGACGCTCTTCGGTGATGGCGACGGCCAGGTTTATGCGGTCAAGCCCAAAGGCAATCTCTACATCCAGAAGATCGATCTCGGCCTGCTCGGGAAGGGCAGGGTCGCCTGGGCCGGGAAAGAGGAAATGATCGTGCCATTCGGCAATGCTGACATCGGTTTGCCCGCCTCGCCCGAATATTTGGAAGGCCCCTGGCTGGAGAAGATTGGGGCCCGCTATTATTTGTTCTACGCCGAGATCTACAAAGACAAGGCTTTCCCGGAGTTGTCGGGGTATCGCACCGGCGTGGCCTATGCGGATCAGGTGCAGGGCCCCTGGCAGAAAGATTCTCGCGGGCAGGTGTTCTTCGGCGGGCATCTGGCGGTTTTTGACGGTCCGGACGGCGGAAAGTGGTTCTCTTACCGCTGGGAGAAGGACAGCCGGGCGCGTGGCCGCCTGTGCTTTGATCCGGTCGCGATCGATGCGCGCGGCCATGTTCAGGCCTCTGAAACGGTGGTCGGCCAAGTGCGGTAGTGGTGCTTGAAGAAGTGGGCTCAGACAGGGGAAAAGAGGTCAAGAAGTGAAACGGATGAAAGTCTTGCGGTTGTTGTCGGTCGCGGTATACGTGATGTTTTTGGCGGAGGTGCGGGCTCAAGGTCCGCAGCCGGCCCCGGCCATTTTCTGGGCGAGCGATCCGGTCGGCCCGGGCGAGACGGCGATGGCGATCGGCGACCTCTTCGGCGAGGCGCCGGCGGTCGAGATCGCACGGCTTCCCGACGGGCGGCCCGGCGCGCCGCGGCAGAAGGCGCTCGAGTGGCCTAGGCGCAGTGAGAAGGTGGCGGCGCTTCAGGCGAACGCGCAGTCGGTCAAGTTCGTCGTCCCGCCGCGCTTCGATCCGGGGCTGTACGCCGTGCGCGTGACGGCCCGCGGCGGCTCGGTTGTCCGCGTCTTGAACCGCCCGCAGGTCTGGTGGGCGCAGGGCGACCGCGGCCCCGCGGCGAGCCCCGGCGGCTGGGTGAGGGTGTTCGGAAAGAACCTCAGGTTGAGTCCGGAGGCCGCACGGACGACGACGCTTTGGCTGGAGGGGCCGCGCACGGTTTCGCTCAACGGTGAGGCGTCCGCGTACGGAGCGGAGGCGGTGCTGCCGTCGAATCTCCCCGAAGGCGCGTACCGGCTCTATGCGCACAACGGCGCGGGAGGAGCGGCGGGGTGGAGCGAGGCGGTGGAACTGACGGTCGCCCGGCACGAGGCGTGGCCGCAGACGGTCTACAACGTGACGAACTTCGGCGCGCAGGCCGACGGCGTGAAGGACGACACGGCGGCGGTCCAGGGCGCGCTGCAGGCGGCGGCAACGAACGGCGGCGGCATCGTCTATTTCCCGCGGGGCCGCTACGCGTTGTCCGACGCGCTGAGCGTTCCGCGCCGGACGGTGCTGCGGGGCGAGCGCGAGGAATGGGTGGCGCTGGCCTGGCCCGATCTGTCGAACCCGCCCGAGGCGCTGGTGCATGGCACGAACCTGTTTGGCGTGGAGAGCCTGACGATCTATGTGAACCATCACCGCCACGTCATCGCCGGTGCGCTGGGCGACCAGCCGGAGTCCGGCGACGTGTTTCTGCGGCGCGTGCGCGTCCGCGCCGACGCCTACCGTGGGCATCCGACGGTGGACGAGGTGGACGCGCGCCTCCGCGAGTCCATGAAGTGGTCCACCGGCGGCGGCGACACCGTGCGGCTGGGGGGGCGCAACATCGAGATCACGGACTGCGATTTCTACGGCACCGGCCGGGCGCTCTACCTGAGCCGCGTGCGGGGCGGACGGGTCGCGTGCAACCGGTTTTTCAATGGCCGCTGGGGGTGGTACTGCATCTCGGGGAGCGACGGACTGATTTTTGAGGATAACGAGATCAGCGGCGCGGATCTGATGTCCACCGGCGGCGGGCTGAACTGCCTCGACGGCTCGCGCTATTCGCAAAACGTGTACTACGCCGGCAACCGGCTGCGCCTGATGCACGGCTGGGATCGCGAGGCGATGACGTCGGATGCCGGCGGCGAAGCCTATTCGGGGAAGGCCGGACCCGTCAACGGGACCACGCTGACGCTGGCCGCCAAGCCGGCCTGGCGCAACCGCGAATGGCAAGGGGCGGCGGTGTTCGTTCTCGCCGGGAAAGGGGCCGGCCAGTGCCGGCGGGTGATCGGGCAGGGTGAGCAGTCCGTCGAGGTCGATCGCCCGTGGGACGTCGCGCCGGATACGAATTCGGAAATCTGTGTGACCATGTTCCAAGGGCACTATCTGATCGTTGGGAACACCTTCGCCGACTGCGGCCCGATGCAGTTCTACGGCACGGCGGTGGAGAACATCGTGGCAGGGAACTCGGGCGAGCGCATGTCCGGTTTCCGCAGCAAGGGCCTGTGGTACCACGGCTATCAGCCGAACTGGTATTGCGAGTTCATCGGCAACGAGATCGCCGAGGGCAATTACTACCACTGGTCGACGGCGGCCGATTCCGTCCTCGAGGTCACCGGCCTGCGCCATCCGCCGTACGTGGGGCCGATGAACGTCGGCGCCGTGGTGCGCGGCAACCGGCTCGAGAGCGGTTCGCATATCCACATCGACGGCGATACGCGCGACGCGATCGTCGAGGCGAATCGCGTCGCCAACTCCGACCTGGGCATTTTCGTGAGCAAGAAAACGGCGAACGTGCTGGTCAGCCGCAACACCTTCGAGCGCGTCCGGTCGGATGTGATGGACGAGCCGGCGATGCGCCGCGCCGCCGAAGCGCGGCTCAGCCGCTATCTCAACCGCGCCGATCCGGTGGCGGTTTGGGACTTCGAGACGGCCAACGCCGTCCAGGCGGCCGACGCTTCCGGCAACGGCTTCCGCGCGGGCTGCAACGGCGGCGTCACGCCGCAGGCCGACGGGTGCCGCGGCCGCTGCGTGAGTTTCGACGGCTCGGCCTGGTTGCGCGTGGACGAGCCGGCCGTGTTCAATGCGCCGGACCTGACGTTTTCGCTCTGGATCAAGCCCGCGACCGTGAGCGGGCGCCGCGGCTTGGTGAGCAAACGGTTCGCTGGCGGCGAGTCGCCGTTCATCCTGACGCAGAACGGCGCGTGCATCGGCTTCGAGGCGACCGACGCGGACCATCACTGGTCGTTTAACTTCACGTCGCGGCCGGTGCTGAAGGAAGGCCAATGGACGCACGTCGCCGCCGCCGCGCGGCGCGGCCAAGGCGTCATCCTGTATGCGGACGGCCAGGCGGTGGCCGAGAAGAAGAATCCGGCGGACCGGGTCGCGAACGACGAGCCGCTGATCCTCGGCCGCGAACAGTGGGGCGGCGACCCCGCCACCACGCGGACGCCCGGCTTTTTCAGCGGGCGGATGGACGAGGTGAAAGCGTGGACGCGGGCGCTTTCGGCGGAAGAGGTCCGCGCCGAGTTCGCCCGCAAACCTTGAGCGTGCAGGCCGTTTTGGATTTTGTTACGATAATTCGAAAAAGGAGGGGAGATGAAGCGAGGAACGGTCGTGTCGTGTGCGTTGGCATTCATGGTGGGGACGGGGCTGGCCGAGGTGCCGCGGCCTGAGCATCCGCGTCCGGACGCCGTGCGCGAACAGTGGATGACGCTGAACGGCGAGTGGCAGTTCGAGATCGACAAGCAAGGGGACGGCGCGGCGCGCGGACTCGTCGCCGGCAAGGACCTGGCCGCCAAGATTGTGGTGCCGTTCTGCCCGGAGAGCAAGCTGTCGGGCATCGGCCTCGGCAACGCCGAGTACATGACGAACCTCTGGTACCGCCGGACGTTCGAGATCCCCGCAGCGATGAAGGGAAAGCGCATTCTGCTGCATTTCGGCGGCGTGGACTACAAGAGCTGGGTCTACGTCAACGGCCAGTTGGCGGGCACGCACGTGGGCGAGAATGCCGCGTTCTGCTTCGAAATCACGACCTTTCTGAAAGAGGGCGCAAACGAGGTGGTGGTCCGGGTGTTCGACGACTTGCGCGGCGGCTTGCAGCCGGGCGGCAAACAGGCCTTCAACAAGAGTCAGGGGTGCGTTTACACTCGGACGACGGGCATCTGGCAGACGGTGTGGCTGGAGGCGGTCGGCTCGTCTTACGTGGAGCGCTTCTCGCTCGTCCCCGATCCGGAGCACGCGAGGGTCCTGATCGAGGCGGAGGTCAACGGCGCCGATGCGGACCTTGAGCTGAAGGCCGAGGCGTTCGCGGACGGCAAGCGGATGGGGAGCGATACGGCGACGGGCGCCTGGCGCAACCGGCGGCTCGTGGTGGACCTCAAGAAAAAGCGCCTGTGGGAGCCGGGGGCGCCGTTCCTTTACGATCTCACGTTCACGCTGACCAGCCACGGCAAGGTGGTCGACCAGGTGAAGAGCTACTTCGGGCTGCGCGCGGTCGCCATCGACGGGCGCCGCATTCTCATCAACGGCAAGCCGGTGTTCCAGCGCCTGATCCTCGACCAGGGCTTCTATCCGGACGGGGTCTGGACGGCGCCGTCGGACGCGGAGCTGAAAGGGGACATTGAGCGTTCCATGGCGTGCGGTTACAACGGCGCGCGGCTGCATCAGAAGGTCTTCGAGCCGCGCTTCCTCTACTGGGCCGACAAGCTCGGCTATCTGGTCTGGGGCGAGTTCCCGAACTGGGGCTACAGCTACAGGCCGGAAGGCTATGCGCCCTACGTGACCGAGTGGACCGAGATCCTGCTGCGGGACCGCAACCATCCGGCGGTCGTCGGCTGGTGCCCGTTCAATGAGACCCCGGCTTCGGCGGGCGAGATTCAGCAGGTCATCTGGAACGTGACCAAGGCGGTCGACCCGACGCGCCCCGTGCTGGAGACGAGCGGCTGGGTCCACACGCTGCCGCATCCGGAGGTGCGCGACGCGCACGACTACGACGGCAATCCGGAATCCTTGCGCAAGCGCTGGGAGGAGTATTTCTCCGGTGCGGCGACGGTCGCCCCGATGCCGCCGCGGTATGGGCACTCGTCGACATCGGTGAAAGACTGCGGCGTGCCGTTCATGATCAGCGAATTCGGCGGCATCGGCTGGGCGACCGAAGGCGGCTGGGGATACGGGAAAGGGCCGCAGACGTTGGACGAGTTCTACGCGCGCTACAAGGGTCAGTGCGACGCGCAGCTGGACAATCCGAACTTCTTCGGCTTCTGCTACACGCAGCTGACCGATGTGGAACAGGAGCACAACGGCCTTTACTATTACGACCGCAAGCCCAAGTTCGATGTCGCGAAACTGCACGCGATCACGTCGCGCCAGGCCGCCTACGA
>Ga0116170_10003638_pt1 | contig 14366 bp, 12 predicted proteins | sample AD_JPNHW1_MetaG_FD_89797 | JGI IMG/M metagenome (GOLD analysis project Ga0116170, IMG submission 89797) | Active sludge microbial communities of municipal wastewater-treating anaerobic digesters from Japan - AD_JPNHW1_MetaG | ecosystem: Engineered > Bioreactor > Anaerobic > Digestate | place...
GTCCCGGTGCAGGGGCGAAGCCGCCTGCCGGGGTTTGGGGCAGAGCCCCAAGCTCCTCGCCGCAGCGCAAAGCCCGCAAGCGAGCGAACAGCCCGCAGGGCTATGAGGCGAGCGGCATCCGCGTATTGCGGAATCGTTAAGTCACCCCATCCTCGCCGCAGCGGAACCGGGTCAAGGGAGCGCCTTAGCCCACATCGCCGTGCCCTTGACAGGTTATACGACGATGAACGTCATCACCACCACACGGTAGCTGTAAACGATGATCGCGGCAAACAGGATGCTGTCCATCCGGTCCAGCATGCCGCCGTGGCCGGGGAAAAGGGTGCCGAAATCCTTGATGCCGCAATAGCGTTTGACCATGCTGGCAAACAAATCCCCCATCTGCGCTGCCACACCGCCGACGAAGCCCACCACGATGTTGGCCCACATCGGCGGGAAAGCCTGCGTGGGTAGCACCGTCGCAAAAACATACCCAACCAGCCACGCGAGCAGGATGCTCCCCACAAGCCCGCCGATCGCCCCGGCCACGGTTTTGTGAGGGCTGATTTTCGGGCAAAGCTTTTTGCCCCCGATCCACGTGCCCACAAACAGCGCAAACGTATCGCCGCCCACAGCGATGGCAAACACCATCGTTAAAAGCATGGCCTGCATACGCCTGAGCGAGGTGTCCAGAATGCCAAAAAGGCACATGCCCGGCAACACAAGCGTGAGCATGGGCAGCACGCTGACCATCACGTCCGTCAGGTTGGGTTCTTCCCGCCGCATCACCACCAACAGCACAAAGAAACTCATGATGGTCAGGGTTGGGATAATCACGACGGAGCTGTAATACATCATCAGCGGCACGCTTACGGCCAGCGCAACATAGCTTGTCCAGCTTACGGGGTGCTTGCCGCATTGCCTGAAAGCGCGCAGCTCCTCATAGATACATAGCGTTACGGCAACAAAGGCTGCGGCGGCAAAATACCAGCCGCCTAAAAACAGCACCGCCGCAAGCGCGATTATCAGGAGTGTGCCGGTGACGATTCTCTGCGTCATGTTAGACCCTTCCTTTTTTGCATGGTGGGGTGGAGATCGCCAAAGCACCCAGACCGCCTGGCAGGCGCGCTTTGGTATGGACCGGCCCGGAGCGGTAGCCGATCAGGCTTGCGCGGCAACCGGCGTTTGCTCGGCGCGCCTACGCATCTTCCGGCTTGCGGCCGCCAAAGCGGCGGGTACGGCTCTGGTACTCGGCAATGCAGGCGTGATAATCCTCCAGCGTAAAATCCGGCCATAACTTTTTGGGAAACACAAATTCCGAATACGCGCACTGCCAAAGCATGAAATTGGATAGCCGCATTTCGCCGCTGGTGCGGATGAGCAAATCCACATCCGGCAGGCCGTCGGTGTAAAGCCGCGCCTGCACCGCCGCCTCGTCGATGGATTCCGGCAATCGGATGCCCTCGGCCACCTCCCGCGCCAGCAGGCGCGCCGCGCGAGCCAGCTCCGCCCGCCCGCCGTAGTTGATGGCGATGTTCAGCTTCAGGCCGGTGTTGTCAAACGTGCGGGTTTCCGCGTCGATCAGCGCCTGGCGCTGGTCGGGGGGAAGCGCGTCCTTTTCCCCCATGATGGTAATGCGAACCTGCTTTTGATCCAGCTCGTCAATTTCGCTGGTGAAAAACTCCAAAAGCAAAGCCATCAGCGCGTCTACCTCGGTTTGGGAGCGCGACCAGTTCTCGGTGGAAAACGCGTAGAGCGACAACGCCTCAATGCCCATATCGCTGGTGTTGCGGATTATCTCGCGCAGGGCTTCCGTGCCGGCGCGGTGCCCCAGCGCGATTTTCAGCTTATTCTTTTTAGCCCAACGGCCGTTGCCGTCCATGATAATCCCCACATGCCGGGGTAGTTTTTTCAGATCCATTTCCGTATTGCTCACAGCTCTATGCCTCCTGATGCTGGTAACGGCGCGCGTGCGCGCGCCGCCACGCCCATATGCCGCCCCTTGAGGCGGACTGCCCGGCTCAACCCCAAACGCCGTCGCGCACGCTTTCACAAACGCGCGCTCAAAACGGGCAGCCTGCAATGCTTTGAATGCCTTGCTAAAATCGCGCGCCTTGTAAACGCAAAAGAGGCGTGCGGGTTAACGGGGCGGTTCCTCCAAGCGGTTCACAGGGCAGGGTTTGGGATCGCCCACATGAAAGCGGGCCACGATCAGCTGTTTGCCATCGTCCCGTACCGCCACCACGCGCGCTTCCACCAGCATCCCTTCGTCCAGCGAAGGGTCCAATAGCGGGTCAAACTCCGCCGGGGCGTCGTCGCCATCGTCCTCGCCCACGGAAAACTGACGGCTGATGCCCTCCGCGGCTGTGATTTTGCGAGGTTCCTCCGCAGGGCAGGGCGGCAAGGGGCGCGATCGCATCAGGGGCGCGCCCGTCAGCGTAACGCGCACGTCGGTAATCCCGTAACTGGCCAGAATGGCAAGCGCGCTTCGGGCGTTCAGCCCCAGCAGGTGGTCAAATGTTTTTTCCATAGCATCCCCTCCCAACGCACGGTACGTTCCGGGTTCAGCTGGCACAAAGCCCCGTTGGCCACGGCCGGGGGTAACGCAAACGCGCGCAGGCACGCCCGGCGCTCCGTTTCCTTGTTCAAGGGAAACACCGCCGACTGGCAGAGCGGCCATGAGGCGCCTTACGCTCCTGCAATGCGGCGAACAGCCGGGCGAGCCTGTGCGCGCCATTCGCTGCCAGGCATCGGGGTAGGGTTGTCCGCCGGTGTTCAGGGCAACCGCCGGGCTTGCGAGTTCCCCAGCCGTTGCGCACGGGGCAGCCAACCGCGAAAATGCCCCGTTACACTTCCAGAATTTCTTTTTCCTTCTTGGCAACCAGATCGTCCACGCCTTTGATCGCGTCGTCCGTGGCTTCCTGAAGCTTCTTTTCGGCTTTGGTTTGCTCGTCCTCGGTGATTTTGCTGTCCTTCTGGAGCTTCTTGATCTGCTCCATCGCGTCGCGGCGGATGGCGCGAACGGCAATTTTCGCTTCCTCCGCGGCTTTGTGAACCTGCTTGTTCAGCTCCTTGCGGCGTTCCTCAGTCAATTCCGGAACCATCAGGCGAATCACTTTGCCATCGTTGGAAGGGTTCAGGCCCAGATCGCTTTTCTGGATCGCCTTTTCTACCAGCGGCAAGGCTTTCTGATCCCACACGTTAATCATCAGGATGCGGGGTTCCGGGGAGGTGACGTTACCCATCTGGGGCAGCGGCGTCTGCGTGCCATAATAATCAACCATCACACGGTCCAGCAGTTGCGGATTGGCGCGCCCGGCACGGATGGAACGAAACTCCGTTTGCAACACACCGTTCGTTTTCTGCATCTTTTCTTTGGCAGCTGTGATGACTTCCTGATACATCGGGATTCCACCTTTCTGGTTTATCAATCCAATCAGTTTGAAACATTGTACCGAATTTTACGGTAAAACGCAAGCGGAGAGAACGCCTTCCGCGCCCCAAGCCATAAGCCGGAAGCGAAGCGCCGCCATACCGCGCATAAAACGCGCAACAAAGCATAAAAAACGCGCGGTACCCCGCCCAAGGGTCAGCTGAAACCAACCGCGGGTTTAGACGCGCATTCCGGCTTGACTCGCCGGGAAGCGCATTATCATTTCTTTACGGTTATTCCGGATCCGTAAGGATGAAATCAGCCGCTTCCGCCAGCGTGCGCACGCAGAGGGTCGCGCCGCAGGCTAAGGGCAGGGGGTCCGCGTCGGTCAAAAGCACGCTGTCCACCCCGGCGTTGTTGGCCGCGCCGATATCCGCCGTAACGCTGTCCCCAATCAGCACTGCCCGCCGAGCATCCGTAACCCCGGCGCGGCGCATCCCTTCCAGCACCATAAAGGGGTCGGGCTTCACATGCCCCAGTTCCTCGCTGATGAGAATATCCGAAAGGTAGCCGCGAAGCTCGCTGGTTTGAAAACGGCTGCGCTGCACGCTGGCAATCCCGTTAGTTACCAGATAAACGGGCATCCGGGCCGAAACGCGGCGCAAAAACGCCTCCGCGCCGGGCATGGGCACGCGCTGGCGGCCCAGCTCCTGCACAAAGCGGACGCTCATCGCCTCCGGGTTGGCTTGGGCGTGCGCCACGCCTAAGGCGTCCAACTCCTTCAAATAATCCTCAAACCGTTCCACCCTGAGGCGGAGCTGCGTGGTTTCCCCGCGTTCCAACCTTTTCCAGTGGCTCAGGTTCACGCGGCTGTACAGCGCGGCGAGGTTGTCGTTAATCGCAATGCCAAAGGCGCTCAGCGTAGCGCCCAAGGCGACGCGCTCCCCCGCATGAAAATCGAACAGCGTGCCATCCGCATCCGCAAGCAAAACATCATACCGCATTCGCTTTTCCTCCCCCGGCCGAACCGTTCGGCCGCCGCACAGGCGCCTGTTACCTGAAAAAAGCAATCCACGGCCGGGCGTAACGATCGCGGCCGGCCGTGGTGGCTATGCACGAGAGGGCGGCCAAACGCCGCCTTCACCCGTCGGGCTTTTTACAGCCTGTTAATCAGATGGTACAGATCCTCGTCGAAAAATTTCTTGCGGTTTTCATCCAGCGCGTCGGCAAAAGCGGTGCTGTACACCCGGCCGTCGTGCACGCCGATGGCGTAACCGTTTTGGAACGAGGCCACGTCCTTGGTGAGCAGGTCCACCGCCATGCGGCCCGCGTCAAAGGCAAACGCGCTGTCGTACGCGGTGGGGATGGCGCCGCGCTGGGTGTAGCCGATGACCGTGGCGCGCGACTCGGTGTTGCACAGCAGTTTGAGCACCAGCGCCAGCCGTTCGGAGTTGAGCGGATCATCCTCATGGATAATGCGCCCGCTGTCTGCGATGACCTTGCGCCAGTCAAAGGGTTTCATTTTATGCCAGCAATGCTCGCTGATAATCAGCGTGGCGCGCGTGTTGCCTTTTTGAATCAGGTAACGCAGGCGGTCGGCAAGCTCCAGCATATCCCATTCCATTTCGGGCACAATCACCATTTCCGCGCCGGTGGCGATGGCCGTGCGCATAGCGATGTCGCCGCAGTTGCGGCCCATCACTTCCACAACCGCGGGGCGGTCGTGGCTGCGGCTGGTGGCGCGGATGGAGCGAACCGCCTCCACGCAAACGTTTACGGCGGTATCGTAGCCCAGCGTGGCTTCGGTATAGCTCAGGTCGTTATCAATGGTGCCGGGAATGCCAATGCAGGGAATCCCCAGTTTGCACAGTTCCAGCGCGCCGTGATAGCTGCCGTCGCCGCCAATCACCACCAGCGCTTCGATACCCTGCTTTTTGAGGCTTTTGGCCGCCTCCATGCGCACTTCCGGTTTCAAAAACGGCAGGCAGCGCGCGGTGCGAAGGTATGTGCCGCGCATGTCCATAATATCCAGCACCGTTTCCATTGCCATGTATTCAATATCGTCCTCAGGCCGGTCGCTCAGGCCAAGCAGGCCGTTGTAACCGCGCTTGATGCCCATCAGCTGCAAGCCTTTTTCGTTGGCGCAGCGCGCAACGCTGACCACCGCGGCATTCATGCCCGGGCTATCGCCACCGCTGGTTAAAATACCGATTCTTTTGGCCTTATCCATACCCAAACCCTCTCCCCGTTATGCGCCATGCGCAAGTCGGCGGCTACGGCCCCGATTCCGTAGCGGCTTTCTCCCTGTTGCTGTGGAGCGCAGGCTCCACGCATGAGTATAGCATAGCCGGTAAACGAAGGCAAGGCGGAAATCGTTTTCGTTGCCGGGAATGCCCGCGCGGAAGCCTTTCCGCCTGCCCGCCGTTGACAATTCACCGCTCCGGTGTTACGCTGATTTCAACATCCGCCACCCGGAGCCGCTTGCGCTGTTGTAACAAAAACCCCGTCTTTGGCAGGGTTTTCACGCCGTATCGCGTACTCTTGTCATGGAGTCGCTCCGCGCGGCGGCGCGGTTTGCCCCGCCGCGTACAGAATCCCTGAATCCCGGCCGCAAGATAGTGCCGCGAAAACCGGTCACACTATGCGCCCCGCCAGCAGGTGCGATAATCCTTGCTAAGCGAAACGCCGCTTTTTTACAAGCCTTTCCGGCAGTTTGCCTGCGCCTTTGCCAAGGCTTTGGAAAATGACTTTGGAGTTGCACCCTGCGCCCTGAACCCGGTTTCGCAGCGGCAAGGGTTTGGGCGCCGCTCGCCCGGGCGCGCAACGCGCCCCGCGCCATCACCGTTTTGGGAGGTTTTGAACTTGAAACGCATCATCCGTTTGCTGGTCGCTATCGGCCTGGCCTTGGCGCTGGCGACCCCGGCGCTCGCGGAAATCCCCCGCGAAATTCATCCGCTGGATTACGATACCCTGCCCCCCGCGCTGGAGGGGCAACATCATTATCTGCTCGCCTGCGTGGACACCTGGGAAACCAAGCCCACCAACCTTGGCAATACCGACGGCGTGATGATGGTCACCTTTGACACCCGCGCCAAGCGGCTGCTGTTTACCACCTATATGCGCGAAATGCTGGTGCAACGCCCCGACGGCGAAATCGGCCGGATTACCTACATCGCCAAAAACTACGGGCCGGAGGCGCTTTGCAAAACCATCAGCACGCATTTTGGCGTTAAGGTGGATCAATACATTCTTTTCAGCATGGATAACGTGCAGTCCATCATCGACGCGATGGGCGGCGTCAACATCACGGTGACCGACGCGGAAGCGGATTACCTGAACCGTTACCGCATCGCCCGCGACGCCACCACCCCCAGCATGGACAAAGCCGGCACCTACCTTTTCACCGGGCACGCGGCGGTGATTTACATGCGCATCCGCAAGGTGGGCAGCGAAGGCGACGCGGGCCGCACCCGCCGCATGCGCACCGTGCTTTCCACGCTGGCCAAAAAGTACTCAACCGTAACGCTGGATCAGGCGATTGGCGTGCTTAACAGCGTTACCAACAACCTTTGCCGCACCAACATGACGCTGAACGATATGATGCAGGCACTTGGCTACGCGATGCAGCTGGCGGGCGTGGAGCCGGAGGGCTTGCAAATGCCGGCCAACGATGCCATGGAGCCGATCACCTACGCGGGTATGAGCACCCGGCAGGTCGATTTTGAAAAGTGCCGCACAATTTTGAGCAATTTTCTGGATAACAGCTTTGTGGTGGTAGGCAACTGAAGAATCGGATATTCAGCCTGTCTAAAAAGGTGGGATTCTAAAGGGCCGAAGGTCCTTTAGCGGGGTTTGGGGCGGTGCCCCAACGTTCCAATCGGCGTAGCCGTAAGCATCTCAGCGATGCCGCCGAAGGTGGCGAGCTACGTTGCAGCTGTACAGAACAGGTTCTTTGACAGTCTGGCATAGGATTTTCAGCCGGTTCAAAAGCAGGGATAAAGGTTAAAGTTCTTTGTCCGGTTCCAAGGGTGAAGTCCGCCGGGTTTTGGGATGGAACCCCAGAGGCGCGCGTTGCAACACATTCTCTCAGCAAGCGAACCGCCCGCAGGGCCATATTGCGAGCAAAAGAAACCATCCATACGGGTTTTTGACAACCGAGAGTGAATTTTCATGGCCCTTCCGTAATGGGAGGCGCATCAACAGCGCGCACGCGCCCTCAGCCACAGTCGCGCCTCACCGGCCCCCAAAGTAAGGATATTCTTACGGGAAACCTGTGGACTGGCAGCCGCAAACACAGCCCGTTCAACCTGTACGCTGTCCACATCCGTTTTTCCACAGCCTGTGGAAGGTGTGGAAAACAAACCGATGGATACCGACAGGCGGCAAACGCAAGGGTAAAAATGTGCCTTTTGCCGCCCTCAAGGAGCAGGATTTGCTTTCCATGCCATCGAAAGTTATCGAAACAGGGAAGCATGGGTTTATCGGAGTTCCCCAACAACCCAAGGGATATGGAAATCCGCCGTGCTTCATGGGGTTTCATCCACAGGATTTCCACGGTGGTTTTTCAGGCGTGTGTTGGCCGCAAACCGCTTTTCCACGGTTTCCACATGCCCTACTACTACTGCGGTAAGTACGTATTCTATCCTACTACTACCATCCGGTAGACGGAGGCGAACAGATTGAAGCTGCAATGTTCCGCGCAGGAATTGATTCTGGGACTGGTAAACGCGACGAGGGCGTTGAACGCCCGGCCGGCAACGCAGGTGCTGGAATGCGTAAAGCTGACCACAGGCAAAGACGACATCCAGCTGACCTGCACGGACGGGTCTCTGACCATCCGCACGCAGGTGAAGGCTCAGGTGGAGGAACAGGGCGAGGTGCTTTTACCCGGCAAACTGTTTACGGAAATTGCCCGCAAACTTCCGGAGGGCACCGTATCCATCAGCATGAACGAAAAGCTGGTAACCACCATCCGCTGCGCTTCCAGCCGTTCCACGCTGACGGGCCTGCCGGTTACGGATTTTCCCAAAACGCTGGACCTCATTAACACCCACGCGCTGCACATCCCGCAAAAACGCCTGCGGGATATGATAAACCGCGTTGTGTTTGCCATTGCGGCAACGGAAAGCCGCCAAACCCTGACCGGGTGCCTGATGGAGGTAACCCGCACCGAACTGCGCCTTGTGGGGCTGGACGGTTTCCGCCTTGCGCTGCAGCGCATGCACGGCGATTTTATCCTGCCGGATGGGCAAAGCACGGTGAAGGCGATTGTACCGGGCCATGTCATGGGCGAAATGAGCCGCATTATGGATGATGACGCGGAGGCCATGATTACCTTCCACATGGACGGCGCCCACCTGATGGCGATTATCGGCCAAACCACGCTGATTACCAGCCTGTTGGCGGGCGAGTACATCAATTACCGCCAGATTTTGCCCGAAAAATGGCTGACGCGCGTTACTGTAAAGCGCGCGGAGCTGAGCGACGCCATCGAGCGCGCAAGCCTGATGGCGCGCGAGGGAAAAAACAATCTGGTGCGCATGACCGCCTCCAACGACGTGATGCAAATCACCTCCATGAGCGAGCTGGGCGATGTGCTGGAGGAACTGAGCGTGCACCTGGAAGGCGAAGAAATCGAGATTGCCTTCAACGCCCGGTACATCAGCGATGTGGTCAAGAATATTGACGACGAGTGCTGCATGCTTTCCATGAACACCAACGTAAGCCCCTGCGTGGTTTCCCCTGTGGAAGGCGACGAATACCTGTACCTTGTGCTGCCGGTGCGGGTAGCCAACTGATCCGGAAAAACAACCCATCAAAATGTGTGCGCCCGGCCAAACGCGAATGGCCGGGCGTTTTTTTGCCTATTAGAAGTGAAAGTGCATGCGCGCTACCGATTTCACGCGGTTTATACCGAACCGCTCATCAGCTGAATCCGGTTGTTACAACTGTGCCACTTGACGCAATCGGCACGGCGTGATATAACATGACCGAAAAACCAAAATCAGTCACACGGTATTGGAGGGTTCCATGAGTTATATTACCTTCGACAAGGTATGCAAGGTGTACGGGGAAGGCGAATCCGCGGTGCGGGCCGCGGATAACGTAACCTTCGGGATTGAAAAAGGCGAGCTTTGCGTGGTGCTTGGCCCCAGCGGCGCAGGCAAAACCACGGTGTTAAACCTGCTGGGCGGCATGGATAAGGCGAGCGGCGGCGTTATTCAGGTTGGGGATAAAACCATCACAACCATGCGCAGCCCCCAGCTGACCGAGTACCGCCGGCTGGACGTGGGGTTCGTGTTCCAGTTTTACAACCTGATGCCAAGCCTCACCGCGCTTGAAAACGTAGAGCTGGCAAGGCAGGTGTGCCCCAATGCGCTGGACCCCGTGGAAATTATGCGGCAGGTGGGGCTTGAAAAACGCATGAGCAATTTTCCCACGCAGCTTTCCGGCGGGGAGCAGCAGCGCGTTTCCATCGCGCGCGCGCTATGCAAAAACCCCGCGCTGTTGCTGTGCGACGAGCCGACCGGCGCGCTGGACAGCAAAACGGGCGAACAGGTGCTGGATTTACTGGCCCGCGTCAGCAAAACCTATCATACCACGGTGGTGATTATCACGCACAACGCGAGCATCGCCCCCATGGGGGATCGGGTCATCCGCATGCTCAACGGCACCATCGCGGAAAACACTGTCAACGCAAACCCCGCAAAGGTGGAGGATATCGCATGGTAGCCAGCAACCGGCACAAAAACGTGCTTCGTAAAAAGCTGTGGCGGGATATCAGCCGCTCGGCCATGCAGTTTGTGGCCATTGTGTTGCTTTGCGCGCTGGGCACATGGGTGTATAGCGGGCTGGACGGAACGTGGCGCATGATCGAGCTTTCCGCTGAAACCTATTTTCAGCAGACAAACCTGGCGGATTTTTGGGTGAACGTGGTTTCGCTTTCCAAAGCGGATGTGGATAACCTGAAAAACATCCGGGGCGTGGACAGCGTTCAGGCGCGGTATACCGGCGAAATGGACACGCCGGACCTTGGGGAGGATGTTTCGCTGCTGGTGCACGCCTATCAGCAAACGCCGCAGATCAACAAGCCGGTATTGCGCAGCGGCGAAAACCTGAACGCGGACGATACGCGCGGCTGCCTGCTGGACGAAGCCTTCGCCGCCGCCAACCGCCTGACCGTGGGCGACAGCGTGAAATTGACGCTTGATAACATCGACCGCACGTTTGTGATCCGGGGCCTGATCCTGTCCTCCGAACAGGTGATTACCGTCAAGGACGTGATGCCCGATCCGGCGCATTACGGCTACGCGCTGGTCAACTGGCAGGCGTTGGACGGCCTTCCGCTGAACGAGGCGGTCATGACGCTTGAAAACGGCGCGGACGCAGCGGCGGTGGAAAAGAGCATCCAGAATTTGTTGCCCGGGGCGCTGGTGCTCACGCAAAAAACCCATGCCAGCACCCAGCGCATGCGTTCCGAAGTGACCATGTTCCATAACCTGACGTATGTGTTTCCGGGGTTGGCGTTTGCGGTGGCGGCGATGATCGTGCTCAGCACCCTGACCCGCATGATCGAGAACGAGCGCACGCAAATCGGCACGCTCAAGGCGCTGGGGTACGGAAGAACCCGCATCCGGAACCATTACCTGAACTACGCGTTTGTGCCTTCGCTGGCCGGCGCGCTCATCGGGCTGCTAGTGGGGCGCTATACCCTGCCGGATATGCTTTACAACATGGAAACCGCGCATTACATCCTGCCGCAGAAAATCCGCCCGCCCATCTCCCTGACCGAATGGGGCATGACGGGGCTGATGGTGCTTTTAAGCGTGCTCATTTGCCTGTACGCCTACCGCAAGGAAGCTTTGGAGCAAACGGCGGCCTTGCTCAGGCCCAAGCCGCCCCGAGCCGGCAGCCGGGTATTTCTGGAAGGGTGGACCTCCGTATGGGCAAAACTGTCCTTTAACACCAAGATGATCGTGCGCAACATTGCCCGCAATAAAGGACGCACGGCGGTCGCGATGGTCGGGCTGCTGTGCTGCAACATGCTCATCATCTGCGCCATGGGCTTACAGGAATCCGTGGACGCGTGCGTGAGCGATTACTATCAGGGCACGGTCGGGTATACGTTGCGCGCCGATCTGGATTCCACCGCCGGGACGCTGGAAAGCTACCAGAACCGCCTGAGCGCCGCGCGCGTGGAAGGCATTATGGAAACGAGGGTCAGCCTCCGGTACGCAGGCGAATCCCGCGCGGTGGTCATGAACGTGCTCAAAGAAAACCAGCAGCTGATGCGGCTGGGGCAAAACAACACGCTGGTTCCCCTGCCCAAAACCGGGATTGCCATCAGCCGCAAGCTTGCGGATATCACCGGTCTTAAAACGGGCGATCCGGTGCAGATATGGCTGCCCGGGGACGACAAGGGCCTCGCTTTCACCGTGGACGCGGTGTACGAAACCAACATCGGCCAAAGCATTTACATGAGCGGCGATCTGTGGGATCAGCTGCACAAAGGCGCGTTTCAGCCGACGGCCCTGCTGCTGAAGGACCCAACGCCGCTAACGGTACACCAGCTGGAGCAGGCGGATGAGGTGACCGCCTTTAAGGACCCGAAGGCGCAGTACCGCCTGACCATGACCATCATGGACTCCACCACCGCGGTGTTTAACCTGATGTACGGCGCGGCGCTGGGGCTGGCGTTTGTGATCTGCTATAACATGGGGCTGATAAACTTTACGGAGCGCACGCGCGATTACGCGACGCTCAAGGTGCTGGGCTACCACCAAAAGGAAATTCGCGGCCTCATGATGTGGGAAAACAACCTGGTTACCCTATTGGGCACAGGGCTTGGCGTATGGCCCGGCGTGCTGCTCACGCAGGCGGTGCTCAGCTCCGTGCATTCGGAAAACAACGTGTTCATCGCGCATGTTTCGCTGCAAACGATGCTGGTAGCCAGCGCGATCACCTGCCTGTTCAGCATCCTGATTGAATGGCTGATTACCCGCAAGGTCCCCTCCATCAACATGGTGGAAGCTTTGAAAAGCGTGGAATAAGAAGGGAAGTTTTAACGATGATGAAAAAAACTGCCGGGCTGCTACTGATCCTTTGCCTGTTGCTTTCCGCTTCCGCCCTGGCGGATCAGGATTTGACCGACCGCCCCATCGCGGATGGCGTGGTGGCCGCGGTCCGCTTTACCGATTTGACCGCGCCGTACAGCGGAACGCTCGCCTCGTTTGATTTGGAAAACGGCGATACCGTTACCGCGGGCGATGCGCTCATGGGCTTTGTGACGCAGGATGTGTACGCGACCGAGGCGGGCACGGTGAAAGCCGTGTTCGCGGCGGAAGGGGAGGACGCGGCGGCGGCCATGGCCCGGTACGGCGGCATCGCGGCCATCGAACCCGCGGTGATCGATCAGGTGGACGCGACCACCAGCGGCGCAAGCTCGGATATTGATAACAAAATCCTTCATCTGGGGGAAACGCTCTATTTTAAAACCTCGGGCAACAACGGCGCGGAAGGCTCCGGCCGCGTGGTGAGCGTGGACGATCAGGCATACCGCGTGGATGTGCTCACCGGCGATTTTGACAAGGATGACGACGTGACCCTGTACCGCCGCGACAACTATGTTTCAAGCTCTGCCGTGGGCAAAGGCACCATTGTGCGCCGCCCGGCGCTGCTGGTGGCGGGGCAGGGGCGCGTGGCCAAGTGCGATGTGGCGGAGGGCGATACGGTCGTCGCCGGGCAAAAGCTGTTCTCCCTCGTCAGCGCGGACGCGGCGCCCGACGCCTGTGCCAGCGAGGTCACGGCTCCTGTGAGCGGCGTATTGGAAAACGTGGCGGTTTCGGCTGGCCAACAGGTCTGGAAAGGGCAGGTGCTGTGCCGCATTGACATAACGGATGCGCTGGAAGTTCGCGCGGATGTGGACGAAGTTGATTTGGGCGACCTGAAAGTGGGCGATCTGGTACCCGTTACGCTGGATATGGACGCGGAAAACGTGCTCATGGCCACCGTTACGCAAATTTCCGCGTTGGGCGTAAGCCGGCAAAACGCGGCATACTTTACGGTTCACGCAACCTTACCCGTCGGCAGCGGCATGCTGGGCGCTTCGGCCTCCATGTATCTGCCCAAACCGTAAGCAATCAGGGAGGCGAAGGCCATGGCTGTCAGCTTTTCCGCTAAGGAGAGAAGCGGCATCATCACAGCGCTGAGGAGAGCGGCTACCCGCCATGCGGCGGTCGTTGGCATGCGCAAAACCACGGTAGACGAGCTGGCGCTGGAAGCCGGCATCTCCAAAGGAGCGTTTTATAAGTTTTACCCCAGCAAGGAGCACCTTTTTTTGGAGGTGCTGGAGCAGTGGTATCAGTCCATATTGGATAAGGCCGCGCAGGCGCTTCAGGCTAACGCCAGCCTGCCGCCAAGGCAGAGAACGGCCATGATGCTTAAAGCCGCGTGGCGCACCATGCGCGAGCAGCAGCTGCTCCGCTTTTGTCAGGAGGAAATTCCCCTGATGATCCGCAAGCTGCCGGAAAACCTTCTGCAAGCGCAATACCAGAGCGCGGATGAGTTTGTGGCCCGGCTGATCGCCCGCGCGGGGGTCAAGTTTACCGTTACGGAAAGCGAAGCGTGCGCCTCGTTCCGCATCCTGTTTTTATCGCTGCTCACCGCCTCCGAGGTGGGCATGTACTATGAAAAAGCGCTGGATGGGCTGATCGACGCGGCCTGTGATCAATTGATCCGAAACGACTGAGCGTCGAAGTCCCTTGTGGCTTGTTATCCTGATAACACAGAAAAAAGCGATCCGCCGTTTCGCCCTGCCGCCCCCGAATGGCGAAGCCCTTATGGGTTTACGGACGCATCTTTGATTCCACCGCATGAAAAGCTTGCCCACAGCGGGTAAGTTGTAAAATGAATTGCCGCCCCCCCGGGAAAAAAAGAGACCCAAACCCGTCACATCAGGTACAATGAGGTTGCAAAGACAACAAAGCAACCGAGGTGACAGGAATGAGTCAAGAAC
>Ga0116170_10003640_pt1 | contig 14364 bp, 13 predicted proteins | sample AD_JPNHW1_MetaG_FD_89797 | JGI IMG/M metagenome (GOLD analysis project Ga0116170, IMG submission 89797) | Active sludge microbial communities of municipal wastewater-treating anaerobic digesters from Japan - AD_JPNHW1_MetaG | ecosystem: Engineered > Bioreactor > Anaerobic > Digestate | place...
CTTACGGGGCCGTCGTTCGTGCCGCTGGTAGAACCGCTGAACAAGGAAGACTTCACATACACCCAGCGCAGCGTCATAAAGGAATTTCAAAAAAAACCGGCGAAGGACATAATAATCCAACAGTCCGAGGATGATCAGGGCAATACAATCTTTCGCTGTTTCAGGGCTGTGCGTAACACGTCGTCATGCAATGAATGCCACGCAAAAAATCCGACCTTGTCGAACAAGCCCATATTCCGGCCCAATCAGCTCGTCGGCATGATTGAGATGACCATGCCCGAATCTGCGGCGAGTGAATTTCTCGGCTGGCTGACGCGAGGTGCGTTCGTTGCAGGCGGCACGCTGGCCGGCCTGCTTGCCATGGTGATGTTCGCCATAATCTCACACAGGATAGTATTTCGGCCGGTTCACTCTCTGAGAGAACTTGCCGACAAAGTCGCCGAAGGCGACCTTAGCGTACGCAGCGACGTGAAAACCGGCGACGAACTTGAGCGGCTAGGCGAGAGTTTTAATGAAATGCTCGGCGCTATCCAGGACCAGCACAACAAGCTGCGTTCCGCCAACCGCGCCCTGGACCAGAAACTTTTCGAACTCAGCGAGGCGAATTCCGCACTGTTTCAGGCGAACATCGTCAAAAGTGAATTTCTGGCTAACGTTTCGCATGAACTTCGTACGCCGCTAAACAGCATTATCGGCTTTGCCGAACTGCTTGGCGAAAATGCCGACGAGAAGATATCACGTTACGGCAGAAATATTGCTGTGGCGGCAAAGAACCTGCTGGCGATGATAAACGACATGTTGGACCTGGCTCGCATAGAAGCCGGCAAAGCCCGCGTCCGTGCCGACAAGGTCTCCGTCCTCGACACCTGCCAGACGCTGCTAAATCTCATGCGTCCGCTAAGCGACAAGAGCAGCCTTGAACTTATCGGCGAGCTGGACGAAAAAATGCCCTTCGCCGTAACCGACGGCAGTAAACTTCAGCAGATACTCTACAACCTGTTGAGCAACGCCATAAAATTCACCCCAGCCGGCGGCAAGGTGATTCTTCGCGCATACTTCAGCGAGATTGACCAGATTTTTACCATAAGTGTAATCGACACCGGCCCGGGCATCAGCCAGGACGACCAGGAACATGTTTTTGAGAAATTTTATCAGGCAGAGCCGACGCTTACCAAGGAAGTCCAGGGTACGGGCCTTGGCCTTGCCATATCCAAAGAACTGGCGGAACTGCTCAAGGCGAAAATCATACTAAAAAGTACGCCCGGCAAAGGTACGACGTTCTCGCTCATCCTGCCGCTTGAACTTAAACAGGAAGAAGAATCCACCAAATGAATGTGCGACCAATAATTTCCGGAATAATCGGTGCAGCAGCCGGCTTGCTGCTGCTGTGGGCTATCCACGCGATATTTTTTCAAAAAGCGCAAAAGGCGACGGATGCCGTCGAATCGTCAGCCAAATCTTCGGCTGTGCAGGAAAATCAGTTTGATTCCGATGACAATATAATAGAACTCGCACCTGTGACGACATCGTCGCCGGCAGCTGTACATGAAACAGTTGTTAAAACAGTTTCGCCGACGTCTGAGCCTGCGTCTGCGCCGGTTTTCCTGACTCCGCAGGACCCGCTTACGCGGGCAAAACAGATTCATAACGCGCAGGAAGCGATTTTAGCCGGCGACAGGGCGTCTTCTTCCGGCGACAGGGATTTCGCAGTCGCCTGTTTTCGTCGTGCAACAGAACTTGACCCGACAAATATGACCGCTCTTGAGGCGTTGGCTATCGCACTGCTGGCGAACGACGAAGTTGAACAGACCGTCGCCGTTTATGAAAAAATAATCAAGCTGAACCCAGCCGACAGAAGTGCAGTATTTAATCTTGCCATGGCGTACATACGCCTGAAACGATATGAAAACGCCGAGGAAATTTATAATGATATCCTCAACAGTCAGCCTAACGACATAAAAGCCCGTACGAACCTCGCGACGCTTCTGCAGATTCAGAACCGTCCCGGCGAAGCCCGCCAGCAATGGATGAAAGTGACGGATATCGACTCGACCCGTCAGGATGCCTGGGAACATATCGGCGAAATTTCGGTAGATATGGGTGAGCCGGCTGCCGCTATGGACGCCTATTCGCAGGCGGCCAGACTATCGCCGGCTGACCCGACGGTATGGAAAAATTTTGCAATAACCGCCCGGCAGGCCGGCAGCGGCGGCAGAGCTGTCTTCGCATATAAAAAAGCCCTTGAACTCGAGCCGGAAAACAGTACGCTCTGGAAAGATTTGGGCAATGTCTTTTTGGAAGTCTATCGAGTCAAAAAAGACCGCGACCTTATCACGCAGGCTGTCGGCGCGTGGAAAGAAAGCATTAAACTCAATCCCAATCAGGACGACGTCAAAAAACTTCTCGAAATTTACGATACTGCCCCGACGTCTGCGTCGACGGAGAAGTAATGACATTCCGGCCTTGTTTTGAATTTGCGTCAGAGTATAATTGCAGTCTGCATATGTAGGCGTTTTAGAGTGGCTCTCAAAATGAAAAGTGTAAGAATTTTGAGAATTGCTCTGGAGCCTGCTTTAATCGTAAAAAGCTTTCTGGAACTGTGATAAGAATTCCATGCATGAACTGACATTTTACATAAAAGCGTTCATTACCCTGCTGGTGCTGGTCAATCCTCTGGAAGGCATTCCGGTGTTTTTAGCCGGCACGGAACGTGTAGAGCCGTCCATGCGGCAGGCGATTTCCCGCCGTACGGCAATTGCCGTGACGATTATTCTGTTGATATCTTTATTTCTGGGCAAGGCGCTGCTTGCGATGTTCAGCATAAGTTCCAGCGCGTTCCAGATAGGCGGCGGCGCGATTCTGTTCCTGATAGCCGTACAGATGATACTCGGCCCTGGCGGCGGTGCGACGTTTTCAAAAATGGCTGGCGGAGAAGTCAATCTGCAGTTTGCCATCGTACCGCTGGCGATACCGATACTCGCCGGCCCTGGCGCGATAAACGGCGCGGTGCTTTATGGAACGCGAACGACTGGCCTGTGGCAGATGCTGCTGCTGGCTGGCGTGATAGTGCTGGTTGGCGTTGGGGCGTATGCCTGTCTGCGGGCGGCTGAGCCGCTTGCGAAATATTTGAAGGACAGCGGCATAAGCATAGCCACGCGAATAATGGGCCTTATAATAGCAGCCATATCGGTCGAAATGATATTGCAGGGCATAGCTTCGGTTTTCGGCCTTAAATTGTTGGAGCAGGTTTCATCCATGTAGATAAAGACGGCTGATGGTGTAAAACCGTTTTTGCGGCTAGCCGTTGTCGGCATCGGGCGCGATGGCAGTTTTATTAGAAAAATTAGAAGAATTAGAAGAACAGGACGGATTAATGACGCAGGGCAGAATAGTACAGGTTATCGGCTCGACGTTCGACGTCGAATTTGAAGAATCGCAGATGCCGTCGATTTTCAATGCCTTGCGTGTGCAGATAGGCGGCCAGGGCGATCTGGTTGGAGAAGTTCAGCAGCATCTTGGCGGCGGCCGGGTACGGTGCGTTGCGCTGGGTTCTACGGACGGCCTCAAACGCGGTCTTTCCGTCGAAGATACCGGCAAGCCGGTGTCCATGCCGGTCGGCCCTGGTGTGTTGGGCAGAGTATTCAATCTGCTGGGCGAGCCGGTGGATGGGCTTGGCCCGGTAAAGGCTGATGAGTATCGCTCGATACATGCCCCTGCGCCGGAATTCGACAAACTTGTCCCCAAAAGCGAGATATTCGAGACCGGCATAAAAGTGATAGATTTACTGGCGCCGTTCGTCCGCGGCGGCAAGACGGGCCTTTTCGGCGGCGCCGGCTTGGGCAAGACGGTCATAATCCAGGAACTCATTGCCCGCGTAGCTACGAAACACGGCGGATATTCGGTCTTCGCCGGCGTCGGCGAACGCACTCGCGAAGGCAATGACATATGGCTGGAAATGCAGGAGGCTCAGATAGGCCTTACCGGCCAGAAACTTATCGAAAAAACCGCGATGGTCTTCGGCCAGATGAACGAACCGCCTGGAGCCCGCCTGAGAGTGGCGCTCAGTGCGTTGACGCTGGCTGAATATTTTCGCGATATGGGCGGCGCCGATACGCTGCTGTTCATAGATAACATTTTCCGTTTCAGCCAGGCTGGCAGCGAGGTTTCCGCACTGCTGGGCCGTATGCCCTCCGCCGTGGGTTATCAGCCGACGCTGGCTACCGAAATGGGCGAGTTGCAGGAACGAATCACGTCGACCGTCAAGGGTGCGATAACGTCCGTTCAGGCGGTTTACGTTCCGGCTGACGATATGACCGACCCTGCGCCGGCGACGGCTATCACGCATCTTGACGCATTCATCGTGCTGGAACGGAGCATTGTGGAAAAGGGCATCTATCCCGCCATTGACCCGCTGGCCAGTTCCAGCCGCATTCTTGACCCGCAAACCGTCGGCACGGAACATTACGAAACCGCCCGCCGCGTGCAGCAGATTCTTCAACGCTATCGTGAATTGCAGGATATCATCGCCATTCTCGGCGTCGATGAACTAAGCGAAGAAGACAAATGCACCGTCGCCCGTGCGCGAAGAATAGAGAGATTCCTCTCGCAGCCGTTTTTCGTGGCGGAAGTTTTTACGGGAAAACCCGGCAATTTTACGCCGCTCAGCGAGACCATCCGCAGTTTCAGGGAAATCTGCGACGGCAAGTGGGATCATCTGCCGGAGCAGGCTTTCATGTATGTCGGCACTGTCGAAGAAGCCGCAAAGCAGGCTGAACAGATAGCGATAAACTAGAGCATATTAAACTTGACTTTGCGCTTGTTGCTGTTTGCGGCGTCAGCTGGCTGCGTCAGGCTGCATCGGAAACCATATAAGATTGCCTGTTTCGCCTTCCTTGCCAGCCTCGTCCTCAACGACGCAACAAGGCGCAATTTCAAATTTAACATGCTCTAGGCACTGTCTCAAAGCCTTTACCGGCCCGCAAAATTGCTCGATTTCGGCGCTGCCCATGTTTTGGGGATAGGTTCTATAAAATATTTAAAAAATATTTTAAAAAAATTCAGACAGATATCGGGATTTTAATTACGGGGCCGGGATTGTAATCAATCAATTCAAAATCTTCAGGTTTGTAACTGTAGATGTCGGCGGCTTTATTTAGGACGAGTTTTGGTGAATCCGGCGCAGGCTGTGAGAGGTATGCCTCGACGGCTGGTATCTGGTCCAGGTATATATGCGTGTCGCCGGTGTTGTGGACGAATTCCCACGGCGTATAGCCGGTCTGCTGTGCGAGCATGTAAATGAACGCACTGTAAAACTGTATGTTAGCCGGCACGCCGACGGGATAATCGGCTGACCGCTGCGTAAGCATGCCGCTCATTCTGCCTTCGTCGTCGATGTAGACCTGAAACGTATAATGGCACGGCGGCAGACGCATAGCGTCGAGCTGATTGGGATTCCAGTAACTCACAAGCATCCGGCGGGACGTCGGATTTGTCCTGATTTCGTTAATAAGATACGCCAACTGGTCGGCGCCGCCGGACTTCGTCCTGTAATCACCGTCAAAATGTCGCATCTGGAATCCGTAGACCGGCCCAAGTTCGCCGGAGTTGAAGCCGTGTTTTTTCTCAAATTCCTCGCTGACCCACGGCGTCCAGAAATTGACGCCCATTTCCTGAAGGTCTTTATTGTCGCTGCTGCCGGAGAGCAGCCATAGCAGTTCACAGAAGATACTGCGAGGCCAGACTTTGCGACGGGTGATTATCGGGAAATTTTCATTTATTCGGAATCGCGTCTGATAGCCGAACACGCTCAGTGTGCCCGTGCCGGTGCGGTCGGGGCGTTTGACGCCGTGTTTGAGAATGTAACGCAGCGCGTCGTCGTAGGCATCCATGATATACGCCATCGGTCGTCCTTTCTCCTGAGCGATTGGTTGATGAGCATCAGGATACATCGCTGCGGCGGCACAGTCAATACCGCTTAAGGAATCGTCACGATTATGCCGATATAATACCGGATGAAAGCAGCATATTACCTCAAACTCGCCAGGCCGCATCAGTGGGTGAAGAATACCCTTGTTTTCGCTGCGCCGGTGTTCGCAAACCATCTGCATATAAGATATGCCGCCGAATGGCTCAAATCCTTCGAAGCGTTTTGCGCCTTCTGCTGCATAGCAAGCGCTACATATATCGTAAACGACCTGATAGACTGTAAAAGTGACATTCTTCATCCCGTCAAGCGGCATAGGCCGATAGCCAGCGGGAAAGTCGGCGCTGCCGAAGCGATAATAATCGCGTTGATTTTTGCGATTGCAGGTTTTTTGTTCGCAGGCGGCTGTGGGCCACTGGAGATGACCCTGGCAGCGTATGTGGTTTTGCAGATTTTTTACAACGCCATATTCAAAAATCGCATGTTAGCCGATGTGATTTGTATTGCAATCGGGTTTGTTTTGCGGGCTATCGCCGGAGCGGTAATCATCAGCGTGACCATAAGTCCGTGGCTGATAATCTGCACGTTCTGCCTGTGCCTGTTCCTGGGCTTCTGCAAGCGGTATTGCGAAATAAACACGCTTGGTACGGATGCCGCGGCGCCGCATCGCAGGACGCTTTTGCGATATACGCCTGCGCTTCTGATGCATCTGATAACTCTTTCCGCGACCCTGGCAATCGTGACGTTTCTGCTGTATGCCATGAGTGACCAGACGCTGGCCAAATTTCACACGCAGGCGTTCATATATACTCTGCCGGTAATTATTTACTGCATATGCCGCGCGGCCATGCTGTCTATGAACGGCGGTTTCGCAGGCCCTACGGAACTGCTGCTCAGAGACAGGGGCCTTATAATCGGCGTATTGGTATGGATAGCCATGATAGTTCTCATAATCCTCTTTCCGTCAAAAATATCATTTCTGAATTGAGGACAATTATCATGCGATACTGGATTTTTCTGTCAATCGCACTGGTTCTGAACGCTTTGGCAAACATATTGATGAAAGTCGGAGCCGTTTCGGAAAAACCTGTTGCGTCAAGCTCTTCTTTCCTGGCGAAGACGGCCGGTTTTCTCAATGTTGCAACCGTAGCGGGCATAATCCTTTTTGCAGCAAACGTGCTGGTCTATCGCAAAGCCCTCTCCGGCCTGCCGATTTCAGTGGCGTATCCGGTCATGGTCAGCGTCGGCCTGCTGATTGTGGTTCTGCTGGCCAGATTCATTCCGATGCTCGACGAGCGGGTTTCGTGGTTGCAAATCGCCGGAATGATATTTATCATTGCCGGAGTATGGATGGTGTCACAAACAAGATGAAAAACATGGCTGACCGGACGCCGGACGCGATGATTGACAATTCGCTTTCGTCGCCGGAAAAATCGGCATATGTTTTTCTTTTCCGCGACTCCGGCCGTGTGCTGATTGTATCGCTGTTAATTCTTTTCATATGGACTGTTGCGCTCGCCGGCATGCGGTGGTACACCGGCTCGCTGCCGTTTGCGGACGAGGGTGCAAGAGCCGGCGTTCATCTCCTTGAGCAGGGCCATCGGGTTTTTTCCGGCCAGCGGCCGCACGTTGATTTCATATCGCCGATGGGCGTGTTTCAGTATATGCTTGTGCATCTGGGGATTCTGATTTGCGGCGTAAAAGGGGCGGCTCTCACGATGGGATATCTGGCGTTCATGCCGATGGTGTTGATATCCACATGGGTGATTTGCTCAAAGCGGATGGCGTATCTGCCGTCGAGTTTTATAACCATAGCTGCCGTTTCTCTCATGTTGGGTGCAAATGCGCTCGGCACGCCGTTGCCGGCGTCGAGTTATGAAACGGTCTATAACCGGCTTGGGCTGGCGATGATTTCGCCGCTGTTGGTGGCGGCGTTGCTGCCGAAGATACGTTGCGGTGATTTTGTCGACGGTATCTGCATAGGCCTGATGCTCGGCTGTGCGTTTTTCCTTAAAATAAATTTCGGCATCGGCGGAATTCTTCTGCTTTTGCTCGGTGTGTTTGCTAAAAAAATTCCGATTTCAAAGCTGACGCTGATTTTTGCGGGTTTTCTGACTGTGACGGTTATCGTAGCCGTGTATCTGCACGGCCGACTGGACGCCTTTTTTTTCGACATGTTCAGGCTGATAAAAAATTCCGGCAGCAACGTAGCGTCCATCTGCGTGACGAAAGCCTGGTTCAATCTTCTTGACGTGAATTTCGGATTGATGATATTGTCCGTATGCCTATGGGGAGGAATAGCAGCCGGAAACGGCTCATCCATTTCCGGCGACGCACGAAAACCGCGATTTTTCGTAAATTTTACGAAAAATCTCACGATCCTCATCATTGCCGCCGCAATCGTCTTTTTTGTGATGGTAGGGTGCATGAAATTGGATAAATTCATGTTTCCTTACATTTTCATTTTTGCCGTCTTCGGGTGGACGGATGCGATTTTTCGCAATCAGCCGACGTGGCGAGGCTTTGTCATAGGCATGCTGGGCTTCGTGTGCGCGTTTTTTTTCGCATTCGGCCAGACGCAGTCGACAGTCAATGCCTTGCGTCATAGATTGTTAATAAACAATTCCGCCCGCAGATATTGTCTGCTGACGAATCCGGCATTGAATGATATGCCGTTCATTCTCGACGGCATGCCTGTCGCGGAAAATCTCAACTTGGGTACGGAACTGCTTGCCAAAAACCGCGTGCCCAAAAACTACGTCGTTTACTCATTGACCATGTTCAACAACTGGCCGCTGCTGTACGGCTCTGCCTATCGTAAAGGCGATTGGGCCTGGCTGCATTACGGCCTGCTGTTCGACGGCAGCCATCAGCCTTCGCGACATGAACTGTTTGATGATGTCGATGCTGTCCTTGTGTCAAAAAAAGACAATTATGCAAATTATTCCAAAGAAATTTTAAGCAGGTATGGCCAATATTTTTATGATAACTACTATCTTAAAGACGAAAATTCAGACTGGCGCTTGTATCTGAGAAAGTCGTCAGCCGTCAAATAAACACGTTTCCGAGTTTTTGAATAATGATAAGGTGTGTATTATAAAACGTTTTGAGGTTTTTAAATAATGACAAGGTGTATTATAAAACATTTTGAGATTTTTAAATAATGACAGGGTGTATTATAAAACATTTTGAGGTTTTTAAATAATGGCAAGATATCTTATAACAGGGGGGGCTGGTTTCCTGGGAATCAACATGGCCAGATTCCTGCTCGATAAGGCACAGGATGTGACTTCACTTGACGTGGCGCCGTTCGATTATCTGGAGCGCGACAGGGTTCGCGAAATCACCGGCGACATCCGCGACGCGGCAAAACTCGACGAAGCCCTTCAGGACGTTCATGTCGTCATACACACTGCTGCGGCGCTGCCGCTGTATAAAAAGTCGGAAATTTTTTCGATTGATATCGACGGTACGCGCAACGTCATGGAACGGGCATATGCTGCCGGGGTGAAGCGAGTCGTTCATGTTTCATCTACAGCCGTTTACGGCGTGCCGGACCATCACCCGATTTTTGAAAACGACCGGCTTGTCGGCGTCGGGCCGTACGGCGTCGCAAAAATATCAGCCGAAAAAATCTGTGCCGAATACCGCGATAAAGGCATGTGCGTATCCATCGTTCGGCCGAAGTCGTTTATAGGGCCGGAGCGGCTGGGCGTATTTGCACTGCTTTACGACTGGGCAAAAGACGGCCGCAATTTCCCGATGATAGGCAGCGGCAATAACCGTTACCAGTTGCTTGACGTGGAAGATCTCTGTCGGGCAATATGGCTGTGCGCGACGCTCGATGAAAAAATCTGCAACGATGTCTTTAACATCGGCGCCAAAGATTTTACGACCATGAAAGAGGATTTTCAGGCGGTTCTTGACGACGCCGGTTTCGGAAAACATATCAAGGGTTTTCCGGCTTGGCCGATGATTTGGACGCTGCGAATCCTGGAATTTTTCAGGCTTTCACCGCTTTACAAGTGGGTTTACGAGACCGCCTGCACAGATTCGTTCGTGAGCGTGGAAAAAGCGGAAAAAGTGCTTGGATTCACGCCTGAGTTTTCCAACAAGGACGCGCTGCTGCGAAATTATCGCTGGTATTTGCAGAATCTTGCCAGCTTTCAGGGCCGCAGCGGCATCAGCCATCGCGTCCCGTGGAAACAGGGCATACTCGCGCTAGCCAAAAAAATGTTTTGAACGGTACGGTTTGGACTTTACTGCTGCGGATTTATCGGACGTGATAAATCCATAGGCGGTTCATTATTCTCGGTTTGTACAGTCGATTCCGCTGGTTGGCCCTGTGGAGCGGATTCTGAAATATCTGCCAAGGCAGGCTGTTGAATGTCGTGATAAAAAACGGCGAGGGCGGTATTGAAGTATGGCACCAGCCATAAAAAACCTATGCCGAATGTCAGTATGCACAAAAATCCCCAGCCTATGAACGTCAGGCCCAGCCAGAATAATTTCAGCCGGTGGCCGTACATCAGTTCCTTGCTGCGTTTAATCGCACCGAGTGCGCCAAGTTCGGGATTGTCGGCGTAGACGTAATAAGCCATCGCATACGAATATGCCGCCATAATGCCCGGTATAATCAGAAGCAGCATCCACAGCAGAACGAAAACAAGCATGCACCAATACAGGCAAAATGCGCCGATAAACCGTTTAAATCCGGCGAAAAAAGTGCCGAAAGACGGCATGCCGCCGCGACCCACACCCAGAAAAAACATCGCGAAGCCCAGCGTAAACGGCCCGTTTAAAAGCAGTTGACCCCAGTTGACTTCCGCTTCCCTGTATTCATGCCTGGCGAAAAACGGCGGATAAGTCGTAAAGGCGGATATTAATGATGTTATTACGAAAAAACCGAGCATATACAGTGCGCACATGCCCCATTTGCCGGCAAGCGCTGTGCGTGCTTTTGACCTGATATCTTTACATGGCGTCATGCCGCCGGTGCCTTTGATTTCAGCCGTCGTGCCGTTCATGATTACGTAAGCCTTCACCCAGTTTTCCATGCCTTCCGCCCAGACAAGGTCATTCGGCAGAACCCTGCCTTCGCTTATCCATGTACGCAAAGTCGCTTCGTCGACAGGGCCGTATTGCTGACCTTTAATGTGACAGTACCATTTCATTTGCATCCCTTTCTTTCAGGAATCAGGTAACATAAATAGGCGGAATACTATACGAATTTGTTGCAATTCTTGAGCAGCAGGAAACTTTCCGTCTTGCTGATGCCGTCCACACGCGAGAGTGTTTCGGTCAGAAAATTTACCAATCCGTGGCTGGAATCCAGAAGCAGTTCGGCTATCAGGTCGTAACGGCCTGAAACTATCGAGACACTCAATACGCCGGGCAATTCTGAAATTTCATGTGCCTTGGCGGCGAGCATTCTGGATTCGACGACATTTACGGCTAATACGGCAAGTTGCTGGTTTTCAAGCACATCCGGATTGATGAGGGCTTTTATTATCATTATGCCGGCGTCTTTTAGACGCTGAATTCGGTGGCGTATCATGCCTTCGGATACGCCCAGCTTTCTCGCGATGGCGTTGTTGGGCATATATTCGTTCCGAAGGATGTCGATTATTTTCCAGTCGGTGTCGTCCGGTTGCATTGGATAATCTCCTGCGTGAAATTATATACGACCTTGAAAAGACGGGCAATAAACATCTGGAAAAAACTCGCCTTGCATATTAGAATCATGACGATAATTCTGATATTTTTCGAACCAACAGTGGAGATGCGATATGTTGCGAGAAGTCTTTGTTTTTTCATTGCTGATGGGTGTGGGTTTTATTGCCGGCTGCGCGAACGACGCAAACAATATGTCAGCCGGCAAAACTCCGGATATCGATGCCTTATACACTGCCGTGCCTGTCAATGTGGACGGCAAACTTGACGACCCCGTGTGGAAGAATGCCAAGGCTTATTCGCTGAGCATTCCTTGCGACAGAGCTGCCCGCGGGGAATCTCTCAAAGACGCCGGCGAAGTGCGCTTTGCCTGGGATAACAAATATCTTTATATCGCAGGAAAATTCACGGACAGCGATATTCAGGCTAACGGCACTGAAAACGGCATGCATCATTATAATTGGGGCGACCTGATGGAAGTCTTTCTTTGGCCGTCCGATTTCAGCTGGTATTGGGAACTTTACGTAACGCCCATGTCAAAGAAATCGACGTTCTTTTTTCCGGCGAAATCTTACCTCGGCATGGCGAGTTGCTACGACTATACCTGTGAGCTGACTGTAGCCGCTCAATATAAAGGCACTCTCAATAAATGGGGCGACGTCGATATGTTCTGGACGGCTGAGATGGCTGTGCCGGTTTCGGAACTTACAAAAAGAGGCGAAAAATTCGGACCCGGAGCCAATTGGCGCATACTTGTGGGCCGATATAACTACAGCGTTTATATCGACAGGCAGGGCCCGGAGCTCTCGTCGTTTCCGAAATTGGGCAAGCCGAATTATCATCTTTGCGACGAATACGGCAGAGTGGTATTTGTGAAGTGACGACGCAGCCTGCGGAATTGATTTGCATAAACCGCCGTGAAAGGCTAAAAAAATATGGAAGATTTTCAACAAAAACGGGTTCGGCCTAAAAATAAGTTTAATGTGTGCGAGGAAAATTGAGATGGAAATATTTGGCAGATTATTAATGTTGCTTGTGGTATGCGTTCTGGCAGCCGGCTGTAACAGGACGTCGCGAAAGGTTTACGACGAAACGCCTGGCGAACAGCAGACGTCAGGTGTCGGCAAAAGCATATATTCGACTGAAACTGTGGATGTCGACGCTGTTTATGAAATAAAAGAGCCGCAAACCGCCGTCGCTCCCAAGCCTGAAGTAAAACCCAAACCTGAACCGGCCAAGCCTGCGAAAAAGACTCCCGCTCCTGCTGCGCCCAAGCCGTTAGCCGCCAAACCGGCTCCCACGACAGCTCCTGTCGCAGCATCCCCGACAACCAAACCTGCAACTGCACCGAAAACTAAAACGGCTGCCAAACCTGTTACTGCTGCAAAGAAAATTGCGGCCAAACCCGTGGCCAAAAAAACAGTTACACCTGAATCGACTGTTGCCGCCGCAACTGCGGTAGAGCCGCCGGCGCCGGTAAAAGCACCATCTGCCGCCGCTCCGACAGATGCCGACAAGACAAAGAAAAAAACCATAGATGCCGCCACGGCTAAAAATATCGAAAAGGCTAAAAAGCAGATACAGAAAAAAGTCGGCCCGATAACGCCTGAAATGTTGCAGAAGATACAGCAGCTCGTGGTTGAAGGCAAAATTCAGCAGGCGGATATGGCCAAAGTTGCTGCCATCAAGCTTAAAGTGACGTCAGGCAAGGCGTTGAACAAGCAGGACTTGCAATACCTTGATGCGTTGAAGAAAAAATATAAACTTTGATGATTTTTGGGAGAAACAATGGCGGATACCCGTGAGAATTGGGGTTCGAGAGCCGGTTTCGTTCTGGCAGCTATTGGCTCGGCGGTAGGGCTTGGCAACCTGTGGGGTTTTCCTTACAAACTTTACAAGACCGGCGGCGGTGCTTTTCTCATACCGTACGTCATTGCGATGCTTTTTGTGGGCATACCGTTGCTCATCGCGGAATTTTCACTTGGCCATATTACGCAGCGTTCCACGCCCAGTGCGTTCGCCCGCGTCAAAAGGCCATACGCCGTCGTCGGCTGGTGGCAGATAATACTCAGTTTCATCATCATAACGTATTATGCGGTCATACTGGCGTGGTGCGGAAGTTTTTTGGTTTATTCGATAGAGGGAATTTTTCAGGGCACGCTGCCGTGGGCCGGCGTTGGCGTAGAGGGCGTCAAAAATGCCAGCGAATTTTTTTACGGCAAATATCTCGGCCATACTTCGGGATTTGCCCTGGGCAAAATGCAGTTGCACGTCGTCGTGGCGCTGTTCATTACATGGCTGGCTATGTACCTGTGCATTTTCCGCGGCGTCAAGCTGGTCAGCAAGATAGTTTTGTGGACTGTGCCGCTGCCGTGGTTGATGCTGCTTATTCTTACTATTCGTGGCCTTACTCTGCCCGGCGCTACGCAGGGCATGGAATATTATCTTGAGCCGAATTTTTCGCAGCTTGCCGACCCGCAGACGTGGCGTCTGGCGTTCGGCCAGATGTTTTTCAGCATGTCGCTTGCCTTCGGAGTGATGATAACGTATTCGAGCTTTCTGCATCGCAAGAGCGACCTCAATAACAATGCCGCCATAATCGGCTTGGCTGATATGGGTACGAGTTTCGTCGCCGGCATAGCGGTTTTTGCAACGCTCGGCGGCATGGCATTTGCGACGCAGCAGGCTGGCAATCCGATACCGGTGGACAGGATTGCCGATGGCGGGCCGGGGCTGGCATTCGTGGCGTTTCCGTATGCGCTGGCACA
>Ga0116170_10003642_pt1 | contig 14361 bp, 11 predicted proteins | sample AD_JPNHW1_MetaG_FD_89797 | JGI IMG/M metagenome (GOLD analysis project Ga0116170, IMG submission 89797) | Active sludge microbial communities of municipal wastewater-treating anaerobic digesters from Japan - AD_JPNHW1_MetaG | ecosystem: Engineered > Bioreactor > Anaerobic > Digestate | place...
CAGGATCAATTTTGTTGGAATGCTGAATAACGGCAAGCGGGACCTTGGCATTATTGGCGAAGGTGTCGAACCAGATCAGGAAGCCGCGATTGGCAGCTTCATGCGCTACACAGAGGGGAGGCCCCTCCGCAGCACAGATCACGAAGGCATCGCCATCGGCTATGGAATCGCAAAGAATCTTGACCTCAAAGTTGGCGACTACGTCACTTTGGTCGCCTCCCTTGCAGAGGGCGCTTTGAACACCGCTGAGTTCAGGATCGTGGGGATCTTCCAAAGCTTCTCCAAGGAGTTCGATGCTCGAGCAATTCGTATTCCGCTCCCGGCAGCAAACGACCTTCTTGACAAAAATGGAGCGCATCTGTTGATCGTCACCCTACGAGATACGCAGGATACACCCGAGTTCTTGAAGGGCTTAAAGCCAAGGCTCGCTGATCTCGGCGTCGAAGCCAGAGACTGGAAAGAGCTTTCCGACTTCTATGAAAAGACTGTTCAACTCTACGACGCACAGTTTGGCGTGTTGCGCTTGATTATCTTCTGTATGGTTCTGCTAAGTGTAGCCAATAGCATCAATATGTCCCTCTACGAACGGACACGGGAATTCGGAACAGTATTGGCTTTGGGAACCCATCCAAACGCTGTGTTTTGGGCAATACTTACCGAAAGCATTCTTCTCGGACTCATTGGCTCCATATTCGGCACAATTCTTGCTTTAACCATCAGCTGGGGAATTTCTCTCCACGGCATTCCAATGCCACCGCCACCAAACGCAAATATCGGCTATCTGGCAAAGATTCGACCCACCCCTGAACTTTTGGTTTTTTCTGCACTTGTCGGGTTGGCTTCAACAATCTGCGCCGCCATTATTCCGGCGAGGAGAGCTAGCCAACTACAAATTGTCGACGCCCTTCGTCACGGCGTTTGATGTTTCGTGAAATAGTTCCATGCTTGCTTCGCTGGTGGGAGTCTAATGTTCATGAGTTCAGTTATCATTATGCAAGCAGGCTAGATACAACCAATTAAGAGCGTCAATCCAGGGGAATCGACCATGGTCAAAACACAACAGATTGTTCAATATTCTCTGAAGTGCTTATTTTTAGCTTCGGTGGTAGCACTCAGTGCGTGCTCATCGCACCCTCCAGCCCCAACGAATGCAGCAACTGAAGACTACAGCTACAAAATCGGCCCTGGTGATAACGTAAATATTGTGGTGTGGCGCAACCCCGAGTTGTCGATGAACGTTCCAGTGCGCCCCGATGGAAAAATCTCTTCACCGCTGATCGATGACCTTCCGGCTATGGGCAAAAATCCATCGGCCCTCGCCCGAGACATTGAGAAGGAACTCGGCAAATTCATTCGTGACCCAGTTGTTACCGTCATTGTTTCAGGCTTTGTAGGTCCGTACAGCGAGCAGATTCGCGTGATTGGCCAAGCTGCCAAACCTCAAACTCTCCCGTACAAGCAGAAAATGACCATCCTTGACGTCATGATTGCTGTGGGTGGTATTACCGACTTCGCCGATGGCAACAGCGCCACGATTCTACGTACATCCGAAAACAACGCTCAATATCGGGTCCGCCTGAAGGATCTGGTCAAGAAGGGCGATGTTTCGGCAAACGTCGAGATGAAGCCGGGCGACGTACTCATCATTCCCCAGAGCTGGTTCTAAGCCGAGTTAGATTATTCAATCTGCCCCTGCGCAGCGCAGGGGCTTTTATTTTGAGCTTCTAGATGGAAGAAATTCTCCGACAGGCACTTACGATCCTGCGCGCCACATGGAAACACCGGCGGCTCGGTATGCTCACTGCGTGGATTGTCGGCGCAGTTGCTGCCGGGGTTATTTTGCGCATCCCCAACCAGTACGAAGCATCTGCCAGAATTTACGTCGATACCCAATCCATTCTGCGGCCATTGATGTCCGGGCTTGCCGTACAACCCAATATCGAGCAACAGATCATGATGCTGAGCCGCACCCTGATCAGCCGGCCAAATATCGAAAAGCTCATCCGGATGGCCGACCTCGATCTCAACATCAAGAGCAAGAGCCAGCAGGAAGCTCTGATCGACGACCTGACCAACACACTGAAGATACAGAGCGTCGGCCGCGACAACCTCTACACCATCGCTTTTCGCGACCCAGATCCCGCCAAGGCGCAACGTGTCGTGCAGGCATTGGTTTCCATCTTCATCGAATCGAGCCTCGGCGACAAACGCCAGGATACCGACAGTGCGCGCAAGTTCCTTGAAGAGCAGATCAAGAACTACGAAAAGAAACTCCAAGCCGCCGAGAATCGCCTGAAGGATTTCAGGCTGAGGAATATCGAACTGGCGACATCCGAAGGTAAAAGTGGCGTCGATCGCATCAGCGAACTCAGTGTGCAGTTGAACAACGCCCGCCTGCAACTTCGAGAAGCCGAGCAATCGCGCGATGCCCTGCGGCGCCAAATCGCCGGCGAAGAACCCGTCCTGTTGCCAGATTCCTCGGTTGGCGAGTCCAACGTTTCCCTACCTGAAATCGACGGCCGGATCGACACGCAGAAACGCAACCTCGATGCATTGCTCCAGCGCTACACCGAACAACACCCCGATGTAATTGGTGTGCGGCGACTCATCAAGGATTTGGAAGAGCAGAAACGCCAGGAAATTGTGGCACGCAAAAAATATGCGGCAGCCAATCCGGGTGCATCGGTCAGCAATAACCCCGTCTATCAACAACTCAAGGTTTCCTTGGCCGAAGCAGAAGCGAATGCCGCGTCGCTTCGCGCACGGGTCAGCGAATACGAGGAGCGTTACAAGAGGGCGGCCACACTGATGAAGACGCAGCCACAACTGGAAACCGAACTCACCCAACTCAATCGCGACTACGAACTGGACAAGAAGAATTACGAGCAACTGGTTGCCCGGCGCGATTCGGCGGAACTGACAGTTGACCTTGATACGGCCGGCTCCATGGCTGATTTTCGCCTGATCGACCCGCCGCGTGCATCCAACAAACCGGTTGCCCCCAACCGCTTGATGCTGCTACCCCTGGGTCTGCTCCTCGCCATTGCCGGTGGCTTGTTCGTAGCCTTTGCGGCCAGCCAGACTCGCCCGGTCTTTTTCGACAGTAAATCACTGCGTGACACGATCGACTTGCCGGTGATCGGCTCGGTATCGCTAATTCCCAACGAAGCACGAAAACTGAAGGAAAAATCCAGCCTATGGCGCTTTATGATCGCGCTGGCCGGGCTGGTACTCGCCTACGCGACTGGAATTGGCGCACTACTTTTCATCGCGCAACGTGCAAACTGAGATCCACAGATGAGCCTCATAGAACAAGCCGCCAAGCGCCTCGAGCAACTTCGTCAAGCCGGCGTCGAGCTCCCCACGGACGACAAGCAAGCACAGCCTGTCCCCAAGCCGCCCCAGACCGATGTCCCTCACCCCTCGGCTGACATCCCCGATGTCCTCCACACACCCACTGCGGGCACCACAGGAGCCGAGCACGGGAGCAAGCCGGCGAGCAAATCGGTGACGATCAATCTCGAAGCCATCGCAGCCTCCAACCTTCTGGTGCCCAACGGAGCGCGCAGCCAACTGGCTGACGAGTTCCGGGTCATCAAACGGCCGCTCATCGCCAACGCGATGGGCCGCCTTGGCAACGGCACGACCAACCGAAACCTGATCATGGTAACCAGCGCCCTGCCCGGCGAAGGCAAGAGCTTTACGGCGATCAATCTGGCGATCAGCATCGCAATGGAGCTCGACAACACCGTGATGCTGGTCGACGCAGATGTCGCCCGCCCCTCCGTCCTCAACATGCTTGGCCTGCCCCCCAGCAATGGCCTGCTGGATGTGCTGGAAGCCAACTCCCTTGATATTTCCGAGGCCCTGCTGCGGACGAATATCGAGAAACTCTCGATCCTGCCGAGTGGCACGCCGCACCCGCGGGCAACCGAACTGCTGGCCAGTGACACCATGAATCGCCTGCTCGACGACATTTCACGCCGCTACAGCGACCGCATCATCATTTTTGACTCCCCACCGCTGCTGATAACGACGGAAGCCAGGGTGCTGGCCACCCACATGGGCCAGGTCATTCTGGTCGTCAATGCCGAAAACACAGCACAAGCCGCCGTCAAGCAAGCTGTCACGACCATTGAATCCTGCCCGCAGAAAATGCTGCTGCTCAATCAGGTCCGCTCCGACAAGTCGGACGGCTACGGCTACGGCTACGGATATGGCTACGGCCACGAATATGGGCAAAAACATGAAACTTGAGCGTTTGTTTCCCGCCGCACGCCTGGCTGCGATCCTCACCGCCTCCTTCTGCGCCCAGCAGATTCAGGCGCAACAAATGTCCGGGTCTGTACTGACTGACTCGTCCTCCACAACAGGCTCGCAGCCGGCATTTCTAGGTGGAGGCAACTTAGGCAGTGGCGAAGCACGAGCCTTTTCCATCAAGCCTCGCATTACCCTGTCCGAAACCTGGAGCGACAACGTTAGCCTGAATGGTGGCTCCACAGGTACAAAAGAGAGCGGCTTCATCACCGAGCTGGCGCCTGGTGTTCGTATCGACGCCACGACGGCACGCCTGAAAGCCTATTTCGACTACTCTCTTCGCGGCCAGTTCTACTCAACGCCCTCCGGCTACAGCCGGACGCAAAATCAACTCAATACCTTCGGCACCCTAGAAGCCTTATCGAACTGGCTTTACGTGGATTTCAGCGGCATCATTGCCCAGCAGGCGATTTCGGCATTCGGGACACAATCCCCCGGCAGCGCTAACATCAACAGCAACACGACGGAAACCTCAACCTATCGCCTGTCCCCCTACATTCGCGGCCAGTTGGCCGGGGCTGCCGAATATCTGCTCCGCTACAACTACTCAACTACGCACGCCAATGCGTCGATTGCTTCCGACGTCGACCTGACCGAATGGGTCGGGCAATTGCGAGGCAGCACCCCGTTCCAGAGCCTGCGCTGGGCGCTGGATGCGTCGCAGCAGACCGCAGAATACAGCTACGGGCGCAAAACCGATTCCGATCGCCTCACGGCATCGGCAACCTATACCGTGGTTCCTCAATTCCGGGTAACGTTTAGCGGGGGCCAGGAAGCCAACAACTACGCTTCCGCCGACAAGGAAAGCCACACCACCCACGGCTATGGCTTCGACTGGAATCCGACCGAGCGAACCCAGATTTCTGCCTTCCGTGACAAACGCTTTTTCGGCAACGGACATCGCTACACGTTCAGTCACCGCTTCCCGTTAAGCAGCGTCAGCTACTCCGACACCAAGGACGTGTCGATACTGCCGAATCAGTTCACGTCAGTCGGCATGGGAACAGTATTTGATCTCTTCAAACAGATTTGCAGGCAACAGTTAAACAGTCAATTTTCTGACCCCATTCAACTCGACATCGCTGCCAACAACCGTGCCAGCGGCTTGAGCACCGCAACGGGCATATCTGCCAGCACCCCGGTAACCAGCAGCTTTCTGAGTTCACGGGCCACCATTCAGCGCCGGCAGCAACTGGCACTGGCTATTCAAGGCGTGCGAAACACGCTGACGATCATGTTCAATCGCAGCGAGAGCGACAGCATATTGGCCAGTGATAGTATTCGTGATGATTTCTACCAAAACAGCGTCAATAGCATCAAGCAGCGCGGCATCACCATCAGCCTGGCGCATCAGCTGTCGGGGCAGACCACCGCCAACCTGACCGCATCGCGCCAGGAAAGCACCGGCACCGGGACTACGGCACTCAAGGCGACGACCATGCTCTACCAGGGAGGCATCAGCACGAAGCTGGGCCCCAAGACCACCGGTTCGCTAAACGTTCGTCACTCCAAATTCGACAGTTCGACCAATCCCTATACCGAAAATGCCGTGATCGGCATGCTTTCGGTCCTGTTTTAACGACATGTACGAATCCTTCTTCGGTCTCACGAGCAAGCCCTTCCAACTCAACCCCGATCCAGCCTTCTACTACAGCAGCAAGCAGCACCGCCGCGCGCAGGCCTACCTCGAGTACGGCATGCACCAGAACGAAGGCTTCATCGTCATCACGGGGGAAGTCGGTGCCGGCAAGACAACCATCGTGCGTGGCCTGCTTGAAAGCCTGGATCCGGAAAAAGTCGTCGCCGCCCAACTGGTCAGTACGCAACTGGATGCCGACGACACCCTGCGCCTGGTCGGTGCAGCCTTCGGCTTGCGCACCAAGGATGTCGCCAAATCAGACGTCCTGATGTCGCTGGAAGCCTTCCTGATCAGCATGGCAACCAAGGGGAAGCGCTGCCTACTGGTGGTCGACGAAGTGCAGAACCTGACTGCCCGCGCGGTGGAGGAACTGCGCATGTTGTCCAATTTCCAGTATGGCAACCAGGCCTTGCTGCAGAGCTTCCTGATCGGCCAGCCGGAATTCAGGCAGATACTGCAAAGCCCCCACATGATGCAATTCCGGCAGCGCGTCATCGCCGCCTGCCATATCGGACCGCTGGATGTCATTGAAACGCAAGGCTACATCGAGCATCGTCTGAAATTGGCAGGGGCAACCGAGCAATCACCGCAGATTTCGGGCGAGGCCTACGAAGCAATCTTCAAGGCGAGCAGCGGGATTCCACGCCGCATCAACTCCGTATGTGACCGGCTGCTGCTATTTGGTTTCCTGAACAATCAAAAATCCTTCGAAGCCAACGATGTCGACGAAGTGGCCAAGGAAATCTTCGAGGAAACTATCGGTGAGGTGGGACAGGCCAACGCTCAGTCGCCGCTGTTCGACCACCAAGGCGAGCACCTCAACTTAGGCCAGCTAAAAAAAGAGTACTACAGCGAACAGCTACCCCGTGACCTGATCGTGACGCTAAGCGCCGAAAACATGGCGGAACGCCTGGCACGCCTGGAGCGAACCCTGTTGCAACTTGAACACATAAACAGTACGACGCTTGCGCTGCTCCAGAAGGTTTTTGAACCGGGCGATCACGTCAAATAATTGAAAAAAAGGAATTGTTGATGACTCAGCTCTGGCCCCAAACCCTCGGCCCGGTTATTTGCGTGGTTGGCGCCCGCCCCAATTTCATGAAAATGGCTCCAATCCTGCGAGCCTTTGCCGCCCATGTGCCGTCCATTCCAACCCTACTGGTGCACACCGGCCAGCATTACGACCGGGACATGAGCGACAAGCTGTTCGAAGACCTGCGCCTGCCTCGCCCGGACATCAATCTGGAAGTCGGTTCCGGAAGCCATGCCGTACAAACGGCCGAAGTCATGCGCCGTTTCGAGCCGGTGCTCGACGAACACAAACCATCCTGCATCCTGGTTGTCGGTGACGTGAATTCGACCCTGGCCTGTACCTTGGTTGGCGTCAAGAAGGGCATTCCGGTCGTGCACGTCGAGGCCGGACTGCGCAGTTACGACCGGGCGATGCCGGAAGAGATCAATCGCGTGCTGACCGACCAGGTCGCCGACCTGCTCTACACAACCGAGCGCAGCGCCGCCGACAATCTGGCGCGAGAAGGCATTGCCGGCGACCGTATCCGCTTCGTCGGCAACGTGATGATCGATTCCCTGCTCAGCAATCGCTCCGTCGCTCGCCAACCGGCCGAGACGCTCAAGGCAGCCGGCATCGATCCGGGCATTCTGAACACCGACAGCGGCTATGGCGTGGTCACCATGCATCGCCCTTCCAACGTCGACCATCCGGAAGTCCTGCAAGCGCTGCTCGGGGTGCTGCGCGAAATTTCGGCTTCCCTGCCCCTCGTTTTCGCCCTGCACCCGCGTACCAAGGGAAACATCGAGCGCTTCGGCCTGGAAAACCTAATCGACCGTGAACGGATGATCATCCTGCCGCCGCAGGGCTATCTCGAAATGCTCGGCCTGATGGCCGGCGCCCGAATCGTCCTGACTGATTCCGGCGGCTTGCAGGAAGAGACGACCGCCCTCGGTATTCCCTGCCTGACCATGCGCGAAAACACCGAGCGCCCGATCACGGTCGAGCAAGGTACCAACACAATGGTCGGCCGCGATGTCGAAGCAATCCGCCACCATGCCATGGAAACCCTCGCCGGGCGCAGCAAGAGCGGGCGCACGCCGGAATTGTGGGATGGCCGTGCCGCAGAGCGCATCGCCGCCGACCTGGCATCCTGGCTGATTGCACGCCAAACCTAATGCCGAGCGGCTAGCCATGATCACCACGGCCACACGTAATGCGCTTACCATCGACGTGGAGGACTACTTCCAGGTATCCGCCTTCGCCCCGCATATTCCGCGCTCGGAATGGCCGGTCCGCGAGTGCCGCGTCGAACGGAACGTGGCGAGTATTCTCGCCATGCTCGACGATCACGGCACGAAAGCCACCTTCTTCACCCTCGGCTGGATTGCCGAGCGCTACCCGGGCGTCGTCCGCGAAATCGTCGCCAATGGCCACGAACTGGCCAGCCACGGCTATGGCCACGAACGGGCCAGTGACCAGACGCCGGACAGCTTCTACGCCGACATCAACGTCGCCAAGCTGCTGCTCGAAGACCTCTCCGGCTGCGAAGTAAAAGGCTACCGCGCCCCCAGTTTCTCGATCGGCGAGCAGAACCTGTGGGCGTTCGAGTGTCTGGAACGTGCTGGCTATCACTACAGCTCCAGTATTTACCCCATCCAGCACGACCACTACGGCATGCCAAACGCGCCGCGCCACGCCCATGCCATCGGCAATCTGCTCGAAATACCGGCCACCACGCTGCGCTTCTTCAACCGCAACTGGCCGGCCAGCGGTGGGGGCTATTTCCGCCTGATGCCCTATGGCCTGTCGCGCTGGATGATCGAGCGCATCAACCGCGTCGACAACATGCCGGCTGTCTTCTACTTCCACCCCTGGGAAGTCGATATCGAGCAGCCGCGCATTGCGGGCATCAGCGCCAAGACCAGCTTCCGGCACTACCTCAATATCCATCGCATGGAAAGTCGCCTGCGCCGGCTGCTGGCCGACTTTTCCTGGACGCGCATGGATCGCCTGTTTCTCGATCAGAACTGATTCACCGTGAAGATCAGCCGGCTTTCCCCCTCCGATGTTGCAGAGACCCAGCGCTGGAACGCCTTCGTTCAAGCCTGCCCGGACGCCACCTTCTTTCACCGGGCGGAATGGCAAACGATCATCCGGGACGTTTTCCGCCACCCCACCCACTTCCTGCTGGCGGAAAACCGCGGTGAGATCGAGGGCATCCTGCCGCTGGCCCACGTCAAGAGCCTGCTTTTCGGCAATGCGCTCGTTGCCCTTCCCTTCGCCGTTTATGGTGGCGTCGCAACGACCACGCCGGATGCCGCCGCCGCACTGGAAGCAGCGGCACAGGATCTGGCCCGGCAACTCGGCGTCGACCATCTCGAATTCCGCAACCTGTCGCCGCGCCATGCCGATTGGCCGACGCAGGATTTGTACGTCACCTTCCGCAAGGCACTCCTGCCCGATGTCGAGGCCAACATGCTGGCCATTCCCCGCAAGCAGCGGGCGATGGTTCGCAAGGGGATCAACAACGGCCTGCTCAGCCAGAACGATCCAACCAGCGATCGTTTCTTTGCGCTGTTCGCCGATAACGTCCATCGCCACGGCACGCCAGCCCTGCCGAAGCGCTATTTCGACACCCTGCTGCGCGTCTTCGGCAATGACTGCCGGATCCTGACCGTAGCGAGCCCGGACGGCGCCCCGCTGAGCAGCGTGCTGTCCTTCTATTTCCGCGACGAGGTGCTGCCCTACTATGCCGGCGATGACGAAGCGGCACGCCAGTTCGCCGCCAACGATTTCAAGTACTGGGAACTGATGCGGCAAAGCTGCGAGCAGGGCTTGAAGCTTTTTGACTACGGCCGCAGCAAGGTCGGCACCGGCCCCTACGCCTTCAAGAAGAACTGGGGGTTCGAGGCGCAGCCTCTGCACTACGAATACTGCCTGTACAAACGCGACAGCATTCCACAAAACAACCCGTCCAACACCAAGTACAAGTTGTTCATCGAGGCCTGGCGCCGGATGCCGATCAAATTGGCCAACCTGATCGGCCCGCACATCGTCAGGAACCTGGGTTAAGCATGGCCAACATTCTGTACCTCGTCCATCGCCTACCCTACCCGCCCAACAAGGGCGACAAGGTGCGCTCCTTCCATTTGCTGAAGCATCTGGCGGCCAGGCATCGTGTTTTTCTCGGCACCTTCGTCGACGACCCGGACGACCTGCAGTACATCGAAACCGTCCGCGCCTACTGCGCCGAACTGTACGTTGCCCGCCTCGATCCGCGCCGTGCCAAGCTGCGCAGCCTCAACGCCCTGCTGGCCGGCGAACCGCTCACCCTGCGCTACTACCGCGACGCAGGCCTGCGTAACTGGGTCGATCAAGTCTGCCGATCGCAAGCGATCGATGCGGCGGTCGTCTTCTGTTCGGCCATGGCCCAATACGTCGAACATTTGCCCCGCCTGGCGCGGGTGATCGATTTTGTCGATGTCGATTCAGCCAAATGGACGCAATACGCCCCCAACCATCGCTGGCCGATGTCCTGGCTCTACCGGCGCGAGGGTGCCACGCTGCTCGACTACGAGCGCCAGGTCGCCGCCACGGCGGATCGCTCGTTCTTCGTCACCGAGGCCGAAGCCGCACTGTTCACCCAGCGGGCACCAGAATGCGCAATCCGCGTGGATGCCGTCTGCAACGGCGTGGATGCCGACTATTTCTCGCCCTCTCCCGAGCAGGCGAACCCGTATGCCGAAGGCGAGATTCCGGTCGTTTTCACTGGGGCCATGGATTACCACCCCAATATTGACGCCGTACGCTGGTTTGCCGCAAACGTGCTGCCCCGTTTGAAGGAAAGCCGGCCCAAGCTCCGTTTCACCATCGTTGGCCGCAGCCCGACGACGGAAGTCCTGGCGCTGGCCGGCGAATCGATTACGGTCACCGGTACCGTGCCTGACGTACGCCCCTACCTGCAACACGCCGCCGTCGTCGTTGCACCGTTGCGCATCGCACGCGGCATCCAGAACAAGATCCTGGAAGCCATGGCGATGAGCAGGGCGGTCGTCGCCTCCAGCGAATGTGCCAGCGCCGTCGACGCGGTGACCGGCGAGGAACTGCTGCGTGCTTCGACGCCGGACGACTACGTCGCCGCCGTCGAAGGATTGCTGCGCGATCCAGAGCAGGCAGCAAGCATCGGCCAGCGGGCCCGGGCACGCGTGCTAGCCCGCTACAGTTGGGATGCGCACCTGTCCGGCATCAACCGCTACTTGCCCGATATGGCAGGAAAGGAGGCGCCATGAGCCAACACGACGTATCCCGGCCCTCCCCCTGGCCAACCGCCCTGACCCTCATCGGGCTTGCGCTGGCCATCATCGGCTACAGTTACCGGGAAACCCTGGCGGCGATGGTAGAAATCTGGTGGCGCTCCGACACCTATGCCCATGGCTTCCTGGTTCCGGTCATCTCGGGCTGGCTGGCCTGGCGTTCGCGTCACCGGCTCATTAACCTGGCACCCGGCGTCTGGCTCTTGCCGATCATCCCGCTGGCGTGCATGGTCTTCGCGTGGCTGCTCGGCGACCTCACTGCCGTCAATGCGCTGACCCAGTTTTCCGTCGTGGCCATCATCGTGCTCGCCTGCGCCGCACTGCTCGGCAAATCCGTCAGCAGGCAACTCGCCTTTCCCCTGCTCTTCCTTTTCTTTGCCGTGCCGATCGGCGACTTCCTGATGCCCAAGCTGATGGAATGGACAGCCGATTTCACTGTCGTCGCCCTCCGCCTGAGCGGCATCCCGGTCTATCGCGAAGGCCAGAATTTCGTGGTGCCGAGCGGTAACTGGTCCGTGGTCGAAGCCTGTAGCGGCATACGCTACCTGATTGCCTCGCTGACGGTCGGCACACTCTACGCCTACCTCACCTACACCTCGCTCAAACGGCGCCTGATCTTCGTGGGTATTTCCCTCCTGGTTCCCATCGTCGCCAACTGGCTGCGGGCTTACCTGATCGTCATGCTCGGCCACCTGTCGGGCAACAAGCTGGCCGTCGGCGTCGATCACCTGATCTACGGCTGGGTCTTTTTTGGCGTCGTCATCGCCATCATGTTCACCATCGGGATGCGCTGGGCGGAAACTGCGCAACTCCAAGCATCACATGCCTCAGCGCCCCTCTCGGTCACGCCGGCCGCGTACGGTAGCCGGCTTTGGCTGTCGGCCTTGCTGATCGCCGGCATTGCCTGCGCCGGACCGGCCATCAGAGGGCTGCTGCAGGACGCTAACGACAAGACAACGCCGCAGCTCGCCGTGCCGCCGGCCATCGCCCCCTGGCAGGCTATACCGCGCTTCATCGACCTTCAGCCGCAATTCAGCAATCCATCCGCCACCTTCCACGAAGCCTTCCAGGCTGGGGACCAGCAGGTCGGGTTGTACATCGCCTATTACCGGAACCAGGGCTACGACCGCAAGCTCGTGACTTCGACCAATACCCTGATCGCACCGGCGAACCCTGAATGGCAACTGACGGGAGCTGGCAGCACGACCGGCAGTGGCCAGGCGCTTCCTGCCGGCATCCGGACTTACGAATTCAACCGCAAGTTCGGCATTTCCGATTCACGCTACCAAGCCTGGCAGTGGTACTGGATCAACGGCCGGCTGACCAGCAGCGACATCCTGGCCAAGGCCCTGACTGCCTGGTCGATGCTCAGCGGCCAGGGCGACGATTCCGCCGTCGTCATCCTCTATGCCCCGAAAACCGAGGCTGAACACAGCCTGAGCGCCTTCAGCCACGACATGGCGGACGCCATCCGACGCACACTGGCCGAGGCCCACGCCCGATGAAGGACAGCCGCCCCCTGGTCGCTCACGTGATGTATCGCTTCGACATCGGCGGCCTGGAAAACGGCATCGTGAACCTGATCAACCACATGCCGGCCAGCGCCTACCGTCATGCTGTGATTGCACTCACCGAGATCACCGATTTTCGCCAGCGCATCCAGCGTGACGATGTCGAGTTCATCGCCCTGAACAAGGCGCCGGGCCATGTCCTGTGGATCTACCCCCGGCTCTACAGGCTGTTCCGCCGGCTGCGCCCGGCCATCGTGCACACCCGCAACCTTGCCGCGCTGGAAGCCCAGGTGCCGGCCTGGCTGGCTGGCGTAAAAGGAAGAGTTCACGGCGAGCATGGCCGCGACGTGGGCGACTACGATGGCAAGAACAAGAAATACCAGTGGATCAGGCGGCTTTACAGCCCGTTCGTGAAACATTACATAGCGCTCTCCCGTGATCTGGCCGACTATCTGACCCATACCATCGGCATTACAGGTCATCGCGTGGCACAGATTTACAACGGCGTAGACGCTACCCGCTTCCAGCCGGCCAACAGCCGGGAGCCCATTGCTGGCTCGCCCTTCCATGGCGCCGACGACTGGCTCGTTGGCACGGCCGGGCGGATGCAGACCGTCAAGGACCAAACCAACCTCGCCCAAGCCTTCGTTCTCGCCATCCAGCAAGCGCCCCGGCTGCGCAGCCGCCTGCGCCTGGTCATGGTTGGCGACGGCCCGCTGCGTGCGGCATCGCAGGCCATCCTCGATGAGGCCGGCATAACCGACCTGGCCTGGCTGCCGGGCGAGCGCCAGGATGTGCCCGACATCATGCGCGGCCTGGATTGTTTCGTGCTGCCATCGATTGCCGAAGGCGTCTCGAACACCATCCTCGAAGCCATGGCCAGCGGATTGCCGGTCATCGCCACCGCCGTCGGCGGCAACCCGGAACTGGTTGTAGAAGGAGAAAGCGGCCTGCTCGTCCCTCCTTCCGACCCGGCCCAGCTCGCCACCGCGCTGATCGAACTGGCCGACGATCCCGAACGCGCCCGGGCCATGGGCAAGCACGGCCGCCAACTGGTCGAAAGCAACTACAGCATGGGCGCCATGGTGCGCCATTACCAGCAACTCTACGACCGCCTTTTCTACGGAAAAATGCGGCAGCAACCCAACGCCCACTAGAACACAGAGAACCAGACCCCATGTGCGGAATTACCGGCATCTTCGACACCCGCGGCCGGCGCGACATTGACCGCGCCGTCCTGCACCGCATGAACGAAGCGCAGTTCCACCGCGGCCCGGACGAAGGCGGCACCCATGTCGAACCCGGCGTCGGCCTCGGCCATCGCCGCCTCTCGATCATCGACCTGTCCACCGGCCAGCAGCCGCTGTACAACGAAGACAAGAGCGTTTGTGTCGTCTTCAACGGCGAGATCTACAACTACCAGGAGCTGATCCCCGAACTGCAGGCCATCGGCCACGTCTTCCACACCCGCAGCGACACCGAAGTCATCGTGCACGCCTGGGAAGCCTGGGGCGAGCGCTGTGTGGACCGCTTCCGCGGCATGTTCGCCTTCGCGCTGTGGGACCGCAA
>Ga0116170_10003644_pt1 | contig 14357 bp, 8 predicted proteins | sample AD_JPNHW1_MetaG_FD_89797 | JGI IMG/M metagenome (GOLD analysis project Ga0116170, IMG submission 89797) | Active sludge microbial communities of municipal wastewater-treating anaerobic digesters from Japan - AD_JPNHW1_MetaG | ecosystem: Engineered > Bioreactor > Anaerobic > Digestate | place...
ACCCGGTCGTGCCCGACTTCTGCCGTAAAAACCTGCCGCCACTGAAAACTGCCGAAGAAAGCCGCCATGAGGCAATCGGCAGATTTTCTGTCGCCTGGGCAGAGATCGCCGACGATACAGGCATTTTCGTTTCATTCGCGATGGTCGACCCGGGTGGCCGTGCCGCCAGCCCGTCAGAACTCTTCACCCGTGCCCTGCGCCAGAAAACCGGCGGCAGCAGCGAATTTTCAAAACTGCTGAACACCCCGGCGCTGCCGCTGATCGGGCATCTTGCCGATAACGCCCATGCGGCCGTCGATCTCTGCGAATGGCTCTGGCGCCGCCAGATACATGGCAGCAGCCGCGATGAGCTGCGCGCCATTTTCGAGCAGACATACCCGACCTGGAAACGCCACGCGGCGGCCCAGGCTGCCAGAAGCGCCGGGGCGAGCCAGGTTGCAAACGGCATCCCCGGCTGGGATGCCGCAGCCTGGGATTTCCGCGACCACCCCGAACGATCACTCTCCGCCAGCGGTATCGACGAGCTATCAGGCTGCTCGTTCGCCTATTTTCTGGGCCATGTTGTCGGCTGTATGCCATCTGACCAGGTTGATACCGTTGATGCAGGCTCGCAGGGCTGGCTCAATGCCATGCAGCGCGGTAACCTGCTGCATGAAATCTATGAAATTTTTCTGCAGCGCGCCGGCTGGCCGGTGACCGAAAAGCACGCCGGTCTGCTCGAAGAGGTCGCTGAAGAGGTCGCCGCCAGATACCGTATTCTGGTGCCACCCGCCGGTATTTCTGCATACGAGGTCGGCAGGGCTCAGATACGCCGTGATGCCCTCGAATTTTTTACCGGCGAATGTCAGGCCGCCGCTGCAGGCGAAGCAAAACCGGTCGGTTACGAATTGTTTTTCGGTATGCCCCTGCCTGAAGGCAAGACCAACCCGCTCGGCCTTGATACAGCCGAAGCCGTGCCCTTCAAAATGGAAGACGGCAGCGTCGTCAGACTCAAGGGTAAGATCGACCGCATCGATGAGACGCCTGACGGCTTGAAAATCTGGGATTACAAAACCGGCTCGACGAAAAAATTCCTGAAGGGCGGGGAGGCAGAAGAAAAGACACAGCTGCAGCTGGCACTCTATAAATACGTCGTTGCCCGCATGCTGGCTGAACGCAAAGACCCGCGCCGGGTAGTCGGATCGGGTCTGTATTTTCCAACCGAGAACGGGCAGAGGCAGCGCATCGTCATGGAAGACGGCGACGAAAACCAGATCATCAATCAGCATCTGGCCGGCGCGTTCGACTTTCTCGTCGATGGCCGGTTTGCCGCTTCGGGGCCATGTGAAGAGTGCAAAGCCCTGAATTTGTGCCCTTATGCCACGTTATTCAATGGCGACAACGAAGAAGTGAAGGGGGAGGACGACTGAAATGGCTGCAAAGAAAACAAAACCCACAGAAACAACTGAAGATGCCCCCGCCACAACCGGCACTGGCCGCAAAAAAAAGGCCGGCAATGCAGATAATGCCGACAATACCGGAAATACCGAAAAGGCTGAAAAGGCTGAAAAGCCAAAAAAAGGCGCGAAGACCGCCCCCGAAATCTGGTCTTACAGCGAAGATGGTATCGATGCCACCATCGATGACAAGGTCAAAGAACGCATACATAACGAGCTCGACCGCAATTTTCTCGTCGAAGCGGTGCCCGGCTCAGGCAAAACCTACAATCTCGTCGGGCGCATGGTTTCTCTGGTGCTGAGCGGTCGACGGGCCGACGGTATTGCTGCGATCACTTTTACCCGAAAGGCCGCCGAAGAACTGCGCGGGCGCTTCAGAGAGCGTGTTGAATCACGCCTTGTCGAGGCTGCCGGGGCAGAGAAGGCTCTGCTCGAAAAAGCTCTGGTGACCATCGAAGATGGTTATGTCGGCACTATTCACGGTTTCTGCGCCAGAATTCTGCGTGAATACCCGGTTGAGGCACGCCTTGACCCTTCATTCAGCGAGATCGAAGAGGCCGACGAAGAATATTTTTTCGCCCGCACCTGGGCCGAGATGCTCAGTGAAAACCCCGAAATGCTCAAGCCATTCGCTGACCACGAAGTTGACCCCGAAGCCGACCGCATCATCAGAGGCCTGCGTGCTTACTGCCGCTACCCCGATATCGATTTTTCGTGCAGCGACCCGCTGCCGCCGCCAGACCCGAAGAACCTGCTGCAAATCGTGGCTGACTGCTGGCGAGACATCAGGTCACTTGACCCGAGACCCGCAATCATCGAAAACGGGGTCGATGCGAAAGCCGAAGAGGTAATGAAGCACTGGTTCAACATTGAAAAACTTGCGGCCCGCCTGCAGCGTTTCAACGGCAAAACCACCTGGAACCCCGACGAAATAAGAGATATCTGGCGGGCCATGCGCTACCTGGCTGACCCGAAACTGTCTGATGGCGCCGTTGGCATCGATGACGGCGGTCTGTTCAAGCAGTATAACGATGATATAAAGGCTGTCTGCAAAGAATTTCGCGAGGCTTACAGCTGTTATGTTTTTCCGAAGATTCAGCCGGTTCTCGATAAAATCAGGCAGAGAGAGCGAGACTGGCGCAATCAGAGAGGCTATGTCAGCTACCTCGACCTGCTGTCGCGCACTGTCGAACTGCTCAGAGACAACCCGCATGTCAGAAACGCCGTTCAGGCACGCTACCCGGTTCTGATGATCGACGAATTCCAGGATACCGACCCGCTGCAGGCCGAAATGGCATTTCTGCTCACCGCCGATGACCCCGAAGTCAAAGACTGGCTGCAGGCCCGACCGAAGCCGGGTTCGCTCTTTCTTGTCGGTGACCCGAAGCAGTCTGTCTATCGTTTTCGGCGTGCCGATATTCAGATTTATCATCAGGCCGGTCGGCATCTGCAGGCAACCGGCGGCGAAATTATCTCGCTGCAGCAGAACCGGCGTTCGCGTCTCGGTATCTGCGGCTGGGTTAACCGGGCTTTTGCGCCGGCATTAGAAGCCCAGCGTGGCCTTAAACGCGGCACCTTCGATCAGGCCGGGTTTATGGCCATGCTGCCTTTGCGCACCTGTGGCTCGGCCCCGGCAGTAACCGCTCTGCCCATTCCGACAGAAATTCACGGCGGCGCCACCCGCATCATGGCCGATTACGATTCTGAAAAGTTCACCGATATCATCACTGCCATGCTCGGCAGTTCATTTGAGGGCATCAAAGAGGGGCAGCCGCTCTGCCCCGACGACTTTCTTATTCTCAGTCGCAAGAACGATCTGCTCGCCACCTACGCCCTGCGCCTCGATGCAGCCGGGGTGCCGGTCAGCTTGTCGGGCGGCGGCAAAACCCTGGCGGCAAAACTGCAACAGGATTTCAGGCCGCTTTACTGGGTGTTGCGTGCCCTGATCGACTGTTCTGCCGCGATAGTCTGGGCAGTGCTCGTTGGCCCCCTTTTCGGCTGCAGCGACGAAGAGATATACGAATACTGCCGCACCGGCAACCGGCTCATTCTGACCGCCCCGGTCGAGGGCGAATCGACGGTGGCCCGTCTGTTGCTGAAGCTGAAGCTGTTCAGACAATGGATGCAGGAACTGCCGCCCGGCACAGCCTTTCGCCGCATCGTTGCCGCTCTGCATTACGATGCCTGGTTGCAGGGGCGCGATTATGGTCTGCTTAAAACAACTTTTTTGCACCATGTCGAAAAACTTTTCGACAAAATGCTCTTCACTCAGGCAAACGACGTGCTCGGCAGCTGGGTAAAACACTGGCCAGTCGATCAGAGTATTGACGAGCCAGGCCGCGTCAGGCTGATGACCATGCATTCGGCCAAGGGTCTCGAAGCTCCGGTTGTGCTGATGGGTATTGCAAAGCGCCCGCAGTTCAAAGACAGCGAGGTCATGCTCAATCGCGGTATCGACGATGAACCTGCCCCCGTCGCGAAAGGAATGGTGCGGCTGGGTTTTGATTTCGGGCCTTATCAGCAGCGTGAATTTATCTGTTCACCCGGCTGGAAAAATGCCCGCCCGTTTGAAGTCAATGCCTACGCCGCCGAACAACTGCGTCTCGACTATGTCGCCTGCACCCGTGCCCGCGATTTGTTGATTGTTTCACGCCACAACGCCAAGGGTAATACTACCCTCACACCCTTGTCTAAAGGTGTTGAAGAGGCAATGAACAATTGCCCTGAATTCGAACTGCCGGCGGTTGCTGCCGAAACCGCGTCGGTTGCCACAACCGGGCCGGGCAATGAAACTATTGCTGAATGGCGCGAAAAACGCCGTGCCTGGCGCGCGGCCTCGACTGGCCGAGAGTTTTCAGAAGAAAGCGTCACCGAGAGTGTCGAAAAAGCCGAAAAAGCTGAGCTGGCGAAGAGCAATATGGCTAAAAACTCTGACGGCGGCCGAGAAGTCGGCACTTTTGTGCATAAAGTGCTCTGCAATCTTCTGCGCTGGCGGGTTACCACTGACCCAGAAGATGCCGCCAGACTCGAGCTGCTTCTCGATCATTATCTCGAAGACGAGCTTAAATTACAGAAAAAGCGCCCGGCGCTGCTTGAACTGCTCAAAATGACGCTGGGCGGTGAACTGTGGCACGAAGCCCTTCAGGCCGGCGAATTTCACACCGAAGTGCCGGTCACCTGTATGGCAGTTTCGGGCCGCAAAAGGGGCACAATCGTCAACGGCACCATCGACCTGGTTTTCAGGGTGCCCGGCGGCTGGAAAATCGTCGACTACAAGACCAACCTCATCAATGACGAGGAGCAGCGAAGTATTTTCAACGACTTTTACCGCACCCAGCTCGATCTGTATGCCTCACAGTGGGAAACCATAACCGGCGAAAAGGTTCTGACCCGAAGTCTGTTCTACGTTCGCGATGGCCGTGAGGTGGAACTATGACCGATATCGACTTTGAAGATGTAAGCGAAGAGCGCGAGTTGGCACTGATCGAAGAAGCCGTGAAGAAACCCGGTTTTGAGGCCATGCGCCGTCAGATACATGAGCTTTTTTACGACGAACATGCCCTCGCCAACCGCCTTATTGCAAGAATGGCAGCCAGAATCAGTAAATACCCGCCCCGCGATTTCTGCGGCCAGGCTAAATGGAGCGAAGACCTGGTCGACGCCAGGGTGCAGGCAGTCTGGAAAACGGTTCTCAACCCAGCAATGTCGTATTTTGCCAAACTTGCGAAGGCGCCGCCGCACGAAGTCGCATCAATCATCTGGGGCCAGATTCGCAAGGTCATGATCGCTGAAGCAACCCCGACCTTTAAGAAGTTTTATAACCTTTTTATTCAGCAGTTGCATCACGACCAGCCGCTTAACCGTTTTGCCTCAAAAAAAGTCGCAAAACAAAGATTTAGAGGCCTGCGTGCCTGGAAAAATGACATAAAAATCAAATTGGGCAATAAAAAGGTCGAAGAGCTGGTTAAATTCTGGCAGGTCGAAAAAAGACTGCGTTTCCCGAATATGGCGTGCGGCGAAAACCTGATCGGCGAACCGCTGCGTGACCGTGTCTGGGAAATGTTCAAACTGCTCAATGAATGGGTGCTCGAAAAGTATTTTTTTCGTTCCTGGAAAAAACTGGTCAATTTCCCGACTGCCGTGCAGGCCGAACAGTCGCTCGACGGCCTGCCCCGAGACAGCGAAAGCGGCCCCGAAGCTGTCGAGAAATATCTCGATCATAACGGGCGCGATCTGCTCGGCATCGAGCAGTTGCAGGCAGTAAATGAGGTTCTCTGTGAGAACGCCGACTCATGGAACAGTCATTTTGACCGGGTATTCGCGATTCTCAGGCCTGAGCAGAAAAAGTTCCTGCAGTATTATTACATCAATCGCCTGGCGGCTGGCGCGGCCGCCGAAAAGGTCGGCAAAGCGCCGTCATTTGCCACCCAGACCTTCAATCGGGTCGCCGAAGAATGTATCTCACTGCGCGAACAACTGAGCAGCGAAGAACTGCCCGCGCTCAGCGAGTTTCTTAAGGTTTACCTCCTGAACCTGCAGCCTGAAACGGGGAGGACAAAGAAATGAACATCACAAATGGTCTTGTTTTGCCAATCAACTACAGTTTCTGGCCCCAGAAATCGCAGACGATACTGATGGTCTTCGTTCAGGCTGTCGAAGGCGATATTCTGACTCTCTGCCCGGTGATCAACGATTTCAAAGCCGCAGAATTCTTCGATCTGATCGTGCCGGCCGGCAAAACCTCGCTGGCCTGCGATCTCGTCATCATGGGGAAACTGCAGGCCGGTTTCCCTGCCTGTGCACTGCACGCGGGCCTCGCTGCCGCCAGTCATGACGAATCTATCAGATTGTGCCTCGCCATGCCCGATGCCGAAAGGCAGAGGCTGGTCGCTGACCTTGACTATCTGCAGAAGAACACCTTGCCGACCACTGCCTTTAAGGTTCTGCGCGGCACCTTTCTAGCCAAAGACAGTGAATCAGCACGCTGGCGCCGCAAATTCGTGCGTCGCTGGCAGAGTTTTCGCCTGGCGGCGCTGATTGCTGCCGTTAAGGCACAACCTGACAGGTTTCCGCAATATCTCGGGATGAAGGCAGCGGTTGAAACGATTGAGCATGGTCTGCAGAAAAAGCCTGAATCTGCAGCCCGGGTAGGGCCCGCCAACGAGGAAAGCGCCCTGCGCATCGCCGCCAGTGCCAAAAAACGCGGTGGAATCAGCATTGAAAGATCTGAAACCCTGAATCTTCGCCGCAATCTGGCAAAAGCCATGCAGGAACAGAAACAGACCGTCGCCGTTTTTGAAAAACTGCTCAACGGCAGCGACGCCGATCTGCTCGAACTCGCTCTGCGGCTCTTTCCCGCCCGCCGCTGATGAAAGGTGATGAAAATGAGTAAAAAGTTGCAGCCTGAAAACGAAAAACTGATTATCAACGGTCGCGAGATCGAGCTGATGCCAGAAGTTGCGATCGATAACGCCTGGGTCGGCAACGGCCGGGTCGAGAAGCAACTGGCGGCGGCCTGGCTGACCGTGCACAGCGCCGACCGGCCGATGAGCCCGCTGATCGTTGGGCGCCCCGGGTCGGGAAAAACGACTCTGGTGGCGGCTATGGCCAGGGTTATCGACCGCCCGCTCTACATTTTTCAGTGCACCATGGACACCCGCCCGGAAGACCTGGTGATTACACCGGTTCTCACCGAAAGCCGCACGGTTAAATATCAGGCCAGTTCGCTGGTTTCGGCGATGGTGAAGGGTGGGGTGTGTATTCTTGACGAGGGCAACCGCATGCGCGACAAGGCCTGGGCGTCTCTGGCGCCACTGCTCGACGCGCGCCGTTACGTCGAGAGTGTTGTGGTGGGCTGCCGAATCGAGGCGCACCCTGAATTTCGCCTCGCGGCCACCATGAATGAAGACGCCAGCGTTTTCAATTTGCCTGAATACATACGTTCGCGTCTGCGCCCGCGTCTTGAGGTGCCCGAGCCAGATGAAGCAACTCTTCGCCAGATCATCAGAAGCAACCTGAGCTTTATCGACGAGAAGGTGCTCGAGGCGGTTATGGCTTTTCTCAAGGTCGCCGACACAAGAGAGCAGGCCTTTTCGCTGCGCCAGGCCGTGCAGCTTGCAGGCCTGACAAGTAAGATCTGTGCCAGCGATAAAAATATTAAAATCACCGGTGCCGTCGAAGAGGGGGCACGCCTGATCGCCGACGTTACTGATATTCGCATGCCCGAAGGGTATTGAACTGGTATGGCAGAACCCGAAATCACAAATGCAGGCACTCAGGCCGATGCCGACCAGTCTGACGTCAGCTGGCCCGATGAGCTTTGCTTTGGCAATATAAGGGCCGTGCCGAGCTACCATTATTACCCTGAATTCGCCACGATTGTGCGTCAGCAGATCGGGGCGTTCAGGCCAGATATGGTTGCTGTCGAGGTTCCGGGTATTTATGAGGCGGCAATGGTGCGGGCGGTTTCGTATCTGCCCGAAATCACAGCTCTGGTAACACCAAAAGACGAAATGTTTCCGATAACCCCCGAAGATTCGCTGGTCGAAGCGGTTCGCCTGGCCCTGGCAAAGGGTATAAAGATTGCCTGTGTCGACCTCGAAATAACTGAAAGCCGCCGGGCTGAATCAGGATTTACCGGCAGCCTGGCCGACCCTGGCATGCTCGGGCACATGGATCTTCTGTCTTTCATGCGCCTGAATGCCGGCAAAATGGGCGAGACTACCGACAATATCGCCTTCAGACGCCGCGAAGAGCACATGGCCCACCATCTGCAGAAGCTGGCGAAAGCTTACAAACGCGTGCTTTTCGTCTGCGGCATGGCTCACTGGAAAAGGATTCGCGCCCACCTGGCCGGTCGGCCGGCCAAATTTCAGCATGATGCCGGCAATGATTGCATGATTTGCGAACTGCCGGTCGGTATGTTTTTTCAGCTGACCGGCAGCACGCCATACCGCACTGCAGCCTATGAACGGGCACGCGCCGCCGCTGACTTCAGCATGTCGGGCTGGCTGACCAGCCTGTTTGTCGAAGCCGCCGACCTTGCCGGCAGAAAATTGTCACCCGCTGATATCAAAGATCTTCTCACCTTTTCGCGCAACCGGCGCATCGTAAACGGCTTTCTCGAGCCGACCCTGCCTGATATCGTCGCAGCTGCCGCATGCATAATCGACGACGATTTTGCGGCCGCCGTCGAGCAGAAGTGCTTTGAATACCCGTTTTTCTGCCATGAAAAAAATTTCACCAAAACGGTTAAATTCAACGGTCTGTATTATATTGACTACAAGGGCGGAAAACTGCCACTGAAACTGCACCCCGCGGCAAGACCCGTGCCGATGCCCGCCGGAAAGCCAGAAAAGTCTGCGTCGGGGCAGCGAAACAGCGGGCGGCGCCACCCTGACGAAGAATTTTTTCGTGATAACCCCGACCTGTTTTTATCTGGTGCCTGGGGTCGCTACGTCGATGAGATGGAAGCGGAAGAGCGTTTTATCTCGACTCTCGAACGCTGGGCCGGCCAGAGTGACCAGGCAGATGACCACCTGAGCGTTGAATTCAGCGACGGCCTGCTCGATGGCATTGACGTGCGTGAGACCATTCGCGATTTTGAGCACGAAAGAATCTTTGTTCGCGAATATCTGCGCGAAGAGGCAAGGTTTTCGATGGTGATCGTCGAGTTCGACAGCAATCTCAGCCGCTATGTCGTGCCGATTTATACCTATGGCCGGCACAAGGCACTGGCGTTCTGTGCTGAGGCTGTGCCGAGCGAGAAGTTTCCGGGCACGGCCAGTAAAGAGTTCGGGCTGCTGGTTTCTTTTAAAAGATCAATCGACAACGCCCGTCTTGGCGCTCTTTCAGAAGAAATGTACCGCCGGTTTTCAGAAGCGCAAACGAGAAATGCGCCCGAGTCGGCAAAAACAGCAAAATCTTCAAAAAAGCCTGATCAGCGAGATATTTTGACGCGGGTGGCTTTTATGATGCCCGAATGCGGCGATGTGCTCGTAGTGGCGCCCCGCAGTTCGCTGAAATACTACCATGATCGCGCCGCAAGACTCGAAGATGTGCGCCGCAAAAAGGCCGGCATCGGGGGCCAGTTGCCCCCGATCCGAATCTTTACTCTCGCCCGCGAAGACGTCTGGAACCGAGCCTGCGAAAAGATCAAAAAATTCAACATCAAATACCACATCTGACGAAGCCTTACTGAATAGTGTCACTGGTGGATGCGACGGTGCCGATGATGTCTTTGAACTCTCTGATTCTTTCGACGACCCTGGCAACCAGGCGCGGGCGCCGCTGCAGCGAATTTTTGAGGGCAGGCTGCAGTTGTTCGTCTTTGCGGTGTAGATTGGCAAAAGCGGCGCTGTCAACGATAAGGTTTTCGTTATCAGGATTGAACTGAAGCCCTTTGTTTATAAGTAAGGCGGCAGCATCGATCTCGTTGCCGAACAGACAGACCAGCAGAAGATTTTGCCAGGCCGGCGCAAATTCAGGGTCGATGTCGGTGCATTTTTCGAAATAATGTCGGGCGCGTTCAAGAATTCCTCTTTTCAGAAAATAAAGCCCGAGATTGAAAGCTGCCGGGAGACTGTCGGGGTTGAGTTCAATGGTAAGCGCAAAGAGTTCCATGGCCCGGGCTTCGTCGCCGAGCACCAGATGGCTCATTCCAAGATTGAACTGGGCTGAAGGGTTTTCGGGGTGCAGATCGGCGGCTTTCTGCAGCCATATCAGCGATTCGCGGTGATGACCGTTGAGGGCAAGGCAGGTTCCGAACTGGAAGGCCACATCGAATCTGTCTTCATCAAGTTCGGCGGCACAGGCAAGATAGTATTCAGCGCTTAAGCATTCGTGCATTTTGAGGTAGATCTTGCCAAGGTAGAGGTAGGCGGCGGCGTCAAAAGGGTTGAGCCTGATGATCTGCTGCAGATCGACGATGCTTTCGTGGTCGTCGCCGAGCGCTGTTTTATAGCCGACGTTGAACCACAGATCGTTGAGCCTGTCTTCCTGATTTTTTGCGACTCCGGGATTTTTCATGAGACTTACCTCCTGAGGTTTTTTGCTCTCATTTATTTAATTCCGGAAAACCCGCAAAATTTTTCAGATTATTTTTGGCAGTCTTTTGAAGTTTTCGGCGGTTTTCTGGTTATCTCAGTTGTATGTAAGGCCTTGAGAGCGAAGCAGAAGAAATTCGCATGATTATTCGGTCGCGAAAAGCAGCATGGGTTCGATTCATGAATCAATGATCGTCACGGGCTGTGACGTGCAGGGGCTTGTTGCTGTCAGGCCTTCGGGGGATTTTTCTGGTAGTAGTCGCGCAGTCGGGCGATGCCTTCGGCGATGCTGATTCGGGGCTCGTAGCCGAGGTCGCGGCGTGCGGCGTCAATTTTGAACCAGTGTGCGGTTGATAGTTCGCCGGCTACCCAGCGGGTGATCGGTGGTTCACCCTTGATTTTGAAGAGTTTCCAGGCTTTTTCGCAGACCAGGCCGATCAGCCAGGCCACTTTGGGGGAAATGGTGGCAGTGACTGGCGCTACGCCGGCGGCGCCGATGATCAGGTTGGTGATATCGGCAATCGGCATGGGTTCGCCATTGGTAATAAAATAGGCTTGGCCGGCTACCGCACTGCCGGGTTGCAGCTTTTCGGCGGCCAGCAGATGTGCTTCAGCGGCGTTGTCGATATAGGTGGTATCGACGAGATTCTTGCCGGTGCCGACGAATTTGAGGCGGCCGGCCATGGCTTTCGAAACAAGACGCGGCCCAAGATTCGTATCGCCAGGGCCCCAGATTAGATGCGGTCTGAGGGCAACGGTGGCGAGTTGGGGCGAGTTGGCGATCAGAACTGCCTGTTCGGCCATGCATTTGGTTTGCGGGTAGTAGGCCTGATGATGGTCGGGGTAGGGCAGGCTTTCGTCGCCGCCACAGATGTCGCCGTGCGCAAAAACGACGCTTGGCGAACTGGTATGAATCAGGCGGCTGACTTTGTGTTCCTGGCAGGCCCTGATGACGTTCAGGGTGCCCTGGTAATTGATGCGTTCATATTCTGAACCTGGTTCTTCTACACCGGCCTTGGCCGCTGTGTGAAAAACCGCCTGGCAGCCGGCTACGGCGCGTTTAACCAGTTCGGCATCAGAAATCTCGCCCTTAAAGATTGTGCAGCCGGCGGCGATGAGATCAGGGTAATCTTTGCGGCAGAGAACTCTAACTTTCGCGCCACGTTCGAGCAGCATCCTGACGATAGCCCGGCCGAGAAAGCCGCTGCCTCCGGTTACCAGAGTGGTCAGGCCATTCAGTATTCCTGCTGCCATAGTCAGATTTTGCCTTTCATTTGTTCGGTTGCCCATTCGGCGAGGGTTTCGCGGTTGATTTTGGCATTGTGCCGCACATCAACCGGAAAAGCCGGATGAACAAGAAAATTTTTGATGGCGCGGGTATGTTCATATCTGCTGCCAAGGGCTTGCAGTTCATTGAACAGTTTGGCGCTGTCGATTGCCCTGCTGGTTTTTTCGAGTTCGACGCAGATGATCGGCACCTGCTGCCCCGGCGCACCAATGCCGACGAGCGCCGTGCGAAACACCTGCTGGTGCTGGTTGAAAATGCGTTCGCAGGGAATCGTAAAGAAAACCTGATCAACAGCGGTTACCCGGTGCGATTTGCGGCCGCAGAACCACAGGCGGCCCTGGGCATCGAGGCGCCCGACATCGCCCATGCGGTGCCAGATTTCATTGCCTTCGCTGATTTTGGCAAGCTGTGTATTTTGTGGCCGGCAGAAGTATTCTTTGGTGACTACCGGCCCTTTAACCGCGATTTCACCGATCTGGCCGGGGGGCAGAACCAGATCTTCAGACCATTTGGCAACCGGCTCATCGGTTATTCTGATAATGCGTATCTGAACCTGCGGCACTGGTTTGCCCACGCAGGTTCCGCCGCCCGCATCGGTTTCGGCGGCCGTTTCCCCAAGAATGGTGCGGCTGCCGATCGAGCTGACCGGCAGGGCTTCAGTGGCACCGTAGGGGGTGAAAATTTCGCTCGTGTCGTTGAGCATGCTGTGCAAGCGCTGCAGAATGTCGTTGCGTGCCGGGGCGCCGCAAGAAATGACGAGTCGCAGCGAAGGCAGTTTTATGCCATGCTCGCTGCCATATCGGCTCAGAGTATCGATGAGAGCGGGCGAACCGAACATCGAGGTGGCGCCGTTGTCGTTGATTGCCTCGATGAGCTTGCGTGGGTCGGCTTTGGCGGGCTTGCTGGCTTCCATGTCGGGGATAACGGCGGTCATGCCGAGGCAGACATCGAAGAGTGCGAAGAGCGGAAACGTTGCCAGATCGACGTCGGCGGGGGTGAAGCCGTAAATTTCCTGGAGAAAGCGCACCTGGTTGGTCAAAATGCCATGGGTGTAGACGACGCCCTTTGAAATGCCGGTGCTGCCTGAAGTGAACATCAGAGCAGCCATTTCGTCGGGGGGCAGCATTTCGGTCGCGAATGGCGAACTGTCGTGGTCGCGCAGGTCTTCAAAGCGATGGCCGCCCCAGAACAACCGGCGCCCGAGAGTAACGCAGGTTTTGATGGTGCGCGGCGACCAGCGCATCAGAACGCGCATGGCGTGGGCGGCAGAAACGCCGACGAAAGCCTCGGGTTGCGCTTCGCCGATGCAGGTTTTCAGGCTTTTCAGGCCGATGCCGGGGTCGATCATGATGAGCGTCGCGCCGACCTTGCACAGGGCGAAAAAGGCAATAAAAAATTCGATTCCGGGTTTGATCATGACGACGGTGCGGGTGCCGCGCCTGATACCGACGCGGTTAAAGCCACGAGCGAACCGGTTTGTTTCTTCTTCAAGCTGCCTGAAAGTCAGACCGGTGTAAGAAACCCGGCCCTGGCGATCACGACCGGCCGGCACGACCACCGCGCGTTTATGCGGGGTTATTTCGGCTTTCTGACGTATGAAATCGGTAAGATTGACACCGGCATTGTTCGGCATTCAAGGCTCCTGTTCAGGCATTCCTGGCAAAGAAGGCCCTTACCAGCCCGAAAACCTTGTCGCCGACATCTTCGAGCAGGTAATGACCGGCATGAAAGCTGTGGGCTTCGGCATCAGGGAACCTCTGCCGCCACTCATTATAGAAATACCGGCCAAAAACAAAATCCTTGCGGCCGAAAAGAATGATGGCGGGTTTGCTGGTCAGGGCGGCCAGGCCGTTTTCGATGCGCAACAGTTCATCGTATGACGGGTCACCGGGCGCGAGGGGGATATCCTGCACGAATCTGGTGGTGGCGACGCGGTTGCCCGGGTTATCATAGGGCGCGCGAAAGCCGTGGCGAATCTTGCGGCTCAGCGATTTAACGGTGCATGTATGGCTGGCGACGAACGAAAAAGCGTTAAGCTTGCGATTGATGCAGGCACCGAGCTGCGAATTTCTGAAGAGCCAGAGTGGCCATGGAAACGGGCAGTCAGCGGGCAGCCTGAAGGCGCCTGTGTTGAGAATGACGAGTCTTCGAACCTTATCGGGGTGGCGGGTGGCGTAGCCCATGCCGATGGCTCCGCCCCAGTCATGAACGACGAGGTTAAGCGGTTCAGAGAGGTTCAGGCTGTCGATGAGTGCTTCCAGGTTATCGACATGCTCTTTGAGTGTGTAGGTGAAGGCGCCGGTTTCGGGTTTGTCTGACAGCCCGCAGCCGAGATGGTCTGGCGCGATGCAACGGTAATCGTCGCGAAAGGCCTTGACCATGTCGCGATAAAGAAACGACCACGAGGGGTTGCCGTGCACCATAACCATCGGCTGGCCCTTACCTTCGTCGAGGTAGTGCTGCCGAAAGCCTGAACGTTGCGTAAAAAAATGGTTGGCAAAGGGGTAGAGGTCTTTGAATTCTTCAGTATTAAAGGCCAAGGTTACCATTCCCATCCCAGCATCATGCTGTTGAGGCCGCTGCCGATAC
>Ga0116170_10003646_pt1 | contig 14349 bp, 10 predicted proteins | sample AD_JPNHW1_MetaG_FD_89797 | JGI IMG/M metagenome (GOLD analysis project Ga0116170, IMG submission 89797) | Active sludge microbial communities of municipal wastewater-treating anaerobic digesters from Japan - AD_JPNHW1_MetaG | ecosystem: Engineered > Bioreactor > Anaerobic > Digestate | place...
AAATAAACAGCAATAGCTGATGAATCAGCAAAAGGATCATCAATGTAATCTAACACGTTGAACAGCACGGAAAAAAGATCATCGTTCGCCAGTGAAAAGGTGGTGTGATTTGTCTGGAATTTATTTGCAACTATTTCAGCATAGCGGGTCTCGTCATAGTATGGCTCATCTTTGAATCCGATGGAAAAAGTATTCAGATGTCTGGTCAACTGTGATGCCAGTGCAACAATAACAGAGGAATCGATGCCTCCGCTTAAGAATGCGCCCAGAGGCACATCAGATATCAATCGTTTATTTACCGATTCCGTCAATATAATTTTGATTTTATCACAGGCTGTTTTGTAGTCATCAGTATTGTTACCTTCATTTTGCGGATAAGGTGTCGTATAATATTGTTTTTGAATTATCTGATTGCCTTTTATTAGAATATAATTTCCCGGTTCAAGTTTGAACACGTTTTTTATCATAGAACAATTTGCAGGAATATAATTCATTTGAAGGTAAGCATAAAGAGACTCCATATCGAGTTCTTTACGGATATTCATGGCCAACAGGGCCTTAAGTTCCGATGCAAAACAGAACTTGTCTTGATCGTTGTATATCAGCAGCGGCTTTATTCCCATACGATCGCGGGCAATGAAAACCGTATCCTCCTTTTTATCATGAATAGCAAAAGCAAAAAAACCGTTTATTTTTTCGAGGCACGAGGGCCCTTCCAGCATATAAAGGTTTAACAATACTTCTGTATCGCTGTTTGATCGGAGTTGAACTCCTTTTGCAATCAACTGATCGCGATAAATCTTATAGTTATAAAATTCTCCGTTAAAAATAATAGTGAATCTTCCGGTACTGTCGGAAAATGGTTGTGACGCATTTTCGGACACATCGATTACTGACAGGCGGTTGTGGGCAAAAGCAATATTTTCAAATATATAAATACCATTATTGTCGGGGCCTCTGCTTTGCATAGCTGCAACAGCAGCGTTAATATAATTCAGGCTTTCTTTTCCTGCTTCGTTAAAAGCTACTATGCCCGAAATCCCACACATCTGCTATTCAGAACTAAAGGTGAATCACTTCTCCGTATGCCGCTGCCACTGCTTCCATAATAGCTTCCGACATAGTAGGATGCGGATGTATCGATCTCAGGATTTCGTGTCCTGTGGTTTCGAGTGTACGAGCCACAACAACTTCGGCAATCATTTCGGTAACGTTCTCTCCGATAAAATGTGCTCCCAGCCATTCGCCGTATTTTGCATCAAAAATAACTTTAATAAAACCATCCCGGAATCCGGAAGCGCTTGCTTTGCCTGAAGCGGTAAACGGAAACTTGCCAACTTTAATTTCGTAACCGGCTGCAATCGCCGCTTTTTCTGTAAATCCCACTGAGGCAATTTCCGGGTAGGTATATGTACAACCTGGAATATTATTATAATCTATCGGTTCCACTTCTTTTCCTGCGATTTTTTCTATGCACACAATACCCTCGCGTGAAGCAACATGTGCCAGCGCCGGTCCTTTTACAATATCGCCTATGGCATAATATCCTTCGACATTGGTCCGATAAAAGTCATCAACGATTACTTTGCCCTTCTCGGTTTTAATACCGGTTTCTTCAAGACCGATGCCTTCAATATTTGTTGAAACACCCACAGCTGAAAGCACTATTTCCGCTTCAATAATTTCTTCACCTTTAGACGTTTTTACTGTTACTTTGCATAATTCACCTGATGTATCAACATTCTCGACCGTTGCCGACGTATAAACTTTCATGCCGCTCTTTTTGAAAGATCGTTCCAACTGCTTAGAAACATCTTCATCCTCAATGGGAACGATATTGGGCAACATTTCGATCAAAGTAACTTTTGTTCCGATCGTATTATAAAAATGGGCAAATTCAGAACCGATGGCTCCTGAACCAATGACAACCATAGATTGTGGTTGTTTTTCCAGTGTCATAGCTTGCCTGTAACCGATAATTTTTTTTCCATCGATGGGCAGATTTGAGAGCTCGCGTGAACGAGCACCGGTGGCAAGGATTATATTTTTTGATTCGTATATCGTAACCTTGCCCTCTGCATCTGTTACTTCAACCTTTTTGCCCGGTAATACTTTTGCCAAGCCGTTGAGTACTTCAATTTTGTTTTTCTTGAACAGGAACTGTATGCCCTTACTCATCCCATCGGCCACAGCCCGGCTTCTGTTAACGATAGCCCCGAAATCAGGAGAAATTTCTCCGTTAATTTTTACTCCATAATCGGAGGCATGTTTGGTGTAATGAAACACCTGTGCAGACTTCAATAATGCTTTCGTTGGTATGCAGCCCCAGTTCAGGCAAATACCGCCCAGTTCGGCTCTTTCAACAACTGCAACATTAAATCCTAACTGAGACGCCCTTATAGCAGCCACATAACCACCGGGCCCTGAGCCTAAAATGATAATATCGTAACTCATAAATTATGATTTGATTTTAAAGAAGCAAAAGTAATAAATTAAAAACTAACAAGCTCATTAAGTAAAAAGTGGAAAATGCCCGGAAATTCCTTAAATCGCTTTTTACTTTTTAATCACAGGCACAATAGCTTTTAGGGGTATTTTTATTTGCACATTACTTCCTATGTATATTGCAGGGTTTTTTATATCCTCTTTTTTTATCCTAAGGCAAAAAGTAACTTCAGCATTAACAGCCACACTGAAAAAGTCAGGTGAAGGAATGATATCCGTTATCACACCATCAAAAACATTATTTCCTTTTTCGTAGTTATTTTGTTGAATTTCTATTTCATCTTCCCTGATAAAAAACGAGCAACCCGGCGGACATGGCTCCGACGAAAATAGCTGAAATCCCTCACCGATCAAAAGACAGTGTTGTTCTACATTACTTTTCAAATCGACACATGTGAAAAAATTTCTTATACCGGCTAAGGCTGAAACAAACCTGCTTGCCGGATTTTTAAACACTTCCGGGGGCGGCCCTGTCTGTTCTATCGTCCCTGCGTTGATAATTGCAAGAGTATCAGCCAGTGAATAAGCTTCATTAAAATCATGGGTCACATGAATGATCGTCTGGCCGCCCTTGTTCAGATTTTTCAGCAGCCTGATCATATCATACTGAATTAAAATATCCAGAGACGATAATGGTTCGTCGAGCAATAGAATCGCAGGCTCCATAGCCAGAGTCCTTGCCAGCGCCACCCTTCGCAACTCGCCGCCTGACAACCCGGAGGTTTTGCGATTGAGCAGGTTTTCGATATTCATTGTTTCCGCCCATTTTAAAACCCGCGAAAGAATTTCACTTTTTGTAAATCCTTTGCCGTGTAACGAATAGGCAATATTTTTTTCGACATTCAGGTGCGGGAAAATTGCATTATCCTGAAACACCAAGCCTATGCCACGCTTGTTCGCCCTGACAGCGCTTATCTCCTGCCCGTTAAATACAATGCTTCCCTTGTCCGCTTTGCTCAAACCTGCAATTATTTCGAGCAACATTGTTTTGCCGGCGCCCGACTCTCCTAAAAGCACAAAGTACTCCCCGTTAGTAACATTAAGAAAAATGTCGTGCAAAGCGAAACCACCAAGCTTTTTTGATATGTTCTTTAACTCAAGCATTTTTATTTCTTGTCATCAACCTTAATATGATGAAAAACAACAGGGATACCAAAATAAACAAAACAGCCACCGGGCGAGCGTAGTTTAGGCCGAACGATCCAAAGCGTTCAAATATCAATACAGGCGTAATCATTGGATGATAAGCCACGATGACCACAGCGCCGAATTCGCTCATTCCTCTGGCAAACATCATGATCAGTCCTGAAACAACGTTTTTCCAGGCAAGTGGAAGGGAAACCGTGAAAAAGACCCTAAGCGGTGAAGCGCCGAGAACCATCGCTGCTTTTTCAAGCCTCACCGGTACGCTCATGAAGCCATCACGGGCTGAATTAATTAAAAAAGGAAGGCTTACAAATGCCATCGCAATTGAAATGCCCGCAGGATGCCCCACGAGGTCGATACCGAAGCCCGAAGCAACTTTTCCGAGCGCTGTGCCGCGTGAAATAAATCCAAGTATCGCAATACCCGCTGCTGAATGAGGAATTACAATAGGCAGGTCGATAATGCCGAGAACAAGTCTTTTCAATCTGAAATTTTTGCGAGCAAGAATATAAGCAAGCGGTACGGCCCCGATGGCAGCAACAAGTGTGGCTCCCATGGCGGTAAATAGTGTCAGCCAGATGGAGTCGCGCACTTCTTTGTCTTTCGCTGATTCGAAAATAGAAGAAACCGGTGTAGCAAAAAACATTCCTGCAATCGGAGCGATAAGGAATAACAATATCAACCCGCCAAGAAGTATCAAAAGGAGTTTAAACGGTGATATTAATTTGCTACTATTGCTAATCATTATTATTCCTTAAAAAAAGACTATCTTAAAACACAACGAATTTCAGTCAGCGCTTTTATGGCTCGGTCGCTGAAAAAATCCATGGCCGGATACAACCTGAAAACGGCATCGTCTTTTTCTTCCGGGTGGGCAATCAATAATAATTCAGCCTGATCGTTACGGTTCATCACCTCACTATAAGTGAACACGCCTCTGTAACCGTCTTTTGCAACTGCCAATATCAAACCTCTTTTTAAAAGGTCGTTACTGAATGGAAAATCTTTGACAAGAATATCTTTCAACATCACGCCTTTAAAAGGCTGAGTACTGTGAATTCCCTTTCCCCGTCCGTAAAATATGGCAGGATAATTTTGAACCAAAAGATCCTTTGGTAAGGCTTTCACGGTTTCAATATCGTTGGTTTCGTCGGAAATTTTAAATTCCGGGCTGTACAGTGGCTTCATATCTTTGTTAATCGGAACATCCAACGGATATGAAACAACGGTGATTTTAACCGGGTTTGATATATTCCGGGCGGTAACAAGGTCGCTACCAACAACAAGTTTAGTGTTTTCGGGTAATGTCCAGAGTTCTTTTGTTTTGCTTGGTACAATCCTCATTACATCCGTAGCAATGATGATCTCGTGGCGATGAATGGGATAATATATCTCGCCCCAGCTAAGCACCACTTTGTCGCCTTTATTGTTTTCAATTTCAATGAACAAATCGATTATTGGAGGAAAATCTTTTTCGTTATTCTTTTTCAAAACAATTTCATTGAGAATATCATAAACAGAATATCCTTCGTAGCGGTAAGCACCTATGAAAGAATCCGCCGGAGTCTTGAATATCGTTTCCTTAACGATGACGCTGTGTTTTTTCATTTTAGAAAAATCGATAACACCCGGATTGGCTACTTCACCGCCAACCTCAATTTTATGATCGCCTTTCAGGGGAATTGTTTCTGCATCGTCGTAAAAATCATTGGTCCTGTCGGTAGTGTCATAATCCGAAATAGTTACAGAATTTTCATCACCGGGAATGTTAACCTTTCCGGGTTTGCATGAAGTAAATAGTGCTATAACAAGCACAAAAAATAAAATGCTAATCTTTTTCATAATTTTTCTTTTAATTAATGTTTTTATCTCTATTTATTTTTCTTTTTGTTGCTAAATGTATAACTGAGCTTCCCGAAAACCATTCGGCCCGGTGACTTAAACCCTTTATTGTTGATATAAACAATATTAAATAAATTATCAATATCAACACTGAAATCAAATTGCCAGACCTTTTGCCACAACTTTATGTCGGTTGTAAAGTAAGAAGGATATTTATCCGTCAGTAAATAAATATTATCAATTGAATTATCATCTTTTACCCAGCGTTTGCCCACGTATTTTTCAGCTATTGTGATATTAAAATAATCAGTTCTGACGCTGATGCCACATGAGAATTGATGCATAGGAATATCGGGCAGAAACTTACCGGTAATATCACGGTCGGCGGCCGTATTAGGTTTGAACGATCCAATCGTTGAATGGTTGAATGTGTAATTAAAATATGCACTAAGATATTTTCCGATCGGTGATGATATGTCTGCTTCTAAACCGTAAATGTTTACTTTGCTGATATTGGTTACCTGATATATCGGGGCAATAGAATATCCAAGATTAACTGAATCAGAAGTCGAAAGCATATACATAAAATCATACCCTGCCGAATAGTAAAACGAAAATTCTGTTTTAAGTTTTTTAAAAAATGTATTGTCCATACCCACCTCAATATTATAAATATGCTCGGGTTTTATATCGGGGTTTGCCACCCTAAAGCCATAACGGCTGTATTCCGATCGGCAGAGATCGTCGAGAACCGGAGCTCTGAAACCTTTGGCAACAGACAGGTATGTTTTCAGGTTTTGAGCTGGCACATATTGCAGGGTTAATTTAGGACATATATCGATCCATTGTTTTTTCTCAATATTGTCAAACTGAAATCCTGAAAGGTATTCAATAGAATATGAAGGTTTCTCAATAGAAAAAGCGGCGTCATAAAATTCGGCGCCATCAAAACGCAAGCCGGCAACCAGGTTCCATTTCTGCTTTCCGAAAGTGAATTTATCCTGAACAAATAAGGCATACGTATTCATTGCTCCCCTGTTTGTGATCAGATCGGTTGAAGTATAATAAATATCTTGGCCCAACACCTTGCCTATTTTTGCTTCACCGCCAAATGTAATTTCGTTTTTCTTTCCGATTGGTGCCTCAGCCCAAAGGCGCAATCCGTAATCTTCTCTTCTTGAGTCCACTTCGTATAGCGTATAAGAGCCATCGCTGTAATATTCATTCAAGCGCAAATATTTTTCATACAGTGCGTATATATTGGAATATATTTTCCACTTTTTCACCTGGCCTTTATATTTTAAAAATCCATGATATGTATTCCTTTCAACATTTGAACCGACATCTTCGTATATTTTAACGCCCCGCCCACGAATATCATCAAAGTAATTCAGCGAAAGTTCAACAGTATTGTTTTCATTTATATGATAACCCAGTGTTCCGCCGACAAAAAACTCTTTTAAAAAAACAGGAACCACGATGGAATCATTTTCTTTGATAACTTCATCCGGAGTATTGATATAGCCATCGCTGGTTCTATAGTTGGCAAAGGCTTTCCAAAATAATAACCTTTTAAAAAGCGAACCTGTCAGACTGGCTTTTGCATCCAGTGTTTTGTATGTTCCGGAAGAAATGCTGACATTGCAGCCAAAATTTCCATCCGGCGGTTTGCTGATGAAGTTAATGATTCCTCCCATAGCATTCGAGCCATATAATGCAGACCCCGGTCCTTTTATTATTTCTATCTTTTCAATATTGTCTTTATCAATGATATTCCAGTTTACCGATCCTCCGTCTGTTTTGTTAAGGGGCATGCCATCCAATACCACCAGTGTGCCTGTTTGTGAACTACCTCCAATGCCCCGTAGGGCAACCACCGTTGAAGATGAAAAAATACCAAATTCATTGCTGACATTGACACCCGATACTGCATTAAATAACTTGCTTGCCGAAATCGATGGAATTTGCATAATCTCTTGTTGATCCAGTAATTTCGTTCTTACAGGGATATTTATAATATCAAACTTATTCTCTGTCTTGGCTTGTATGACAACTTCCCTGATATTGATCAGATCCTTTTTTAAAATAAAATCCTGTTTAAAAACGCTCTCATTCCTGATATTAATTTTTTGAGAGGCCGGAACATATCCGACATGGCTCACTTCGATGATATATGCGCCGGGCTTTATATCATGTATTCTGTAGAAACCTTTTTCGTCGGATATTGTACCCTGTTTACTTGCTGATAAAATCACATTGACATCAGGCAGTGGATTATTGTTGCTATCTTTAATATACCCTTCCAGTGTCTGAGCATCCAGAGCAAAGACAAAAACGACAAAAAATAAAAGCAATGCAATTCTTCTCATGTAAAAAAAGACTGTCAGCAGGATCGCTGCCGACAGTCGTTAAAATAAAAAGGTGTTATCGTATTAATAAATTAAAACTTTTCTGCTGACAATTTTAGATTCATTCTGGAAATGCATAACAACAACATACAAGCCCGAATCAAAATTTTTCACATTTATATTTAAATTTTCAGATCTGCTATTTGAAGAATAAATTCTGGCACCCATAACATTATAAATTTCAGTTTTAACAAGGCCTTCCGTTGATTCAATATGAAGCACATCATTACAAGGATTTGGGTATATGCTAACATTGTTTTCATAGATCACGTTTGATATGCCAACACCTGAAAGTTTTCCAGTAACGACAATATCATCAATCTTTGAAATTCCTGATGACAATACATCAGCACTATCTATGGCTGTACTCTTGTTTGAAGTCATGATCCAACGGACATAAATAGACGTTGTTCCTGGATTATCAAGCGTTGCAGGAAGTGGTAAACTGTCAACAACTCCTTTTGTCCAGTCATTGGCAACAGTAATGTTTCCTCCAGGCACATCTTCCCAATCTCCACCGCTTAAACGGCATTGCAGTTTCCAGTATTTAGGGCCCGGGGTTGCGCCGCCTGATCTTTGTTTCGACCAAACTTTCATGTCTTTGTAACCATCGGCTTTAAATTTTATAGACCAGAATTTAACATCTGCACCATCATTCCATTCGCTAGCTGTAGCTGCAAAATTTGTAGCTCCATTTGTGTAAGTAATGATTCTGTCTGTAAAAGATGTATCTTCAGCCTGAATATTAAAAGTCAGGTTTCCCGGAAGGCCATAATCTGCATTAAACTCATGATCGGTAGAATCTGCAAAATTAAATCCGATTATTGTATCACCAGTTGCAACAGGTAAATCAGCAGTACCCATTATTATAATATTGTCGATTGATGATTTTCCGGTAGAAAGAGTAAGAGCTCCGTTCGTTGCAGTATCTGAAGTCATAATCCAGCGGATATAAATTGATGTGCCTGCAGGAGCTGCAATTGGAATTGAGAGGGCGGTGATAACGCCACCCGTCCAGTCATTAGTACATGTTATTGTTCCGCTGCTAATATCAGTCCAAGGAATTGCACCCCATTTATACTGTACTTTCCAGTCTCTTGGCCCAAAATCTGTTGCGTCCGATTTTTGTTTTGAATACAATAAAAGATCGTGGTAACCTTCCGCTTTGAATTTAATTGACCAAAACTTTGTTGAATCACCATTATTCCAATTTGTGACCTGTTCGGCAAATGTTCCGTCACCAGCAACCATTTGTGTTGCGCCGGTGCCTCCTTCATGCATGATGGTTCGTGATCCGACATTACCAACAATTCCAACATTTGCAATGGTATCCGACAGATTGCCGGTCGGAAATGTCCAGCCTACAATAGTGTCCTGCTGCGCACGCGCTACTAACGTGGTCATTGCAAAAAGCACACTAATTAAAAATAATTTTCTTTTCATGTTTTTTTGTTTTTTAGTTAATAATCTGGTTTGTTTTTACATTTGAATTTTCAACGAGAACAATACGCTTCCGGTTGAATCGAGGTCTGCCTGCTGAACTTTAATAATACCTTTTTTACCGGCTTGTGTCATGAAAGGAATCAATGTTCCATTTGTTGCCCATTTGAATTTCTTTTTTCCCCACACATCATCGTAAGAAACGATCATCAAGCTATCATTATGAGCATTATCAAATGATGCAACCGTTACTCCGTTATCCGCTCTCACATCATACTTGGTATAATTTCTTGTTGTCCAGTTAGTAAGATAAGGATAATAGGTTGTATAAAGTTCTGTGTTTGCAGCCGTTTCTTCACCGGGGGATGAAAAAGTAGGTGATGGCAAAAGCACACCATTGTCTTCACGATAATTGAAATAAGTAAGAAAATCAACATTACCCTGATACATCTCGGCAGAATCTCCAAAATAAACCTTGTTTAATAACGGCAGAAAAAAATGTCCGTATGTATAGTTTGTCTGATAACCCATCCTGATATTTGAAAATTCGTATATGCCGCCAAACACGGAGTTGGGATCTTTAATTATTGTTAGGGTAACACTCGCTTCTTTACGGTTTCTGTCCATCACAGCGAACTGCCATTCAACCTGGTTTTCTATATTCTGGTAATATGTAAGTCCGGTTGTAAACCCAGCAGAATTCAGCCCTGAATCCAGAACGGTTTTAGTATTCCCGTTGTATAATTTTTTTACAGTGAAATTAGTGAGGTTTGCGTCAATACCTTCAACCTGGACTTTAAAATGTAAGGGCTTTCCAATTTCAATAGTATCACCATCATTATTGTATCCCGGTTCAAATATCAGGCTTATTGTCGGAGGCAGGGCATCGGGATCATCCTTGCAGTTTGTAAAAAACAAAGCCGGAATTATACACAGAATGACAATTTTCAAATTACGCGCTAAGACCGATATTATGCTTATGTTATTACTATTCATTTTTAAAAAAATATTTTGTTATTGATGCAAATGATGTTTTTTTTCAATGTTAATTATACGAGATGCAATTTATTACATATCGGCGACAATATTATAAAAAGTATCCTATGCGCATTACTTTCAGTAAAATTTATTTTTATTGCTTTTCTGGTTTTGCAAACTTTTTCAAATCATCAGGAATTTTATCGAAGTACCTGCTCCCTGAAGGAACCACTGATGGCTGACCGTTAGCCTCCATAATAGCCATTCCACGATCAGGATCAAGGAAAAAAGTCAGGAAAGCTACTGCAAGTTCAATATTCTGAGCATTTTTGGGAATAGTGAGTCCGTAAATCAATGGGGCGCCCTTTTCTGTAATTTTTTCTCCGGGTTTTTTACCTGTTGTCTCTACACTGACAGTAGAATACAATTCAGAAAAATCTCCATTTTTTAAATTAATCTCATCGGGAAGAAGAAGATAGTTGAGTTTATGCTGTTCAGCAACGGAACGATATAAGAAAATGTAATCTACCGCTTTTGATTCCAACAGGGCAATAAGGTCGGTTTCTTTAGGCCGGATATAATTTTTGTTTTTTGCAATAATTTTTTTAGATAGGCCGGGTTGTTTATAATACTTTTCTGCCAGCAGTGTTGTTAATACCGATCTAACGCCGCAAGGGTCGCTTTCAGGGTCGCTTCGCCCGAAGGCAACTTCCTTTTTAAGCAATATCTCATACCAGTTGTCTTTTGTAATTTCACTGGCAAACTTTGATTCCTGAGTATAAACTATCGTCATTTCATTTGTAGCAAATTTAATATTCCAATCAGCGTATTCAGGAATCAACAGATCATCAATCACCTTATAATCGGACGAAAGCATAATATCGCATTTTTTCTTCAGGTCGCTGATCTTTCTGGCACAATCTTTACTCCCGGCTGCTTCGGTCAGGATTTCTACTTCGGGATTATGCATTTTAAAAGAGTCGCATATTGCTTTAACCGGATAAGAAAGGCTTCCTGCATGAAAAATCACTAATTTGCCTTTTAGCTCAGAGTTATTGATCGCGTTTTTTTCAAGATTATTAGTTGAATTTCCACAACCTATCGCTAACAAAGTTGTTAAAAAAATCACACTTAAACCATATATTCTATTCATCAGATACTATTTGATTAATAATATTATAATTGCCACTTATTCACAAAAATTTCTTACCAGTTAAAAGAAACTTCCACTAAAAAATATCTTCCGGGCGACAAATAGCCTTTACTGTCAACAAAGCGCTTATTCAAAACATTCTGGCACGTGAGTGCACAGTTAACTTTATTGAAAAACATTCGCTGAGCCTTTACATCAAAAGTAACGTATGAATCCAACTTCAGCGTATTTTCATCATCTATCCAGGTCTTATCAATAAATTTTGCCGTAATTGCTGTATTCACAATTTTATTGTTCCATACAAAAGCCCCGCTTGCCAGATTTTTAGGAACATCAATAAGAAACTTTCCGGTAAGATCGGTTACTGAATTTGAGTCTGTTTTATATTTGTCAATAATAGAATAATTGTAAGAATAGCAAGCTATCAGGCTCATATTTTTTGTAAAATTAATTTTCGTTTTAAATTCGAATCCGGCAATATCAACCCGACCAACGTTTTGTCTTTTAATCACGGGCTTCATTTTTGTCCCGGAAGTATACACAGAATCTCCGGTGGCGACAAAATACTGGAAATCGCTGCCAATCGAATAGAAAACTACCGGTTGGACGAGCAACCATTTTGTGGGGCGGACACCTGCGCCCAGTTCTATGCTTTGAATACGCTCAGGCACCAAATCAGGGTTTGCAAGTTTAAAACCTTTGCTTACATCACCGGTTCTGCTTAGATCGCTGATATTTGGCGCCCTGAAACCCCAGGAGTATAAAGTGTAAATATTATAGTTCTCATTAAAAATATATTTCAGACCTGCTTTAGGGCTAAGAGCAAACCAATTTTTAGATTTGTAAGTTCCCTGATAATCATACAAAAACGAAGTAGCCAGCGTTGGTGAATATATTTTAAATTCGCCACCATAGAACCGCACCAGATCGGCACGTAAGGCTGCCAGTATAACCAGTTTGTCATTCAGCAAAGAAACCTGATCCTGAACAAAGATCCCATAAAAATTCATCTTGCCATTGTTTTCGATAGTATCAACAGATGTATGATAAATATCTTTTGAAAAGCTTCCTCCTCTTTTTATATCGGTGCCAACTGTTACTATATTATTTTTTATTTTTTTTGTTGTATAACTGAACCAAAGGCCCTCATCATGGGTATCTGCATTTGTATTATAAAATGAATACAGACCTGTATTTTTTACCGACTCATTTTGCTTTATATAAAATTCCTTTTTGAAAAATGTGTTAATGTGAATTTCAGAATTTTCAGTTACTCTGTTGTATGCCAGTCTGACAAAATGTGTGCGATAATGATTAAAACTGCCTTCATTCTCATAAAATCTATTCCCGTTTCCTCTTTTATCCGATGAATATTCATATTCTGCTTCAATATAATGTTGTTTACCGTATTGATAACCAACCTTAGCAGAGGCATTGTATTCCATAAGATAGGTTTTCACATCATTCGAATCTCTAATCGAATCCGGGGCCATAATATAACCACCGCTTTTTCGGTAGAATCCGTTTATACCCCAGTAAAAACCTTTGTCGTTTTTTTCTTTGATTCCTCCTAAGGATATTGTTCCACCCTGAGTATTATAGGAGCCGTAAAATATTTTTGCCCTTGCCTCAAAAGATTTTATCGGTTTCTTCGTATTAATATTGATCACACCTGCCATTGCATTACTTCCGTATAAAGAAGAATTGGGACCTTTCAGCACTTCAATATTTTCAATATTTCCCGCATAAAGCTTGTTCCATAAATTAGCGCTGCCGTCAAAGAGGCTATAAGGAACGCCATCAAGTAATATCAGACTGTGAATATTTCTATTGAGTCCACGAAGTGTTACATCTCCGGTTTTGTTAAATATCCCATAATCTCTTGATGCATTCAATCCGGGAATTAAAATTAAGGCATCATCTACCGAAACCACTGGCAATTCCTGTAAATTCTTTTTCGATAACACTTCGATGTTTGCCGGAACACGATATCCTTTTGCTGTGCGCGAAGCTGCTACCGTTACTTCCGAAATATCAATAACATCTTTGGAAAGTCTTGAAATAAAATATTTATCACTTTTTATACCCAGCGTAACCACGACCGTATCTCGCTTATAGCCCACATAGCTAACTACAATATGATATTTCCCGGGTTGAAGGTTTTTAAATGAAAACGTACCGTCATCATCCGCTGAATTCGTTAGGTTTATCTCAGATACTAAAGCCGAGGCATACGGAAGAATATCCCCGGTCTGATCATCAATGACCAGTCCGCTGATCTTGTTCTGTGCATTTGCGTGAACAAAAAACATAAAAGCCATGCATAATAAAACAAAGCGTTTCATCATTTCTGCATTTTTATTGAAAATTTTATCGTTCCTGAATCTGTGCCTGTTACTTGTTCAACGAGAAACATACCGTATTTGGAGTATGTGGTTTTAAAAGAATAAACATCACCTGCAACAAGATTTTTAGCTTTTCGCTTACCATTTATCTGATCATAGGCCACAAGCAGCAAACTATCGTTTTGTATATTATTAAAATCAGCAGCAGTATATGTCGTTTTAAAGTAACGCGTTTCATTACGCACTAACCAATACAAGGGGCTGGTAACGCCTTCGTAAATGTAGGTACCTATGTTCGCGCCCGGAGAAGCAATGGTATTCGCATCCCCGGTTGAATCGTAATAGTAAAGCATCTCAATAGAATCTTGCAGATTAAACGCATCATTCTGGAACCAGCGATTTCCGCTGTTCAGACTTAGAAAACTTCCTGTTGTGGTGCAATTTTGAGCACCCAGTATCATACCGTCCAAAAATTTAATATTCTGAAATCCTGCAGAAGAATCAAGCAGCACTGTAAAAGAAACACGTGCGT
>Ga0116170_10003647_pt1 | contig 14344 bp, 13 predicted proteins | sample AD_JPNHW1_MetaG_FD_89797 | JGI IMG/M metagenome (GOLD analysis project Ga0116170, IMG submission 89797) | Active sludge microbial communities of municipal wastewater-treating anaerobic digesters from Japan - AD_JPNHW1_MetaG | ecosystem: Engineered > Bioreactor > Anaerobic > Digestate | place...
CCTTTAGCCTTTAGCCTTTAGCCTTCCAATATAGGTGTCCATGTCTTTATCTCCTCTTCCTGAAAGGTTTACAACGACTATCTGATCTGCATTAAACTTCACTTTTTCAAGTACGGCAATGGCATGTGCCGATTCAAGTGCAGGGATAATACCTTCGAGTCTGGTGGTTGTATATGCTGCCTCGAGGGCTTCATTGTCTTTAACAGGGATATAGGTTGCCCTGCCTGTTTTATGAAGATGCGAATGCAACGGGCCAACTCCGGGATAGTCAAGTCCTGCTGAGATTGAATATGGTTCTGTTATCTGTCCATAATCATCCTGCATTAAAAGAATCCGGCTTCCGTGAAGTATGCCGGTTGTCCCTGTGGCCATTGTGGCTGCCGTTTCAGGAGTATCCTCTCCTTTACCGGCACCTTCGGCACCATACAGCTTTACTTCAGGGTTATCAATGAATTTGTAAAATGCCCCTGCTGCATTGCTTCCTCCGCCGACACAGGCAATGACAGCATCAGGGTAATCGCGCCCTGTCTTAACAACAAGCTGCTGCTGTATCTCTTCAGATATTACTGATTGGAAGTATGTTACCATTTCCGGATAGGGGTGGGGCCCAACAACTGAACCAATAATGTAATGAGTATCCAGAGGATGTGCTATCCAGTCACGGATAGCTTCGCTGGTGGCATCTTTCAGGGTCATGTTCCCGTTTGTCACCGGAACAACTGTTGCTCCCAGCATGCGCATTCGTTCAACATTCGGTGCCTGTCTCTTCACGTCGACAGCTCCCATATAAACAATGCATTCCAGACCTTTTAGTGCACATACGGTTGCCGTTGCAACACCATGTTGTCCTGCCCCGGTCTCTGCAATTATCCTTTTCTTCCCCATCCGTTCTGCCAGCAAAACCTGCCCCAGGGCATTATTTATCTTATGCGAGCCTGTATGATTCAGATCCTCACGCTTGAGAAAAACCCTGGTTCCATAACGGGCAGAGAGACGCGGGGCAAAATATAACGGTGAAGGCCTGCCGGCATAATCATTTAAAAGGGTGAAAAACTCTTTTTTAAATCTCTCATCATCCAATATCCCATGATAACACTCCGTGAGCTCGTCTATGTTCCGTTGCAGCATCTCAGGAATAAATGCGCCTCCAAATTCACCATAGAAACCTTTATCGTTTATTGAGTATCTGTTTTCCATTCTTGAATATTTTATCTCTTGTAAGAAATGAATTATTTTTCCCGTATCCTTAATTCCGGGCTTATCTTCAAAACCACTGTTAAGGTCTATACCTGCAAACATCTTATGCTTTATCTTTTTAATTTCTGCATGATCTTCAGGGGTTATGCCGCCACTTAATAGAAATGGCACCTTGCCGCTGTACCTGTTGAGAATGCCCCAATCAAACTTTTTACCATTGCCTCCATAATTATTCCCCCTGGTATCAAACAAAAAATATTTGGCACATTCTGAGTACTTATCCGTAAATGCGAAATCAAACATATCGTCAATATGAAAGGATTTAATGACTTTTATTCCCTTGTCTGAAAGCAGCTTACAAAACTCAGGGGTCTCATACCCGTGAAGCTGAACCATGTCCAGCTGGTAATACCGGACTGTTTTGCAGATGGATGAGATTTCTTCGTTGACGAAAACACCTGTCTTAACTACATATTGTGGTATTGTTTCAAGATCTGACGGAGAAAGGGTTTTATCAACATTTCTTGGTGATGACCCGTAGAATATGAAACCTAACATATCAGGTTTTGAGGTCAGTACTTCCGTAATGTTTTCTTTGTATTTATTGCCACAGACTTTAACAATCATTGCCTGATGTTTTTTAATTCTGAGATGAATTTCCTGCAACTTTCTGCCGGATCCTGACTTTTCATAAAGCTGCTTCCAATGAGAAAACCACTGAATCCAGCCTTTGATAGTTTTTTTACATCTTCAGGGCTTTTTATACCGCTTTCTGAGATCTTTAAAATACTATTTGACAGGTATCTGGCTATTTCAATGCTGTTTGTTATGTTTACCTCGAATGTCCTCAAATCCCTGTTGTTTATTCCGACAATATTTACTGACGGGCAAACGTGATCAATTTCATCACGTGAGTGAATTTCCAGAATAGATTCCATTCCAAGATCTTTGCACAGTTTTGACATCGATTCAACCTGTGAACATGAAAGGACTGATGCGATAAGGAGGATAACATCAGCACCCATTGCATTTGCTTCGTAGATCTGGTATTCATTTACTATGAAGTCCTTTTCAAGAATAGGGCATGTGTTATTCATTCTTGCTATCCTTAGATTTTCGAGTGAACCCCCGAAAAAGTGACTGTCAGTGAGAATGGAGAGTGCTGTGGCTCCGGCTGTGATGTAACCTCTTGTCACTTCCGCTACTCCTGAAAGATTGTTTATCACACCTGACGATGGCGATTTCGATTTATATTCAGCAATGATCCCACTGTTTTCTTTCTCCTTCAGAGCCTCACACAAAGAATATTTCCTGACCGGCCGGTCAAGGGATTTCATCAGGGAATCAAGAGGCACATGTTTTTTTCTTTCCAGTACTTCCCTCTTCTTGTAATCAATTATTTCAGAAAGAATTGTTTTCATGACCATTTATCAATTTAAGCTTATGAATTTTTTAAAAGCATCTTCAGCCTTACCGGATATAATTGTCTCATTGGCAATAGAGACACACTGTTTAAGATCTTTTTGAGGATACAGTACATTAAGTGCTGCTGCCGAATTTGCTATAACCACTGAATGCTGGGCTGGAGTGCCTTTGCCTTTAAGCACGTTTAAGAAGATGTCAGCTGAGTCTGTAATGGTTTTCCCGCCGTATATGTCATCCTTTTCAACATATGCCAATCCCAGTTCTTCCGGAATCACAAAGCGTTCTGACTGACGCGTTATAATATGGAATGGAGAGGTGAGCGATATCTCATCGTAGCCATCGTTACTATGAATAATCGCGTAAGGTATTTTCTCATTCTGGTAGACATAATTATAAAGTCTTGCCAGTTCGTGACTGAAGACTCCAATAAGCTGATTATGTGGCGAAGATGGATTTATCATCGGGCCAAGCATATTAAAAAATGTTTTTACTCCAAGCTGCCTTCGTATTCCTGCTACATTCTTCATTGCCGGGTTAAACAGCGGTGCATGCAGGAAACAGATCCCTGATTCATCCAGTTCTCTTTTTAGGGTTGTTTCATCATTTGTGAATTTATGGCCGAAGAATTCCATCATGTTTGATGATCCGCATATTGATGAAACGCCATAATTTCCATGCTTCACAACTTTTTCTCCTGCCCCTGCAAGCACAAATGCTGATAGTGTTGAGATATTAAAGGTATCAAACCCGTCTCCTCCTGTACCACAAACGTCAATAGTGTTATAACCGCCCAGATTTACACTGATGCACAGGTTACGCATTGCATCCCTGAAACCCTGAAGTTCATCGAGGCTGACAGGTCGCATCATGAAAATTGTCAGAAAGGCGGCGGTCTGCGATTCATTATATTGCCCCATGGCAATCTTTGTTAGAATCTCCTCCGATTCAGAGCGTGAAAGAGTCTGATGCTGACATAAACGGTTGAATATTGCTTTCATAAAATATTTACTTTAACAACATAGTGAACTTGAAAAAACATTAGGATCGCTGAATCTTTTGCTGTTTGAGGCAGGAAGCACCGGTGCTTCATATTCTGTTCTTCCTGACTTAAGCCAGTTGTGTAAAATCTGTTTCCCATTCTCAGTGAGAACTGACTCAGGGTGGAACTGGACTCCGCAAAGATCATAATCCCTGTGTCTGAGGCCCATAATGGTGCTTTTGCCATCCCTGGCTATCACTTTAAGACATGCCGGAAGGCTGTTTTCATCAACTATCCAGGAGTGATATCTACCGCCGCTAAAAGAATGAGGCATATCCCTGAATATAATGTCCCCGGGATCTTCCAAGAGTATCTCTGAAGCCACACCATGATATGTTTCAGTAAGGTTCATCAGCTTGCCGCCAAATACCTCTGCAATAGCCTGCATCCCAAGACATATGCCAATAATGCTTTTCGTGGGGGATAGCTTTGCAATCAGCTCCTTCAGAATGCCTGACTCATCAGGCATGCCGGGTCCCGGCGACAGAAGTATCCTGTCAAAAGCAGCAGCCTCTGACACCGTTATCTCATCATTTCGGGCAACAATAACCTTTTCACCAGTCAAATCCTCCAGGTAATGGACCAGGTTATAGGTGAAGGAATCGTAATTATCTAATACCAGAATTCTCATATTGATCATCTATTTATTTAATTCACTTGCCATTTTCATTGCATTTCTCAGAGCGCCCAGCTTGTTATTTACTTCCATTAACTCGCACATCTCATCGCTTTTATCCACTATGCCGGCTCCTGCCTGATAAAATAAAGTGTTGTTTCTGCTCATAAAAGACCGTATTGTGATTGCATGACTCAGCCCGTTGTCAAAACCTATTTTCCCTATTGCACCTCCATAGAACGATCTCTGGTGGGGTTCATACCTGCTAATGAGCTCTATGGCTTTTATTTTGGGAGCTCCCGAGAGTGTCCCTGCAGGAAATGTATCGGCATAAATGGTCTCAGGTGAAATATCTCCGGGAATTTCACCGGTGACAGATGACACCATATGCAGCACATGTGAATAAAACTGAATTTCTTTAAACGTATTTACTGTTACTTTTCTTGAATGCCTGCTTAAATCATTACGTGCAAGGTCAACAAGCATAACATGTTCAGCACGTTCTTTGGGATCATCAAGCAGCTTGCCTGCAAGCAACATATCTTCGCGATCATTACCGGTGCGCTTGTAGGTGCCTGCAATAGGATTAATTGATGCTTTGCCATCATTAATGAGTATCTGACTCTCAGGAGAAGAACCAAATATCCGATACTCGCCATAATCAAAGAAAAACATCCATGGGGACGGATTTATATACCTCAGAGTGCGGTAAACATTAAACTCATCGCCTGAGAAACTCCGGGAGAATCTTCGTGAAAGGACAATCTGAAAGACATCACCACGGCTGCAATGACTCTTGCCTTTTTGCACCAGGCTGATAAAATCATTGTCAGACATGTTGGGTTCTTCCTTGCCCGTAAGCCTGAAAGGGAAGTCAGTGGCTGAGAAGCTGTTAAGCATATCTATAATACTGGTTATTTTGCTTTGTTCTCCATCGGTCCGGTTCTCAATAACACTCATCCTGTTATGGTGATGATCTATCACAATTACATACCTGTAAAAGTGATACCTCATCAGGGGAATGCCATATGGATCGGGCGAGGATTCATTTAACGAGATCCTGTCAAATAGGGCTGCAGACTCGAAGCTGGTATAGCCAAAAACACCATTGTGGTTGTCTGTGTCATTCTCCTCAGGATGAAGCGCTGTTACAAAATCATGAAGCAGAGATGGAATTTTCTTTTTTTCAGTTGCAGGGTATATTTTGCTGGTTTCTCCGGGAAGAGTAACTATTATGTTGCTGTGTTCAACAATAAATGAAGCAATAGGACTGAAACAAAGATATGAAAGGCTGTTTTTGCTTCCGTGATAATCACCACTCTCCAGAAGCAGTGCACCGGGGAAACGATCACGCATTTTTAGATAAAGCTCAACAGGAGTGACTTTGTCTGAGAGTAATTCTCTTTTTTGTGAGTGAATCTTCATTTTATGTTTATTTATCGGTTATCGAAAAAAAAAGCCCTTCGTGAGAACGAAGGGCCTTTGGTTATGGCAATACGTTGGCAAGCTCACGTTGTTTTAGTCAAGTGCAGCTGCCACCACCAGTTATTTCTTGAAAATAATTTCATTTGTTCGCTTTTCAGTTGACAAAAATAAATAATATTAATTATAAACCTAATATAAAGTAATATTTCTCAAAAACAGATATTATAAGTTTTATAAAATGGATGATGGAAAAACGCTTTAATTCACAACCCGGCCACTCATTTAAACTCTGTTTTGAGTTTAAAAACCCAGTCATTAATTTGTTTGTCAGCTTTATCAGCATTATTATCAAGGTCAAGAGCCAGGCCGGCAAACATTCCGTTTGCCTCTGCAAGTGACTTGTTGTAGGTAAATCCCGCAGTTGAAGTAAAACCTGTAAGCTCAGCGCCTGCCGATTTAAAAACGTCTGCCAGGATACCGATGCTATCAACGAAATTATCCGGATATTCAATGTGGTTACCCAGTCCAAAAACAGCAACCTTCTTGTTTCGAAGATTTAGTGTTTTGATTTCAGGTATCAGTTCATCCCAATAATCGGGTAACTCCCCGTCAAACCAGGTTGAAGCACCCGCAACGATGTATTTGTATTTCTCAAACTCACTGCTCCATGCTTCTTCAACTGCAATAATGTCAGCAACCTTTTCTCCAAAAGCCTTTTGTATCTTTTTTGCCACTTCAGCCGATCTGACAGTGTTCTTTCCATAAAATATTCCTATCTCTTTCATCTTTTCCTTAAAATTTTAACAGTTCTTTTACGGCATTATATATGCGTTCTTCATCAGGAAGAATGGCTCTTTCAAGGCTTTTATGAAAACCCACGGGCGTGAAAGTGGACCCAACCCTTTGTATAGGTGCATCGAGATATTGGAACATTTCTCCTGATATTGTAGCTGCTATTTCTGCACCAAATCCGGAAAATACTTTGTCTTCATGCACTATCAGAACTTTGCCTGTCTTTTTAACCGACTGCAGAATTGCATCTTTGTCAAGTGGAATAAGGGAGCGCAGGTCAATCACTTCTATGCTGCAGTTTTCTTCTTTTTCAATCCTCGCTGCCGCATTGAGACAAAGGTGTGTTGTATTACCATAGGTTATAATACTTAGATCACGGCCTTGTCGGCGAATACGGGCTTTCCCAAAAGGAACCTCAAAATCGTCAGGGACGAATGTTGAAGCCTCAACCGCATTATATAGCGCTTTGGGTTCCATGAAAATTGTAAACCCTTTTGATCTGATGCTTGTCCTGAGCAATCCTGCCGCATCATCTGCAAATGACGGGTAAACTATTCTGGCACCCGGGAAAGAGGAGAGAGCTGCTTCTATTGTCTGCGAATGGTATAATCCTCCCCCGATATATCCCCCTGACGCAAGCCGTAAGGTTATATTTGGCACGAATTTACCATTGCTTCTCCAGTATTCGTGTGTACACTCCACGTATTGCTCCATGGCAGGCCAGAAGTAGTCAGCAAACTCAGCCCCTTCGATAACAATACGAATCTTTGGATCAAACCTGCTCATTCCGTTAGCAGTACCAACAATGTAATCTTCAGCAATAGGTGCGTTGAAAATGCGTTTTTCGCCGAACTCCTTCTGCATACCCTTGGTGACATTAAATACACCTCCTTTTTCCTTATTGGCAACATCCTGGCCCCAGAGGAAAGTATCTGGATTTCTCCTGAACTCTGCTTTAAGAGTCTCATTAAGAGCTGTTACCATCGTTATTTTCTGGCCATCATACTGATGTGTTCCGTCTGTATATTTCATTGGTACATATGGCTCCGGGATAACAAAATCAAGTACTGTGGCAGGATCCGGGTCAGGCGCTGCAATGGCTTTTCTGCTTGCAGACGCAAGCTCTCTCTTTGCATCTGCCTCTATCTGTTCAATCTCAGCAAGAGTAAGTCTCTCATAGCGTAGCAACAACCTGCGGAATTTCTGAACCGGGTCCGCTGCCTTTACATATGCTAATTCATTTTCATCACGATATAATGTCTGTTTATCTGAGTTTGAATGTGAGCCTATGCGTACACAATTAGCCTGAACAACTACAGGGTTACTTGTTGTCAATGCATATTCACGGGCTTCTGTCATTGCATTCATTGAGCTGAAGACATCTTTCCCGTTACAGTGGATGATTTTCAGGTTTTTAAATCCGGAAAAGTTATCAGCCACCTTGCGGTTGGCCGTCTGATCTTTTTTAGGAACTGATATGCCATAGCCGTTATCCTGTATTATGAATACAACAGGCAGCCTTTCTGTACTGGCACCGTTTATTGCTTCATAAACAAAGCCCTCGGAGGCACTTGCCTCACCATGTGATACAAAGACAACCCCTTTATGACCATAATATACCATTGCCCTTGCCACACCTGCAGCATGCAGATCCTGTGTGGCAGTGGCAGAAGAGATATTTTCAATGTGCCATTCTGGCTTTGAAAAATGGTTTGACATATGACGGCCACCGCTCGTGAGATCGCTGGCTTTTGACAACCCGTTAAGAATTATCTCCTCAGCAGTCATGCCGGCGGAGAGAGCCGTGAGCAGATCCCTGTAATATGGAAACAGGAAGTCTTCTCCTTTGCTGAAGACCTGGCCAATGGCCAGTTGTATGCCATCATGCCCTGCATATGGGGCATGAAATGACCATCCCAGGGATTGAAGCAGGTACACGGGGGCTTTCTCATCAATAGCCCTTCCTAATGTTAGCAGATAGTACCATTTTGAAAGTACCTCTTTTTCTGTAGTAAGTATATCGTAGCTTTTCATAAACATCAATAATTAATACAAGTCTTTATAAAGTATTCCAGTTCTCAAGCAGGTCAGCCACTCTTCTTAGAAAAGCACCCCCAAGAGCCCCGTTAATAATGCGGTGATCATATGACAGAGAAAGAAAAGCCTTTTCTCTTATTCCTATTACATCGCCTTCCGGCGTTTCAATTACCGAAGGCTTTTTTTCAAAGTACCCCACACCAAGTATTGCTACCTGTGGCTGATTTATAATCGGCGTTCCGATGATATTCCTGAAAGTGCCAAAATTGGTAATAGTGAAAGTGCCTCCTTCAATATCGGCAACAGCCAGCTTATTGGAGCGCGCTTTCTTAGACACTTCGCTGATAGCCATTGCGATTCCCGTAAGACTCAGCTTATCTGCGTTATGGATCACAGGCACAACAAGATTCCCGTCATCAAGCGAGACTGCAATGCCAATATTGACCTGCTTTTTGAGAATGTAATGATGACCGTCAACCGATGCATTTATTTTGGGATATTCCTTTAGCGCCTTAGAAACTGCCCATACTATTGCTGGCATAAATGTGAGATTTACTCCCTCGCGCTTTAAGAATTCTTCTTTCTGGTCATTACGCCATTTGACCAGTTTTGTCACATCGGCTTCAACAACTGTTGTAACATGAGCCGAGACGTTTTTTGACTCAATCATCCGGTCGGCAATTATCTTTCCAACAGCATCCATTTCAACATAAACATTGTCTTCATTTTTCAGTCCCTGACTGATTGAAGGCACTGAAACCAAGCGTTCAGATGTTGCTGAAGCGGGTTTCAACTGTTCTCTTAAAGGCTGTTTTGCAGTAGCTTCTCCTGTGTTGCCGCTCTTTCTGGCATTAATATAATCAGTAATATCCTTTTTGCTCAGACGCCCTAAATACCCGGTTCCCTGTATATGTTCCAATTCGTCCCGTGTTATTCCATATTCACCAGCCAGCGAAAGAACTACCGGTGAATACCACCTTCCTGTTTCTGATTTACTGATTTTATCATCTTTTTTCTCATCTGCAACTTCGACGGAAATCGCTGAAACTGAATCATTACCGGAAAAGGTATTCGCCGGTTCCTCTGATTTCTTTACGTCAGAATTATGATTATCTGCCTCATCCTGAAGCTGTATTAATGCAACAACTGCTCCAACTGGCACAGTATCTCCTGTTTGGAAAAGGATCTTTAAAACAGTCCCGGCAACAGGTGAAGGGATTTCTGCATTTACCTTTGCAGTGGTGACCTCAAATAAAGAATCATCCTCACTTACACTGTCTCCTTGTTCAACAGACCATTTTACAATGGTACCCTCTGTTACACTCTCGCCCAGTTTGGGCATTTTTATTTCGAATGTTGACATATTGTTACTGATTTTTTATACAAACATTGGTTCCTGATAAAATCTTCTTCTGCTATCATCACTATGACTGAGAGCTCTTTTGTTCCAGTCTGAGGTTGAGTATTTATTATTCACTAATTCTCTTATACCTGAGATATCTTCCAGATTAAACGAATAATTAGTACTTGTGGAATCAAGAGAGAAAAAATGATTAAAGAGAAGATTCTTAAAGTTTTCAATAGTTAATTGGTTATTCAGGTGATATGAAATATTAGTCACAGGGCTCTTTACAGATCTCACAAACCCAACGTAATCTGCATTCCAGGTTTCTGGCGACTCCGGTACTTTTCCATTCAGGGCTGACTTCAGGACATTGAGATCCGTAGAAAATAACAGAGTGGCATGAAACAGCACTTTATTGCCGCGTACATATTGTGCACTGCCTGATACTTTTCTGTCTGCTATATATAATGAATTCCTTTTATCTGAATGCACTTTTATCCCTATTCCGGAGAGGAAACGGGTCATCTCACCGACATAAAAGCTAAAGTCAGTGATTCCATCATGCCTGGTAAAAGTAAGGTTTATGTTTCCGGAATCCTGATATACAGCGCCTCCGCCGGAAAATCTCCTCACAGTTTTTATTTGTTTTTGAGAGATGAAATCAGTATCTGATTCATAAATAATGTTCTGATGACGTCCGATTACAACACTTGGATCATTTTGCCAGAGCATGAAAACAGGAAAAGCAAATTTCCTGAACAGATACTCCTCAGCTGCAATATTGAAATAAGGGTCAGTATATATGTTGTTTATGCAAACCATTTAAGTATAAATTTTAAGCCGTGACATTTATCTTTTAGTTTTGATATAAAGACAATTATGTCCGTATATTGTTCAGAAATATTTTCAGTATTACTTTAATAATAAAACAATTCCGGCAGACTTCAGGCCTGACTTTAAAACCATTAACTTTATAAATAAAAAAACAAATTATGGAAACAGGAATAAAAGAGCGCTTTCTGGACTTATGGAAGAAATACTTTGGTGATGAAGAACTTCCAATAGCTTTTTTTTATTCGGATGTAAATGGCGGAGCTGAAAATGCAACAAAGCCTGCCGGCAGAAGCTGTCTCATCTGTGAGCTGAAAAAGGTAAGAAATGGCAGATCTCTTTCTTTTAATGCTGAAACTGTCACTTGTGGCGGAGGCAAGCGTTACCTGGGATACGTAAACAAGATGAGACCCGGATTTGAATACTTCCTCTCGTGCGGTAATGAATCAATGGAAGGGGAGAGATATATCAGGACACCAGGTATGGTAAATGAGCTGATGAAAAATATGCCATCCATCTCAATGGAAGGCAAAAATATTGTTTTCAAGAGATGGGATAAGCTTGATGAGAGTGATAATCCGGATGTGGTGATATTTTTTGCCAGGCCAGATGTATTATCAGGTTTGTTTACCATTGCAAATTTTGATCAGACCGAACCCAATGGAACCTTCACTCCATTTGGAGCAGGTTGTGGGTCAATAGTTTTATATCCTTACCTGGAGAGTAAGAAAGAGAGGCCCCGTGCTGTGATCGGAATGTTTGACCCCTCGGCACGTCCATGCGTTCCGGCTGATGTTCTCACTTTTTCTGTACCTATGAAAAGATTTGAGAAGATGGTTGGTTATATGGAAGAGAGCTTTCTTATAACCGACACCTGGGTAAAAGTGAGGAAACGTATGGAACAAAGTCAGTAGTTATTTGACGGGAAACTGTTTTATTACATTAAACACCCCGTTAATAAACATCTGTACTGCAATAACTGCAAGGATAAGCCCCATAATTCTTGAAATAACCTTTATAAGAGGCGGGCTTAGCCTGTCTGCAATACTTTTACTTATAAGAAAAAGCAGGTAAGTTATAATACATACTACTGCAAAGATTAAGACAATAAGTATTGTATAAAAGAAGTTGTCGGCTTCACCAACGAAGTTCATAGCTGTTGATATTGTACCCGGACCTGCTAGCAGCGGGATCCCCAACGGAGAGATTGCCATGTCGTCAAACGACTTCATCGCCACCTGTACATTTGAATGCTGGGCACCGGCAACCTTGCCCTGGAGAAGATCATACCCGATGAAAAAGACAATTATCCCTCCCGCAATCTGAAATGCGGGAAGGGTAATGCCAAACATCCTGAAGATAAAATGCCCGAAAAGTGAAAAAACGGTTATTATAACAAATGCCGTAAAGACTGCTCTCCTGGCAACACGTTTTATGGTCTTCCTGTCAGATTCACCAACCATTGAAAGAAAAACCGGGGTATTGCCTATAGGATTCAACATGGCAAAAAAGCCCAGGAAAACAGTTGGCAAAAATAAAGATAGATCAGTCATCCTCTCTTCGGTAATATTTCAGGAATAATAGTTATTCAGCTTTTACGAGCTGTGCTTCATGAGATATCTCTGCATTGAAAAGCTTGGAAACAGGGCAGTTTTTCTCTGCATCAAGAACAAGCTCCTCAAATTTTTCAGGCGTGATCCCGGGGACCTTTGCTTTAATTGTAAGGTGTGACTTTGTTATTGACCCGTTCTCAAGAGAGATGATGCATCTGGTATCAATGTTCGATGCTTTAAATCCTGCAGCGTCAATATTAAAGCTGAGTTTCATGGTGAAACATCCGGCATGAGCAGCTGCAAGCAGCTCTTCAGGATTAGTTCCATTCTCACCATCTTCAAAGCGGGTGTGATAGGAGTAAGGGGTATTGTTCAATACAGACATCTGTGTTGTAAGCAGCCCTTTACCTTCTTTGCCACTTCCCTGCCAGTTGGCATTTGCGAATCTTTTCATATTATTTACCGTTAATTTTTTTGTTAAACTGAGATACTTTTAATGAAAATAACAACTTTCCATTTTTCAATATCAACACTCCATCAGAAGTTTTGTTCTAAGCGAATTAAACAAAATGAAACCAAAGCAATAAATAATAAAAGATGAAGAGTTACAACAAGTGCTGATCAGAACCATTAATAGATTTGTTCCCCTGTTGCAATTTTAAGTTTCATCAAGCTCTGGCTGTAATCTATTCTGGCCTTCAATACCGCCAGCCTGGCTTCGGAAAGCGAGGTTGAACTGTCAAGTAACTCGAGATTTGTAATTACACCCGATTTAAAACTCACCTCTGCAAGTGCATATGCCTGTTTCGCCTGCTGAAGCTGCAACTCTGTCTGAGCAATTTTCTGAATTGCTGCTTCCAGATTTGCCTGGTTCTCAATGACCTCGTTTACAACTGCACGACGGGTGAGCTCTTCATCTTGCTTACTGCATTCAATGTCGGCTTTAGCCTGAATGAGATTATTTTTCTTTCTCCCGGCATCATAAACAGGCACTTTCAGACCAAGCCCAACTGCATAGTTAGCCTTTTCTTTATCAATGTCGGGGGTATATCCATTCTTAAAACCAACAGCTGAGAATAGATTAATTGATGGATTGTTCTGATTATTAATTACTTTATATCTCAGTTCCGCAAGCTCTGTCCTTTGAGCTGCAAGTTTCATCTCCGGGCGCAATGCTGAGGCCAGAGAAAGTAATGAATCAGTTGCGGGAACAGGTGCAAATGGCTGAAGATCCCTTTTTAAAACAAGAGTATTGCTTTCAGTTGTACCAAGCAAAGAATTCATCTGACAAACAACAGTTTTAAGAACTGTCTGTAAATCCGTCTTTTGACTCTCCAGCGATGAGATTTTTACCTGTGTGGTGAGTATGTCATATTTGGTTGCAGAACCGGTCTCCTGCTTTTTTTCCACATATGTAAGATGCTCATTCAGTGTGCTGATCTGCTCATTCTTTATTCGTATGGCTTCCTGAAGGAAAACGATTGAATAATAAACATTGACTACAGAAAGTGATATCTTCTGCCTGAGAGCAACAGATGATGTATTGACCAGTTCCCTGTTTTGTTTCTCATAATTCACGCCTTTTGCTGTCTTTCCAAAATCATAAATCACCTGGTTGTAATTTATTGTTGCTGAAAAGTTGTTCTCAGGATAAAGACTGAACGTTCCGTAACCCGGAAGTGTGAATGAGGAGACCGGGCCAATGCGTGAATAGGTAGAGTTTATGCTGATGTCGGGGTAATAGCTTGTCTTTGCCAACCCAACCCTGGCATCAGCTGCCATGGACTCCTGGATGCTCTTTTCGATTGCCGGATAATTTTCTATTACCTGCCTGAGCGCCGCATTAAGTGAGACAGAATCAGCAGGTAACGCCGCCTGAGCCATTAATGCCGATGGAATTATTATGGATAACACAGCTGCCGCTGCTATTCTTATTGTCTTCATTATTCGTTTATGCTTTTTTTATTTCTTCTGTATGCTTCCTGGTTCTTAATACTATAGTAGGAATAAGTGCAAGCAATGTGATTACCCCCGCGACAAGGAAATCATCATCTATTCCCTGAATATAAGCCTGTTTGGATATA
>Ga0116170_10003649_pt1 | contig 14338 bp, 11 predicted proteins | sample AD_JPNHW1_MetaG_FD_89797 | JGI IMG/M metagenome (GOLD analysis project Ga0116170, IMG submission 89797) | Active sludge microbial communities of municipal wastewater-treating anaerobic digesters from Japan - AD_JPNHW1_MetaG | ecosystem: Engineered > Bioreactor > Anaerobic > Digestate | place...
ACCCCTTTCCCACCGTTGAAACGGTGGGCTACTTTCTTACCGTCCCTCCGGGACGGAACGGCTCATTGCCAGAACCGACCGTAGAATAATGAAGATCCTTGGGGGCAATGACTCTATCCGGCGGCCGCCGCTTCAGTCCTGGTACCGTTCGCGCAGGAGAGGCGAGAGGCGCAGGATCAGCTGCATGCGCTCGAAGATGTCGGTCCACTCGGCCGCTTCGTCCTCGATTTCCTCCGGGGGCGGGGCGATGAGGCCGGAATTGCAGACCGCTCCAACCAGATTGCGCCCCTTCTCGACGACGCGGTTCATCGCGCTTACGACCCCCGCTCCCGCCGTCTGCTGGCGCGCCAGGCGCCGATAGGTGACGAGGGCCCGGTCGCCAAAGCGTCCGACCTCGAAACAGTCCTCGGAGAGGAAGATCGCCACCGGCACTTTGTACGCGCCGTTGATGCGCAGTTCCTCCGCCAGGGGAGAACCGTCCACCCGCTCGACGAACCGCAGCTCGATGCAGGGGTTGATCTCCGCGATGCGCTGGAGGATGGGTCCCTGGCGCACACAATCGCCGCACCAGACGCCGGAATAAAAGAGAACGGGCATTTTCCGCACAAACCCGGCAACGGTGTCTATGCAATCCTCGGGGATGACGACCTTCTTTTCCATGGCGCGCCACTTGGCGGCATGGACCGGGTCGCTTTGGGCCAGGTAATCGTCGTAAGGCAGGGCGTTGCCCCGCAGGACGCTGGTCCAGAGGGGTTGGCGAACGTCGCGATACTTTTCTTCCATGAGAGGCGCCTCCGTGCGACTGGAATCGGATCAAAAGTGCGGATGTTCGGGAATCGGAAACGGGATGTCAGAAGGGTCCTGAAGCGTGCGCTTCAGAGCGGCGTCACCCCTTTCTTTAACAGGATATTGCCGTATTTGGCCGTTTCGCCGGTCATGACGACGGCGAAGGCCTGGCGGGCGCGGTCGTAAAAGTCAAACCGCCCGATGCGGGCGATGGGGGGCGCGGTGGGACAGTGGCGGTCTATCGCCTGACGGTAGGCGGTCTCGACTGCCGGGTCGAGGGTGTCGCCCTCGGTGGCGGCCATCATGACCAGGGGGCTTTCGACATAGGCGTCGAGTTCGAAGAGGGGCAGAATGGCGTCGAGGAGTTTCGCGACGGGCAGACCGTCGGCCCGCAGGACGCGGGAGTTGACGGTTTCGCCGGGAAAGTGGGCGTCGGCCAGAATAATTTCGTCGCCGTGGCCCATGCGGCACAGCACGGCCAGCAGTTCGGGACTGAGGAGGGGAGAAATTCCTTTGAGCATATGATCGCGTTTCCCTTCGGGTGGCGTCCGCGACCGTGTCTGTCGCGGGTTATTGTTCCTGGATGATCTGGGGGACCTTGAAGTGGCCGTCCCGCGCCTCGGGGGCGTTGGCCAGTGCCTGCGCGTTGGTGAGCGAGGGACGCACGACGTCCTCACGGAATACATTGTGGAGGCGCAGGGCGTGGCTCGTCGGCTCGATCTGTTCCGTGTCGAGTTCCTGGAGTTTTTCGACATAGCCCAGAATGGCGTTCAGTTCACCGGAGAAACGGTGGATATCCGCCTCACTGCATTCGAGGCGCGAAAGCAGCGCAATGTGGCGCACGGTTTCTTCCGAGATCCATTGTTGAGTCATTCGCGGCGCATCTCCTTGCCTTCGAGTCCCCGGCTCGCACGGAGGGCGAGCCGGGGACCGAAAAACCACCCGAGCGGGTCGTTCAATAGTCGTCCCGTTCGTCTTCGTGATCCTGTTCTTCTTCATCTTCCGCTTCGTCGAGGTCGAAACCGCTTTCGCCTTCGTCCTCTTCGGCGTCTGTTCCGTAGTCCAGGGCGGGGCTGAATTCTTCTTCCGGGGTCTCTTCCGTTTCCTCGAGCGCCTTGCTGGCGACGATGGACTTCAGACTCCTGGAGACCTTATGGTCCTTGAGTTCCTTGATTTCACCGGTTCCGGGCCGCACCCGCTTGAGGTTGGCCTTGGCGGCCAGCAGACGCTTTTCGCCCTCCTCGGCAAACGAGACGACCAGTTTGGTATCCTCACCCGACCCGCTGCGGCTCAGGATCAGACCTTCGCCGAACTTGGGATGCCGGACGCAGTCGCTCGGCTGAAAGATATCGTAGGGATCGGTGGTTTCTTTGTTTTCCATGCTCATGGGTTTTTCTCTCCTCCGGTTTCTCTTCTCGATCCGCCGGCGGAGTGTTGGGACTCCCGACCGGCAGGGATTGGTCAATGCGAATTTTTCAGGGACCTCAACGCGCCAGCCGCGCCAGAACATCGAGGGTGGTACAGGTGGCATCGCCCGGCAGAACCTCGACCGAGGCCTTCAAGGCCTGGAGCCGGTCCTGCACGGCGGGCGCCAGATCATTCTCGGACTGGCACTGGAACCAGACCCCCTGCGGCGCGGCGGCGGCCCAGGCGGCCAGGTCGGCCTGCGGGTCCACCTGCGCGGCGGCTTCCACTCCGTCGGTCATACCCAGAATCCGCTCGCGTTCGTCGGGCCGCAGCAACCGGGCAATCTGGGCGGCCGCGTCCGGGCCGACGGTGTCGGCATCGCCGGGTACAATGGCCACAAAGAGCCGATCGCACCGGCCAGCCGCCTGTTTCAGGAACCGAACCGTTCCCGCGTGGATCAGACCGAAAGTCCCCACGGCAAATCCGACACGCCCCCCCTCGGCGGCGCATCGGCGGATTCGATCCAGAATCGGAGAGACGGCAGGTGTCACGTTTTCCATTTTGACTCGCATTTCTTTCAGGGTAGTAGGCCAGCGCGGGCTGGACGGGTGAGGAATTGGGACAGACGCATTCCCGCCCGGAAGCGCCCAGGCCACGAGGGCCGTGTAAAATTCAGACGCACGGAATGAATCCGCCACGCCCCCGATGTGACGCTATTTCGGTTGTTCGCTCCCGCCTTCCGCCTTATCGGCTTCGGTTGGGGCTGCCGGTTCGGTCGGCGTGGGTAGTTCCCCCTCCCCCTTCCGGGGCGTTTCCGGGTTGTGTTCAACCCCCTGGCGGATGGTTTCAAAGAAGGCGGAATTGAACGCCTCGTCTTTCGGCTCCCCGGGGAGATTGTCCGGCGCGGGGGATTCCGCCTCGAGGGAGGAAACGGCCATTGCACTGGCCGCGGCCACCACCGGTTCCCGCCCGAGCGGGGTACCATCGAATTTTTCGATAGAGTTCGGTTGGCTCGACGGGGGAGTACTCCCCACCGCAACCGCCTCGATCAGGATTTCCGGCTCGACGAACTTCTGGACGCCGAAACTGCTCTGAACGACCTCCCGGACTCGCGCCTGCATGCACTGCTGGAGGCTGTCGAGCTGTTGCGCGGCGCTGATCCAGACGCGAATCTGAACGGCCAGCGAACCATCCGACGTCGTCGAGGCGTCCACCCGCACGTTGCGCACAAAGGGAAGTTCCTTCAGGCATTCGTACAGATACCGGTTGACGGCCGACTGCCGGATGGAAAGAGACGACCCTCCCGCCAGCGTGGCGATCTTCAGCACCCGGTTCTCACGGCGCAGCAGAATCCACAGCACCAGCAACAGGATCGGCAACAGGAAGCAGAGAAGGTACACGACGTGGAAGGTCTGGTGGGGCAAAGCGCCAACCCAGTGCTCGACCCGCATGTGGAGCCAGCTGTGCGAGGCAAAACGGCTCAAAAAGCCCCGCACAACCTTCAGGAGACCCAATCCGAAAAGCAGCACCGGACACAGGAAAAGCACGACACGCTGCATTCCCCTCATGATGGATTCCCTCCTCATTTTGCCGTGAGCACTTCAGGCGCAGCGCCGGAGCAGCCTCCGAGTCGCCCCCCCTCAGGGGAAAAGGCGCTCAGTCCTGAACTTCTTCCTCCAGTGAACGGCCATCCACCGCCCGGTCGGGCGGCACGGGCGCGCGCTCGATAGACTGATCAACCTGCATGACCAGGCTGCGCACCCGCACATTGACCCGGTCCACGTTCATGTAGCCGGTCAACGCCTCGACCTCTTCCTTGACGATATGCTGCAACTGCGAAGCGGCTTCATAAACGCTCACGCCATAAGTGACATTCACTTCGAGGTTGATTTCGACGTGGCCGCTTTCCTCGTTGGTGACCACGGCAACCCCCTTGACCGACTCCTTGCCGCCGCCGAAAATCTCACTCAGACTGAACGAGGAAGCCACCACCTGAATGCCCTCAACCTTGCGGGCCGCCTGCGACGCGATGGACGCAATGACATCGCGGCTGATCTCGATGGCTCCCAGATTATCGCCACTCCCACCGGGTTTGTCAACCGGAGGACAGTAGGGGGTGGATTCCGGGGTCTCAGTTTTCTTAGCCATATGTTTGTTCTCCTCCGTATTGGGATAGGACCGGGACGGGACCCCGCCGGTCACTTGCCGTATTGTTCGTCAATGAATCGGGTGCCGAAGTCGCCGCGCTGGAACACCTCGTTGCGCATGACCCAGCGATGGAAGGGGATGGTGGTCTTGACCCCCTCGATGATGTATTCCTCGAGCGCCCGTTTCATGCGCGTGATGGCCTCGGCGCGGTTGTGCCCGCGCACAATCAACTTGGCGATCATCGAGTCGTAATGCGGCGAAATGCGGTATTCACAGTACGCATGGCTGTCCACCCGCACCCCCGGCCCGCCGGGCGCGTGGTACACGTCGAGACGACCGGGACTGGGCATGAAGTTGCGCTCCGGGTCCTCGGCGTTGATGCGGCACTCGATGGCATGGCCTTCGAAACACACCTGCTCCTGCGTGTACTCCAGCGCCAGACCCGCCGCCACACGGATCTGTTCTTTAACAATGTCAATGTTGGTCACCATTTCGGTCACGGGGTGCTCGACCTGGATGCGGGTGTTCATTTCCATGAAATAGAAATTCATGTTTTTGTCCAGCAGGAACTCGACGGTCCCCGCTCCGGTGTAACCCGCCGCCTTGCAGGCGTCCACGGCCGCGGCGCCCATGCGGGCGCGCAATTCCGGCGTCATGATCGGACACGGACTTTCCTCGATCAGTTTCTGATGGCGCCGCTGGATCGAGCAGTCGCGCTCGCCCAGATGAATGACATTGCCAAACGTGTCACCCAACACCTGAATCTCGACGTGCTTGGGGTTCTCGAGGTACTTTTCCATGTAAACGTCGGCGTTCGAGAACGCCTTGGCCGCTTCGGCCTGGGCGGTCACGATGCCCGTGCGCAGCTGGTTTTCGTTGTGGGCCACGCGCATGCCGCGCCCGCCGCCCCCCGCCACCGCCTTGACGATGACCGGGTAGCCGATCTGGGCCGCCAGAATCACCGCCTCGTCAATGTCCTCGACCACCCCTTCACATCCGGGCGTGACGGGAACGCCGGCGCGGGTCATGGTATCGCGCGCCATGGCCTTGTCACCCATCTGGTCAATGATTTCGGGCGTGGGGCCGATGAACGTGATCTTGCATTCCTGACAGATGTGCGCAAAGGCCGAGTTTTCCGACAGGAACCCGTAACCCGGGTGAATCGCGTCGGCGCCGGTGATTTCCGCCGCTGAAATGATGTTGGGCATGTTGAGGTACGAATCGGTGCTGGCGGCCGGCCCGATGCAGATGTGTTCATCGGCAAACCGGACATGAAGCGAATTGGCGTCCGGTTCGCTGTACACGGCAACGGTTTGAATCCCCAGTTCGCGGCAGGCGCGGATGACCCGCAGGGCCACTTCGCCCCGGTTTGCAATCAGGATCTTATTGAACAAAGGCTTGCCCGGTAGGGCCACCTTGTTTTTGCGTGCGGTGTCAGACACTTCCCTGGTCGCCTTTTCCTTTGAAGACTGGCTCCGCGGCATGATTCCGTCCGGCGAGAGCGTCGGGTGTATGCGTGCTCGGTCGTCTCAGAGGGCTTCGATCAGGAACAGAGGCTGGCCGTATTCCACCGGCTCCCCGTTCTTGACCAGAATCTTGATAATCTTGCCGCGTACTTCGGCCTTGATCTCGTTCATGAGTTTCATGGCCTCAACGATGCAGAGCACCGAATCTTCGGAGACCGTGGAGCCGACCTCGACGTAGGTCGGGGCGCCGGGCGCCGGCGAGCGATAGAACGTCCCGACCATCGGCGACTTGACTTCCGTACCACTGATCTCCGGTTCCTCTTCAACCGGAGTGGAAGACGCCGGAGCGCCCCCCAAAACCGGCACAGTCCCCGCCCCGGCGATACCGGCCGCCGCCTGAGCGGCCGGCGGCATTCCGAAGGATGGCTGCGGCTGGGCGAAATAAGGCATGGGGAACGGGTACGGGGCCGGCTGCGAAGGCGCTGCAGCGACAGACGGCTCCGATTTGGTTTTGGTTTCCGCTTCGCAGGCCACAATACGCAGCTTGGCGCCGTCCTGATCCAGGTCTATCTCCTTGATCCGATTCTTGCGCATGACCGCAATGAGTTCCTGGATTTGCTCGAGATTCATTCTGGCAAGTCCCTTCGACAGATTTAACAGCTGGGGCGCAGTCCATCCCGGACTTCGCCACCCAGACACGATACGCATTCTCAGGCGGAACAGAACCCGTTTTCCCGGAACCGGTAAGGCTGTCCGCCTCCGTCGTCCTGGAACCGGGGTTCATTCTGCGGTTGAAAAAGCCCTTTAGTCAAGGTTTTCTTGAGCCCCGCCGATCCGGAAATACGCCCTCACTCTGGCGTCCCGACAGCGCGAAACCCCTTTCAAGGGCGAAGCGCCCGGACCACCTCCGGAGCGCCCACGGTCCCCCCTTTATGACAAAACGTCGCGCGGGTCGGTCAGCACCCCCCGGATCGCCGACGCGGCGGCGGTGAGCGGCGACGCCAGATACACGGCCGACTCCTTGCTGCCCATACGCCCCGGGAAGTTGCGGTTGGTGGTCGAAACCACGATTTCCGGTCCATTGGCCCGGCCGAATGTGTCCACCGGCCCGCCCAGACAAGCGGCGCAGGAGGGGGGCCCGATGCGGCAACCCGCCTCGGAGAAGATCTGACGCAGGGGCTTGTTGGCCACCGTCAGGCGGTCGAGCGCCGCGTCCACCTCGGCCGTGGCGGGGATGATAAAAGTTTCGACCGCCACGGTCCGTCCGTTCAGGACACGGGCGGCGGCCAGATAGTCTTCGATCTTGCCGCCGGTACACGAACCGATGTAGCTGCGGGTGATTTTCGTCCCGGCCACGTCGCGGACCCGGGCTTTCTTGTCGGGCGAGTGGGGTTGGGCCACCACGGGCTCGAGTTCGGGGGTCCGGTACACTTTTTCGCTGAAGAAACGGGCGTCGGCGTCGTTGAAAGCCTCTTCCCACGTATTTTTGGTTCCGGCCCGGGTCGTGCGGGACCGGACATAGTCGCGGGTCTTGTCGTCCGGCGCGATGATACCATTTTTGCCGCCCGCCTCGATCGCCATGTTGCAGATCGTCATGCGTTCGTCCACACTCAGGGCTTCGATGGTGTCGCCGGCGAATTCCATGGCGCGGTAGGTGGCGCCGTCAACCCCAATATCCCCAATAATATGAAGGATCAAGTCCTTGGCCATCAGGTACGGGGGCATCTCGCCCTCGAAGATGAACCGCATCGTGGGAGGCACCTTGACCCAGAGTTTGCCCGTGGCCATCACGAACCCGGCGTCGGTGTTGCCGATGCCGGTGGCAAACAGGCCGAAAGCGCCGTGGGTGCAGGTGTGCGAGTCGGTGCCAAAGAGCACCTCGCCGGGGCGGGCATGCCCCTCGGCGGGCAGAGCGACGTGGCACACGCCCCGGTAACGCTCGGTGCCGACATCATAATAATAGGGCAATTTCTGGTCTTTGGCGAAGTCGCGCAGGATGTCAATGTTGCGGTGAGCCTTCTCGTCGGCGGTAAAAATATAATGATCCGGAATGATGACGACCTTCTGGGGGTCCCAGACGCGCGCCTGGGGGCCGAATTCGCTCTGGAGCACGCCGATGGTGCCCGGTCCGCAGACGTCATGAGTCAAAAGCACGTCCACGTCCACCCAGATGTTTTCGCCCGGTTCGACATCGGTCCGCCCGGCATGGCGGGCCAGGATTTTTTCGGTCATTGTCAGGCCCATGACTGAACTCCTTATATTAGTGAAGTTGGGAGCGGAAACCGGACACCCGGTCTCTCTCCGGAAAACGGAGAGGGAAGGTCCGATTTTCTGTCGCCCGAATCTCACATCCCCCCCGAAATTATTCTCCCCCGGGGGCGTCCCCTTTCTGGGGCGTTTGCACCGGAAAGGACGGTTTCTGGCTCCTCCGTGACTCAAGCCAGAGTGGCATTTTAGTAAGCGGCGGAGGTTCTGGCAAGTCGAAAAGCGTCTATTTTGCGCCGTTGCGGATTTCCCGCCCGGACGGTGAAAGAAAGACGCTCGGAAATCGCCACTTTTGCTTGACTTTTTTATCGGCGCTTTTTTATGATAAGTCTCCCTCGGGCACGGGAGAACGGCCTGCCGGGGAATCTTAGCCGAGTAGTGTAATGGTAACACGACTGACTCTGGATCAGTTATTGAGGGTTCGAATCCTTCCTCGGCTACCATTTCCAGCCTCCCGAAACACGAGGTTCCCCGGGTTGGGGGACGATCCCGCGGCCGGGGTGAGACCGGACGCGCAAACGGGATCGGTGGCCACCCAAAGTGGTGCTATCGTCTAGACGGCCTAGGACGCTGGCCTCTCACGCCGGAAACAGGGGTTCGAATCCCCTTAGCACTACCATTTTCGGTTTTCAGGGCGAGCGGGTGTAACTCAGTTGGTAGAGTTCTAGCCTTCCAAGCTAGATGTCGCGGGTTCGAACCCCGTCGCCCGCTCCAGTTTCCGGGTCCCTCCCGGTGAAACATCCATAATTGCAGAAGTCCGACCGAACCGTGCTTGCGGTTCGGTTTTTTTTGTTTCCAGGCAAGTCCCCGAAGAATTTCCCAGTCGGATCTGAACAGGACCCGACGGCCAGGCATTCTGCGCCGTATCTTTCCCGTGTTTCCTTGACAGAATCGGGGGATTGGCCGTATTGTATATGATGTGGGAAAGTGTCGCTCTATGCGATTCCTGACCGATTGTCGAGCCGGGTTGCGGGTGGTTTTTGCGGAACGGAAGACCTTCCGAGGAACTCGTACGCTTTTATCGGGAATCGAACAATTTGCTCCGTAACAGAGTCCGGAGTGGGGGGGAGAACCGGAATCTCCCGATCCTCGCTTTCGGGACCCCCTTTGGGGTCGGAATGGCCGGAGAGCGGTGGGGAAAAGAAGTCCCCCTCCGCAGGGTTTTCTGATTCTGTCCGTCCGGACTTTCAACCCGTTCCCGGAATGGGTCCGAACGTCCGGTTGGAACGGGAACCGGCGGCTTTTCAACCGGCAGGCGCGGCGCGTCTGCACCCTCTCGTCTCTTGTCTCTGCGTTTGTGCAAAACGCAGGGGATATTTTTCTTCAGGAACCCGGTCGAACCCCTTCGAGGGCCACCGGGTAAGGAAAGGCGGTTCACCATGTATTTTCCGTTCACATTCAACGTGGGATTCCCGGGACGCGCGGGCATCTGGCGCCGGGGAATCGGCGCCGGGGCGCTGTGTCTGCTTCTGGGATGGAGCCTGGCAGAACGTTGCCAAGCCGCCGAGGTCTCCGCGCGCTTTCTGGCGCCCGAAGCGACGTATGACGAGAGCGCAGGCACGGTCAAGGTGAACGTGCTGGTGGAGTCGCTGACCGGCGATCCGCTGCCTCAACCGTTGACGATAGACTATTCCGTGGGCGGCACGGCCACGCCGGGCGCCGACTATACGGCCCTGAGCGGTTCCGTGGCGGTCGTGGCCAACGGGGGCGCGGCGGCGGTGGCCGAGATTGCCGTGGCGGTCGCCAATGACGCCACTCCGGAAAACACGGAAACGGTCGAGTTGGAATTGACCGACTCGGCGACGGTCGAAGTTTCTCAGAAGAACAGCCGGTTTGTTCTCAAGATCCGCGACGACGACACGCCGACCGTGTCGTTTGTGACCTCGGCGCGCACGGTGAAAGAGGACGCCGGACTCGTGGCGGTTCAGGTGGCGCTCTCGCCCGCGCCGGACGGGCCGATCAATGTGGCCTACCGGGTGACAGGGACCGCCACGCCGGGGATGGACTACGGGGCGTTGACCGGAACGCTGGCGGTACCAACGGGCGCGGAAACAGTGACCATTCCGATTCAGGTGACCGATGACGCGGAAGAAGAACCCCTGGCGGAGACCGTTGTGCTCGAGTTGTTGCCAGCCGAGGCGACGGGTGGGGTTGCGACATACCAGGTGGGGAGTACGTCGGATTTTACCCTGCTGATCCGCGACAACGAGCCGCCCACGGTGAGTTTCTTCAAGGCGGACTCGCGCGTGCTCGAGTCGGCGGGCGATGTAGCCGTGGTGGCGCAGTTGTCGCGGGCCTCGACCGAAACAATCACGGTGCAGTACGCCCTGAGCGGCACGGCGTCGCCGAGCGGCAACGCACAGGACTATCAGGCGCCCGAGGTGTCGAGTCTGACCTTCCAGCCCGGAACGGTCCAAGTCAACATTCCGGTCAAGATTATGGACGATTCGGAGTTCGAGGGGCTCGAGACGATCATCTTCACCCTGGCCAAACCGGGCAACGCGGGGTTGGGTGAAATCGCGACGCACACGATGACGATTGTGGATAACGAGAAGGCGCGGGTGGAGTTTCAGACATCCGAGGCCTCGGCGCTCGAGAATGTCGGGTCGTTTTCCGCAACGGTGACCCTGTCGGAAGTGGCGCCAGAGGACATCGTGATCCAGTACGCCTTGAGCGGAACGGCGGAGGCGGAGAAGGATTACTACGCCCCAGCCCAGAAATCGGTGACGATTTACAAGGGGACCAGTTCGAGTTTCCTGAACTTCACGATCGTGGACGACACGGAGAAGGAAAAGAAAGAGACGATTGTCACGACCCTCACCGGGTCGCCGGGCAATGTGGATATCGGCGTCAACAATGTGAACACCCTGACCATTCTGGATAACGATCAATACCCGGCGAAGCTGGTCAGCCCCGAGGGACAGAACGCGTCGGTGCCGGATGTCGCGATTGACGGCGAGGGCAACGCCCACATCATCTGGAAGGCGAACAACAACCTCTGGTACACGAAGATCGACAAGGACTACCAGGTGGTGGTGCCGGCGAAGGAGATCTACCGTTCGTCGAGTTCGGCGGTGCTGGTGCCGCGCATCGCGGTGGACAAGGCGGGCGTGGTCCATGTGGTCCATGCCACGACGAGCCGCAATATCCTGAACTATGTCCGGATCGAGGACGGCGCATACAAGATGTCGCACGCGTTCCAGATCTACCCCTCGACGACTTATAACAACCAGGTCTATGACTGGCCCGCGATTGCGGTCACTCCGTCGGGGCAACCGATCGTGGTGTGTGAGGGACGGGTTTCCGACGACGCGACCCCGGCGCCCAACGGAATCAATTTTATCGCAACGGTCGAACTGGACAACGGAGGGAGTCCGATCACCGAAACACGGTGGGCGCCCTTCTCGCGCAAGTTCGGAATGGCGTTCGGGAGTTATTCGTTCGACGGGTACGGGCGTCCGGACCTGGCGTACGACTCGACGGGGAACCTCCATGTGGTGTGGCGTCAGAAAGAAGACGCGAAGGGCGCGGCGCCGGACCCGGCCTGGACGAGCTGGTCGGTGGTCCATGCGCGCAAGGGGTTGAAGTGGAAGGGGAAATTCTACCATGAGATTTCCCTCGACCGGAATGTGTTGATGACCTACGGCGGACCGCAGATCGCCTCGTGCGGTGGACGCCAAATGGACATCGTGTGGTGCTCGACGGCCAATGCAATGTACTGGCAGCGCATCGAGTCGAACGGCGACCCGGTGAACCTGGGCGGCGTGGGACCGCAGGAACCGACGTTGATTTCCTCCTTTGCGCGGTACCCAGAAGTGACAGGCGGATTCGGCAAGACCTTCTTCGGGTGGATGTTCGAGGACCGAAGCGGAGCGCCGGTTCAAATCTATTCGAGCAACACGAGCGACCTGAATTCCGCCATGAGTATTTCGGACAGCGAGGCGGCGACGTCGTTCGAGCGGATGGCGGCGCGCAGCGCGAGCGCGGCGGATTACGTCTGGAAAGAAGGGGCGGGGGTCTATTACCGCTCGCTGGCGTCGGGGGTGACAATCGAGTCATCGGAAAACTATAACCGTCTGACGCGAACGCTCTCGATCCGGGCGCGGGCCACGGATCTGGTCCAGCAACCGATCACCAGCCAGAACGCGGACGATTTCTCGTGGAAGCTGACGGACAACTCGGGAACGACCCGGGGCGAGGGGAAACTGAAGTGGTCCGAGAGCGCGGGCGAATGGGTGGCGACCTATACCCTGCCCGAGGGGAAAACGCTCGAACCGGGATCGTACCCGATTCATTACAGCATTTCGGCCAACACGCGGGGGGGACAGAAACTGACGGGTGAGAGCCTGTCGGTCCTGACGGTGGCCAAGCCGTTCACGGTGATTGGAACGATCACCGACAAAGATGGCAAGCCGGTGGCGGGCGCCACCGTGGCGGCGCGGATTCGCAAGAACCAGCCGCCGTCGCGCGAGGTGCTGACCGGCGCCGATGGGAAGTACAAACTGGAGGACCTGGTCGAGAGCGACGCCCGGATCGTGACGGTGACGAAGACCGGGTACGGCGAGAACGCGCTGCCGATCGAGCCACCGTCGAACGGCGCGCAGGTGGTGATTGATCTGACGCTGCCGGACCAGACGGTCGGACCGTCCATCGCGGCGGGGAAACTGACCTATGGCAGCGGCGAGAGCGTGCTGCTCTCCGGCTTGAGCAATTTCCGGGACAAATATGTGGTGAACGTGAACTGGAACGGCGGGACGCCGAAGAAGGTGACATTCGCGTCGAACGACACGAAGGAGACGAAGGAGATCGAGGTGGGGGCTTCCGCGCCGGACTTCTTCGATCTCGAGTTTGACGTGAGCCAGTGGTTCTCGGGGGTGACGAATGTGGGCCGCTACGCGATCACGGTGACGGCCGAGGACCAGCAGGGCCGCAAGGCCGAGCGGGTCGAGCCGATCAACGTGGTGGCGATGCCTGAACTGTTCCGGCTGATTCTGGCAACGGTGATTCCGAAGCTGCCGACGGATCTGGATCTGTTCCTGAGCGGCGAAGTGACTCTGGTCAAACTGAAAAACACGAAGAACCTGCCTTTCCTCGGGTACCTGGGACCGGAAGTCGAGGTGGTGCTGGGAATGGTTTACAAACTGACCAACGGCGAGTGGTCGGTGGGAATCAATGGTTCGATGGACGACGACGCGAAGAAATTGTCCGAGGGGAAGAAATACTATCGGGGCACCGAACGCGATAAGAACAACCACCGTAAAGTGCTGTTCCGTTACGGGGAAAAAGAAGTGGAAATCAAGCCGTCGTTCACGATGAGCGGCAAGGCAACGCCGACGGCCGGGGTGACGTTCGAGAAGGCGGTGGTGGGGCTCGAGGTCTCGTTCAAGGACACGATCATCTCGTTCCTGCTGACGGACCTGTTCCCGGGCGGTCAGATTGCGCATTTCCTCGACTACCTGAAGAAGTGGAAATTCGATATCAATTCAATCCAGCGACTCAATATTGTCGGAGGACTGAGCGGCAAGGGCGAGGCGCAGTTGCGCGTGTCCCCGGTGGGGATCGAGAATCTGGACACGGAACTGGGCGCGTCACTCAGCGCGGTTTACAACCCGCGCCTGTACAAGGCGCTGACCGCCGAACTGTCGGTGGGAGGCGAAGGGGCGTTGAAGACGCGCATCTTGCAGATTCCGGAACTCAAGGGGATCGAGTTCAAGGCGTTGGTGCGGGCGATTTTCAAGTGGAAGGATATGGAAGTGGTCAAGGGCGAGTACCCGTTCCTGACCTATCCGTCGGAGGGGAGCGCGGGGATCGCGGGGCTTTTCAGTCCCAACTCCCTATTGACCGACGGGGTTTCGGTAACGGGAATGCGTCCTGTGTCGCGCGCCTATCTGGCCAACGGCCCGAGCGCGTTTGTGGCAGGGAGTACGGCGGGGATTCAGTCCGAAGCAAGTGAAGCGCCCCTGGATCGGTTCCGGATGCTGGGAACCTCGGGTGCGCAGCCGGTGCGAGCGGCGGCGGGCGCCCCGGGAATTCAGGCCCGGGCGGACAACGTCAGTGTAACGTCGGGCCTCGAGCAGGCGGACCTGACGCTGGTCACAAACGTGTATCCGGATTCCTGTCCCTCCCTGGCTTCGCGCGGTTCGACACTGATGCTGGTGTATTCGGCGGACAATGGCGGGGCGGATCTGCAATTCTCGGATATTCACTGGACCTGGTACGACGGGACAAACTGGTCGGCCCCGGCGCCGATTCAAACCAACACCCAG
>Ga0116170_10003652_pt1 | contig 14338 bp, 14 predicted proteins | sample AD_JPNHW1_MetaG_FD_89797 | JGI IMG/M metagenome (GOLD analysis project Ga0116170, IMG submission 89797) | Active sludge microbial communities of municipal wastewater-treating anaerobic digesters from Japan - AD_JPNHW1_MetaG | ecosystem: Engineered > Bioreactor > Anaerobic > Digestate | place...
ATGTTCTATAACTGTAACCGGGGGCATTCCTACCTTGCTTATAAAGCACCGATAGAATTCGCCTCAGTCAACAAAGCGAGAATGGCCGCTTGAAAAATTGTCCATTTTTACTTGACCATTCCAAGGCTTCCGGATGAGGTGCGCCGGCTTCATTAGCGCCAGGCAGCGTGGCGCTTTTTCCAGTCGGGCAGTTTTATCGACTTCGCTCATGTTTAAATACTTCAGGCTTTGGCAAATTCGCCGATGATTTTATTTATTCTGTCGCCGATATCGCTTTTGCCCTTGTGCTTGCCCCCTGCATTCCCTGAAATCTGTAACGATTAAATCGTTTTAAACCCGCTAATTTTCAGATAGACCGGGAGAGCATTCCCCCGTCCGGCCGAGCGGCCCAAAGATGGACGGGGGAACGCCGACGAAAGACTGTAAATCGCAAGTACTTTTCCCGGTTAACGCGGAAGTCGCTTTTCCCTGTTCTGGAGAAAAAAAACACAATTATCAACGACCGTCTGGACCCCGACGGCACGGGGTTTTGCCCGCCGATAGCAATGATCTTCCCGTCGGCGATCAACACATCCTTTTTCCAGATATACTCAGGCGTGTAGACTTCTCCGTCACGGATCAGGTTCTAACGGGTGTACATTGGCTCGGTGCTTACCGAATTCGGGTCTGTGGCTCTGCCGGGATCTTCGATCCCGTTGGCGTATCGGGATGAGCCATGGGCCGGCGGTCAATGTCCAGGTGCATCAAGACGACGGTGAAGGACGAGGGAGATGTCCAGGCGCCCCACGTTTCGTCGGTTTTGTGGAACCGCACGAAAACAAACGATCCGGCAGGGTGCGCCCGCGAATCGACGAAGGTCGCGCAGCTGTTGATCAGGTCGCGCATGACGATCGTGGTCGCATAGGGATTCTCGCGCTCGCCATCCGACGTCCGCTTTGCGGAGAAGATGTCGTCGGAGGCGGCGACTACATCAATGGCCGGCTTCACCCGTGGTTTGCTCGATACGACAGTTCCGTCGACCGGATTCCATGAGTCGCCAGAGGTGAGCAGAGAAACCCGGACATCGCGTGCCCGGAACGGCTCGCCGACAGATGAGATGGTTGCCGAAGCGGTGTCGACGATGAAGACCCCGTGTTCCCCCCGGACGATGCCCTGACCGTCGTGCAGGAAGAGGGCAGTATTCTCGTCGACTCCGAGCCCCCAGCGCATACCAGTGTCACGCAGGCCGGCGACAAGACGACCAAGCCGCCCGCGGATACTGAAATGTGTGTCGGTGAGCACTTCGGGCGGCAGCAGGCCGAGACCCTGCAGATAGACGCTGTTGCCCGGGAAGCCAGCCTGAACTCCTCGCTCCGGAGTGACCTGGGCAAGATCGATTTTTTCTAGCTGGCCACGGACGATCGTCGGCCCGCTCTCGCCCCAACCGTACATCGGGTTGGCGAGCACGTGCGTACCTGCGCTGGTGCCCATGACGACCCCACCCCGCCGGTAAACCCCGCGAATCGCCTCGAGGAGGCGGGAGGGGGTTTTATCGCGCCGGAGCAGACAGATGGCATGGCAACCCTGGTCGCCGCCAAGCAGGAAGACGACCTGGCACGATTCGACGAGGGCCGCGATCTTCGGATCTTCCGCCGAGCTGTCCTTGCGGAAAACGGTGTCCTTGGTCACCGGAATGAGTATGGGCGAGAACCCCGCGTTCGTGAGCCACGTGCGGTAGCCAGGATCCTCGTGGTGCTTATCCGGCCCCTTTCGCTCGAAAGCCGCGCGGGCCTCGGCCAGATCTGTAAAAGAGGACGGTATGACCGCCATGCGAGGCCTTTCCCGGCTCTCCTTCGCACACATTCCGGACACTGTATCCCTGACGGCGCCGAGAATCTCGACGTTGTCGACCTTCAGGCCTCCACCGACCAGGACCAAGGTTCCCGCCGGGGCATCGGGGGGGGCAGCGGAAATCGCGGGACAGAGGAGGGTCATGAAGACCCCCAGCAAACCCAGCGATAATCTGAGGCCGTGAGCCAAGCTGCAGAGTTTGGAATGCTTATTCATTTCGATTCTCCTTGGATGAAAAGGAAAGGTTTTCAACGACTTACATAATACCCCAGACTAGCCTTCAGACCAGCGCGATATTTTTCTCAACGAAGCTGAAAGTTCACTCATATATGTGATTCTCAAAAAATCAATCCAATACGGGAAACTGGCAGACCAGCAACGCCTCGTCTTTTTTCAGTGCAGGCCTGGAGTTGTCAACAAGCCTGACAAGGGTACACCCGGAAGCCTTATATATTGCTATCATCGTTTCAGAGCTCAATTCATTGAGCCAGCGCTGCAACGGTGATCGAAAGTAGCGCCTGACAAGCTTTTCAAGCAAATCGTAAGGGGGGCTGAGGCGCTTTTTTCCAAGCCAGCAAGCATAAAATGCTTTGCCATGCCTTTTTACGAGAGGAACACCGACTACCGGTATTAAATCAACAATTTCACCGTCAAAACTGACGGCCATTTCAATCAGCAGGCCATCAAAGGTGAAGTCAAGCTGCCGGTTAAATCCTCTGAGTTTAAAGGAGAATTGACCAGACTCTCTGGCTTTCAAACGCTCAATCTCCTGACCCGCCTCGTGAATTATACCCGGCAAAATGTTCTGCAAAACGCCTGAAACAATTGCCTGGTCAACCTGAGGATATCCTACGGTTGCATTTGCCTTCATGCTGCATGCCCTCCGTTAATAATGTCGCGTAATTACTTGTGCCGGTTCAATTCTAAACATGTGAATACGACAATCTGCGTCATTGTCGGTCCCCTACCCTGACTCGCCTGCCACGCTGCTTTTAAATATTTTTTTCGAACATCTTTTTGTTACGTCACGATCTGTCGTTGCGTCTGAATAGGATAAAGCCATGAAGGTAGAAAAAATTGAAACGGCGGAGAAGCAATATGAAATTTTTCAAACTGGATGAAGACTACAATGCAAAATCCGACGGCAAGCATCCATGTATAAAAGTAATCGGGGTTGGCGGCTGCGGCAAGAATTCTTTGAATCGCTTGATGGAAGCCAATCTTGCAAACATTGAATTCATTGCCGCCAATACCGATAAAAACAGCCTCAGTATCGCAAATGCACCAGTAAAAATCCTCATGGGCAAAGAATTTATGACAGGTCACGGAACCGGCGGTCGACCTGGGCTGGGCAAAAAAGCAGCAGGAAATGCCCGACACGAGATAATTGAAGCTCTGGAAGGCGCAGAAATGGTTTTACTGACTGCAACCCTTGGCGGCGGCACCGGTTCTGGCGCGGCACCGGTAATTGCGTCGCTTGCCCATGAAATGGGCGCCCTGGTGGTAGCTTTCGTAACCAGACCCTTCAGGTTCGAGGGGCATAAGCGTGCCAGGAGAGCCAGAGAAAGCGTCAAAAAGTTAAAAAAATTCGTCGATGTCCTGTTCGAATTTAATAACGAAACGCTTCTCGAACAGATGCCGGAAAACCTCAGCATGATTGAAGCCTTTGCTTCGATCGATCGCTATTTCTGCGAAGCAATGCAGTGCTTTGTGAATCTTCTCCAGCCTAACCTTATCAGCATTTCCGGTGAGGGCCTGCGTAATATTATCGACGGTTATTGTGAGGGCTGCATTGCCATCGGTCACGGCGCAGGCGAGAACATGACCACCGAAGCCGTCAATATGGCCCTGGCTGACCATGCATTCAAAATCGACCGTAGCCGGGCAGAGAATGTGCTGGTTAATCTGACCACCGGGCCCGAGGCTTCAATGGCCGTGGTTGCCAATGTCTGCGAAATGGTGGCAAAATCTGCAGGTGATCAGACCGGCCTTCTCTACTCACACTCTGTAAGCAAAAGCATGGTCGGTCGACTGAAGCTGACTCTCGTTTTCCTTCGCCCTCGCAGTCGCTGAGAATACGCTTAAATTAAGGGTTTACCGGAGGGAATTACATCGATGACCAGTTTCAGATGGATTACAACAGGTGAGAAACAGCCCGAGAATTGTGTTTTCGAACTCCGCGTAATTGTTTACGACGGCAGCAAAAAATCTTACCCGTGCGATGTTTCGATGCATGCAATCGGGCTCTTTTCGAGCAGCGAAAAGGCTGAAGCGCAAATGCGCCTGACAATTGTTTCTGACACGGCTGACGATGAGAACGATGATATGAGTTACGCCGATTGCATTCATCATTTTGAAATACTGGCCAGGCCCTTCGACAAGTGTGTGGTTTTTAATTCAGAATGCGAAAAGCGCGTTTATGACGACCTTGGCTGTCTTATGGGTGTATGTCTTTCCGATTTGGCTCCCTTTGCCGGCAAGAAACCAGAAGAATGCCAATTTTTATACCAAGACGACCGGTTTAAAAAAGCCCGGCACCGGTAAAATTATAAACGCCCACTGTCAATGAAGCCATCCACGCGAGTGATATCACAGCTTTGAATATAGCCCTACCAACTTTACACGATAGTGGTTATGCCAAATGTAGGAGCCAAAACCCAACGTTTGGAAAAAAGTTCTTCGCGAAAAGAGCAAGGATAACCAAAGTCAATCATCTTTGCAAGAAGGCAGTGGGGAGAGCCCTTCCCCTGCCACCAGCAAAGCGATCATGGCCTTCCGGTGTTCATTTGCGCGATCCGGATTCCAAATAAACTCAGAATTGTTGCCATTTTCTTTTTCTTCATTCATGAAGATTTTAAGAAGTATCATACTTTCAATCTCTTTTCTTTTGGCAAAATCATTACGCTTGTCCCGGGGAATTTGGTTACTTAAAGAAGAATTCGAAGATGGCGAGAGCAAACAAAGATTTCCAAACTTATTCAAATCCTTTTTCCAACTGCTTTTCTCATCCTCATCGACGTCCTTATGGTCAGGATTTTGAGGGAAAATGTGCTCGACTGAATTGCGGAAGCGAAAAACAAAATCGGTTTTCACTGAATATTGTGTTTCCAGCACTTTCACAACCTTTTCCTTGTCTTCATGCCAAAGGAGGTATTCCAGTCTATGGAAGGCATAATGACGGGTTTGAGTCCCTTGGTCAAGCTGCTCGACATCGATTCGTTCTGCAATTCTTTTCTCAGCATCTATTAAACTGCTTAACACCCATTCAGAGGTGATTCTTTGAGTTTTCAATCTACCCTCAATACCCTGCAACAATGGGAACAGCCATTCCTTTTTTGGTATATCGCTTACGTGTAGCATGGCTTGCAGCATTCGAATGCTTTCCCAGTCCTTTTCGGCGCCTTCACGAAGACACTCTGACCCCTTCTCTGACAACTGATGAATCTTCCATCTTTGAGGAGTCTCCCCAACCCGGACGCTTTTAATGATATATTGGTCGAAAAGAATTCGGTAAAAAAAGAGCCTCTCAATAAATTCATGGGCAGAAATATTGGTTGCCTTCCAATTTTCCCCATTTTGTCCCCATATGATTTCCAAGAGCTTTTTATCCTCAAGAGTTGAAGATTCAATTTTGCCAGGAGATTTCTCTTGTTTTATCAAAGTAAACACCAGCAAGAGAAATTCCGGGAAGGAGATAATTGATTCACAACTCCCTTCCATTTCAAGAACATCAGTTCTTTTGAAACCATTCCCATTTTTGGCTGGTTTAGTGGAAATCAAATCTTCAAGGGTGAGAGGATCTATTAGAATTTTTTCATCCGGGTTTTCGAGTTTCTGCCCAAAAATACTATTTCCGAGCTCAAACCCCTTCTTTACTTCGCCGGGTTTTGCAATGGCAGTAAATAGGGTTCCCCTCTTTTCCTTTGAAAGGGCGTGATCAATATATCGATCCATTTGAGCACAGGCATCCCAGATCGCGGCATATGTACACACATCTGCATCATTTCTTATTTCATTAAGCAAGCGAGCTTTGAGAATTTCGTGTTTTTCGAGTTGAAGTGCCCGAGTATTCATGATCTCAAAATATTTGGCTGTGTCTATTGATTGGGGTAAAATTATGTGAGCGAAAGTCACCTTTGTGAAAATGTATTGTGAAAACTCCTTTTCAAATTCGGGCTTAACGTTTTCATTAATAAAGCCCGCAATGGTTTTCCTGGCTGATTCGAAAGCAGGGTTCTTCCCCGATTCATCAATCTTTTGTGAGTCAGCATAGATTTCTAAATCGTTATTGTCCTCCTTTCTGGACAAGAAACTCAATCGAAGTTTACTTTTGGAAAATTTAAGGAATTTCGTCCAGCTATCATCGCTTTTCGCAAAGTAGCAACCGATTAAAAACAAGGTTGTCAACCTCTGTTGCCCATCTATGACATGAAAACAACTTCTTTCCCTTAACTGGAGAATAACGCTGCCAATATAACACGGGACTTTTTCCGTTTTGGAATTTAGATCAAAAGAGGTCCAGAAATCCGACAAGAGTTGTTTTATTTCTTTTGATGTCCATGCGTATGGTCGCTGATAGTAGGGAATGACGAACTCGCTCGCCTCAAATTCATTCGCACAAAATTCTGTAAGGCTTACTAATCCAGCTTTTAAGCAACATTTTTCATTCATTTCAATCATCCTTCAAGTGTCTCTTTCAAATCGATAAATCGCTTTGCCATTTTCTGGACATCAGGGTAGCAATCCGACAAATTCTCAATAGTCTCCAGGAATTCTTTGATTCCCTTGTAATAGTCTTTTGCCGGGCCTTTTTCGCCTAATATTAAATACCACTTGCCCTCTTCTTTCTCTATGGCTTCAAATATATGAATTGGTGAAGAGGCTTCTTGAATAACCGCGAAGGGGTTAAAAACCTCTCGCAGAAATTTGGGTATTGAGCGCTCTTGAACTACCTGTTTGACCTGAAGGTGAAATATTGCATGTTCAAAATACAGGGCGGCTTTTAGAAAAATTGCCCAGTCTTCTGCCCCGAATTTATCATAGAAAAAGAGCATGGTCGCCTCATAGCATTTTCGGACATGCTCGGTGCTTCGGCAACGAATGATGGCGTCCATCAGTTTTCGAAACAATGGCGGAATGATCGGCTTGAAAGGGTTTTCGACAAACAGTTCAAGATAAAGCTGCTGGTATTTCTCGACAAACCAGAAAAACTGCTCACCTCCTTCAATAGCTTGAGTCAATTGAAAAGGCATGAAACGCTTCGAATCAGATTCAAACTTGAGTCCTCTGGTTTTCTGGTTGGCATCAATGCATTTTTGAATTAATTCCAAACCGCTTCCGTGAGAATTTGCCTGAGGTTCATATCGCCAACTGGTGAAAATAGGTGGTTGGGTATAATTGCTCAAAGGATAGTAGGTCACGTCACCCCCCTCATCTCGGTGATAACGACGCTGACAATTAAACTCTTCTCTCAATGACAACTGCCGGTTATGGGAGAACTGTCTTGGAAGAGCCATCAGACCAGTCATTAAATATTTCATAGTCGGCGGACAACGTCCTGAATCTTTTCGGCCACTTTTAACAAGGCTTCCGTCTCGTTCGATTTTCTCCCAAGATTCTGCGCACTCCTTTTGGAGGGCGTCTTTGGTATAACGCAAGTGATTTGCCTTGATCAGATCAAAATCCTCCAAAGCCTTTCCACGACTGTTCTGACTGTCAAAGAAAACAAAGGCCTCGTCAAGTGAATCTGTTTTCAAAAGGACGAATTTAAGCAGCTCAGATTCAAGAAAAGCTAGGAGCTTTTCCTTTTTTTCCCTGTCTCTTTTCAGCTTTCGCTTCCACCAAGAATCAATAAAATGAAAATTGTTCCAAACATTTTCTTGCGAAACCCTATGAAAAAATTGGGTTTCACTGAACCATGGTTGGCTGTCTTTGGGTTCAAGGGCAACGCGGCTAATGAGCCAGAAAGTTATTAGGCGTTGCTGGCCATCAACTACAAAACACTTTTCGTTGCTACAATGAAGGATGATTGTCCCCATTACGCATGGGGTATTTTCCTTCTGGGCGGCGGCCTCGAGTGATTCCAGTAACTGCTCCACAAAATCCGTTTTCCAAGTATAGGGTCGCTGGTATGAATCAATGTCCAGTGGCATTGCCCTCAAGTTTGGAAGTGTGACGGTTCGAATTTTCTCCTGTGGGCAACCACCATTTTTTTGGAAAACACAAAGGTCTTTAGTCACTGCTGCGGGCCCCCTTATATGATGAAAAAAAATTCTCAAAACCAACAATACCCGGGAATTTGCAAGGATTTCTGAACTCAAACTCGAGAACTGGGTTAAAACAAAATAGACCTATAATTGCGAAGCAGGCTGCTTCGCAATTGAAATTTTTTCATAACAAAAGAGATGCCATCGTCTAACCTGTTCAAGTTGTTTTGAAATAGTTGCACGGCTTGTGCCACTATTAGAAACACCTTGAACATAGAATAAATACAACCGACGGATATAGTGTAAATTTGCTTCTGAGAATCCTTTGACATCAGGAAACTCAACCATCAAGTCAATGCTAAACTGTTTAAGAAAACCACTACCCCAGGTTACATTTTTTTGTTTTCCTACGATCGAGGCGCCAAGTTCCCAGTAAAATTCCAGTAAAGCAGAATTAACCCTGACAGCAGCTTTAAGCTGCGCCTGACGAAACTTCTGTTTCAGCTCCAGGAGCCAGTTTTTATATTCTGTGGCAGAGCTCAATTCAGATTTTGCTTTCATAGCCAGGTTTTTACCGCCATGTGTGACCCCGATTCTGTGTGCGTTTTGTCTTTTTACGCTGCTTCCAATTCTAATTGACTGGTTAGAAATATACTACAATCAGCATGATTGGGCAAAGACTGCAGACAGAATTCTGTTCAACAACTCAGCACAATCGTCGGCACCGGCAAATCATTTCGGACTGGAAGACTTTCTGCTTGAGCGCGACGTGGTTTGTCGTTTTGTCTGATTATGATTGGAGAAAATCGTAGATTGGAGCAGATGAATGGAAAAACACGCGGCAGAGAAATTTATTCGGAATATGTGTTTAACTGGCCTGACCGGCTTGCTCTGGTATCAATATCTCAGAATAAAAAAAATCAGTAATGCCCTGGAAAAATTGTTCGAAACCGCAGTCATGGATAAAATTCCAGTAGACATGATGGCAATTGATGTCATGCTCCACAATGGTAATTATGACGCTGAGGCTGCAGTTAAAGCGAGAGAAAATGTGAACGCTTTTGTTAGAGCTTGCGGGCATTTTTCTGAGAGCCTGTATATTTTGCGCAGATTCATTGAATTCTGCCTCGCAATTATTGCCGGAATCTGTCTGTCTGCGGCTTTTTGGGGCAACCTGTCATTAAAAATCACCGCAGCGGCTGTGCTAGCAATATCAGCCGTTGGTTCAGCTAACATTCTAAGACTGCATGCCAAGCATAATCAGGCTCTCTTCTTTCGTAATCAAAACCTTTGAAGTCAAAAGAAAATACACCACCCTCGGAAGAAAAATACTGTCTGCATCCGCCAACCTTGTATTTCAGGTCTGAGAGTCGGAAATCAAATCCATTTTCACGATAACCCCAAGCCATGTTATTGTCCCCCTTCAATTTCCCAATATATAATTTTACTTCGTAAGTACGCCATGCCGTGACATTTGTCTTCTAATCGTCTCGCATTGATCTTGTCATGTTGGAAACTTCTGCCTGTCGCCTCTCTGACAAAATGGCAGGGTATAACGGCCACTTTTCCGCTCCCCACACTTCGATTCAAATTTTTCCGGGAGTACACACATAATAAAGTTCTTCATCGGGCTGCTCAATCAGATTCTTTAAGAAGTGAGTGCTACTTTGCGACTGAACAAGTCCTCACCAGAACCGTATGCAGCAGTGGAAATGAGAGACGCTCTCGTCAGGCCAATTTTGGACCATATTTAAGAAAAAATGCTGCGACCTCAGGCCCCATCATCATTGCAATTGGCTTTTTGATTTCTTCACGTAAATCATCCAAGGCCTTCTCGACATTTTTCGTCATGGAATTTGAGGTTGAAATTATAAGTCCCATTTTTGCCTCGGGGTAGTACATGAAGGCTCTCTTCAAATCTTCTACGGCCTGTGTGTCCCAGTGCTCTCCTTCATACGATTTAACTTGAACTACCATCATTCCCTGATTCTCAAGACCGGGAAGTGGTAAGCCTTCGTTGTATGTTACTAAAACATCAGCACCGTGGTCGCCTCTTCCACCCTGCCATTTTACGTCAAGGACTCCAGGAACATTCTGAAAAGTCCTTGCAATCAATCCTTCCAGGTCATAACTGGGATGAGTTCTATGAACGCTATTGGCAATGCTGACAAGAAATGGTTGTATTTCGTTTGCCAGGAATCTTAACCCCGTATCTTGATTGGCTGGTGTTGGTGAGACACCAGAAGAAAGACTCTGAATCAGTGACTCGAATTCATTTTCATGATAAATCCGCCACCACCTGCGTTGCAGTTTTAGCCGAGCCTTCAATACTGGGTGAACAATTGAATCATTTCGATCAAAGACAAATACAGTCGATGGGTCCACTGAAAACCGGTGGTTGAAATCGTCATCATCAAATCTCCAGAAATATTCTCCAGTTACCTTTGCAGTCGTGCATTTGCCCCATTCTGGAATATTGATGTAAACAACATAGTCGCCGAATTTGAGGTCCAGAAGAAAATTCTGATAACAGTCCTTTTCTTCTTCGCTAAGTGCATTCCAACCATGCTGCTTAACTTTCTCTCTCAGGTCCTTAAGGTTTGCGGAGTTAATATAACTCCAACCAAATCTTCCTTCACCCTTATCAAGAGATTCCAGAATGTTGCACCAGTCAGAGTTGCCCTTCAGCGCGAAAATGGTCATATTTTTCTCCTATTCAATTTTTTCCGGGGATTTTTGTTTGCCGAAACCAGGCGTAAATCAAGTCTTTACTTAACAGTCAGGTTTGCAGCAATTTCTTCAGACCGACTCAGCGAAGCCGCAGAGAACTTCTCATGACTGCTGAAAGTCGATGGCGATAATGCTGACCGAAAGGGCATTTCATTCAAGTTCAGCGGACAATAATTCTAATTTTTTGCTTTCTTCAATTATTTTTCTTTCGTAGCGGTTTGTGTCATTACTAACCTCTTATAAGATTATTGTAGCGAATCAAAACGACAAGATATGTCATGTTGATGTATTTTTTTTCGCCGAACAATTTATTCTATAATTTTGGCCATAATGACAGTGCTTGGATGGCGGTCGGCGAATGTTTGGGCGGAAGCAACGCGTGGCTGGCGGGGGTGCGGTTGAGTTCGTCGCGGCGCTTTTTCCAGTCGGGCAGGTGGCGGTCGAGCAGCAGCTGAAATTGTTCGTTATGGCGGCGCTCGCGCAGGTGTAGCAGTTCATGCACGATAATGTATTCGAGGCATGCTACGGGCTTTTTGGCGAGTTCGAGGTTGAGCAGAATGCTTTTGCGTTCGATGCTGCAAGAGCCCCAGCGCGTTTTCATCTGCCTGACCTGCCAGCCGGCCAGCCCGGTCTGCAGCTTTTTCTGCCATTTTTCGATGAGGCCCGCCGCTGATTTTTTTAGCTCGCTGCGGTACCATTCGTTCATGATTCTGTGCCGCTTTTCTGCCGGGGTGCCGGGCCGCACGTGCATATCGATAAAAGTTCTGCTGCGCCGGCAAACGTGCGGCGCGGCGGCAACCTCAACGACTCTGAGCAGGTAGCGCTGCCCTTTAAAATAATGGCTCTCGCGGTTCTTGTATTCTCGCGGTGCAAGTCTTTCCTGCGCGGCAAACTTTTGCTGGTTTCTTTTTATCCAGGCTAGTTTGCCAACAGCAAAAAGCCTTATGGCATCTTCATTTACTGCAAGAGGCGCAGCGATACGAACTTTGCCCGCGGGCGGGTAAACGGCAAGATAAATATTTTTGATATCCTTGCGCACGACATCGATGGTGATGTTGGCGACGACGATTTGTTCCACCAGTATTCACGCTGGTTTCTCACCAGGTCTAAAACATAATCGGCGGTAGGCTCTTTTACCTGAAAACGCTCGAGGGTTTCCTTGATGGCATTCTCAACCGCCCTGGTTTTCTGCATGTTATCGCGCCAGCCGTCTTTTTTGGTGGTCAGAATTTTTTCATCGAGCTCAGCGGCTAATTGTTCGTTCCCCGCTCTTTCTGGCCGATTTCGCTCATGATTTTTTATCCTTCGCTTTAAGTGACCGTTTTAATGCTTTGCCTTTTTTACTCAGCCGGTATGCTTGTTTTGGATGAAACGGGATCTGCGGAAAAACCAATTCGAGCAGACCGATATCTATTGCCAGCTGCAAATAATTGTCATTAAAAAATGCCCGATGTTTCAAACCAAGTATTTCCTGCATCTCTGCGCGTTTAATTTCACCCTTCAGAATCAGCATCAAACGCCGGACTTCCTCGGGAACCTGTCCACTAACTTGTCCGGCGGCTTGTCCGGTAGCTTGCCCGGTGACTTGCCCGGTAGCTTGCACGGTAGCTTGCACGGTAACCTGGTCGGTAACTGGCCGCCAGATAATAGTCCGGAAAATTTCTTCCTGAATAAATTCCGGTGGGTTCAAGTCTGCTTCGCGGCAAAGTTTGGAAAAAACTATTACAACCACTGAACGACATGATGGTATCATGGAACATATATAATGTCAGGGAGAGAGCGCATGCGAGTTTTCACGGCGGTTGTCGAAAAGTGTAATGCAACGGGTTTGTATGTCGGTTATATTCCAGGTTTTCCTGGTGCGCACTCCCAGGGCGAAACCCTTGATGAATTGAACAATAACCTGCGCGAGGTAATTGAAATGCTGCTGATAGATGGAGACCCGGCTATCGAATCAGAATTTGTAGGCACTCAAAATGTGAAAGTTGCCTGAAGTGATTGCAGGCCCAGTTTTAACTGCCAGGGAAGTTATCAGGATTTTAACCGGACTCGGCTTTGTTGAAGTTCGCCAGAAAGGTTCACATAAGCAGTTTAGACATCGTGATGGTCGAAAAACCACTGTCCCCTGTCACTATGGCAAGGATATTTCGCCGATTCTGTTGAGGCAGATTACCAAAGACATTTCAATGACATTTGAAGATTTTATAAACGCATCTCGTTGAAATACAGGCAGCGCTACCCTGCGGCGAACTCCTTTTGCACGCTGCTGATGAATACCCCGATTCTGTTCATAGTAATCTTATTTTCCCGGTTAATAAGGTTTGCATCATGCCCTGTTTGATTTGTTTGTATTTGGCAAGTCTGGCTTCCAGAGCTTCTATTTCGGTTTCCATGCCGGTAATTATTGTTGCGATTGCAGTTTGCTCAGCCAAGTTGGCTGAATAAGGTAATGGCAGGTCAAGAATTTTGGCGACTGATAAACCTGGTTGGGCAGAAGATTCTGAATACTGATTCAAATTCAATTCTATTAGCACATAATAAAGCAGCTTTATTTGAGTGTTTGCCTTAGACGTTACAACAATAGCATGCTCAGAAGCAAAAAAATCGCCAGACACAAATTGAACGTTTCCACATAAGGCTCCCTGTCTGCCGATTAATGCAAATCTACCACTATGGGTAAATTGATCGGTATAGCCTCTAAGCCCATTGCCACCATAGCAGGGGTATTTGCCATCAAGTGAACTATGCTTGGAAGTTATTGAAACACCGCTTTTCATATTCACCAATTCAGATAATTTGTATATGTCCCAATCTTCGGGAATGATGCCGATTTCGGTTCTTTTGTAGCCTGCGGGGATTTTGTTCATGGCAGGCTCCCGGGAGTTTTTTTTCTGCTTCGGGTGGTTCAGGTGTCAGACTTGCTGTGTTGGCGTCAGCAAGGGGGCTTAAAATCGTTGTGGTTGGTTCTTTTTGTTTCATGCGAAGCCCATCTTTTTTAAGTGGTCAGCTACTTTGGCGGTAAGTTCGGCGACTGCGTTGTCAAGCTGGGGTAGCGGCGTTTCGTAGCGTTCGGCCAGTTCTTTGATGCGGCGGGTGAGGCGGTGGCTGATGTTTTCCATTTCGGTGCTGATACGCGTTTCCATGGCGGCCAGCCATTTCTTTTCGATGACGATGGTTTTGATCTGCTCAATAGACAACTTCGGGTATTGCGCGATCACCTTTTTCTCAAGTTCGGCTCTGGCAGCTTTGATACTGCTCTGAATTGCGGTTTCCTGTTCGGTCAGAGCTTTGTATTCCTGGAGTTTGTCGTATTCTTCGCCGTTGTCGGCGTTACGCCGGCCTAGATCTTTTATCGCCTTTGCCAGACCGGTTTTGCTGATTTTGCCCTTGTCATCGGTGGCGTTGCTCAGCAGGCCATCTTCGCCGCCATGTTCTTCGCGCAGTTCTTCCATGGTTGCGGCCAGACTTTCGGCCTGGGCTTCAAGATCGTCGATGGCCTTTTGCTCACGGGCAAAAAATTCCTGAACCATTAAAGCTGGCGGAATCAGTCGACCTTCAAGCCCTTCGAGCCC
>Ga0116170_10003654_pt1 | contig 14333 bp, 8 predicted proteins | sample AD_JPNHW1_MetaG_FD_89797 | JGI IMG/M metagenome (GOLD analysis project Ga0116170, IMG submission 89797) | Active sludge microbial communities of municipal wastewater-treating anaerobic digesters from Japan - AD_JPNHW1_MetaG | ecosystem: Engineered > Bioreactor > Anaerobic > Digestate | place...
AGATCCGACCGATCGCTTTATGATTCAAGGCATGGAAAACACAATGTTTGTTGATTTGAGGAATCCCTGTCAACCGGGTGATGGATTCCAGTTCATCAACCACCACCGGATCGGCAATGAAAGCCCTGGCCCCCGGAATGTTTTTCGCCAGATCATCGGCAATGAGACCACCCAGGTTACTGGCGTGCTGGCCCTGTACACCGATGCGCAAATCTTCTTTCAACCGTTCGTTCACCTGGTACACTCCTGACTGTATCGGTTTAACAAGTCCGCCACGACCGACAATAATTTCAATACTGTGGAAATCGATATTGGCATTTTCCAGCTCTTTCAGGATCATATCCTTACGATAAGAAAACTGGTCGATAATATGTTGGAACCTGTCAAGCTCTTCCACAGGATGCTTGATGTTTTTAAGCAAGATCTGTTCATTGGAATGGAAAAGTGCGATCTTGGTAGAAGTGGATCCGGGATTGATGGTCAGGATTACTCTTTTCGGCATAGATGTTTTCGATATTCTGATTTTTGCAAAATAACGAAAATTTTTCATATCATCCTCATTTCCCGATGGGAAAGACATCAAATCAGATTGAAAATCAGTATATCAAAACCTTAAAATTAAATTGTTCCAGTTAAAAGGAAGGAGTACAAAGTAATTCGTCAGTGGTATTGTTTAACCTTAAGTTCGCCGGTTAACACCAGGTAGGCGTTCAGGGCCAGCGCTTCCATTTCGCCTTCGCCCGGATAGACCTTCACGGGACCGAGGTGATTGATGCGTTCGGTGATCAGCTCCACCATCCGTTTGCTGTGCGCCACACCTCCTGTCAGCAGGATGGCATCCACGTTGCCTTTCAGCACGGTGCTGGCGGCCCCGATCTCTTTAGCCACCTGGTAAGCCATGGCCCGAAAGATCAGCAGCGCATATTCATCATGATCCTGGATCCTGGATTCTATCTCCTGAACATCATTGGTACCGAGATAACCGGAAAAGCCTCCCTGTCCTTTGATTTTCCTCATCATCTCCGCCCGGGTGTATTTTCCCGAATAGCACAATTCCGTGAGTTGTCCCACGGGAAGACTGCCGGTTCTCTCGGGTGTCATGGCGCCTTCGCCATTAAGGCCGTTATTCACATCCACAATAACGCCATGATGATGGGATCCGACAGTGACACCGCCGCCCATATGAACGACTATCAGATCAAGATCCTCGTATTTACGGCCTGTCTCCCGGGCAAAAGTCCGTGCAACAGCCCGCTGGTTCAGGGCATGAAAGATACTCTTCCGCTGTATTTCAGGCATCCCGGAAATCCTGGCGATATCGTCCAGCTCATCCACACATATCGGATCAACAATGATGGCCTGCACTTCCGGACCGATCTCTTTGGCGATCTCATGAGCAATCAATCCTCCCAGGTTCGATTCATGTTCCGAAACAGGATGGTTCAACTCCCAGATCATGGCTTCATTCACTTCGTACACTCCACCGGGAATCGGTTTCAGTAATCCCCCGCGGCCGACAACAATGCTGAACTGACTAAGATCAAAGCCGGCATCCCGGACTTCATTTACAATCATTTCTTTACGAAATGTAAACTGATCTGCTGTGTGTTCAAAACTGCGAAGTTTCTCCTGATCGTGTTTTATGCTTTTCAGAAAGGCCTGCTTACGGCCATCATAAACAGCTATCTTGGTGGATGTGGATCCCGGGTTGATTGCGAGAATTTTTTCGTTCATTGATATGCATAATAAGATGCAGCAAAAGTAGTCATTTCGTGGCTGATTGATGAGCTTTTCCACCGAAAAAGATGATATTCCGATGTTTCCCGCGATACCAGGTCCGGGAAAAGACCCTTACCTTTACCGCGATATTGATCCCATGAAAAAGACATTGCTGATCTGGTGGCTGTTTGCCATTGCTTTTGCAGGAGCCGCGCAAAATACCTCTTATGTTAACCCGTTTGTCGGCACGCGCGAAATGGGCCATACCTTCCCGGGAGCCTGCGTACCTTTCGGGTTTGTACAACTCAGTCCCGACACGGATACCATTCCCTACGATAAGGATGGAAAATACAATCCCGATGTATACCGCTATTGCGCCGGTTACCAGTATGACGATCCTACCATTGTCGGCTTCAGCCACACTCACTTTAGTGGTACCGGGCACTCCGACCTGGGTGACTTTCTGATCATGCCCACTGTCGGCCGGCTGCAGCTGAACCCGGGCACTTCTTCCCGCCCCGGATCCGGGTACCGCTCATCGTTCCGTCACGAGACAGAATCGGCATCACCCGGTTACTACCGTGTCTTCCTGGATGAGCCCGGAGTGTTGGCGGAACTGACCGCCACGACAAGGGTAGGAGTTCACCGTTATACCTTCCCCCGGACCGACAGCGCTCACATCATTCTCGACCTCAACCACGGCATCTACAACTATCCCGGGAAAGTTCTGGCTGCTTACATCCATATGGTGAATGACACGCTGGCCACCGGTTACCGCATCACCAACGGCTGGGCCCGGTCCAGGTATATCTACTTCGCCATCACTTTCTCGAAGCCGGTGAAGAGTTACGGTTTCCGCGATGATCAACAAGGCGTGTACCGCGGGTTTTGGAGAAAATTCAACCAGGGACAGGATTTCCCGGAGATGGCCGGCCGGAACCTGAAAGCCCACTTCGATTTCTCGATGCAACAGGACGAGCAACTGGTCATCCGGTGCGCTCTTTCGGCCGTTTCCATGGAAGGAGCCCTGAAGAACCTGGAGGAAGAAACTCCCGGTAATCAATTCGATCAGGTCAAAAGACTGGCGCAACAAGCCTGGGAAAACGAGTTGTCAAAGATCAATATCCAAACATCCGAAGAAAAGAAAATGATCTTCTATACCGCTCTCTACCACGCGCTGATTCATCCTTCCGTCTATCAGGATGTAGACGGAAAATACCGCGGCCTTGACCAGGAAGTCCACCAGGCAGAAGGCTTTACCAATTACACGATCTTTTCGCTCTGGGATACCTATCGCGGCCTCCATCCATTGCTCACCTGGCTGTGGCCGGGACCAACACGCGACATGATCCATTCCATGCTGGCTCACTTCGAGCAAAGCCCCGAGAAAATGCTTCCCGTGTGGTCGCATCACGGCAACGAGAACTGGTGTATGATCGGCTATCATGCCGTGCCGGTGATTGCCGACGCCTATGTGAAGAAGGTCCGCGGATACAACCCCGAACGGGCCCTCAACGCCTGCCTCACCACCGCTACCCGTGACTTCTATTCGGGTGTCAGTGATTACGAAAAGCTGGGATTCGTGCCGGAAGACAAAGTCGGCTCCTCGGCTTCCATCACCCTGGAATATGCCTACGATGATTTCGCCATTGCCACACTGGCAGAGGCCATGCTGAACGACAAAGGACTGGGTGAAAAAGGGTACCTGCGCGCTAAAGAAGCCATCGGAACCTTTCGCGACCGCTCCCGGAACTTCGAGCACCTTTTCGATCCCTCAACCGGATTCATCCGGCCAAAAAACAGCGACGGTAAATGGAAAGAGCCGTTCGACCCGTTGAGTACGAGTGGCCAGGGATTCATCGAAGGTAACTCATGGAATTATTCATTCTACATCCCTCACGACATCCCCGCCATGATCCGCCTCATGGGTGGCGAAGACCGCTTTATCAACCATCTCGATTCTCTGTTTACCATGACGCTTGACGACAAGCATTTCGCCGAAACGGAAGATGTCACCCGGTCGGGCATCATCGGTAATTATGTGCACGGCAACGAGCCCAGCCACCATGTTCCGTACCTCTACGACTGGACCTCCAAGCCCTGGAAGACCCAGGAGAAGATCCATATGATCAACCGGCTGATGTATCGCAACGCCACCGACGGATTGTGCGGCAACGACGATTGCGGACAGATGTCGGCTTGGTATATCTTCAGCTCCCTCGGCTTTTACCCCGTATGCCCGGGCACCACACAATACGCTATCGGCAGTCCTTGCGTGGAAGAAGCCCGCATTCAGTTACCTGACGGGAAAACATTAGTCATCAAAGCTCCCGGGTTATCGGAGAAGAACATCTACATCAGGTCTGTCACGGTTAACGGGAAAAAGCTGTTAAAACCTTTCCTCGATCATGCCGATCTGATGGCCGGAGGCGAGATCATCTTCACCATGGGGGCGAAACCCGTCCGATGGTGAGAGTATTTCTTACTGTTATCCGATCTTTACCAGGAAATAATTCTTCTTGCCTTTTTGCACGAGGATATACTTCCCGCTGAGAAGTTGGTCGGAAGCGACCGTGAATTCTTCCGTTACTTTCTGCTTATTAATCAGAACGCCGCCATCTTTCAGCATTCTTCTGGCTTCTGATTTGGATGGAAATACCTGCGTTTTACCGGCCAGGAAGTCTGCCACCGGGATGCCGGCTTCGATGTCAGCCCTGGCGATATCGAACTGCGGTACTCCTTCAAACACCTGAAGGAGAGTTTCCTCTGAAAGGTTTCGCAGGGTCTCGGTAGTCCCTTTTCCGAAGAGGATCTCCGAAGCCTCCACCGCCGATTGGTAATCTTCGACCGAGTGCACGCGGATCGTGATATCTTTAGCTAACTCTTTCTGAAGGATGCGCAGGTGCGGCGCTTCGGCATGCTGAGCGACCAGTTTTTCAATCTCTTCTTTGGATAACAAGGTAAACCGCCTGATGTAGGCAGCGGCATCTTCATCACTGGTATTGAGCCAGAACTGGTAGAACTTATAAGGAGATGTTTTCTTCGGATCAAGCCAGACAGTGCCCGACTCGGTTTTACCGAATTTGCCGCCATCGGCTTTGGTAATCAGCGGACAGGTCAACGCGAAAGCTTCTCCGCCCAGCTTCCGGCGGATCAGTTCGGTGCCGGTGGTGATATTCCCCCACTGGTCGGAACCGCCCATCTGAAGCCTGCAATTCTTATGCTCGAACAGCCAGCAGTAATCGAAACCCTGAACCAGCTGGTAAGTGAATTCCGTGAAGGAAAGACCGGAACCGCCTTCCATCCTTTTTTTAACAGAATCTTTGGCCGACATATAATTGACGGTGATGTGCTTCCCGACGTCGCGCAGAAACTGCAGGAAACTGAATTCTTTCATCCAGTCGTAATTGTTCACCATCTCAGCGCTGGTAGCGCCACAGTCGAAATCAAGAAATTTTTCCAGTTGCTTCCGGATGCATTGCTGGTTATGACGGAGCACATCTTCATCGAGCAGGTTGCGTTCTTCCGATTTTCCCGAGGGGTCGCCAATCATACCGGTGGCTCCACCGACAAGCGCCAACGGCTTATGCCCCGACCGCTGGAAGTGAACTAACATCATGATCGAGGCCAGGTTGCCGATGTGCAGGGAATCGGAAGTGGGATCATAGCCGATATAACCCGTGGTCATCTCTTTCTGTAATTGCTCTTCCGTCCCAGGCATCATATCGTGGATCATTCCACGCCATCTAAGTTCCTCAATAAAGTTCATGCAGTATTTTTTTACAAAATTAGGAAAAATAGAGCACTTCGTTTCCTCCTTGTCATCAGGAAGAAACGAAGTGCATGGAAAGAAGTAAGTAAGAAGTGCGAAGCCTTTTTTACTTCACGAATTGTTTAGCGTAATATTTGGCAGTCAGTTTCTCGCCGGTGGCTTTCTCGATCATGTCGTTCCAGTAATACTTCGATCCCGGCATGAAAACCTTTTCTTTCAGGAAAGTCCCGACTTCTTTGTTACCGGCATAACTCTGCATCTTATAATCTTCGGATTTGATGATCTTGCTGACGATATAATAATGCAATTGGCTGGCCAGAAGTTCTCCCAGCAGGTAGTTATGATAGTAACAAGGATAAGAGGCAATATGGATTTTAGTAGCCCAGTCGGGTTCGTTACGTCCTTCGGGGCGTTTCAGTAACTGGTATTTTTCCACCAGATCCCACCACAGTTTGTTCAGATCCTGTTCCGGGTTTTCGTACATGCTCTTTTCAAAGCGGTACATCACCTGTGCCCACCGGCTGAAAACAAGTTGTTCGAGTCGAAGGGTTTTGAAGCAGTTCTCGGCGATCTGTGCTTTTTCCTCTTTCGTGATCCCCGCCATATCCTGCAGCCATTGCGGATTGGAACTCATCCTGCCGAACATCATGGCGATGGCTTCCGTGGTGAACGTCTGCGCCGGCTCGCGTAAGATGAACGGAAGCGTGGTATCGATGTTCGCATCGTACACGGCATGTCCGAATTCATGTAACATGGTATTCATCCAGTACGAGTTCGGCTTGATGTTGCAAAGTACCCGTACATCGCCTCTCTGATCAATATCAGCACAGAAGGCATGCTGGTTTTTCCCCTCTTTTTCGTAAAGATCGCTCTTCTTCAGCATCGCTTCGATGGGGAGCCCGATCCCGGCATAATAAGAAGCAGTGAGCGTTTCAAGGTTCTTGTCTTTATAATATTTATCAAGGTCCACTTCGTAGATCTTCGGAGCTTCCTGGAAGAATCGGTTCTGGTAGTTCCAGGGCATCAGTTCATCTTTGCTTTTCAGCTGATAATGTTTGACAAAATAATCGTCAATTTCTCCTTTTACTTCTGCGAAAGCGTCCTTTGTCAGGTTGTCGAGTTCATCAAACAACTGGCTGATCTCTTTGGGATCTTCTTCGCTCAGGGTGAGACTCATCGTATGATAATTGTCGAATCCAAGTTCTTTGGCAATTTCATTACGAAGGACAACCAGCTTTTTGATATCGTCAGCAACGATAGGACCGATCTTTTTCTGGGCGATCCACGCATCTTTTTGTTCAGTGACATTGGTGGAAGAACGCAGGATCTCTTCCACATCGTTATCCGTCAGTTTTTTCCCTTTGATCTCGGTTCTGAATGTACTGTATTTCTGCTCGATAGCCGTCTGCATCCTCACCGCGGCATTCAACTTGGCGGTATCTGCTTTGGCAGAAAGAAACTGACGGTAGAGTACATCCAGTTGGCGTGCCATGAGCGTATCGGTGATCAGTCCCGACAACTTGATCTCTTCGAGTTTGGTCAACGATTCTTTATTGGAGAACAGTTTCACCATCTCGATCTGGAGATCTTCTGCTTTTTTCCAGTCTTCCGGTTTGCCCGAGATAGCCGCGTTCCAGTAAGCAAGGTTAGCTTCTTTGCTCAACGGGATTACCACGGAATCGTGCTTCCGGATAAAGTCAGCAAGTTCCTGTTTCATTTTCGATTGTTTTGTGTTGCATCCGGCCAGCAGCGTCACGACGGCGATAGCAAGGACGGCAAGTTTCATCGTTCGTTGTATTGTCTTCATGGGATTTGTTTTTGTATGCTGATAATTGAAAAATGATATTATCCTTTTGACCACGAGGGACCCTCTTTGGTATCTTTTACACTGATATTCAGTTTCTGCAGTTCGTCCCTGATTTTATCCGAAGTCTCGAAATCTTTTTTCTCGCGGACATTTTTCCGAAGCGACAGGATCAGTTGCATCAGACCGTCAACCAATTCATCCTGGTTACCGGATGTTTCATCGGTAAGTCCCAGAATATCGGTAACAAAGATATCGAAGATCGACTTCAGTTGCTCCAGGTCTTCTGCCGCAAGCGTCTCTTTGTTGTCGGTCAGTGAATTGATGATGCGCACTCCTTCAAAGAGATGGGCGATGAGGATGGGGCTGTTGAAATCATCATCCATCGCGCTGTAACACGATTGTTTCAGTTCGCGGATATCGTCTGACAGACGGGCAGGTTGCGTGGCAGCGGCAGGAGCCAGTTTTTTCAGAGTCTCCATGCCGGTCAGGAGTCTTTTCAGTCCTTTCTCGGCCGCCTGCAGGGCTTCGTTCGAGAAGTCGAGCGTGCCGCGGTAATGAGCCTGGAGGATGAAGAAGCGGATGGTCATAGGACTGTACGCTTTCTCCAGCGCCTTATGTGTGCCGGTGAAGAACTCTTCGAGGGTGATGAAGTTACCCAACGATTTTCCCATCTTCTGACCGTTGATGGTGATCATGTTGTTATGGATCCAGTATTTGACCGATTCGTGGCCGATGGCGGCCGTTGACTGGGCAATTTCCGATTCGTGGTGCGGAAAGAGGAGATCCATGCCGCCGCCGTGGATATCGAATGTTTCGCCCAGGTATTTCATGCCCATGGCCGAACATTCGAGATGCCATCCCGGGAACCCTTCGCTCCAGGGAGAAGGCCAGCGCATGATGTGTTCGGGTTGTGCTTTTTTCCAAAGGGCGAAGTCGGCAGGGTTTCTCTTTTCATCCTGTCCTTCCAACTCACGGGTGTTACTCATCATATCGTCGAGAACACGGCCCGATAGTTTCCCATACTGGTATTTCTCGTTATATTTTTTGATATCGAAATAAACCGATCCATTGACCACATAGGCGAAACCGGCATCCAGGATCTTCTGCACCAGGGCAATCTGTTCGATCATGTGGCCGGAAGCTCTGGGTTCGATGGAAGGACGTTTCACGTTCAGCTCATTCATGTAAAGGAAGTAGCGATCGGCATAAAACTGGGCCACTTCCATGGGCTCGAGCTGGTTTAGACGCGCTTTCTTGGCGATCTTGTCTTCCCCTTCGTCGAGGTCATGTTCCAGGTGTCCTACATCGGTGATGTTCCGGACATATCTCACTTTGTATCCCAGGTGCACCAGGTAACGGAATACGAGGTCAAAGGTGATGGCCGGCCGGGCGTGACCCAGGTGCGGATCACCGTAAACGGTCGGGCCGCATACATACATCCCCACAAAAGGCGGGTGAATCGGCTCAAAGCGCTCCCTCGTACGGGTAAGCGTATTGTAGATGATCAGGTTGTTATCCATGAACTTGATTTGTTGCACAAAATTACGATTTTTTAGCATAGAAGACAGGTAGTACCGGGTTCTGTTATTTGCTTCACAATGTCCCGGATTCTTTCTACTTTTGCATAAAATTTCAAATACTCGTTAAATGGAAAAGATAATGGTTATCGGATGTGCCGGACAAATCGGCTCCGAACTTACTATTGAACTTCGTAAACTTTTCGGCGAGGCCAACGTATTGGCCACAGATATCCGGACTGCTCCGGAAGACATCATGAAATCGGGCCCGTTTGAAATCCTGAATGTCCTCGACGATAAACGTCTTGCTGAAGTGGTAAAACAATACGGGATCACCCAGATCTACCATCTTGCCGCCATTCTTTCCGGTAACGCGGAAAAAAAGCCCCTTCCCTCCTGGGAAATCAACATGAAAGGGTTGATGAACGTGCTGGAGGTTGCACGTGCTGAAAAACTTCATCGTATTTTCTGGCCGAGTTCCATCGCTGTCTTCGGTCCCACTACTCCCCGGATCAACACCCCGCAACATTGCATCATGGACCCGAACACCGTTTACGGGATCAGTAAGCTCGCGGGCGAACGGTGGATCGAATACTTCAACAACAAATTCGGTGTTGATACCCGCAGCGTACGCTACCCGGGCCTGATCAGTTACAAGACTGTGGCCGGCGGCGGCACCACCGATTATGCTGTCGAGATCTTCTACGAAGCAATCAAGCATAAGAAGTACGAATGTTTCCTGGGACCCGACTCCGCTCTTCCCATGATGTTCATGTCCGACGCACTCAAAGCCACTATCGACGTCATGCAGGCTGATAAATCAAAACTTTCCCTGAAATCGAGTTACAATGTCGCCGGGATCAGTTTCACCCCGAAAGAAATTGCCGCTGAGATCAAGAAACACATCCCCGAATTCGAGATCACTTACAAACCCGACTTCCGTCAGGCGATCGCCGATTCATGGCCTGCCAGCATTGATGACAGCGTGGCAAAACACGACTGGAACCTGAGCTATGATTACGATCTGGCCGCGATGACAACTATTATGCTGAAAGAAGTAGCAAAAAAGCAGTAATTTCCTTATTTTTGGGAAAATGTCTGCTTCATGAAGAACAAACCTGAACTTTCTTTCTGGCAGATCTGGAACATGAGTTTTGGCTTCTTCGGGATCCAGTTTGGCTGGGGTCTCCAGATGGCCAACATGAGTTCCATTTACGAATACCTTGGCGCACGGGCCGATCAGATACCCATCCTCTGGCTGGCAGCTCCCCTCACCGGGATGATCGTGCAACCCATCATCGGTCACATGAGCGACCGCACCTGGAATCGCCTGGGAAGACGCAAGCCTTATTTTCTCGTCGGGGCCATCCTTTCGTCGATAGCGCTCATCCTGATGCCGAATTCGTCGTTCCTCTGGATGGCGGCCGGGTTGCTCTGGATCCTGGATGCTTCGATCAACATCTCCATGGAACCGTTCCGGGCTTTTGTCGCCGACCTCCTTCCCGATCACCAACGAACCACCGGCTTCGCGATGCAGAGTTTCTTCATCGGGGCCGGCGCCGTGATCGCCTCTGTCCTCCCCTGGCTCCTGACCAACTGGTTCGGCTTCCGGCAGGGCGCTGAACAGGGAGAAGTCATCCCACTCACCGTGAAGATATCCTATTACCTGGGAGCTGCCGTCTTCCTGGGCGCCGTTATCTGGACCATCGTCCGTACACGCGAATACCCGCCCGCGAACCTGGAAGAATTCCGTCGTACAACCAGGCAAAGCCGGGGCGTCTTTCATTTCTTTAAAGACATCTTTGTTTCCATCAAAGAGATGCCATCGACCATGCAACGGCTGGCATGGGTCCAGATCTTCACCTGGATGGGTCTCTTCTGCATGTGGCTCTATTTCCCCGTTGCCGTCGCCCGGAATGTCTTCGGAGCTCCGTCGGAAACATCACCGCTTTACCAATCGGGCATTGAGTGGGCCGGCATGTGCTTCGGCTTGTATTCGCTCATCTGCTTCGGCTTTTCGTTCGCTCTCCCGTTCATCGCCCACACCATCGGGCGGAAATGGACTCATACCTTATGCCTGTTGGCCGGAGCCGCCGGGTTGCTGTCGGTAGGGATCATTCATGACCAATACCTGCTGCTGCTTTCCATGACCGGCGTCGGTATTGCCTGGGCCAGTATCCTCTCCATGCCCTATGCCATCCTGGCCGGGTCATTGCCCCCGGGAAAAACCGGTGTGTACATGGGCATCTTTAACTTCTTCATCACCCTCCCCGAAATCATCGCTTCCCTGGTCTTCGGATGGGTCATGAACCACTGGCTCGGGAACAACCGGCTTGCCGCCGTGATCATGGGGGGCTTTTTCCTCATCATCGCCGCCCTCTTCATGCAACGGATCAAACAGACCCCGGCTAAGGTCAATCAACCATAATATTCAATCGAACCAACAACACCCCCAAAAATGAAATACCAACGAGGCAGCGGAATCTTACTCCATCCTTCCTCCCTGCCGGGATCATACGGGATCGGAACACTGGGAAAAGAAGCGATGGAATTCATCGACTTCCTTTCACACTCCAGGCAACAATACTGGCAGATCCTGCCACTAGGGCCCACCGGCTTTGCCGACTCCCCTTATCAATGCTTCTCTTCCTTCGCCGGAAATCCCCTGCTGATCAACCTTGATCTGCTGATACAGGACAACCTCCTGAAAAGCGCCGACCTCGATCCGCTGCGGTCATTCGGCGACGGTCCCGTTGACTTTGGAAAACTGACCCTGCTGAAATACCCGGTGCTGAAAAAGGCCGCTGTCAACTTCCTGGCTTTGGATCCGGGAAATACCAAACAGCCCTATCGCGATTTTATCGATCAACATCAAGACTGGCTTAACGACTATGCTTTGTTCATGGCGCTCAAAGCCCATTTCGACCTGAAACCATGGTACGTATGGGATAAACCCCTCAAAGAACGGGACCCGGAAGAACTCGAAAAATACCGGATCATGCTGAAAGAAGAGATTCTCTTTCACCAGGTGATCCAATACCTGTTCTTCAGCCAATGGAAATGCGTGAAAGCATATGCCAACCAACAGGGCATCACCATTATCGGAGATATCCCGCTGTATGTGGCCATGGACAGCGCCGATGCCTGGATGAATCCTGATCTCTTCGAGTTTGATGACGAACGCAATCCCATTGCCGTAGGTGGTGTCCCTCCCGATTATTTCAGCGAAACAGGACAGCTATGGGGAAATCCGCTTTTCCGGTGGGAAACGCATAAAAACACGGGTTACTCCTGGTGGATCAACCGCATTAAAGGAAACCTGTTATTATACGATGTGATCCGGATCGATCATTTCCGGGGATTCGCGGCATTCTGGTCCATCCCTTATGGCGAACCTACCGCCATCCACGGGCAATGGATCCCCGGACCGGGGAAGGACCTTTTCAGGGCCATCTTCGACCAACTGGGCGATATCCCCATTATCGCCGAAGATCTGGGGGTGATCACCGATGACGTCATTGACCTGAGAGATTCGTTTGACCTTCCGGGGATGAAGATCCTCCAGTTCGCTTTTGACTCGGGGGAAGAAAACGACTACCTCCCGCATAACTATCCGAAAAATTGTATCGTGTATACCGGAACCCACGACAATGATACCGTGACCGGCTGGTTCGGGAAGGCCCGGGACGAAGACCGTCGTTTCGTCATGGCGTACCTTCACAGCGACGGTCAGCACATCAGCGAAGATTTTATCCGGGCTGCTTTCTCTTCCGTCGCCAATACCGCCATTATCCCCATGCAGGATCTTCTGGGACTGAATACGGAAGCCAGGATGAACCTGCCCGGGACCACCGTAAACAACTGGCGATGGAGACTGAAACCGGGGCAGATCAGCGAAGGACTCTCTTCCAGGCTGGCGGAGATGACGAAACTATACGGGAGAGACCACCGGAGGGAAAATAATTAACATTATTAATTAATAATATTAACTTTTGAGGAGGAAGAAATTAAGTTTGAGGTTATGGGTCGGATTGATTCTGTTGTCGGTGACGGCGACAGGGCAACCACAGACAACCGTGAAGGTGGAACCGCCTTCGTGGTGGACCGGCTTCCGGAATCCATCACTTCAACTGATGGTTTATGGAAAAGGCATCTCCGGCACCATCCCTGTGATCAATTATCCCGGTATCACCCTGGAGAAAGTGGAAAAAACATCCAATCCCGATTACCTCTTCCTCGATCTTTTTCTGTCATCCTCCGTCACCCCCGGAGATGTCAGCATCGGATTTCTTGCTGACGGCGACACCGTGGCCCGCTTTCTTTTTCCGCTGAAAGAACGCAAGCCCGGATCAGCGAATCGCAAAGGATTCTCCCCGGCCGATGTCATCTACCTGCTCATGCCCGACCGGTTTGCCAACGGAGATCCCTCCAACGATGCAGTGACGGGCATGAGCGAAAAGCCCGACCGTCGCGACCCCGGCGGAAGGCACGGGGGCGATATTAAAGGGATCGCGGACCACATCGGATATCTGCAAAACCTGGGAATAACTGCTGTCTGGAGCACGCCTCTTCTGGAGAACAACATGAAAAAATATTCGTATCACGGCTATGCCATTACTGATTATTACCACATCGACTCCCGGCTTGGATCCAACGACGATTATTTCGCCCTGGCAGATCAGCTTCATGCTTCCGGTCTCCGGTTGATCATGGACATGGTGTTCAATCACTGCGGTTCCAATCACCCCTGGGTATCCGATCCTCCGGACACCAACTGGTTCAACGAGTTCCCTGCTTTCACCCGCACGAACTACCGGTCGGCGGTAGCTACCGATCCTTACGCTTCCGGCTACGATTTTACCTTATTCCGGAAAGGCTGGTTCGATGAACACCTGCCCGACCTGAATCAACGGAACCCTTTCCTGGCAAAATATTTTATTCAGCATGCCATCTGGTGGATCGAGGCGGCAGGCCTGGACGGGATCCGGCTCGACACCTATCCATATTGTGATAAGGATTTCATGGCGGAATGGGATCAGGCCGTTCTTACCGAATACCCCTCGTTCAATATCGTCGGCGAATGTTGGGTCACTACCCCCGGCAGCATCTCTTATTGGCAAAAAGATTCTCCGAATACCGACGGCTTCAACTCGCACCTCCCGGCAGTTATTGACTTTGCCATGTACGACGCGTTAAGACTGGGATTCATGGAAAATGAAGGGTGGAGTACCGGTACCCTGCGGTTGTACGATATTCTTTCGCAGGATTTTGTTTATCCGGATCCTGACAACCTCCTGGTATTTATCGATAACCACGATGTGGACCGTTACCTCGCTACCCAGGGAGGGAATGTCCGTCACCTGAAGATGGCGCTCGCTTTCCTGCTGACCACGCGGGGCATCCCACAGATCTATTACGGGACCGAAGCTCTCATGACTACCGGCGAGGATAAAAGCGACGGAAATAAACGGGCCGATTTCCCGGGCGGATGGCCTTCCGACAGTGTAAATGCCTTCAC
>Ga0116170_10003656_pt1 | contig 14332 bp, 10 predicted proteins | sample AD_JPNHW1_MetaG_FD_89797 | JGI IMG/M metagenome (GOLD analysis project Ga0116170, IMG submission 89797) | Active sludge microbial communities of municipal wastewater-treating anaerobic digesters from Japan - AD_JPNHW1_MetaG | ecosystem: Engineered > Bioreactor > Anaerobic > Digestate | place...
CCCTGCAGGCGGTAGTCGTATGCCTGCCCCGGGGTCAGGCCAGACAGGGTGTGCTGGTACTGGAAGTTGTTCTGGTATTGAGACACGGTCGCCGATTGGGTGAGGGGGGCGGAGACGGGGCCCCACTCCAGGCGGCTGGGACGGGCGGAATCGAGCTGCCACAGGATGGTCATCGTGCTGGGATCGCCCGGATAGATCAGGTACGGTCCCTTGCGAATCGGCTCGGGCGGGGCGGGTTGTTGCGCAGACACCAGTTCGCCCATCAGGAGCGTCAGGATTGTCAAAAACCGACCGATTGTTTTCACTGGAACGAACACGGTAATCCTCGCCTTTCGCGGATGAGTCTCCCGGGACTCATGAAGACATCATAGGGAGGCCGGGGCCGGGCCGGTACTGAATCCTTCCCTAATTCTGTGTCAGGTTTTGGGCGGAGGCTCTTGACACGGAGCGCGGGATTTCCTAATGTCGAGACAGATTCTGTGCGGAAATGAAACGCGTGGCGGATGCCGGATTTCCGGTTCTCACGCGATCGGCCCGAAAGGATGTCCAATGTTCTACGTTGCTTCTCCCTCCCGTTATCAGGTCGTGCCCTACCGCCGCTGCGGACGCAGCGGCGTGCGTCTGCCGGTTCTGTCGCTGGGGTTGTGGCACAATTTCGGCGGCGTGGATGTGTACGAGAACAGCCGCGCCCTTGTGCTGCGCGCCTTCGACAGCGGGATTCTGCATTTCGACCTGGCCAACAACTACGGTCCCCCGCCCGGTTCCGCCGAGGAAACTTTCGGGCGCATCCTGCGTCAGGATCTGGCGGCCTACCGCGACGAACTGATCGTTTCGACCAAGGCTGGCTATCTCATGTGGCCCGGTCCCTTCGGGGAATGGGGGTCGCGCAAGTACCTGCTGGCCTCGCTCGACCAGAGCCTGAAGCGGCTGGGGCTGGACTATGTGGATATTTTCTACTCGCACCGTCCGGACCCCGGCACCCCGCTGGAGGAAACGATGGGGGCGCTGGCTCAGGCCGTGCGCCAGGGCAAGGCGCTCTATGCCGGGATCTCGAATTATCCCGCCGACCTGACGGTGCGTGCCTCGACCCTCCTGCGCGAGATGGGCGTGCCCTGCCTGATCCACCAGCCCAAGTACTCGATGCTGGTCCGGTGGGTCGAGGAGGGGTTGCTCGATGTGCTGGAACGGGATGGGATCGGGTGCATCGCCTTTTCCCCGCTGGCGCAGGGGTTGCTCTCCAACCGGTACCTGCGGGAAATTCCCGAGGACTCGCGTGCCGCCAAGCCCCACGGGTTCCTGCAGGTCGAGAGCGTCAACGAGGATGCCTTGACGCGCGTTCGAGCACTCCACGAGGTGGCGGCCGCGCGGGGACAGAGTCTGGCCCAGATGGCGCTGTCGTGGGTCCTGCGCGACGAGCGGGTGACGTCGGCGCTCATCGGGGTCAGTCGGATCGAGCAGCTCGAGGATAATCTGGCCGCCGTGGGCAATCTGACGTTCTGTGCCGAGGAACTTGAGGCGATCGAGCGGATTCTGAGTTAAGACCGGGCGGTTGAGGCGTTTTCCGGCCGGAAGCGGGTGAAGGAAGGGTTTTTTGTGGGGGAGGGCGGGGTATCGGTTTGGGCGGGGAGCGCGAGTCCCCCTTTTCTTCGGTTTGAAGGAAAGGGGGCATTTTTTTGAAATTCAGGGTTGACAAATCGCGAGTTGCAGGGGTATTGTGAATAAAGTCACAGCGTTATGCAATTCACAAAGGAGTGAATTCGTATGACTTCGGAAAAGGTGATCGGACGACTCAGTCTCTATCGGCGGCTCCTGAAATCCCAGCAGGCGCTGGGCCAGTCCCACATCTATTCGCACGATCTGGCGAGTCTGGCCGGTAACACGGCGGCTCAGGTGCGGCGCGATCTGATGGGGATCGGGTTCAGCGGGAGTCCGGCCCGGGGGTACGATATCGGGAGCCTGATCGAAGCCATCTGCCGGTTTCTCGATCCGCCCGTTCCGCAGCCGATCGTTCTGGTGGGGTTGGGGAATCTGGGGCGGGCTCTGCTGGCCTATTTCCCGCGTCGCCGTCCGCATCTGACCATTGTGGGGGCGTTTGACGTGGACCCGGCCAAGGTGGGGCGGGTGGTGATGGGGTGTCGGTGTTACGCGTGGGAGGACATGGAGCGCATCGTGTCGGAAACGGGTGTGGAGGTGGCGGTGCTGGCGGTTCCGGCGTCCGAGGCGCCGGCGGCGGCGATCCGGCTGGTGCGGGCGGGGGTGCGCGGTCTGTTGAATTTTGCTCCGGCGCCGTTGCCGGTGCCCGAGCATGTGCATGTGGAGAACATAGATTTGACGATGTCGCTCGAGAAGGTGGCTTTTTTCGCCCGGCGGGGCAGCGCGGCGGTTGCAGGGTGACCTGTGGGCCGTCGGGTGTGTGTCGTGACGGGCGTGAACGAATACCAGAGGTATCAGGAAGGATGTCAAGATCATGATGATGATTGCTGCAGCATCTCCTTCGACCCAGGCGATTCTGGCGAAGTATCCCGCGGCGCAGCGCGATGACCTGATCCCGATTCTGCAGGAAGTGCAGGAGACCGAAGGGTTTTTGTCGCGTGAGGCGGTGGTTCAGGTGGCGGGCCACCTGAAATTGCCGGCCAGCAAAGTGTACGGGGTGGCGACGTTTTACAACCAGTTTCGTTTTCAGCCGTTGGGGCGGTACCACGTTCAGGTTTGCCGGGGCACGGCCTGTCACGTCAAGGGTTCCGGCGCGATTCTGGATGCGCTGAAACAGGCGCTGGATGTGGATGTGAATCAGACGACTCGCGACGGGCTTTTCAGCCTCGAGGTGGTGGCCTGTATCGGCGCGTGCGGGTTGGCGCCGGTGATCAACGTCAATGGCGAATTTCACGCTCGTCTGACGCCGGATTCCGTGGAGGAAATCATCGAGTCCTACAAGAGCAAGGCGGAGGTCCAAAATGGCTGAGAATCTGGCGGTGGAAGAATCCTGCCCGAAGTGTCTGGAAACGCCGTGTCTGTGCGCCGATCCGGAGCTGTTGCAGTTGTTGACGGAGGGGCGCGCGACAAAGTCGGGCAAGTGGAGTGAAGAGAATCTGGCGTATCTGCGCCGCGAGCGGGTGCAGGAGCCGGTGATTTATGTGGGGGCGGGCACGTGCGGTCTGGGCGCGGGTGCGGCCAAGACGGTCGCGGCGGCCAAGGCGTGGCTCGAGCGCCGGGGTCAGGGCGGTCAGGTCGTCGAGGTGGGCTGTATCGGTCTCTGCTCGGCGGAGCCGCTCATGGATGTGCAGTTGCCGGGTCGGACGCGTCTGGCTTTTCAGGCCGTGACGTCGGACAAGGTCGAGGGAATTCTGGAGTCGGTGTTTACGCAGCAGGCGGCTGAGGGTGAGCATGTGCTGGCGCAGTTTCCGCAGGAGGGCCTCGAGGCCTGGCCGGGGGTGCCGGCGCTCAACGAGCATCCGTTCTTTGCGCCGCAGATGCGCTGGGTACTGGCCAATTGCGGCCTGATGGACCCGACGAGCCTCGATGAGTATATCGCCCGGGGGGGGTATCGGGCGCTGGCGATGACGTTGCAGGGCAAGACACCCACCGAGGTGTGCGATACCGTGGACAAGAGCGGGTTGCGGGGCCGCGGTGGCGGTGGGTTCCCGACGGGCAAGAAGTGGAAATTCGCCCTGGCGATGCCGTCGGACAAGAAGTATCTGATCTGTAACGCCGACGAAGGCGACCCGGGCGCGTTCATGGACCGCGCGGTGATCGAAGGCGATCCGCACCGGTTGCTCGAGGGGATGGCGATCGCCGCGTACGGCATGGGCGCAACGAAGGCGTATGTGTATATTCGCGCGGAGTATCCGCTGGCGATAGATCGTCTGTATCTGGCCATTGCCAAGGCCAAGGCGGCGGGGTTGCTGGGTAAGAATATCCTCAACACGGGTTTCGATCTGGAAATCAAGGTGAAGAAGGGCGCCGGCGCCTTTGTGTGCGGCGAAGAGACGGCGTTGATTCACAGCGTCGAGGGGCGCCGGGGGATGCCGCGGCCCCGTCCGCCGTTCCCGGCCGTGTCGGGCGCGTTCGGCAAGCCGACCATCATCAACAATGTCGAGACGCTGGCCAATGTGCCGAAGATTCTCGAAAAGGGCGCCGAGTGGTTCAGCGCCGTGGGAACGCAGACGAGCAAGGGGACGAAGGTCTTTGCGCTTTCCGGCAAGGTGCAGCGCACGGGTCTGGTGGAAGTGGCGATGGGCACGCGGATGCGCGACATCATCTTTGCGATTGGGGGCGGCGTGGCGCCCGGGCGGACCTACAAGGCGGCGCAGATCGGCGGGCCGTCGGGTGGGTGTATTCCTGAAAAACAGTTGGATATCGAGATTGATTACGAGTCGCTCAAGACCGTGGGCGCCATGATGGGTTCGGGCGGTCTGGTGGTGATGGACGACAAGAACTGCATGGTGGACGTGGCGAAGTTCTTCATGGACTTCATCCAGCGCGAGAGCTGCGGCAAGTGCATTCCGTGCCGTGAGGGAACGCGCCGCATGCTCGAGATTCTGCGTCGCATCACGCGCCGCCGCCGCAGCGAGAAGGGGTATGACGCGCTCGAGCGGTTCATGGGGGTCATCCAGTTGGAGCAGTTGGCCAAGGTGATCCAGGACACGAGTCTGTGCGGTCTGGGCCAGACGGCGCCCAACCCGGTGCTCAGCACACTGCGCTGGTTCCGGGACGAGTACGAGGAACACGTGTACGACCGTCACTGCCGCGCGGGCGCCTGTCGCGAGTTGCTGCTCTATCGGATCGACGCGGAGAAGTGCATCGGCTGTACGGCGTGCGTGCGCAAGTGCCCCGCCGACGCGATTGTGGGTTCGCGCCGTGCGCCCCACTTCATCGTGGCGGAGAAGTGCATCGGCTGTGGCGCCTGTTCCGAGGCCTGCCGGTTCGAGGCGGTGATCGCCGAGTGACGAATGACGCCGCCTCCGGGCGGCCCTACGAATAAGGAGAGGGATTCTCATGGTTACCATCGAAGTCAACGGTAGAACCATTCAGGCCAAGCCGGGCGAGATGTTGCTGGCCGCCTTGCGGCGCGCGAGCATCCATGTGCCGACACTCTGTAATATTGACGGCCTGTTTCCCAGCGGCGCCTGCCGCATGTGTGTGGTCGAGGTCGAGGGGCAGCGCAACCTGGTGCCCAGCTGTGCCTTTCCGGTCAGTGATGGGATGAAGGTGCGTACGCATACGCCGCGGACGGTTCGCGCGCGGCGTACGATTATCGAACTGTTGCTGGCCAATCACCCGGACGACTGTCTCTATTGCGTGCGCAGTGGCGATTGTCAGTTGCAGACGCTGGCGAACGACCTGGGGGTGCGCCAGCGGCGCTTCAAGGGAGAACGTTCGATGCACCACCTGGACATGTCCGGTCCGTCCATCGTGCGCGATCAGGACAAGTGCATCCTCTGTGGCAAATGCGTGCGCATCTGCGATGAAGTGCAGGGGGTGGCGGCGATTGATTTCGTCGGACGCGGTAGCAAGACGGAAGTAGCCACGACGTTCAATCAGGGTCTGAACCTGTCGAGTTGTGTGAACTGCGGCCAGTGCATCAAGGTCTGTCCGACGGGCGCGTTGCGCGAGCAGAGCGACATCAAGCACGTCATGACGGCGTTGAACAACCCGGATCTGCATGTCGTGGTGCAGCATGCGCCGGCGGTCTCGGTGACCCTCGGCGAGCTTTTCGGATTCAAGCCGGGCACCGATTGCCTGGGTCTGCTCAACTCGGCTCTGCGTCGGTTGGGTTTCAATAAAGTGTTCGACACCTCGTTCAGCGCCGACCTGACCATCATGGAGGAAGCGTCGGAACTGGTGCAGCGGCTCACGACGGGTGGGATCGTGCCGATGTTCACGAGCTGCTCGCCGGCGTGGATCAAGTTCATGGAGCAGTTCTATCCCGACATGCTCGGTCACCTTTCGACCTGCAAGAGCCCGCAGCAGATGCTCGGCGCGGTCATCAAGAGTTATTATGCCGAGCGCGAGGGGATTGATCCCTCGAAGATCTTCTCGGTGTCGGTCATGCCCTGTACGGCGAAGAAGTTCGAGTCGGATCGTTCCGAAATGGGTCATGGGCATGGGCAGGATGTGGACGCGGTGCTCACCGTGCGCGAGCTGGCGCGGATTATCACCATGCGGGGGATTGATTTCCAGAGCCTCGAACCGGAACCGGCGGACAATCCGTTTGGTCAGCGCAGCACGGCGGGCAAACTCTTTGGCGCCACGGGCGGCGTGATGGAAGCGGCGATCCGCACGGCATATTTCCTGGTGACCGGACAGGAACTCAAGGATCTCAAGGTTCAGGAAGTGCGCGGGCTCGAAGGGGTCAAGGAGGCGCATATCCAGGTGGGCGACCTGACCCTGGGGGTGGCCGTGGTCAGCGGGTTGCAGAACGCGCACAAAATCGTGCAGCAGGTGCGCGACGGGCGCAAGGACCTCCACTTCATCGAGGTGATGAGCTGTCCGGGTGGGTGTATCGCCGGGGGCGGCACGCCGCTGGGGATTGACCCCGCCGATGCGCGCGCGCGCATGAAGGCGTTGTACGACATTGACCAGAAGGAAATCGTTCGGACGTCGCACTCGAATGAATCGGTCAAGCGGCTCTATGACGAGTATCTGGGCAAGCCGCTTGGCGAAAAGAGCCATCACCTGCTGCATACGTCCTATACCTCGCGCGAGGTGGTGAGCTGAGGGCGCGGTCATCCGTCGTCCCAGCGCGACTCTCAGGAAATGGAGAACGCAAACATGGAAAGCGTCACGAAAACAGGCACGATTCTCGTCGTTGACGACGATCCGGATTTTCGCCTGGAAATGAAATATTACCTCGAACGCGACGGTTTCACCGTGGTCGAGGCCGCGAGCCAGCGGGAGGCGAGCGAGCGGATTCGCGACTTGAAACCCGATCTGGCCGTTATCAATCTGGTGATGGAACAACTGGACTCGGGGTTTGTGCTGTCGTATCATATCAAGAAGGCCTACCCGACGGTGCCGGTGATTCTGGTCACCGCTTCGGCGGGGGACACGCATCTGGATTTCGACACGGCCACCGAGTCGGAACGCTCGTGGATCAAGGCCGATGTGCTGCTTCAGAAGCCCCTGCGCTACGAGCAGATCAAGCGCGAGATTATGCGCCTGCTCTAAGCGGCGGAAAAGAAAAGTGAATCAGGGGATTTTCGTTCGGGGATCTGTTTCCCGAACGGAAATCCCCGTCTTTTCAGGTTCCGCCAGAGGGGCTCGACGGGTTGAAAGAGAGGGAAATAAAACGGTATGGACCGGGATGAACGGATTTCCTGGCTTCGCGAGACCGATGCCGAACGACTCGAGGCGCTCTGGCTGGAGGCCGACCGGGTGCGGCGCGAACAGGTGGGGGAGGCGGTTCATCTGCGGGGATTGATCGAGTTCTCGAACTATTGTCGGCGCTCGTGCGCCTATTGTGGATTGCGGGTACAGAATCGGCAGGTCGAGCGGTACCGGATGCTCCCCGATGAAATCGTCGAGTGCGCTCATCAGGCTCGGCGCTTCGGGTACGGTACGGTGGTCTTGCAGTCGGGTGAGGACTTGGAGGTTGCGTCGGGTTGGATGGCGGCCCTGATTCGCCGGATCAAAGAAGAAACCGGCCTGGCCGTGACCTTGAGTCTGGGGGAACGCCGGGTTGAAGAATTTGAAAGGTGGCGGTTGGCGGGAGCCGATCGCTACCTTTTGCGTTTTGAGACGTCCAATCCCTGCCTGTTCGAGCAGATTCACCCCCAGGTGGGGTCGGAGAAGTCCGACCGTCTGGCGTTGCTGCGCGCCCTGCGGCAGTTGGGCTATGAAGTGGGCAGTGGGGTGATGGTGGGAATTCCCGGCCAGACGTACGAGGATCTGGCGAACGATCTGGAACTGTTCCGCGATCTGGATCTGGACATGATCGGCATCGGGCCGTTCATTCCGCACCCGGCCACCCCGCTGGCGCTCAAACCGGGCGAGCCGGCCCCCGCCGACCAGACGCCCAACGACGAACTGATGACCTACAAGATGGTGGCGCTGACGCGCCTGATGTGCCCGCGCAGCAACATTCCCAGCACGACGGCGCTGGCCACGCTCAACAAGGCGCAGGGGCGCGAACTGGGTCTGATGCGGGGCGCCAACATCGTCATGCCCAACCTGACGCCCCCGAAATACCGGGTTCTGTACGAAATCTACCCGGACAAGGCCTGTGTGAACGAAACCGCCGATCAGTGCCAGCATTGTCTGCGCCAGCGCATCGAGGTGATTGGGCGTCACGTGGGCGTCGGATCGGGGATTTCGCCCAACTGGGAAGCCCGCTTCGGGAAAAAAGCGGTTGAATTCGCAGACTCACGGGGCGATATTGAATAATTGGCCCGGGCGGCTGATGGGCGTCCACGGGTCAAAAACACGCGAGCCGGGTTGTCGGCTCCATCTCGGGGAGGGTGTCTCCCCTGACAGGAAGTGATGAAAATGGGTTCCCTGGTGGAAATGCAATGTGGTGCAAATGCGGTGGATTTTATTGACGAGGCGTTGTTGACGCAGTTGGCGGCGTTGCCCGCTCCCGATGCGGGGCGGGTACGTGAGATCATTGCCAAGAGTCTCGATAAGCAGGCGCTGACGGTCGAGGAGACCGCTCTGCTGGCCGCGGCGGACGATCCCGCCCTGGTCGAGGAGATTTTCGAGGCGGCCCGCACACTCAAGCGGAATGTCTATGGCAACCGGATCGTCCTTTTTGCCCCGCTTTATATTGGAAACGATTGTGTAAACGACTGCGTGTACTGTGCCTTCAAGCGCTCGAATCGCGAGCAGGTGCGCCGGACGTTGTCCATGGAGGAAATCCGCAAGCAGGTCGAGGCGCTCGAGAACGTCGGCCACAAACGGCTGATTATCGTCTTCGGTGAGCACCCGCATTACGATGCCGAATACATTGCCGAATGTGTGCGGGAAATCTACACCGTGCGGACGGAACATGGCGAAATCCGCCGGGTGAATGTCAACGCTGCGCCCTTCGACGTGGAAGGATTTCGGACCATCAAGGCCGCCCACATCGGGACCTACCAGATTTTCATGGAAACGTATCACCACGAGACCTATGCCAAGATGCACGGCCGCGGAACGCGCAAGAGCGACTACCTGTGGCGGCTCGATGCCTTGAGTCGCGCGATGGAAGCCGGAATTGACGACGTGGGGATCGGCGCGCTCTTTGGGCTGGCCCCGTGGAAGTTCGACCTGCTCGGGTTGGTGAGCCATGCGTTGTTCCTGCAGAAGACCTACGGGGTGGGGCCGCACACAATCAGTTTCCCGCGTCTGCAGCCCGCCGCCGGGGTGGACATCACGAAGGAAACCCACTTGGTGGACGATGCCTCGTTCAAGCGTCTGATCGCTATTCTGCGACTGGCGGTGCCGTACACGGGTCTGATCTGTACCGCGCGCGAGTCGGCGGAGGTGCGTCGGGCCGTCATGGATTTCGGCGTTTCGCAGATTGATGCCGGGACTCGTCTGGAACTCGGGGGTTATACCGAATCGGGCGATTCGCAGGTCATGGAGCGCGAGCAGTTCCGTGTGGGCGACATCCGGCCGCTCGATGTGGTGATCCGGGAATTGCTTCAGGACGGCTACGTGCCGAGCTTCTGTACGTCGTGTTACCGGCTCGGGCGCACGGGCGAGCATTTCATGGAGTTTTCGATCCCCGGGTTCATCAAGCGGTTCTGCACGCCGAACGCGTTGACGACGCTTCAGGAGTACCTGGTGGACTACGCGTCGCCCGAGACCCGGGCCGAAGGGGCCCGGATGATCGCCGCCGAACTGGAGAAACTGCCGGTCGGCCCGGCCCGCGACCGGTTGGCGGAGAACCTGCGCCTGATCCGCGAGGAAGGGCGTCACGACTTGTACGAATAAAATATGCCCGGGTGTTTTACCCGGAATCGAGTTTCTTTGGGGGGAGCGGGGTAACCCGACTCCCCCCATTGGGTTTGGAGAGGGGGCTTTTCGAGGTAAGCCTTTCACCATCCATCGCTTCCCGGAGAAGGGGGGATGCCGGGGAATCCCCCGTCCTGCAAAAAAGGGAAGGACCCGGAGGTGGCACGGACGGGACGTCCGTGAAGGGCCGATGTTCTCGTCGGCAGGGCGGGAATCTCGAGGCTTTTGTTCCGGAACCCCTTCATGGGCGAGACGCCCATGCCACCTCAAAACCGCCTTCCATTCTGTGCGAAGGTTCGAACATGGGGGGCTGTTGGATAAGCAATGAGGAATTCCCGGGGACGAACCGCGTCCCCATTTTTTCCCATTAAAGGGCTTGACTTCCCCCAGGGATTCGCTTATGGTACCTCTCACCTGACTGTTACGGGAGACAGCCGGGGACGTAGTTGATACGGTTGTTTTTCAGGCATCCCGGTATGTGTGCCGAAATGGCGGAATTGGTAGACGCGCATGGTTCAGGACCATGTGGGTTCACGCCCGTGGAGGTTCGAGTCCTCTTTTCGGCACCATTTTTTTATTCTCAAGGCGATGCGGAAAGTAGCCCCTCAAATGGTGTCCGGCACAACGCACAATCCTGTGAATAAAACCGTGGACGGTTCTCCCCGAACCGTTCTGTCGCGCGTGGAGGCGCTTGGCGCCGCAGCTTCGAGCTGCGGCCGCATGCTCCTGAGTTTCGCTTCACCCTTGCGTTAATTCCCACTCTTACAGCAGAATAGATTGTGTGACCCGATCCGGGGTCTGGCTCTGCCCGGTGCAGAATCCGTCTATTTCCAGATTGTTCATCTGGAAACGGAAGAAAGGCCGATTCCCCCGGAAACGAGGACAGAAAGCGAAGGAATTCCCATGAGCGACCGCGTCATCGTATTCGATACCACTCTGCGCGACGGCGAACAATCGCCCGGATGCAGCATGAACATTTTTGAAAAACTCAAGGTGGCCCGCCAGCTGGTGCGCCTCGGGGTGGATGTGATCGAGGCGGGTTTCCCGATCTCGTCGCCGGGCGATTTCGAGGCGGTCCACGCCATCGCCAGTGAGATTCAGGGCGCCGTGATTGGCGGCCTGGCCCGGACTCTGGAAAAGGACATCGTGCGGTGCGGTGAGGCGATCCGGCCCGCCAAGCGGGGGCGCATCCACACGTTCATCGCCACCAGTGACATCCACGTCGAGAAGAAGCTGCGGATGTCGAAGGAACAGGTCATCCAGATCGCCGCCGAGGCGGTTAAACTGGCGCGGACTTTCACGCCCGACGTCGAGTTTTCGCCCGAGGACGCCGGCCGGACCGACTGGGGGTACATGCGCGAGGTGCTCGAGGCGGTCATCGAGGCGGGCGCTACGACGTTGAACATTCCCGACACGGTCGGTTACTGCACGTCGGAGCAGTTCGGCAACTGCATCGCCTACCTGAAGCAGAACGTGCGGGGGATCGAAAACTGTATTATCTCGATCCACTGTCACAACGACCTGGGCATGGCGACGGCCAACTCGCTGGCGGCGCTGAAGAACGGCGCGCGGCAGATCGAGTGTACCATCAACGGTCTGGGTGAGCGGGCCGGCAACGCCTCGCTCGAGGAAGTCATCATGAACCTGGTCGTGCGCAAGGACTACTACGGTCTGGACACCGGGATCAACACCGAGGAGATTTTCCGCACCTCGCGTCTGGTCAGCCAGATCACGGGCATGAAAGTCCAGCGCAACAAGGCCATCGTGGGCGGCAATGCCTTCGCACACGAAGCGGGCATCCACCAGGACGGGATTCTGAAAGAACGCTCGACCTATGAAATCATGACCGCCAAGACCGTCGGGTGGGCGGGCGACAACATCGTCATGGGGAAACACAGCGGGCGCAACGCGTTCCGGTCCAAACTCGAAGAACTGGGCTTCACCGACCTGACCACCGACGAGATCAACAAGCTTTTCGAGAGTTTCAAGGTGATTTGCGACAAGAAGAAGGAGATCTTCGACGACGACCTGTTTGCCATGGTCCAGGAAGAAATCTCGCGCATCCCGGCCGTTTACGAACTCGATTACTGTCACATCACGTCGGGGACCAGTACCATCCCCACGGCGACCGTCAAGGTTCGCAAGGATCGGGATGTCGTCCTTCAAGCCTCCCACGGCGACGGGCCGGTGGATGCCATCTTCAACGCCATTCTGGCGGCGGTCGGGCTTCAGGCGACCCTGAACGAATACCAGATCGAGGCGGTGACGGGCGGAGGCGACGCGCAGGGACGGGTCAATGTACGCCTCACGATCGAAGGGGCTTCCTTCAAGGGCGCCGCGACCAACACGGACATCACCCTGGCAAGCGCCAAGGCGTTTCTGAACGCCATCAACCGTCGCGAGATGGCCCGGGCCAACATGGGCAATGGGGACAAACCCGTCGGCAACGAGCCGTGAGTCATCCCCGCACGGGTGAGGGAAATGGGGAGACTGCGAGCATCCCGTCGTTTGCTCTCGAACCATCCCCGCACGGGCAGGGGGAAATAAAGCGGGACATGGACAGAAGTGAAAAGCCGCGGTTGAAATCCTCAACCGCGGCTTTCCTCATTCTACGCCTCCCGGATTTTTTTACCCTTTACCCATTATCTTCAGCCTCTTTCTCATTATCAATTATCAATTATCCATTGTCCATTCTTCTCACCGCTTCGTCTGGGGGCGCACGTCGAAGGCGGTAAAGGGCGTCTGGGGCCAGTCGGGTTCCAGGGGTTTCTCGAAGGTCCCCACCCACCCCGTTTCCTTGCGTTGGGCGCGGACGGAACGCACCAGTTCCTCGAGCGCGCGGGCGTCGTCCACGTCCACCCGCCCGTCCTTGTTCAGGTCGCTCATTTTGCCGCTGTTGGTCAGGTCCAGGTAGATCGCGGCGCAGTTGCCGTACTGATAACGCGAGAATTGGACATACTGAATGCCCTGCCCGGCCAGGCGTTCGCGTTCTGCCGGGGACATGTAACCGCGCAACACCCCGATGCGGGCTTTTTCGCCATACTTGCTCTGCGCGGCGGTCCGCAGCGACTCCAGGAAGGAGACGAGGCGCGGATCCAGCGCGATGAAATGTTCCTTGCCCTGTTCCGACCGCAACGCCAGTTCGGAGAGGGTGAAGTGGGGACTCACGTGGAGTTTTTCGAGCTCGGGTGTCACGCGCACCAGCCATTGTGGAGGCGTGTAGGAAGTCGCGTTGCTCTGGATCGCCGCCTTGGCTTCCGGACTTTTTTCGTCCGGGTACTGGCCGATCGGGAACCCTTCGATTTCCTTCGATTCCGTGGCATTGAACGGATGCAGGGTCTGAACGCGCACCTGACCGCGCGCCACCCGGGTTTCCGACTTCTTGCCGGCGGAAGGGTCCCGTTCCTCGATCGTGAAGTCGAGCGTCTGGAGACCCGGCTGATCCGGCGCCTGCCAGACGGCCTTGCCCGGCAGGGAAGAGACAACCGTCCCCTTCGAGGCTTTCAGGAACAGACGGCGCACGACCGGCTTGTCCCCGGCTTTCCGATCATTCGTGTCCTTGCGGTTCTGGTTCAGGACGGTCTTGGCCGGAGTTCGAGTTTTGGTCTTTACGCCTTCCGATTCCGTCGGGGTTGGAGCTTCGGCGATCTGGACCCGGAATTCGAGGGTTTTGCCCGGCTGGACCAGAACCAGCGCATTCGGCGCCAGTTCGCCCTGTTGCGTCGAGACGATCCGAATCGCGTGGGTCGAGTCGCCCAGTTTTGCCGCCTCGGCGGTTTTCAGGACGCCTTCTTCCACCCCCTCCTCGGGGGGGGCTTCCTCTTGAGAAAGCTCCGCTTTTTCCGCGTTCTGTCCCGGAGTCTCCAGATCCAGTTTCGTCGGAGGGAGCATCGGGTTTTCTTCCGCCGCCAGGGGCATTTCGGTCCCGTTTTTTTGCATGCCTGGCAGCGCGACCTCCGGTTTTTGTGGTACAGGGGTCGTCTCGAGTACAATTTCGGGAGTGACCGTACTGGCGGAAGGGGGGAGCGCCTCGCTCTGTTCTTCGGTGGACGGACGGATGGCGACAGGCGGGGGGGGAGCCACCTGTTCCGCGGGAGGAGTCGGGGCGGGTTTCTGGAACGGACTCAGCAGGGGCTGGAGTTGCTGACGCCAGGCGGCGGAGTTGAATTTCCCGCGCCAGGAGGGGATCGAACTGCACGACGCGGACAGCAACGCCGCCAGTGTCAGGAACAGGAAGCAGACCCTGGGGGATATGCGGCGCGTGGCTGGCTGGGACTTCCGATTCATGGAAAATCTTCCTTTCGTCAGCAATGTTACCCGCTTTACGCCGGATTACTCGAAGAGTTTACCCAGTTCCCGGCCCCGCTCGGTGGCGCGGGTCACCGCCTGCTCGATCAGG
>Ga0116170_10003658_pt1 | contig 14328 bp, 14 predicted proteins | sample AD_JPNHW1_MetaG_FD_89797 | JGI IMG/M metagenome (GOLD analysis project Ga0116170, IMG submission 89797) | Active sludge microbial communities of municipal wastewater-treating anaerobic digesters from Japan - AD_JPNHW1_MetaG | ecosystem: Engineered > Bioreactor > Anaerobic > Digestate | place...
CGGGTTCTTCAGGTTTGTTTACGGTTCCGGTGCCTGACTTTTCGGCGACCGGTCGAGGCCTGGCGTTTAAGAGCAACAGCTTTGACGGGCGGCTTAACTATCAGAACCAGACCATCGATACCGGCAAAGACGAGCAGTTGATCAGCATCAGAAATAAGTTTTCAAGTGAAATTGAGATGTCACTGGTAAATGTGAATTTTAGACGACGCGGCCTGGCGGCGCTGAGTGGTTCGGCGAATCTGTACGGTATCGGGGTAAAAGTTTCCCCGGATGAAGGTGACCGGGATTTCTGCTACGGATTCAACGTCGCGCCTTTGACCAACCGTGAAAGCCTGCTCAGCGATATTGAGCAGATCGAAAGCCTGCGCAATCTGTATGCAACCTTTCATGAAAAGATGTCGCGGCGAATAGATGGCTATCTGAGTCTTTCGGTCGCCTATGCCGGGTCACAGAAGATTGAGTTTGCCGATGGCAGCCGGCGCGAAAAAGATCGTAACGAAATCTATACCGGAACCCTTGGGGCTTCGATGCAAATCGGGCATGGTGCCATGTTTATCTGTGAATTCAAGACCGGTCATTACCGCGATCTGCTAAGTGACGACACGGTTAGATACCGGTTGCACAGCGGTTTGCGTTTGAATCTTTCGCGTGGAACCATTGAGGCGGTTGTCTATGATCTTACGAATGCTGATATGACAATCGGCTTCGGGGGCGGCGTGAATTTTTGATTTTCTATCTTTTATTCTGACGCGAAAAGCGCTAATATATTCTATATGACAGATTGGGGATCATTGCTTGGCAACATCTAATTCTGAATTTGGCGCACATGAACTGTTACTGGCCCTGACAAGCGGCAATGGCACCATGGTGCTTGGTTGCCTTGCAGAAATTGACAGCCGCCAACCGGTACGAAGCGAGGCTGAGCTGTTAAAAAAGGCTTTTGACGAAACTACTGACCCGGTTTTGTCTTTTCAGATCAAGAAGTCATTAAGACTGGCTGTTTTTAAGCTGAAGGGCACACATTTCAAAGTTTCGCTGGCCGGTCTCGAAAAACTACTTGAAGACCCGGCACGCTATGAAGATCTGGCGCTGGGTATTACCACTATAGAAGCAGCTGAGGCCTTTCTTGCTGCCGATTGCTTTCGTACCGCCCGCTGGCAGAATTTTCCAGCCGAAATACTGCCGACCTTCTGCCTTTTTTTCAAAAAGCATGGCAGCATAGAAGACTCGCCGGCCCTCATTGAATTAACCCGTCACCCTGATTCGACGGTTATCACAGCCGCCCTCGCCGCGCTCGAAAAGCTAGACCCGGTGAACTTGCAGGGCATCATTATTCCGCTGCTGAATTCGCCTCAGAATGTTATTAAAGCCCAGGCGATTCAGGCATTCTACCGCTGGAACCGCGCCGAAGCCCTTAAACACCTGGTTAAGCTGCTGCTTTCTACTTCAGAATCAGAGGTCGTTCTGGCTCTGCATCACGCGGCATTTTTCCCGTTCCCTGAAATTGAACCGCACCTGATAAGGCTTTTAACACAGGTCACCAACCCTTCAGTGTTGATGCGTATCAGTCAGATTCTAAAAAACAACGCGCATGCCGAATTGCCATTCAGAATCTACTGGGTGATTCGCTCGCTTGATGGTCAGCACCAGAGTCTGGTCAAGGGCATATTGCTCGGCATCGTTCGCGCTCTTGCCGATCGCAAGCTCATTGAAGGCTCGGTGCAAGATTATCTTAATCAATTAAAAGAAAAGGTGCGACGTGAAGAGCTTAGCCTGCTTAAAGAAACCTGCCAGATATCGACTGAAGAAGGCGAAGCAATTCTGCCGACTCTTGAAGAATTCGATGCTCCGCCCGTAGAGCTCTCGCCAGGCACCAGCCCTGAAGCCAGGCCAGCAGCTTCAGGCGTCGAAGGCAAAAAAACCGATGGGCCGCCTCCGGTGGTTAAACCGGTTGAGATCGACTTTGAAAATTACAACAGCCTCTCAGAGCAAGACCGGGTTCAACTGCTTGCCAGGGGTAATGCTGCGTTTTTTGCCGAGCACAAGGGCAAACTCTCAGAACTCCTTTCTTCGGCCCAGGGCAAAGAATTGGCTGCCGTCATTACCATTTTTGGCAAGTATGGCAAGATGAGTGAATGTGAACGCATCAAAAAGTTGGTTAAAAATGAGAACCCTGATATAATCTGCGCCTGCATCAAAGCCCTTTCGACGCTTGATTCTGAACATCTGTGTCTCTACCTGCCTCAGTTCATGCAGGAAAAAAATGGCAAAGTCAGGATGACGGCCACCCGCGTCTTTGTGGGCATTGACCGCGATCGCATCAAGAGCTTGCTGACGAGCATGATTGGTTCTGCAAATACCAAGCAGCGTTCGCTTGCTGTTTCCACCTCTATGCTTGTTGATTTTAACATTGTCAGGCAGCCGCTTCTTGATGCCCTCGCCAAAGAAACTTCAGTCGAAATAATCGAAAAACTGGGTGTGGTTCTCGCCACGAACCCTGATCGCGAGTTACTGGCATCAGTATATAAAATTTCGCTTACTTCAAGAACCACTTTGCGTGTTGAACAGCAGCGAGTTGTTCAGATGCTCGCCGAAAAACTGGCGATTGCCCTAAACCATATTTCGCCACCCGAAGAGCTGATAAAAGAAACCCAACAGGCCTACGAAGAAGAAATAAAAGCCGCTGCCCTGGCAAAAGAAAAGGCTGACGCCGAACGCCGCGCCGCCGGCCTGACTGATGATGACGACAACCCCGAACAGGACAGCGGAGTTAACTCACTGCTATCATCTGAAACCGGGGATGCAAAAACAACCAGAGCCAAAGTCACCGTTCTGATCTGGATGCTGGTCGCAATAATCTGGGGCGGTGGTATGGCTCTGTTGTTCTTAAAACTGGTTACAGGTGAATAATTACCAGCCCCGGGCGTAAACCTGGGGCGGGTAATAACCACTATACTGGCTGCCAGGCAAGTTGTTCTGATAAAAATTCAGGTAACTGCCGTAGACGTAACCGCGCCTTAAAGGCATATACGCAGACTGAATAAAATACCAGTTACCGCTTCTACCCAAAACATATACCTGTTCACCGGCATTCAAAGAAGCAATGACATTTGAGTTGCGCTTCTTGCGCCCTGAAACATAGGGTTCTGATCTGACATTCAAATTGCTGGCAACCACTGCCCGCCCACTAATAGGGTTATAACCGTTCTGATAGCCGGTGCCGGCATAATAACCCTGATAATATGACCAGTTGGCGCCGTTCCAGGCTGGGGCCGGCATCTGAGCCGCAGCGACCGGCACCGCCGGGTGCATCCCGAGATAACCATAAGCGGGCCAGATGTAAGGGGCGCCTGTGTTAACGACCCCATAACCCCACTCGGTCGGAACAACAATACCGCGCCGGGCTTCGGCAGCCCCGCCCGAAAGAATGACCATGGCCACCAATATCGCTGACAACAAAATTCCTTTTTTCAGCATAAGTTTTCCTCCTTGATTAACTCATGTACCAATTTTACCGCGAAATTTTTGGCCAGCCTACTTTTTTCTTAAACCCGCAACCGATCCTGCTTTCGCATAACAATTCCCGGTCAAAAACCATGGGCAACCCGGCTGATAAGCCGAAGTTGCCCATTTTAAAAAACTCAGGCGTGGGCAGAAGATCGATTCAGAAATGGTATTGCGGCATATCTTTTATTCGACTGGTAAAGCTGAAAAGGTAGTTCTCGTTGTTGTTGTTGCCATCGCCGTCCCAGCGGCCGTGAATAAAAAATTTAACGGCCACGTTCAGGGTACCAAATTGCTCGTAATATGGTGCGTTGCGAAAGAGAAGGCTGTCAACGAGAGTGTTTTCGGGCAGTTCAACCAGGCGATTGATGCCGTTTTCTCGTCTGGTGGGGTGAAATGAAAGAATGCGGATACGCTGCGCCCGGTTTTTCATTTCCTGTTTCATGGTTATAAAATCGCGGGTCTGACCGTTTAGATCGATATAAAAATTAGCCAGGCCTTCCTGGGTCAAAAAACCATTGTAAGTAATGGTCATCGCCATTTCGCCCGGGCGGCGCAACCAGTCGATGCGAATCGATACCGTGCCATCGGCGTCGGTAATTTCTTTCGACTCACTATGAATAATATCGCAATCGTTCATCTGTGCACCTGCACTAACGGTCAAAATCAGTATTGAAAAGATTATAAGAACAATAATTTTTACGTGCATATTCATAATCAAAACCTCCGGAATCAAATTCCGCAGGTCTATATGCAATTGCCATGCCAATTCAACAAACCCTTGCCCACAGCAGAACCTCAAAGTCTCTTGCCAGTCATATCAGCCCACAGTGAGCTTTTGCGAGCAAAACCCACAATCGGTGCACTTCAAAAGGGCTGAGTATGCTTACTGCATGCTGCTTTGCCTGGAGTCAGATTTTGAGAATGATGCAAAGTTTATACACACAAGCCGATGCACGTATTTTGTTCATTCTGTATCATTTTTGAACAAAATGCCTGATTACCAGGATTTATAGGGCTGGCCGCGCCTGTCGATTTTATCGCTTGCAGAGTAAATATCAAAAACATTGAGCAGGTTTGTCGTTTCGGCATTAAGCGGGTCTGTAGAAGAACGAGTCTGCCAGTCTGGTTTTTCGGTGAAAGGGTCAATGGGAATCTTGCGCAACATTCGCTTCTCAACAAGTTCGTCAAGGCTTGTCGGGTAATAACTGGCATCATCAAGACCTGGTTCGCTGTTCGATTTTTTTTCATAAAAACGATCGATAGCCCGGCGCATCTCACGCAAATTCTCGCGCAATAGTTCTTCTTTTTGTTGGATAACCACATTTTTAGCGATTGGCACTGCAGTTGACGAGAGAATGCCAATAATCACGGTACAAACGATCAATTCAAGAAGCGTCATGCCCGAAAGTTTATTAAACCGCTGCGATTTGTCAGTAATCTGCATATTTGCGCCCACCTGCATCAAGAGGGGAAGTCTCGGAAGATTCATTACTGTAAAGGCTCAAAAAGCCTTCGACCGGGTCATAATGCCAGATACCACTGCCGTTACTTCCATGCCATTGATCGGGAACCCGGTTAACGAAAGTCGGTGCCAGTTCGGGCAAGGTTTCGGGAAACCGGCCATTGTGCTGTAGTGCATATTGATGAATGGCGGTGCGCAACATGCTCAATTCTTGCATCAGAGCGGTATCGCGGGACTTTTTCAAGACCCGGGTATTATTATAACCCGCCGCCGTGATGAGAATACCGATTATCGAAACGACGACCAGCATCTCAATCAGCGTGAATCCATGCCGCAGTCGGCCTGAAATTCTCATGCGATAATTGTTCACCACATTACTCCTCAGTTGTAATCAAAAAGGTTACGGTCGCCGGTGTTTTCAACCATTGGGGCGGCCTTTTTGAAACTCAGTTCAGGCAGATTGCCCTGATTTACCAGTTTAATCTGAAGAATTTTTGCGACCAGAAACAGTTCTTTCTCAAGAGCCTCAAGATTCTTGGTTCTGGTTATAACCGGGTGAGAAGTAAACTCATAAAGGCGCACAACTGCTTCGCGACTGGCCTCGACCGCTTTTTCCGCCAACTCGGGCGTTGAGGCCATTTGCACCGCATCGGCAACCAGTGCCGCGTCTTTTTTCAGGCGAATGGCATATTGCGGGTAAATGCCGGGCAATGGTTCAAGTTCACGGGCCACCACTTTCATGATTTCGGCTTTTATGGTCAGTTTGCGGCGGTTGCCGAGAGTTGGCGTTACGTAGTCTTCGCCGACCAGCAGCGAAAAAATCCCTCCACCATTTTCGTAAGAAAGCGTCAGAAGCAGAATGATGATCAGGCCATAAAGAACCCGTCGTTCACGTGCCCGGAGTCTCAGGGTGTCGATGACGTCTTCGCGATGTTTCTGGGTATATTCATTTTTAATGTCTATCATTTTACCAATAACCTCACAGTCATGGCATATCGGCCGCCTTCGACGAGAACGATTTCTTGAATAATTACCGGCGAATCAAGGTTTTCGATGGTTGAGAGAAAAGTGCGCATGCTGGCATAATCGGATTTTAAATTCATTTTAAGGCTGTAAGACGGTACTGGGAGTTTGTCAAACTCAGTAGTGAATTCGTAGCGAACTTCTTCGAGTGATACATTGCTGGTGATGGCGATTTTCTGCAGGCGCTCAATGATGCCAGGCAATTGCGATTCTTCAGGAAGCAGGGCCGAAACATCAGCATGTATTTTTTGCAGGCGTTGCAGTTTATCGATCTGAACCTTGCAGGTTTCGCGGTTGCGAACTGCGGTCTTTGCGGCTTTAACAGCGGCGTGGCAACTTTCTGCAGCGGCCTTCAGTGCTTCGTTCTGGGGTTCAACAAGCAGCGAAGGCAAAAAGAAAAGAATAACGAGAATTAACAAAGGCAGCGGAGCCCGTTCTTTAAGTTTTTTTAATTCATTCGGGTTCATGGCAATTCCCCGCTTTCACCTGCGTAGTCAACATCCAGGTTAAAAATTATCGCCTCGTTCTCATCAGTGCGGGTTCTGGCATGCTTTTTGAGACTTGGATTGGCAAAGACCGGCACTGCGAATAGAGACCGAAGCAGAGTAGTAAGGTTGCCAAGTTCGGGAGTTTCGCCTTCGAGGCTGATTTTAACAAGTTTGTCAGGTTTAATGGCAATTCTTCGGAATTTAACCTGTGGCGGGGTAAGCTGTTCGAGGCGGTTAAGCAGGTTGCTCCAGGATGTGTGGCAAAGCAGCGATGCCCGACGCAAAGCCGAATAGCTTTTTTCTGCCCTTTCGATGTCTTCGCGTGCGGGTTTTGTGCGGCTTACGCTGTCGTTGAATTCGCTGGTGCGGGCAATTAATCTGGCTTCGGCTTCCTGATAGAATTTTACGGTTTCAACCGCAGAGAGGTATTTGAACGCCAGAAACATGGCAAGCGCGACCGGAACAGCGTAGAGAATCAGCAGCGAAGTTTTAAGCATAAAACTGCTGCCTTTGCGATAAACGATAGTCGGTTTAAAATTTAAAAAATGTTTCATGATTACCTACTTTGCCAGAAGCCCAAGACAGGCCGCATAAGCAGGGCCGGCCTGAACCCTGGCTTCGTCGAGTTTCTTTGCCAGAGGGATCTCTTCAAGTGGATTAAAATAAAGGCATGCTGTTTCAAGGTATTCGCTGAGAAAAACATCAAGACCGGCGAACATTGAACTGCCACCGGTCAAAAATATGGAGGGCAACTTTGAAACATTGAATTTGTCCTGGAAAAAGCGAAACGTGACGTTTAATTCGCGCAGCCAGTTGCCAAAAATCCGCTCTATTCTCTGGCGCCGTTCGATCAACAAGCTGACATCGGCCCGGCCCACCGGGAAAAATTTTTCGCTTTCTTTTGTTTTCATGGCTGTTTCAAGGTTTACTGAATCAAGTTCACTGATTATTTTTGCAAACTCTTCGCCGGCTACTTCGATGACCCGCTCATACATCAGGGCGCCACGGCTGTAAGCCTTAACCACTGTGGTCTCATGGCCAACATGCAGATTGATGACCGTCTGATCGACAGTTTTATCTGGAAACGATTCTTCAAAAAGGTTGAAAACCCCAAGCGAAGATGTATCAAAAGCCATGACTTCCATGTGCAGGTCGGTGGTCAGACTCGAAAGAATCTCGATCAGTTCTTTTTTAACCGCCGCTGCCAGCACTTGAAAGTGACCGTCATTGGCGCCTGATGGCCCTAGAATCTGGTAATCAACCAGAGCTTTCATGCCTTCTGGAATCGGCAGGCTTTTTTCGAGGCGCCACGAAAGAAAGCCTGGCGAACGGCGCTCGACCTCTGAAAGCTCGAGAAGTGCCAGATGCAGTTTTACCCAGCGATCTGGCAGGCCGATTACAAAACCCTGCCGGGTATTTCTAACGCTTTTAACCAGGCCTGCAAGAATATGCTTGAAAACCGTAAGGTCGCTGATAAATGGGCTGGTGAAATCGCCGCCGACCAACCCCTGGGGCAGGTCAGCCCGGGCAAGGTTTCTGATTACGTAGCCCTGACGCGCCGGGCCCGGGTCTACTGCTGCAAGTTTGATGCTGCTGGTGCCGATATCGATGGCAACCAGTTCGGTGTATAAATTCATCAGAGCACCCCTTCTTCAAAAGTCACGCGATTCATTTCCTCGAATGTGGTCAGGCCGTGTTCGACTTTTTGCCAGCCGGCCCGCCGCAATGGAACCATACCCCGCGCAATGGCCGCTTTTCTTATTTCGAGCGGTGACTGGTGTGTGAGAATCATCTGTTTGATGGCCGGCGACAGTTCAAGAACCTCAAAAATACCAGAACGGCTTTGGTAGCCTGTGTCGTGGCAGAACCGGCAACCCTTGCCACGTTTGAACTTAACATGGGTATAATGCTGAAAATCGACGGTTAATCTCTGCATCTCTTCGGTGATCGTTGTGTCATCGGTCACACAATTCTTGCAATTCAGCCTGATAAGACGCTGCGACATGATCAGGTTAAATGAACTGACGAATTCATAGGGGTCAATTTCCATGTTCTCAAGACGCGAAACAGCGTCGGTGACGTTGTTGGCGTGAATCGAACTGAAAACCAGATGGCCGGTAAGAGCGGCATTTATAGCGATTTTTGCTGTTTCGGGGTCGCGAATTTCGCCCACCAGAATTTTATCAGGGTCCTGGCGAACGATTGAGCGCAGACCTGAACTGAAGGTAAGGCCCTTTTTTTCGTTTACGGCAATCTGCACGATATCGGGCAACTGGTATTCAACAGGGTCTTCAATGGTAATAAATTTATCTTTTGGAGTATGAACAAATTTCAGGGCCGAATACAGAGTGGTAGTCTTGCCCGAACCAGTCGGGCCGGCAATCAGAATCATGCCGTATGGTTTTTTTACGTTGCGTTTGAACAGCAGCAGGTCATCACCTTCGAGACCAATTTTTTGAATATCAAGACCGAGGGCTGATTTATCAAGAATTCGCAAGACCACCGTCTCGCCATAAATTGACGGCAGAACCGAAACGCGGAAATCCACAAAACGATCATCAATTTTCAGCTTGAAACGGCCGTCCTGGGGAATGCGTTTTTCGGCAATGTCAAGCTGGGCCATAACCTTGAGGCGCGAAATAATCGGACCTCTCAGCCTTGGCTCGACATCAGAAAGCACTTCAAACAGAACACCGTCAATACGGTATTTAACTTTAAGTTGCGACTCATAAACCTCAAAATGTATATCGCTTGACCGCTTGCGAACTGCCTTGAGGATGATCGCATCAACCATTCTGATAACCGGGGTTTCGTTGCCGAAACCCGAAGTTTTGGCAACACCAGCCGCCGGGGCCGCATCTTCTTCTTCAATCATGACTTCGAGGGGCGGAAAATTCTCAAGATCGCCGAACACGACTTTTGAATCGAGACTGGTCTCAATCATAAGATTGAGCAGTTTTTGAATCGAAACTTTTGATGCTACAGCTGGCCTGATCGGCATGCCAAGCTGAACTTCAAGTTCTTCGATCGAATCGACATTGCCGGGGTCATGCATGATCAGAAGAATTTCTTTGCCGCTCTTGCGGTGCGGTATAAAACAATAGCGCCGCATCAAAGCAACGTCGATACTGTTAAAAAGCTCGTCATCAACTTCATAGTGGCTGAGGTCAATATATTCAATGCCGAGTTCAAGGGCAACCGAACGGGCATACTCTTCTTCGGTGACCAGGCGGCGGTCGATCAGTATCTGCCCAAGATTGGCCGGCACGGCTCCGAACTCATTAACCAGCTGTTGTACATATTCGAGGGTTATAAAGCCCTCTTCAACCAGAATCTCGCAAAGCGCTTTCTTGCGGAAAGTTGCCGCGAAGGCTTTGATCAGATTCTGGTCTGAAACTTCGGCGTCGGCTTCGAGTCGGCGCAAAACGTTATCAGCATGGTTAGCCGATTCCGCAAAAAGCTTTTCTGCTTTGTTACCATCTATAATCCGTCTGGCTACAAGAAACTCTTTGAAGCTTTCCATCTCAGGTCCTGTTCTAGTTGATTTTTGAAGCGGCAGTGAGCACCGGGTAGAGCAACGCCACCACCAGAGTGCCGACTACGAGTGCCATACCAAGAAAAAGAACCGGTTCAATCAGCGAGGTGATTGTATCGGTCAATTCAGTGATCTCTTCGTCATAATGTTCGGCGAGATTATCAAGCATTTCACCCAGATTGCCAGATTCTTCGCCGACGTGAACGACTCTGACCATGATTGATGGCGTATCTGGAATACTCTTCATGGCCTTGCCAAAGCCTAGCCCGCGTTCAAGTAATTCGGGCAGCACCGACAAACGACCGGCGATTACCTTGTTTTCGAGGCTGTCGAGAACCACCTTCAGGCTGTCGAGAATCGGAATACCGCCCTCGATCATGGTACTCATGGTACGGGCAAACTGGCTGTAGGCAAAATTCTTTTCGAGTTCGCTGACGAGCGGCACCTTTAATTTAAAGGCATCAAAGCGCCGCCGGCCTTCGGGTGAATTCGAAACAGTCACCAGCACAGTGAATGCGAGCACCAGCAGACAGAAGATAAGCAAAAACCACTCGCCAAGAAATTCTGATGTTGAAAGCAGAATTGAGGTCATCATTGGCAAAGGAATATCGAGGCTTTTAAACAGGCTGGCAAATTCAGGAACAACGGCAACTACCATATAGGTAACCGCCAGAGTTAATACGGTCAGCAGAATAGCCGGGTAAATCAGGGCCGCCATGACTTTGCGGCGAATGGCAATCGAATTGGTAAAATAGTCAGAAAGGCGTTTGAGAATATTTTCGAGCGCCCCGGCCTTTTCGCCGGCAACTACGGTTTTAATGTAAATATCAGGGAAAATATCGGGGTGCCGGCTAAGAGCCTTGCTGAGAGATATGCCCTCGCGGATATCCTGGTGAACTTCGCGCAAAGCACGATTAAGGCGAGTATCTTCGGCGCCATCAAGCAGCACTTCAATAGCATCAGTGACTGGCATGCCAGACTTCAGCAGGGTACGAATCAACTTGGTGAATTCATTCAGTTCTTTGATCGAAACACTGCCCTTAAGAACCAGACCCTGTTTGAAACGCTCAAGCCAGGAATCTTCGAGAGTGCTTTCTGAGAGGATGTAGTAACCCTTGGCACTGAAAGCGGCCCGTAATTCGTCAAGTGAGCGGGTTTCGAATACCTCTTCACTGGTGTTGCCCTTTTCATCGGCATACCGAACTTTGATTCTCTGCATTAAATGCCCCCGAAATAAACAATCCCGAATTTCCAGATGTTTATGAGTTTATGCGATTTTTGCAAAAATCACAAACATTTAAACGGAAACCCGGGATTGTCAGGACAGCAGCGAAACCTACTCCCTTTCAATGTGAGCTTTAATTTATAAAATGCTCATTCAATTCTGCCTGTTTTTGTGTTAATTCAAGAATCCACTGCTGTTCAGGGTCAATTATTACTTCTTCAACCGCACCAAACCACTCTCTTGCCGATTTGCGATCTTCAAGACGGCGATATAGTTCACCGATCAGATAGGTCACCACTGGCAGGTTGTCAGGGTTCGCTATCGTCGATTTTTCGACCGCCACTTTGAGGAACTTTACCGCCAGTTGCTGCAATTCGATCTCTGCCTTGCGATTTTCGCGCAGACGACAGCACCACGAACCGCGCAGATAAAGATTACCGATATGGTAAGGGTTACGACCGGTCTCTTCATAAATCTTGCCGGCAACAAAAAATTTAAGTGCCTCTTCGGGCATCTTTCGGCTCAACGGCAGGCTGAGAATTTTTTTGATAAAAGCCGAAGGCACTTTGCGCACTTCAGAATGATCGCCAGAATAATCTTCGGGGTAACCAGCGTAATTGCATTCGGGGCATTGTACCAGAAAGAATGGCAAAGGGTTTTCGCCCAGGTAGTGTGGCAGGAAGTCGGAATCCTGCCCCTGGTGGGTAATTGAAGTCACGGTTCTGGCCTCAAATATCGCGCCACAGGCCGGGCAGGTAAATCCGCTGAGTTTAAATGATGTAACCAAGGTTTCTTTCTCCTGACGGTAGTCAGAATATAATCACAGAGGGTGTGAGTGTCAAATCTGTCATTCTTTCAGTGCCGCAATCATGCCAAATGAATCTGGTGGCCAGAACTTAAGTTCGGCCCGACCCTTGACCATGGTGCGATCAAGCAACCCCCAGGCACGACTGTCGTGTGAATTGTTCCGATTGTCGCCCATAACGCAGATACGGTCAACCGGAATCTTTTGCGGACCGTAGTTTCCAAAAACATACTCTTTAACAAAAGGTTCTTTCATCATCTTGCCGTTGCGAAACAAATAACCATCGCGAATTTCAATGATATCGCCCGGAATACCTACCACTCTTTTGACAAAGTCTTTTCCGGGCTCGAGCGGATAGGAGAACACGACAACTTCGCCCACTTCAGGCTCTTTCATCATGTAGACCATCTTATTGACGATGATTTTCTCGCGAGAATGGAGTTCTGGCTCCATGCAGGCACCCTCGATCACAAAGCCCTGAACAACGTAGGTTTGCAGAAAGAGAAAGAAAACCAACGCCCTGACAAAATCTTTAAACCAGTCCCTTAATCCGTGTACAATTTTTTTCATCGACCAACTCCGTTTTCGGTCTTCCAATGTTTGGCAAGAACCTATTCGGAAAAGTTCGATTATTTCTAAACGATAATTTTAATTTTTTTCAACTTTGTACACCAACCGTCCGCAAATTTAACAGCCAAAGGCCCATTTAAGCATCGTCAGGAACCCGGGCATACGCGGTTGTTTATTTATGTCTGTGGTTATTCAGACTCGGCGGCTTTGGAATGGCGACGGAAAAACGGGCAGTCGGCCCGTCCGTCTTTGTGAGGCTGGTCGGGGGGCGGCAGAGGCCCGGCAGGTCGCTGATACAGGTCTTCAAGGGTCAGTTCCTCGTCTGCGAGTCGCCATTGATCGTAGAGCAATCTAACCTGTTCGGCACTGGCGTTGCGCTGGTAAAAACCAGCCAACTGGCGCTGTCGCTGGATTTCATACATAGTCACTGCGGCGGCTACCGAAATATTGAGACTCTGTACAAAGCCGGCCATTGGAAGAAAAATATTTTTGTCGGCCATTTCGACTGTGGCATTTGAACAACCACGATGTTCGTTACCAAAAATAACCACCCAGGGAGTTGTCCAGTCTACGGTTCTGAAATCAACGGCTTCGCGGCCCATGTGGGTTGCAGCGATCTGGTACCCCTGCCCGCGTAATTCCAGCAGCGAAGCTTTGAGATCATCAACCACCCGCAGGTCAACCCAGCGCTCTGAACCTTTAGAAACCTCGGGGTTAACGTTTTCGGGTTTTTTAATGTCGGGTGCCCAGATAACCCGGCCAAAGCCGCTGGCATCTGCTGTACGCAATACTGCCGACAAATTATGCTGGTCGTGTACAAAATCAAGGGCGATAACGATATCGAGTTGTCGCTGATGAAGGGTCTGAGAAATACGATGGGTGCGTCTGACGGTGGGCATGGCATTAACCTTTCTTGCGGTCGATGGTAGCGTGTGTTTGTACGAATCCGGGTTTGATGGTAATACTGGCAATGTTGAGATTCAGCCAGGTTTTTCGGGCATCAAAAACCGGGTTGATCTGGCGAAAAATCGTGGCGATAACGTTGCGCGGCATCGACATGCCGTTCAAAAAGAGGCGCTCACAATTGAACATAACGGTTTTGGCATCGATCAACCTGGTGTTGCCATTCAGTTTAAATTCAGCAGTAACGAAACCTTTTTTTACCCGGCCATGCAACTGGGCGCTGTTTTTAGCGAGTTTCATCTTCATGCCGCTCAATGAGCGTGATTTGGCATAAAAAGCAAATACCTTCAAGATATCATCAGCCGAAACATCGGTTATCAGGCTGATCTGGCCGCCGGATTTAAAGCGCAGACGGCCGGCAGCGAGCTCTTCAACATCGATGCTGCACTCAGGAAAATCGAACTGCACCGTTTCGATGGTCAGGTTGTAATAAAGTACCCTGAAACATTTAACTCTAAGGCTCCTGAAGGTACCCGGCAGCGGGTCGGCATCAAATTCAACGCTGATACTGGCTGGCCGCGGCGTGATTTTTCCAATCTGGGCGATCTCGGCGGCATTGTACCCCATCAGTTGAAAAATGCCGGTTGCCTTGAATTCTTCTGGGTCATTAAAGGCTTTTATAAAAGCAGTTTCAAGCATAAGAGCATCGCTGGCAACCCTGACTTCAGGCAGGTCTTGGACATGCCCGGGCAGACTGCCAGAAAAAGATGCCATCAGAAGCATCAGAAGCAACCATGCTGGTCTAGGCAG
>Ga0116170_10003659_pt1 | contig 14325 bp, 10 predicted proteins | sample AD_JPNHW1_MetaG_FD_89797 | JGI IMG/M metagenome (GOLD analysis project Ga0116170, IMG submission 89797) | Active sludge microbial communities of municipal wastewater-treating anaerobic digesters from Japan - AD_JPNHW1_MetaG | ecosystem: Engineered > Bioreactor > Anaerobic > Digestate | place...
GTTCGGCTTCCGCCGCGTCGTATTGTCCGTCCATAATCAACACGCCGGCGGGGCGGGGTGTGCGGCAGAGTCTCATCAACGCCTCGCGTTCCGTTCCGCTGGAGGCGCCCCATTCGAGATCCGTCGCAAAGACCACCGAAGCCCCTGACGCGGGTTCGTCGATGCGGTAGGCGTGACAGCCGTTGCTGTGGTGAACGGCGCACCAGCGCACCTCGAAAGGCCCGTGCCGTAAGGGTTCCCCGTCGGAGGTGTTGGGCAGCACGACGAATCGCTGGCGGGCGCGGAACGGGGCGGGCCAGAAAGGCTTATCCATGAGCCGCTCCAAAACGTTTCCGGCTGAAAGGCCCTCGCGCTGCGGCGAAGCGAACGTGACCTGCCAAAGGGGATTGTAGAGCGGAACAAAAGCGGGGAGGCCGATGAGGTGGTCGAGGTGGTAATGGGTGAAGAGCATCAGCACGGGCGCGTCCGTCTCGGTCGGCGTGAGGAACGGCTGCAGCGTTCTCAGGCCGGTGCCCGCATCGATCACAATCCGTGCGCCCGCACCGTTCTCGACGAGCACGCTCGTGGTTGCGCCACCGTACCGCATAAAGTCGGGGTGGGACACGGGGGTCGTCCCTCGCACGCCTCCTAAAACGATGCGCATCATGTCGGCCTCCTTATTTTTCGTTCAGTTCCCAGACGCCTGTCCACGTGGCGGGCGGCTCGGCTGTCAGACTCCGGCACTTGGCCGCATAGGCGCAGGCCGCCGGGTCTGAGGCCCAGCGTTCGAAAAGCGCTTGCGCCTCGCTGAACCGCCTTTGTTCAAACAGAAGCCGCGCGTTCTCAAAATCGGCCCACGACGCCGGCCGCGCCGTGCCGGAGAATCCCGCCGGCTCGAAAACGCGCACGTGCGAGTTTCTTCCGACGACCCTCAGGCAGGCCAACTCTCGGCCCACCAGGCCTTCGCCCGCCTGTCGCCAAGTGCTTTCGGAGACCATCAGATACGTTCCGAAGACTTTGTTTGCGCCCTCCAGCCGGGAGGCCAGGTTGGCGGCATCACCTAAGATCGTGTAGTTGAACCGCTCGCGGGAGCCCATGTTGCCGACGACGGCCTCGCCCGTGTTGATGCCGATCCGCGCGCGCAGCGTCACGCCGGTGCGCCGCTCAAACTCGGGGCGGCGTTCCTCCAGCTTGCGCTGGCAGCGCAGCGCCGCACGACAGGCGCGCGCGGCATGGTCGGGCTGCGCCAGAGGCGCGTTCCAGAAAGCGACGATCGCATCGCCGATATACTTGTCGAGGTAGCCGCCTTCCTCCTTAATGATCGCGCTCATGTCGCTGAGATAGTCGTTCAGCAGCTCGGTCAGCGCGGCGGGGTCGAGCCGTTCAGAAAAGGAGGAGAACTTTTCGATGTCGGAAAAGAAGACGGTCAATTCGCGCTTTTCTCCGCCGAGCGTCAGCTTGCCGGGATCGGCGAGGATCTGATTGATGACCTCTTCGCCGAGGTAATAACGGAAGGCGTTTTTGATGAAGGCCTTCTGGCGGCCCTCTGTTGCGTAGTTCACGATGACGGCGCCGGCCAGCGCAAGCGTGACGGCCAGCAGGCCGATCACCAGTGGCCACCAGAGACCGAACGCGTAGGCGGCGAAGCTGACGCACACCGGCACCGGCAGGCAGAACGCGACGGCGAGCACGGTCTGGCTGGCGCGCCGCGCCCTCAAGACGCAGCCCGCGGCCGCGCCCGCCACGAGGAGCGTGAACAACGCGGTCAAACGCTGATCCGTGTCGCGCAGCAGACGCGACGAGAGCAGATTGTCCAGAACCGTCGCGTGGATCTCGACGCCGGGCGCAACACGGCTGATGGGGGTGGGGCGCAGATCCAAGAGGCCCGGTGCGCTAAATCCGACAAGCACATAGGCGTTGCTGAACGCGGCAGGATTGAGCGGAGACTTTTCACCCGCTTGGAGCTTCAGGCCGGATTGGATGACCGCGGCTGCGCTGAAGGACTGGTGTGCGCCGTTTGTTCCGCTGAAGTTCAGGATCAGGCGGTTGTGTGCGTCCAACGGCGGCGCGTGATCTCGCGGCGCGGCGGCGTCGCCGCCTCTTCCGAGCTGCCATGCCGCATAGCCCAGCGAGGGAATCTGTTTGGCGGCGCTGAGGCGAAGAAGCGTGGCGCGCCGGAAGACCCCGTCAGAATCGGGTTCGTCACTGACGTTTGCAAGCACGGTCGCGTTGGTCGCCACGGCGGGGATCGGCAGCGTTACACGGTCGCGTCCGTAAAACGCCGCGCCAACAAAGGCGCCCGTGCGGCGGATGGCCGCGCCGAGGGCCTCGTCGTCCGCCACGCCGTAGACGGAAGGCTCAGTGAAGAGAATGTCGAACGCGATCACCTTCGCGCCGCCGTTGCGGCAGAAGTCGATCAGCGGCGCATAAGCTTCGCGCGGCCAAGGCCACGACCAGCCCATCTCTTTTGATCCCCAGTCTAAGCTGGCCTGATCGAGCAGCACGACCTTGACGTCGGGCGAAGGCGTGCGGTGTTTCGCGAAAACGTTGACGCGCCAAGCCCACGTCGTGTATTCGAAGCGGTCGAGTGCGCCGCCGAACCACAGGATCAGGGCGATGGCGGCGGCGCCACAGCCGACTTCCAGACTCTGGAGCGCACGTTTATCCATGGCTGTTGCCGGTTGCCGTCTAGCGGAGCCTGGCGATGACGTCGTTGAAGCGCTGTTGTCGGGCGGCGGGCACGGCGACGGCGGGCTGCGAGCCGATCAGGGCGCTGACATGTTGAATGCGGCTGTCTGGGGAAGGGTGCGTCTTGCCGAAGCCGCGCGTCGTATCCGTGCCGATGCGGCTTTTCATTTCGCGGAGCATGACGATCAGCGCCGAGGGGGAATAACCGGCGCGCGTCAGAATCTGGACAGCTACGGCGTCCGCGTCGTTTTCGAATGAGCGGGCATAACCGCTGTTCATCAGGGCGGAACTGATGTCTGTGATGCTGCCCTCGAAGGCTTTGGTCGCTTCCGCCAGATCCGCGCCGCCCAGATTCTTGCCGGCTTCGACGGCAAGGGTGGTCAGGGCTGAATTCAGGCGGCCCTTCTTGATGGCGCGCAGGCCGTGCCGGTTTTGCACGTGGCCGATTTCATGGGCGAGCACGGCGGCCAGCGCGTCTTCGCTGCGGCAGCAGCGCAGCAGGCCGCGCGAGACAAGAATCAGGCCTCCCGGCGCGGCAAAGGCATTGACCTCCTCTGTCTCGATGGCGAGGAAGTGATAACCGCCGAAGGTTTCGGGCCTGTCCGAGTATTGAGCCAGCGTCTGTCCGAGCACGGTGAGGTACTGGTTCAGGGCGGATTGGTCATACGGCCGGTAGGTGGCCATCACCGTGGCGGCGACGGAACGCCCGATGTAATATTCCTGTTCCGGCGTGATGTCCTGGAAGGTTTTCTCGACTGCGGCGGCGGTGCGGTTGATCGACTGGGCTTGGTCGGACGTGATGACGCCTGCGGCCTGCCCCGCCAGGGTGCTGTACTCCGCCACGGTGGAACAACCTGTCGGCAACAACAGGGCTAACGCCAAGGCGGCTCCAAAGAGGAAATAAGGGCGGCTGTTCATCGTGCGCCTCCGTTCTGTTTCAGGCCTCCGGCTTTTGCGAAGGTGGCGATCTGTGCGGAAGACGCGTTCATTTTCAACATTCTGTCGACCCATGAGAAGTCGATGTCGGCGTGCTGGGCTTTGAATTGCGCTTCGCCGTCCGCCGAGAATCCCTTGCCGGCCAATGCCAGTTCGTCGCCCGACGCGCCTGCCGAAACGGCGCCGCCCGTCTGCGTCGAGAGCCGTTTGGTGGTGAGCGCGGAACTGTGCACCCATCCGGTTTTGCCGTCCGAGGTCCGCACCTGCATCCAGGGGCCCTGCGCGCCGGTCGTTTCCACAGCCTGACCGTACGTCAAGGTGGTCACCACTTGGCCGAGGAATGACGGTGTGCCGCGCACTTGGCTGGATTGGACCTGCACGCGCATCGTGTCGGCCAGCAACGTTCCGGCCAGCGAGAACGCGCAAAGAATAACCGCGTTGACTTTCATGAAAAGCACCTCCCTGCTTGAACGCACGTTTGCAGAATCATACCGGAGGGTGGGAGAAGAAGCAAATGTGAAGTGCGCGCCGCCGGAAACACGGGAATGGACGCGCTTAGCGTCGCTTCAACGCGTCGCAGTAAGGGGCGATGGGGCAACCGTCGCAACGCGGATTGCGGGGGGCGCAACGGGTTTGTCCGAAGGAGACCAGATAGGAATTCCACGTTTTCCAGTACCGGAGGGGAAGGATGTCACGCAACGCCATCTCGGTGTCGTACGGCGTTTGGGTCTTGATGAGCCCGAGCCGGTTCATGATGCGGTGAACATGCACGTCCACGCAGATGGCCGGCTTGTCGAAGCCGAGCGCCACCACCAGGTTGGCGGTTTTGCGACCGACGCCGGGCAGTTCGCACAGCGCTTCCACGGTGTCGGGGAGGACGCCCTGGAATTTCTCGTCCAGCGCGTCGGGAAGCGCTTTCAAGTGGCGGGCTTTGTCGCGGTAAAAGCCCACCGGGTAAATGGCCTTCTCCAGGTCAAGGAGGGGAAGGCGGCGAAGGTCGTCGGGCGTTGTGACCTTTGCGAAGAGGCGTCCGCAGGCCGCGGCGGTGCAGGCGTCTTTCGTGCGCGCGCTCAGGATGGTCCCGAGGAGGACGCGGAACGGGTCGCGCGTTTGCATGGCGACCAGATCAATGATCGGCGCTCTGACCTTGTGGAAGGCGGCCTTGAGCAGGCGGTTGACGGTTGGGATGTCGGAGATTTTCATTAGCGGGTAGAGATTAGAAACGGGGTGCCGTCGGAATCGCATTCGAATCGGGTCCTATTTAGCCACATGCGGGGTGTGAACGGAAGCGAAAAAGGGCGGGATCCCGCCGTTCGTGATTGAGTTCCGCTGTGTTCCGGATATCATAGGGGGCAATAAAAGGGGACGGAAGATGCGAAAGAGTTGTTTAACTTTCTGCCTCGGGGCGATCGGAATGGCGCTGGCTTCGTATGGACAGGTGGAGGCGGTCTGGCTGACGCACCGTTCGCCGGCACCTGACAAGATCGTGGTCAACTGGAAGAGCGCGCGCCCGGGCCCGTCGCGCGTGTGCTACGGCCCGGATGCCACGTGCGCTCGCGTTGAGGCGTCGAGCGAAGAGGGCTCGCGGGTCTTGCATCACGTGGAGATCGCGACGCCGCAGAGAGGCGTGACCGTTTTCTACCGCGTGGAGAGCGGCGATCAGAAATCGGGGCCGCTCAGCTTTCGGACCTGTCCCGAAGACGGGGTCCGCGTGGCTGTCGTCGGCGATTGGGGGTACTCGGGCAGACCGGACCTGACCGCGCTCAAGGCGGATAAGCCGCACATGTTGATGACGGCCGGCGACAACGTCGCGAGCATTATCAATCCGCTTCAGGCGGGGGACATTCACAACACCAAACCGTTCATCGAACTGCTCAAGTCCGAAACGGCGTTCTTCGCCTCGACGCCTTTCATGCCGATCCTCGGAAATCACGACAAGCAGGTCGGCCCGCGTAAAGACAAGCGGCCCGGTGTTTCCGCGGAGGTGTACGACGTCAGTGCGACGGCTTACCTGGACGTCTTCAGGCTGCCGGACGTCGGCTGGAGATGGGCCTTCGCCCTTCCGCAAGCGGATGTGACGTTCCTCGCGCTGGACATGCAGCATCTGAGCGATGTTGGCACGACGTTCCAGACGTGTCACGATTATCATCGGGGCTCGGAGCAGTTCCTGTGGTATGACGAGCAGACGCGCAACGCCAAGACGGGGTTCGTGGTGACGCTGCTGAACGCGGACAGCCGGTGCCGGAATCTGGAAAAAGGCGCCTGGCACGAGATGTTTAGCCGAGGCACGGTGTTCATCACGGGCTTCGGTTACTATGCCGAGCGGGCGGTTGAGCGCAACGGTTTCCCCTATTACAACACCTGCGCCGCGAAGCCGAACGGCGCGGTCTACCGCGATCCGATGGCGGTGGTGTGCGAGCCGTCGGCAAATTATATGCTGCTGACGTTTGACAGGGCGGCCGGTAAGATGACGGTCGATTTGAAGCGCCTGGACGGAAGCGTGATCGACCGCCAGACCTACACGCGGCGCGCGCGTTAGGGGGCGTGGCCCGAAAGTGAGGCACTGGCGGGAAAGGCAGAGCGGAAGACGTAATGGCCCGCCCGATCGCTTTTGCACGTCACGCACCTTCCTGCTTGCTCCCCAATGGGCGTTTTTAATATGATAAAGACACATTGCCATCGGGGTGCCGCATCGTGTGGAGGCGGCTGAGAGAAAAACCCGTTGAACCTGATCCGGATCATGCCGGCGCGAGGGAATTGGTCAAACTAACCTTTTTTTAGCGGACCGGATGCCGGGTCCGCTTTTTTTGTTTTGGAGATGACCTCATGCCGAACGACGAGACCGATTACGGGAACATCCATCGCTCTGTGGCGCTGACGATCGCGGGAAGCGACAGCGGCGGGAATGCCGGCATTCAGGCCGATCTGCGCGCGTTTCACGTGTTTGGCGTCCACGGCTGCACCGTGCTGGCGGCATTGACGGCGCAGAACCCGTTCGGCGTCCGCGCGATTCTCACGCCCGGCGCGGAGTTCGTGGGCATGCAGCTGGATGCGGTTTTGGAGGCGTACGCGGTCGTCGCGCTCAAGACCGGCATGCTTTCGGCGCCCGACGTGATCGAAACGGTGGCTGACCGGCTTCTGCTGTACAGCCGCATTTTGAAGGTGTTCGATCCCGTGATGGTGGCGACGAGCGGCGCGCGGCTTCTGCAGGACGATGCGGTGGACATGCTGAAGAACAAGCTGCTGCCGCTGGCCACGCTGGTCACGCCCAACCTGCCGGAAGCCGAGGCGTTGACCGGCCGCTCGCTGGCGACGCGCGAGGAGATCGCCGACGCGGCGCTCGCCCTGGCGGACTCGCTCGGATGCGCCGTGCTCATCAAGGGCGGACACGGAATGGGGCCGCTCGCGGAGGATGTCCTTTACGATGGCTCGGCGCTTTACCGGATTTCGGCGCCCAGAATCGACGCGCCGCTTTCAACGCACGGGACGGGGTGTTCGCTCAGCGCGGCGATCACCGCCTCGCTCGCCTGCGGGAAGCGACTTCTCGACGCAGTGGTCGAAGGCAAGGCGTACGTCTACGAGTCCATCCGCACCGGCGTGTGGGTGGGTGAGGGCACCGCCGTGCTCGGCACGCCGTCGCGTCTGCCGCTTGATCGGGTGACGACGGAAACCGTCGACAGGAAGGCTAAACGGGCGTAACGCAAGTCCTCCTCCTCTATTATTTCGCGAACAACAATCAAAACGGAGCTTTTATGACCCAACTGCAAGCTGCAAAAAATGGCGAGATCACCGATGCGATGCGTCGCGTGGCGAAGAATGAGAACGTGGCCCCCGAAGCGGTGCGCGAGGCGGTGGCCTGCGGACGCGCGGTCATCCCGCTCAACCCCGCGCACGCCGGGGCGCGTCCCGTGGGCGTGGGGCGCCTTTTTTCGACGAAGGTGAACGCCAACCTCGGGCGTTCGACCACGCGCTCGGGCAAGGGGGACGAGCTGGAGAAACTCCAGATCGCGCTGAAGGCGGGGGCGGACTTCGTGATGGACCTGAGCGTCGGAACGGACCTGCGTTCGATCCGGCAGGGCATGCTCGACGCGTCGCCTGTTCCGCTGGGCACCGTGCCGGTGTACGAGACGGTCTCTCGCCTCGCGGGCGACGTGCCGGTGATGGACCCCGGCCTGTTGCTTCAGGTGATCCGTGAGCAGGCCGAGCAGGGCGTGGATTTCATGACCCTGCATGCGGGTCTGTTGCGCAGGCACGTGGATGTGGCGATGCGTCGCATCATGGGCATCGTGAGCCGGGGCGGCGCGATCATGGCCGAGTGGATGAAGAGCAACAACGCCGAGAACCCTCTGTACTCGCGCTGGGACGAGGTGATGGACATTCTGGCGGAGCACGATGTGACGGTGTCGCTCGGCGACGGGCTGCGGCCCGGATGCCTGGCGGACGCGAGCGATGCGGCACAGTTCGGCGAACTGGACGTGCTGGGCGAGCTCGTGCGGCGCTGCCGCGAGCGCGGGGTGCAGGTCATGGTCGAGGGGCCCGGGCACGTGCCGTTCAATCAGATCCAGATGAACATGGAGCGGCAGCAGGAGGTGTGCGAGGGCGCCCCCTTCTATGTGCTCGGACCGGTGGTGACCGACATCGCGCCCGGCTACGATCACATCACCTCGAGCATCGGCGCAACGGCGGCGGCTTGCTACGGCGCCTCATTGCTCTGTTACGTGACGCCTGCCGAGCATCTCGGCCTGCCGGACGGCGAGGAGGTCCACCAGGGGATGATCGCCTACCGCATCGCGGCGCACGCGGGCGACGTGGCGCGCGGGTTGCCGGGGGCCCGCGACCGCGACGACGCCATGTCGCGGGCGCGGGTCGCGTTCGACTGGGAGGCGCAATTCGGTTGCGCGCTGGATCCCGAACGGGCGCGGGCGCGCTGGATGAGGACCCGCGCCTGCCAAGGCGAGCATACCGACGACCACTGCTCGATGTGCGGCAAAGAGTTCTGTGCCGTGCGCACCTCCAAGCGCATTCGCGCCATGAAGGGGTGAACCTCGCAGAGCGGGGCCCCGTTGCGATCTGGCCGGAGAAGAGCTCCCGGGTGCCGAGTGACCGGGAGCGGCAGCGCGTATCTGTGCGCTGGATTTATTCAGTCGCATCGGGTACTCTAAGGCCGTCGTTTTAATGCCTGTTGCACATTTTACCCTCCGGCTATCGGAGGCCGGGAGAAGGAGCGAACGATCATGAAGCTGACTTTCTTAGGCGCGGCGCAGACGACCACGGGATCCATGCATCTTGTGGAGGCAAACGGCAAACGGATTCTGCTGGACTGCGGGCTGTTTCAGGGTAGCCGCAAGGAAGCGTTTGAGAAGAACCGCAAGATGGCGGTCGATCCCGCGACGCTTGACGCCGTGGTGTTGTCGCATGCGCACATCGACCACAGCGGCAACCTTCCGACGCTGGCGCGCCACGGGTTCCGAGGCAAGGTTTACGGCACGCCCGCCACGCAGGACCTGTGCGACATCATGCTGCGCGATTCCGCCTTTCTGCAGATGCGCGATCTGGAGTATGTGAACAAGAAGCGCGCGCAGCAGGGCAAAAATCTTTTCGAGCCGCTCTATCTGATGGAGGACGTGGACAAAATCATGGCCCAATTCCAGGGGGAGCCGCTAAAGCGGCAGGTGGACCTCGGGAACGGCATCAGCCTGGTTTTTCACAACGCGGGGCACATCTTGGGATCCGCGCTGGTCCAGCTTGACGTGAGCCAGCCGGGTGGACGTTCCCGGCGGCTGTTGTTCAGCGGCGATTTGGGGCAGCCGGACCAGCCGATCATACGCGATTACGACTGTCCGGAGGGGGCGGACGTCCTTTTGATCGAGTCCACCTATGCGGACCGCGACCACCCTTCGGCGGAGGATGTGAAGGGACGTCTCAAAGGTTTCATCGACGACATCCATCAGCTGAAGTCCAAGCTCATCATTCCGGCCTTCAGCGTGGGACGTACGCAGCGCATTCTTTACACGTTCAACCGCCTGATGGAGGAGGGGCGCATGAAGCCCACTCCGGTCTATGTTGACAGCCCGCTCTCGCTGAAGGCGACGCAGGTCTACGCCAAGCACCGCGAGTGCTACGACGAAGAGGCCTCCGACATCCTTCGGCAGGGGGTCGATCCGATGAAATTCCCCGGTCTGAAGTTCATCGAGACGCCCGACCAGTCCAAGGCGCTGAACGATTTGCCCGGTCCGATGGTCATCATCGCGGCCTCGGGAATGTGCGAAGGCGGCCGCGTGCTGCACCACCTGCAGCGCACCGTCGGGGATCCGCGCAACATCATCCTGATCGTCGGGTTCCAGGCCGAGAACACCTTGGGCCGGCGCATCGTCGAACGCCAATCGCCGCTGAAAATTCTGGGCGACGAGTTCGAACTCAACGCGCGCGTTCATACGATCAACGCGCTCTCCGCGCATGCGGATCGCACGGCGCTGATGCGCTGGTTTGACGGCATCAGGGGAAAGAATCTCGAGCGCGTGTTCGCGGTCCACGGCGAGCCCGACAAGGTCATGGCGATGACCGAGTTGGTCAAGCAACACGGAGTTGAGAACGTGGTCGCCCCCGTGCCGGGGCAGACCTTCGAGAATGTGTGAGCATGTGGCTGACGGCATAGACTGTGAGGCGGAAAGATGAAGAATCTCCGTTTGTTCGCGGTTCTGTCTGCAGCGGCGGTGTTCGGCGCGGTGGCAATGGTGGCACAGACGCTCTTGCTGCGGCGTTTCCTCTGGCGCTTCGAGTCGGCTGAGACGGGGGTGGCGCTCTTCCTGTCCTGTTGGCTGTTCTGGTCCGGACTGGGCGCGGCCGCGGCCTCCACGCCGTTCGGCCGTCGCATCACCGGCGCGCTTTCTCGTTTCTTTTGGGTGCCGGTGGCCGTGTGCGCGGCCCTCTATTTCGCGAACTATGCGCTGGTCGAGAACCTGCGGGGCTGGCTGGGCGTCCCCGAGTATCAGACCTTCCCGTTGACTCACCTGGCCTTCGGATGCCTGGCCGCCAATGCGCCGTTCTGTTTTGCGGGCGGGTGGGTGATTCCCGCGCTCTGCCATAGCTTGGAACGATTGGCGGTCCCCGTCAGCCGGGCGTTCGCCTGGGAGGCTCTGGGGGCCGCGATGGGGGGCGTCGGACTGATGGCGCTGCTGGTTTCTGGCGCGGAGCTCGACCCGCGTGATGAAGTCGAGTGGTCTCGTTATTTCCCCCATGCGGAGGGTCGTCCCGGACGGTTTCTGACTGGCGGCGGAACCACGTTCTACGGTGTGCACAAGGGCACTTTCTACGCGCTCTCTTCGGGTGGCGTGAGCGAGGTGATCCCCGAAGGCGACCGCGCCATGGAACTGGCCGTGACGTTGCTGTCACAGCGCCCCTACGCCAAGTCCGTGCTGCTGATGGGGCGAGTGCCGCTGGCGGTGGGGTTGGCTCTCGAGGCGGTCCGCCCCGACCTCGCGATCACGTGGTGCCCGTGCGATGCGGCGTATGGCGTCAAGCTTCTGTCGGCCGCGGGGGTGAATACGGGCTTGCGTGCCGCCGGGGAACCGCCGCAGCGATTTTTGGCCCTGCAGACGGACGGCGCTTTCGACGGCGTCATGGTCCTGCCTCCGCCGGCCACCTCGCTGGGGGGTGCCGCCTGGCGCGACGCGTCGTTTGCCCGGGAGGTGCGGCGCGTGACGCAGCGGACCGGCGTGTCGCTGTTCGGGCTCGACTGCGATGTGGCCACGATGACCGCCGAGCGGGCGGCTCTAGTCGACGCCGCCTTGCGTCCCATTCGCCTGGTGTGGCCGGAGAGCGGCTGCTTCGTGCCGGGCGCGGGCGGCTGGTGGGTTGCCTCACAGGTGCCAAAGCTGTCCTACGGCGCTGACGTGGCTCCGTCTCGCTTTGCCCTTTTAAAGCGGCAGGGACTTTTCCCTACCGAGGCGGTCGCCCAGCTTTATGATGCGGACCGGGCTCAGCGTCTGGCGCAGCAGTGCCCCGTGCTGGATCCCGCAAATCCCGTTCTGTTGCCTGAGGCGGAGCCGGCAGAAGAGGTTTTGGCCGCCGGGTTGGCGGACGCGATCCGCGAGGAATATCCCGCTTCGACGCCGGGGCAGTGGCTCGCGATGTCCAAGGGCTGCGACGGCCCTCGGCTGTTCGGTCTCCTGCTCGTCTCGTTGTGGATGGCCCCAGTGGCGCTGGGTATGCGCGGAACGACCTCTCGCCGTTTGTTCGCGGCCTGGCTGGCAGCCTGCGGCGCGTTGGGGCTCACCGTGTCGCTGGCCGTGCTCTACCGGTTGGAGATGCGCTTCGGGGAGATTTACCTCCTGGCGGGGGCGGGTAGCTGCCTGTATCTGGGCGGCCTGTTTTGCGGGAACAAGCTGGGCGAGTGGGCGTTGGGGTTGCGGGTGTGGCAACCGGCGTTTTTGCGGTGCGCGGTGCTGGCGACAACGGCGGCCGAGGCGGGCGTGGCGATCGGTGTTTTGCACGGCATCGAGTGGGCCGCGTCGGCGGCCGGCGTGGTGGGCTTCTGCTTCGCGATCGGATGTTCGGCCGGCGTGACGGTGCCGGTGGCGCTCGCCTCGACGGAGGCGAACGCGTCTCCGAATGCGGCGGTTTTTGTGCTGGCGGATGCGCTGGGCGCGGCTTTGGCCGGGCTCTTCTTTGTGGTCCTGGTCCCGCTCGCTGGCATTTGGCAAACGGTCGTTTATTTCGGGGCTTTGGCGTGCGGGCTCGGCGTCTGTGTGGCCGTGAGCGGGCAATACGCGCGTTTAACCTCCGGGTTGGCGCTGGTCGTGGCGCTCGCTGTCCTCGGAGGAGAGCTTCGGGACCTGTTGCCGGAGAAGGCGCTGCCCGCGCAAGAGGAAAGCTCGGCCGAGGCCAGCCCTGCGCAAGAGACTGTTCGCCAGCCGGATCATCCGGTGTTGCGCGTGCGGGGGGTTCCGCGTAAGGTGAACGAGCCGCTTATCCGGGAGCAGATGCGCGAAGGACGTCTCTCGACGAACGTGGCCTCTTTTTGGGAGTGACTCCTGACCTTTTGTTTGTCGCGGGAAAACGTGGCCTAAGCGAGAGGGCTTAGGGCCAGAAGATGTGGGGCTGCCCCGACATGCGGAGGTCATCCAAGGTGGCGCGGCGGAGTGTGTCGAAGCGCGGCTTCATCTCCGCGATGCTGTCGCCGCCCAGTTTCTCCATCAGGGCGTCGGCCAGAACGATCGCGACCACGGCTTCAAGCACGACCACGGCGCGCGGCACGGGGCAAACATCTGAGCGTTCGTAATGCGTGAGAGAAGACTTGCCGGTCGCGAGGTCAACCGTCTCCTGCCCTTTCCGCGTGGTGGGAATCGGCTTCATGGCGGCCCGCAACCAGACGGACTGACCGTTCGAAATGCCTCCCTCGATGCCGCCGCAGGCATTGCTCTTGCGCGCCAGGCCGCGCTGATCGGGCGCGATGGCATCCTGAGCCTGCGTGCCGTTTTTCATGCTGTTGTCGAAGGCGCTGCCGATCTCCATGCCCTTGACGGCGGGAACGCCGAGCACGGCCTGGGCCAAGCGGGCGTCCAGGCGGCGGTCCCAGTTGACGTGCGAGCCGAGCCCGGGGGGCACGCCTTCAGCGGACACCTCGATGATGCCGCCGAGCGTCTCGCCGTCCGCCTTGGCCTGGGCGATCGCCTGCGCGATGCGCGCCGCGGCTGCGGGATCCGGGCATTGGACATCGGACGTGCGGGCGCGCCGGATGCGCTCGGCAAAGGAGAGGTCATCCAGCCCGGCGGCGTGGCCGCCGATGGCTGAAACATAGCCGCCGACCGTGATGCCGAAGGTCTGGAGAAAGGCGCGGCAGACCGCGCCGACCGCGACGCGCAGGGCGGTTTCGCGGGCCGAGGCGCGTTCGAGAGATGGCCGGAGATCGTTGTAGCCGTATTTCACGGCGGCGGCGAGGTCGGCATGCCCGGGACGCGGGGTGGTATAGGCCGCGACCTCCTTGCCTTTCCAGTTGACGTGGTCCTTGTTGAGTAGCTGGAGGGCGATGGGGGCGCCCGTGGTGACGCCCTCCATGACCCCGGCGAGAATCCGGGCGCGGTCTTGTTCGATCGCCATGCGGTCACCTGTGCCCGCCCCGGTCTGGCGGCGCGCGAGGTCGGCGGCGAGAAGATCCTCGTCCAGCGGCAGACCTGCGGGCATGCCTTCAAGAATGGCCGTAAGGGCCGGGCCGTGCGATTCGCAGGCTGTCAGATAACGTAGGGGCATAGGTCAATCCGTTTCTGTTGAAAGATACCGTAATCTTACAGGCGGGGGACGTGTGTTTCAACCCCGAAAGGTGCGAAACCTTTTTCGGGTTTCCGCCCAAGCCCTCTGCGCGCTATATTATGTCCCACGAGGGAGGACGGATATGCGGTCGCTTTTTGGAGGAATGGCGGTTTTTGTTTTGTTTGCGGCGGGCGGTTTTGCGCAAGAAGGGTGGCAGCGGCAGCCGATCGCCGCCGACACGAACGCGTGGCAGATGCTGCGAGCCACGGTTGTGCCCGCGGCGGGCGGGTTTTCGGTCCGGCAGGAAGACGACGGCAACGGCTTTGTTTTGCCGCGCGCCCTGCGGCCGCGGCATGAAGTCGTGATCGACGCGGTGGTCACGGTGCGGGAGCGTCTGGTCAAGGGGGGCTGGAACTTCGCCGGCGTGACGCTCTTTCAGGACGATCTGAATTACTGGATGCTTGCGCTGGTCGA
>Ga0116170_10003662_pt1 | contig 14318 bp, 9 predicted proteins | sample AD_JPNHW1_MetaG_FD_89797 | JGI IMG/M metagenome (GOLD analysis project Ga0116170, IMG submission 89797) | Active sludge microbial communities of municipal wastewater-treating anaerobic digesters from Japan - AD_JPNHW1_MetaG | ecosystem: Engineered > Bioreactor > Anaerobic > Digestate | place...
ATTGCACGTATCCTTCATAATATGGGGTATTTGCTGGGTTAGGATCGTGAAACACTTTGATACTTTCCAACCCGAAATCACTTATTGAAAGATCCGAAGGATGAGTTTCAGTAACCATCAGAGCGTCTGAATTTGACCACTTCAGATCTTTGATGATGTGCCCATATTCTTTTATTTTCAGATTAGCATCACCTAAAGAAGTTAATGCCCCACGACGCGTTAAATCGGGAGGAAATGGATCAGACAAATTATTATATCCCACCCCAGAATCATGTCTTAAGGGTGCAATAAAATAGTGTCCAGTAGCAGATGTACTGGTTGGCCAATATGCGTCTATAATAAAACTTAAAATGCCATCTGCTCCATAGCATAAAGGCATAAATTGCAAACACTTCATCATACTTTTTGGTGGTAAAAGAAGTGTCCAGTATCCACCAGCGGTATTAAATTCTCTCTCTCCATAGATTTGCGGACAATAATAGAGTTCGGTATTCGCATAAGCAGGATGACTTTGGACTTTTTTTGCTAAAGCTGCATAATATACTAATAGATTGTTATCGATTTTATTTTGAATCCAATTGGAATTATCATTCAGATTCCAGTGAATCCTGTCACTCTCATCTGCTCCTTCTCCTAAAGGATATGCATCCATCAATAAACGATCCGGAACAATGGTACTAATGTAGTTCCCCGGATGAAAATATCTCTGGTAACCGGCTGGTTTTATAACCCAACTATCCTTCAAATTGACAGTAGCCATCATTTTTTTGCCTTGCAGACTGAGATGATCTTGTACAATCTTGCTCATTCCAAACTCACCTTGTGCTGGCTCATCATGTACCATATACATAGCGATATCCTCATGATGCGGCATGCCCGGTGCATTTAATTGTGCCAATCTCGTATCCAGACGAGTAATGTATTCAGAATTTTCGCCATATTTTCTGTATGAATGATGGAATTCATCTTCTATTTCAATGTAATCAATGTATAGTTTTGTATTTCCATACCAATAAATTTCAGGATCAATACCTCTGAAATTTTTGCAAGTACTACCTTCTAAGACATTCTGACTTCCCGGATATGGCATATCTGCTTCATATTCGAAAAGTCTAAAACCATGTAAATCGGGTTGGATATCATTTAAATCAGCATTATATATAGTTGTATCATACTGATGATAAATAGTCTCTAATGGATCCGATTCTTGGGTTAATCCTAAATCAACATAGTAGTTAGGATCATTAACATCATAATTGCCGTTTTCTACAGTAACAACAGTAGTAGTTCCAATAGTTGCATTTAATTTCAATGCCTTGAGCCTGATTTGACAAACTTCCACGTTTGTAGTAGCTTCATCCCATTTAAGAGCAACTCTGATATGAATTTTATTTTCTTTATCAGGATTAGCCTGATAGGCATCTAAAAATTGAAAATCTTTACCAATGTATCTTGATAATTGATCAGTGTAATTACTCCATCTGAAACGAGGACTATACAAAGCTAAACCAGCGGGATCATTAACACTTGGATCACAAATCCATGCATGGCCATTTGAATAAGTTCCTTCAAATCTATCTCCTGTATCATGTTCAAAAACATAATTCATTTGATCATTCGCTGAATCGTCATTAGTGTTAAATTGATCTGGTGTAAATACACCATGAGTAGGGTCGGAAACGTAAGGAACCCAGTTCAATTTATATTCCCCTTCCATTTTAAGATAATTTCCAAAAGTCAAGGAAGCAACTCCGACCTTCAGCCCACCTGTAGGTGGATTATCGTGATCGTTCCATAACAAATCATCTAAAATTGTATCGATAGAATGATTATGCAAAACTGTTAATGTATTAGGAAGAAGATTTATATCAGTCTCTTGCTGGGCATAATAATGGAGTGCATTGAAGTTTGCATACTCGATTTTAGCACCTAAGGCATCGAATGAATTATATGACATATTGTTTGTAGCATACCTTAAATCATACCAGCTATAGGCACCTATAAGAAAATCATCTGAATACGTTGCATACAAAGGTAGAATTGTTAAAAATAATAGCAGAAACCAAACAAATTGTTTCATAAGACCTCCTATTTAATTACTGAAATTTTCCCGGTATCCACCTTGTTTCCTTTTTTAACTTGGCATAGGTAGATACCGCTTGCCATCTTCGTTATATCTATATTATAAAAATTAGAATAATTTTCTGAACGTATATGCTGTACACACTGTCCCCTGATGTTGTAGATGCTTATTTCAATAGGATTTTTATCTGAAATGGCATCATTTTCAAGTTTGATAGTGATATATTGATTTGAAATGTTCACTGGATTGGGACTGATGCTAATTTTGAATTGATCTGTTATGGGAGGACTATGAGGATCGATAATACTTGTGGTTGTATCTGCTAAATCCGTATTCCCGGCATATACGTATACATACCCCCTGTAATCCTGGGCAACCGGATCATCTGTAAATGGGGCAGATACGGCAACGTCGCAGCAACTATCTCCATTATAATCTCCCATTGTTAGACCATAGCCAAAATTATCTATATCCTCATTCAAGTCGTAAGGAGCATAAACCAATAAATCTGAATTTCCATTGGGGTATGATCTTCCCATCCAGATTCTGAATTGATCTATATAGAAATTTGTACCTGCCACATCATCAAAGCCATCGTGGTTCAAATCACCGTACTTCAAACATCTTCCGAATTCCCCGCCTTGCCAGGAAGGATTTAAAGCAAGGTTTGGAGTTGTGTTTGTTTCGGCAGATCCCAACCATACATTCAAACCTGCGTCGGACAGATATCCCATAAAGTCATCAATGCCATCTCCATTTATATCGCCCAAAGCTGTACTTATTTTGGATATGTTAGCTTGCGTTTGTGCTAAAACCATTGTATCCGTAAGTGAGCTATCAGCATTCCCATAATAAATTGTAATCAAGTGGTATCCAAGATAGGGATCATCATAGGTATAGCCAATTGTAAAATCATTATAGCCGTCACCATTGATATCCCCAATCCCATTAAATCCAGTTGTATATGATTCACTCCAGGCACAGGATGATATAAAGTATTGATTTATTATCCCACCTCCCCATACTATATAAAAATCCAAGGCACCAGGAGTAATTGAAGATTCAAGACTGAATCCGACATCATCTTTGTTATCGCCGTTCACATCTCCTAATCTAACGACATCCATAAGATTTCGATTAGTTGGTAAAGTATATGGGATCATAATATCAGGTTCTGGAGGAGCAATGTTCCCACCAGTATAAATTCTTAGATAATGAGTAGTCGGATTTCCCGTAGGTTCATAGCCACCAATATATAAATCATCATATCCATCTCCATTCACATCACCAATATTTATTACTGAATTATATTGAAAATCATACTGGCCTTCCATGGTAATTTCAGGAATATTATCAAAATTAGGTCCCCCAAAATAGATATCCACTTTACCCATGATCCATCCTGATGGAAAAACATTCCTCCAACCGGGAGAGCAAACAACCAAGTCATCATAACCATCATGATTAAAATCCAAAGTTGCCATTGTTTCACCAAAATGAGAATTATTGTGAGCACCTTGCATGGAGGTCATAATGTTCAGGTTGTTATTTTGGGCAGAAAGGATACTATTTATAAGCAGTAAAGCAAAAAGGGGAAATATATATTTATGCATGGTCGTTCCTTTTAATTGAGTAGAAAAATTTGATGCGGAAATATTCAGACAATTGTTTGATTAGATATGATTGGAGCGTATCAATAACACTCAGCTTAAGAAATATACTCATAGTTCCTTCTTATGCTATTACCCAGATTTATTATATTTACGCTCTCATTTATTTTTTTAATATTATATATCAAAACTGTCAAGAATATTTATATTAATCCTCTATACACATGCAATATCTGCTATCGTATTTAAGTTCGTTCCCTGATGATATCCCTTTCGAATTCAGCCAAAACCCCAAAGATCGCAAATGAATGATTTCCGATTGTGGAAGTGGTATCCACATTGTCCTGTAGCGGAACAAGCTCTATGCCCCTGTTTTCGAGCTCTGAGACTATATCAATGAGATGACGGAGACTCCTGCAAAGACGGTCAAGCTTCCAGACCACCATGGCATCACTTCTTTGCAGGTGTTTCAGCATATCCATGAATTCCAGTCTGTCGGTTCTGCTTCAGGGAGCTTTCTCCTTATAAATCTTCTCACAACCAGCTCTCTCAAGTGCATCGACTTGCAGGTCGAGGTTCTGATCTGCCGTAGAAACTCTGGCGTAACCTATCTTCATTATTGCTCCTCATTGCTCATTGAAGTAGTATAAAAACTCATGTCGTGATGCCAATAAATATATTAAGATTATTAGATGTGTTTTTATACATAAAAGAGATTGTTTTAACTGAGTTCGAGCCTTGAGTATTGGAGTAAAACAAACGGACGATTATTATATACTTCATCATCTCCAGAGATACTACCAAGCTGAGGGTCGCGGGTTCGAGCCCCGTATCCCTCTCAATTTTTATCTCACCTATCCCCAAAGAATAGGATTTTCACTGACACTTTTCGCGCTTGCAGAAGATATGATATATCACATTCCTACACGAGCAATATAATATCTTCTTTGTTTGAAATCTTTTCCATTCAGCATAATATAATGAAAACATATTGCATAGTAATATGGAAAAAAACGGGAAAAATAAATTGATACTTGACTCAGAGGCTGTTTTCGTTTATATAATAGGAATGAGTAAGAAAATCAATTCCATTTTATTATTATTCCTAACATCCATCATTTGGGGCTTTGCTTTTGTAGCACAGCGCAAAGGGATGGAGTCTCTCGATCCCATGACCTTTAATGGGATACGCTTTGCAATTGGAGCCGTGGTCGTAGGCTTACTGTATCGCTGGAATCCGGCAACTGATGAAAAAACACCTTTCCCCTGGTTACCGGGTATTATCCTCTTTATTGCAGCATCCCTCCAGCAAATTGGCATTGTATGGACCACTGCAGGTAATGCAGGTTTTATCACCGGGCTATATGTCGTATTTGTTCCTATCCTGGGATTGCTCATCGGGCAACGATTACGTTTCTTGAATCTCGTTGCAGTCTTTATTTCGGTCATCGGTATCTATCTGATCAGCGTGAAACATAACTTCAGCATCAATATCGGGGATTTGATCGTACTGATAAGTGCTTTTTTCTGGGCATTTCATGTACAGGTCATCGGTCGATATACAAAGAAAACCAGCAGCATATATCTTGCTTTTTCACAATATGCAGTATGTGCAATAGGGAGTCTGATCGCAGGTTTCATCTATCTGTTATGGAAACAACCGGAAGCCATTTCAAACTTATCCATCTTTGCATCCATCTATGATGCAGGAATTCCTATCATTTATGGTGGATTATTCTCTGTCGGAATTGCCTACACCCTGCAGGTTGAAGCACAGAAGCATATCGATCCGACAACATCCGTCTTGATTCTCTGCCTGGAAAGTGTTTTCGCCATGTTCGGTGGTTGGCTGCTGCTTCATGAACTAGTATCTTTTAAGATGCTCATCGGAGCATTTCTGATGTTGACTGCAATGGTCATCAGTTCTTTGGCTTATGCTCGTAAAGAGTAATTAAAACGCCGGGACTTCCAAGCCTACGCGAAGTCCAATACCATCCATGTTTATCTCATGCCAGGTGATACCCACAGGGGTTTCCAGTATATCCCTTCTCATTCTCCCGCTGTTGTAGAATAATTCACCGATCAATGCTGTATGCCTGCTGAGAGGGTATCTTACTCCGCTTCGTAAATTCCAATTAAAGCCACTGAAGAATTTGGTTTCATCAACTGCCATATGTTCCGGATCAGCCGCAACAAATACGTCTTCCCAAAGAAGACCAAACCCAAATCCTCCTCCGCAATATATTCGAAATTTATCCTGCATGGGTATATTGACCTGTCCATTCAGGAATAATGGAATATAGTAAGTGGAAATGTCTGCCGTTTTCAGATACGTGGCTACATGGGTACCGGAATTGGCAATTTCATAATACCCGATTTTCTTCTGTTTGGTGTAGTTCCGGTAAAACAGGTCTCCGCTGGTAAATAGTGTTACCGTATTATCAAAGGTCGAACCATAGCAATAACCTGCAATCGTACCTGTATATACATCTTTGGGAGCAAGAAAACCAAATCGAAAAACATTTATTGGGTCAGCAGCCAGAGACGAGAGAGATAAAAGTACCATCATGATTAGTAAACATCTTTTCATTGTGACTCCTTATTCTATTTCATTATACATAATCCGTGATTCAGGGCAAGAAAAAAAGCATGATATTGAATTTCCAATTCAAGAGAAATATCTTGACGAGAATGGTCACATGGAATTTTTTAAAAGAAGAATTTGAATACAATGTGGGAGTGAAATATGTTTCGCAATTCCAAAGGATTTTCGATATACTCTATTATTAGTATCATTGCAGCTTTGACATTAATCTTCGTTTTGGCTTTACCATCATTCTTTAATGTAAACAAGAAGCAAAAGCAAACAGAATGCATCAAGAATATGGAAGAGATATACAGAGCTATCAACCAGTATATGAATGATAAAAAAGCCGATTTCAAAGGTGATGCCATGGACCTGAAAACAGCTGCATATTTAAAGACTGTCTATGAATGCCCCGAAGATGGTATGGGCGATAAATATCAGATGTCTGGGAAATACAATCCAGCCGGTAATGAGATCACAGTTACCTGTCCAAATGCAAAGGATTTCCCAAGTCATGTGATTCCGCAGAGCTTCCTGGATAGTATGAAACCAACTCAATAAATTGAAATTTTGTAAAGAGAACCTTCAGGACATGTTTCTGAAGGTTTTCTTATTATAGAGAGGATTTTATCATGCTTACTTATCAGGAATTCTTAGATCATATATTTTTACGCTACTCCGGTAATGTAAAACTCGGTTTGGATAGAATGGAAGGAATTCTGAAGGATATGGATTCCCCAAATGAGAAATTACGCGGAATACATATCGCCGGAACAAATGGAAAAGGTTCCACCTCTGCCGCCTGCGAGGCACTTGCCCTGCAACATGGGCATATCACGGGCTTGAACACTTCCCCGCATCTTGTGGATTATTGCGAAAGATTCAGGATCCAGGGGAAAAACGTTGATTTTTCTGAAATCCTGCGTATTTATCATGAATGGGAAGCTGTTTTCCAAAAATGGGATGCATCCTTCTTTGAAATCACGACAGCCATCGCCTTCCAGCTTTTTAATGAGAAGAAAATAGGCACCTCTATATTCGAAGTGGGTTTGGGCGGGCGTCTCGACGGCACCAATCCTTTCCATTCTACAGTTTGCATCATCACTACCATTTCCATGGACCACCCCAAGAGTCTCGGAGATACTATCGAGAAGATTGCTTTCGAGAAAGCCGGGATCATTAAACAGGGTGTTCCCGTGGTTTTAGGACCTATACAGCCATCAGCGCTGGAAGTCATTAAAAAAGTAGCTTTGGAAAGAAATGCACCCACTTATCAATTCGGTACCGATTTCTATATTGAGAATGTAGTCACCGGGGAACATGGAACTTTCTTCGATTATCATTTTCCGGAAATGCAGATTCATTATGAAAATATCCAATCCAATCTCCTGGGAAAATACCAGGCTACGAATATGTCCCTTGCCCTCACTTCCTTCATTCTGTACAATAAGCTCACTGATCAGCCGTATTCTGAAGCAAACATTCGTTCTGCAATGGCTAAGATTGCATGGCAGGGCAGGCTGCAGGTCATCCGTAAAAAAGCGATCATCCTGCTCGATGGAGCGCATAATGATGAAGGGGTGGACAGCCTGATCACAAATCTGCGGGAGATATTCCCGAATAAGCGTTATCGTTTTGTCACAGCAATTCTGCATGATAAACCCTATGGCTCGATGCTCAGGAAGATGAACACCATCGCTGATCATTTCTATATCACACAGAATCATTCCGACCGGGCAGCCACCATCGAAGACGAAGTAAAGATCCTTGCGGAATGCCAGGCTTCCTATGAAACGATGCCAGATGTTGTATCAGCAACTAAAAAGGCATTGGATGAATGCCGCGAAAATGACATGGTCGTTGTCTGCGGTTCCCTTCATACCGTAGCGGAAGTGCTGGAAAACAAGGAATTGATGCAGAATTGAATAGCGAAACCTGACAAGTATTCGATAAATAGCTCTTCCCTCACTTGGAAATCAAGTACAAATCTACAATTGTATTAGTGCAGATCAATCGGTTCATTACCGTACAAGGGTGCGGTTATCCTGCGATAATTGTGGTGTCATCCTGGGGTTTTGGAAAAGGATTGAAAGACGATTGGCTAAGCCTACAAGTATCTTGTGTGGAGTTGATAAGTACCTTTCAGTCTGTTAGTTCAGATAACATTGTAGGTTTGGGATGAAAAAGATAATACTTGACTACATCATTACAAGTGTGTTCTCAGAAAGAGGAAAGTCTATAAAAGGAATATCATTAACAAAAAATACTACATAATGGGGGGAAATGTGAGATATTTTATTTTTACACCATTTATATTGGTATTGCTGTTCATATCAATCGGAGTGGAACTTAAGGCAGATCAACAAACTGATGTTATCATTACTTGGCATAACTATTCCAACCCGTTAAACAACGATCGCTGTGTACCTTTGAAAGTTGAATATGAAACTTCTAAACTTCCAAGCCTTGATAAAGAAAAGAGATTTGAAGTAACTGTTACTTTCAAACTTGACCCAATTGATTCTCTCTACAAAGCAGGTGAACATTTCGTTATTGGGCATAATTATATTGCTGGTAGAGTGAACCGAGCAGACTCCATTGAATCTGTGAATCGGGATTATACACTACTTGACGATAATAATCCTGAGGCGATTTTTACTTTTCAAATACATAAAAATCTTTTTGATCCAATTTTAAATCTTTCATTTTTCGGGGGACGAATCATTAATAGTATCAGATATGGAATAGAAACAGAATTCCCTTCGAGAGCTTTTATTACCGATTCATCAGTACATTGTTATCTTGAGATTCAACTTCTGCAAGAAAGTGAACTTCAGAAGCATCAAAATGGTCCGATCTTGCATCACTCGAAGGATAACGAAAATTATTTCAAAAAGAAATAGAAATCCGTAATCTGTTCAGATTATTAATTATCAGAGATACTTGATTTTATTAATGTTCAATACCTTCGAATAATCAAGTGAATGGATTTATTATATTAGTACAGAAATACGAAATGTTGGAGACAAATGTGAGATATATTTCGTATAGCAGTATTAGCGTGATTAAAAAACTCACATGCTCTCAAACTGATAATCAAATAATAACCAAAGTTATAAAAAAAACCCCGCATGATAGCGGGGTTTTGTATTTTTCCAGATATCTTTTGCTATTTTTGTTAATTATTCAGTGCTGCCTGAGCCGCTGCGATACGTGCGATTGGCACACGATAAGGTGAGCAACTCACGTAGTTCATGCCAACGATATGGCAGAATTCGACTGAACTTGGCTCGCCGCCATGTTCGCCGCAAATGCCAACCTTAAGATTCGAATTGGTCTTTCTACCACGTTCGGTTCCCATTCTCACGAGTTGTCCAACACCTTCACGGTCCAGTACCTGGAACGGGTCTTGTTTGAGAATACCTAACTTCACGTAGATCGGAAGGAACTTACCGGCATCGTCACGTGAATATCCGAATGTCATCTGGGTCAGGTCGTTGGTTCCGAAGGAGAAGAATTGAGCTTCTTCGGCAATCTGGTCAGCAACGAGAGCTGCACGTGGAATTTCGATCATGGTTCCAACCAGATAATCGATGCGGTCGTTTCTTTCGGCAAATACCTTTTCAGCGGTCTGGGTGACAATTTCTTTCTGCATCTTGAATTCAGCGACAGTGCCTACAAGAGGTACCATGATCTCAGGAACGGCAGTAATGCCTTTCGCTTTCAGGTTCATGGCAGCTTCGATGATGGCACGTGCCTGCATCTCGGTGATTTCAGGATAGGTGATGCCCAAACGGCAGCCACGATGACCAAGCATGGGATTCAATTCATGCAGTGAAGCAACCTTGTTGCGAATCTTCTCTACGCTGATACCCATGTCTTTTGCCATTTCCTGCTGGTTCTTTTCTTCCTGTGGAACGAATTCATGCAGTGGTGGATCCAGCAAGCGGATGGTCACAGGAAGTCCGTTCATCACTTCAAAGATACCTTCAAAGTCACCTCTCTGGATGGGAAGAAGCTTCTTCAGCGCTTCGCGGCGTCCAGCTTCATCATCGGCAAGGATCATTTCACGCATTGCAACGATACGGTTGCCTTCAAAGAACATGTGTTCTGTGCGGCAGAGTCCGATACCCTTTGCACCAAAATCACGTGCGACCTTGGCATCATGCGGTGTATCTGCATTGGTTCTCACGTACATACGTGTATATTTATCGGCAATATCCATGATCATTTGGAAATCGGCATCGAGTTCCGGGTCGCGGGTTTCGACTTGACCTTTATACACTTCTCCGGTTGAACCGTTAAGAGAAATCCAGTCGCCTTCATTGAATTTAACATTCCCTGCAGTCATCGTGCGATTCTTATAATCAATAACGATAGTACCTGCACCGGAAACACAGCATTTACCCATTCCACGGGCAACTACTGCAGCATGGGAAGTCATACCGCCACGAGCAGTCAGGATACCTTCAGCAACGTTCATGCCTCTCAAATCTTCAGGAGAAGTTTCGATACGAACAAGAACGACCCGTTTATGTTCCTTGACCCAATTTTCTGCATCATCTGCGAAGAACACGATCTGACCTGTAGCAGCACCCGGAGAAGCCGGAAGACCCCTGGAAACGACTTGTGCCTTTTTAATGGCATCCCTGTCAAAAACAGGATGTAGAAGTTCGTCCAGTTTCTGTGGTTCAAGACGCTTTAAGGCTGTCTTTTCATCAATAACGCCTTCACGATACATATCCATGGCAATCTTCACCATGGCAGCGCCTGTACGCTTTCCGTTACGGGTTTGAAGCAGCCAGAGCTTTCCGTCCTGGATCGTGAATTCAAGATCCTGCATATCTTTATAATGGTTTTCCAGTTTCTTCTGGATATTAAAGAGTTCTTTGTAAGTTTGGGGCATGGTTTCTTCAAGAGAAGGGTACTTGGCTTTTCTTTCCTCTTCTGTGACTCCAGCCAAAACTGCCCATCTGCGTGAGCCTTCAATCGTGATGACCTGCGGTGTACGAATACCAGCCACAACGTCTTCACCCTGTGCATTGATCAGGTATTCACCGTTGAATAGGGCTTCACCTGTAGCAGCATCACGTGTAAAGGCAACGCCGGTTGCACTTGAATCACCCATGTTGCCGAAGACCATCGCCTGGACGTTAACTGCTGTTCCCCATTCTGCGGGAATGTTGTTCAACTGGCGATAGAAGATGGCTCTGTCGTTCATCCAACTGCTGAATACTGCAAATACAGCACCCCAGAGTTGTTCCCATGGATCATTCGGGAAATCATGTCCTGTATGTTCCTTCACAGCATTCTTAAAGCGAACGACGAGTTCCTTCAAATCTTCTGTGGTCAGATCAAGGTCGTTATGAACGCCTTTCTCGTGCTTGACTTTCTCTATGATTTCCTCGAAAGGATCGATCTCTTCCTTGGATGCCGGCTTCAGACCAAGCACTACGTCACCATACATCTGCACAAAGCGGCGGTAGGAATCCCAGGCAAAGCGTGGATTCTGCGTCTTGAGGGTAAGACCTTCAACTGCATCATCATTCAGACCCAGGTTAAGAATGGTATCCATCATTCCCGGCATTGATGCACGAGCGCCTGATCTAACAGACACTAACAGCGGATTTTGGTTTGAACCGAACTTGGTTCCTGTCATGCTTTCGATGTGTTCAACAGCCTTGCGAACATCATCAGTGAGGATCTGACGTACCTTGTCTGATCCAATCGTATTGAATTCCGTACACACATCTGTTGAAATCGTGAAACCGGGAGGGACTGGAACACCGATAAGATTCATCTCTGCAAGGTTAGCACCTTTGCCGCCAAGCAGGTTCTTCATATCTGCTCCACCTTCGGCTTTTCCGTTTCCGAACAGATAAACACGTTTCTTGCTGTCCATTTTTTCCTCCATATTTATATCTTATTGTAATATAATCATTAACTTTCTCTGATATGAGATAATCTGATGAAAAATCCCTTTAAGGCAAAAAATTCTACACTTCTTCTGATGTCAACCTATTCTTGCATTAAAGAAATTCAATTCCAATGCTGATTTGTTCACAAACTGGCAGAATCCAAACATATTCAGTTCATAGAGAGAATAAACGGAGGAAAATATGAATTTACTTCATTAATATCATCTTCCTAGTGGAATTGAATGCACCTGCCTTCATCCTGTAAAAATATACCCCGCTTGAAACTGGAGCGCCCTTCATATCATTTCCATCCCATAAAACAACATGTTCACCTGCTGGTATTGTTCCATCAACGAGAATCCTTACTTTTTGCCCTTTTGTATTGTATACCGTGATATTAACAGCAGATTCCTTTCGAATAGAGTACTTAATTGTTGTATTTGGGTTGAATGGGTTGGGATAATTATCAATGAGTTTTGAAACTGATGGCACAGCATTTTGATCGTCATTAGCTCCAGTCCAGCTATAGAAATTAATGTCATCGACAAGGAACAGGAGTGCATTATCTGAAATACATTTTATGCAAAAATATATATTCTGACCTTGATAAGCTGATAAATCATAATCATACAGAGTCCAATTTACTGGAGCTTGAATATAAGTTGGTCCTTGTATAAATGAGAAACTCGATGGAATATTACTTGTGGTAGATATCCCTACCATAAAGCGTTCCAAGCCGTAAGTACTGACATATGATCTTGCCCAAAATGATAATTGCGAAGCAGAAGAACAATATAACCGAGGAGAAATCAACCAATCATTGCAAACTGAAAAAGTCGAATTAAAACAAGCAGCACATTTTAAACCACCGTGAGCGAGAGATTCATCTAATGGTGGTGTTGTAGCTGATGGATTAAAAACCATGAAAGCTTGTGGCTGCCCAGATCCAGGCCAGCTATATCCATCAATACCATATGTTGTCATTACATCAAGATCCAAAGTAGTCCATACCGGAAATGAAGTTGCGAAATCAGTATAACTTTCAAAATCATCCGAGAAAAATGGAAAAGAATGGTTCAGTTGAAAATTCAGCGTAGTTGTTGAAGCCATATTTACTATGATATTGTTTTCTGTTACTGGGGTATAATCCGCGTGCCAACAAGTTACAGAATATGTTCCACAACTTATGATTAATGAATAAGCTCCAGAAGCGTCAGTATATGCTGTTATTCCATTTACAGAAATAGCAGCCCCTTCTATTGGCGATTGTGGCCATTGCGCTGCTGTGACTATTCCTGATATAATACCTACATCTGTTGTTAATAAATGATTTGAAAGTGCTGGTACCGACAACACATTTTCAGGATATACGACGATCACTGCCCATAAATACTCACCAGGAGATAACATACTCCAGCCTACATCCGTATATGAAGATGAATCTACAGGGGTAGTGGTCAACAATGTCCAAGTCTCTGGATTATTACTCTGGTTTGCATATAATCTGTAAACATTATAGGCTACAATCGAATCAGTAATGGGTGGTTCCCAATTTATGACAGCATTATTCCCTATTATTGTGGCAGTCACATCTGATGCAGGTTCAACAACAGAGGGAAGCATAAAAGTACCCATATTCATGTCTACATTGGAAACGGCAATGGTTCCAGCGATCGGTGTATAACCCGGTGCGAAAATGGTATATGCATACGTCATATCCGGCATGACTGACGGAAAAGTAAAATAACCATTACTATCCGTTGTAGCAGTATATGTCATGACATTTGATAAGGTGATGGTTGCCCCGCCGACACCTGCTGATGGCATGAAACTTGATACAACCCTACCTGTTATATAAACCTGATCATCATCGAAATGAAGAGTGATGTTGGGATAATCCGAAACTATCCACATTGTCACTGGTGGAGCTGTTGGATCAGGTTCTGTGGTATCATTGCCATAAGAGCGGCCGCATGATACGTCGCCATCTGAGCAGTAAAACCTATTAATCGATTCGGAATAAAGTTGGGTATCCATCTGGCGTAATACCATTATCACAAGATTACCACCCTGGTATTGATAAGGTGTATTGAATTGAACGGGAATGTTATTGTCTCCGG
>Ga0116170_10003663_pt1 | contig 14315 bp, 40 predicted proteins | sample AD_JPNHW1_MetaG_FD_89797 | JGI IMG/M metagenome (GOLD analysis project Ga0116170, IMG submission 89797) | Active sludge microbial communities of municipal wastewater-treating anaerobic digesters from Japan - AD_JPNHW1_MetaG | ecosystem: Engineered > Bioreactor > Anaerobic > Digestate | place...
GCCTATTGCGTACTCAACCACGGCGCCGTAAGCTAACTCTGGGTAGCCATAGCTGACCAGCTTGTCGTCTTTCCTGGTAACTACTTTGTAGCCTTTTAGCATTGTTCCTCCGTTTATTTCTTCAGCAGCCTGACCCGGGTGGCTAGTACAGTGCCCCTTGGCATAGTGAATAGCATCCTGGATGCTACGCCGTTTACATACTTTCTCCAAATCTTATCCCGGCTAGACGGGGAGTACTCACACGGAAACAACGTGTAGCCAAGGCCGTGCGTTAGCTTTTCTCTCATAAACTTTGTGGCTGAGTACTTGCTGCGAAAGACACATAGAGGCCCCCAGCCTTTCATAGGCTTCGTCCACTTCTTTAAGCCATACTTACACGGTCGGTAGCGCTCGAACAAGCTGATATACACTAGCTCTTCCTCGTCCTGCCGCATTACTACCTTCCATCCTTTCTTTATCATAGTCTCCTAGTGTATCGTCTTATCTTTTGTGTCTGGCGGGACGATAGTAGCAAGGTCGGCAATGGTGCCAATGTTCGCAGCGCTCTGGCAGGACATATACTTCCACTCGCCGTTGATTTCCATCCGGCAGCAGCCGGCTTCCTTGTACTTCTTGGCCATAGCGTCAGTACCAACTGAACAATCTAGGTATATCCCCATCGCCAGGCCAAGAAAAACACCGCCTATTACTATGTACGAATCTGTGTCGTTGCTCATATCCCCACCTCGCATACGGATAATTTAATCCGCTTCTTCGCCGCCTTGGTAAAGGTCTTGGCGTACTTCATTGCTAACTCCCTGCGCACGAACAGGCTAGCGCAGTACATCGATGGCGTCTTTCTCGTCGCGTTCATTATAGCGAAATACTTATGTGCTCGAACGGTGTTATTGACTGACATCATTGTCCTTAGTTTTGGCATCTTGTCTCCTTTGTTTCTTTGTCTGATCCAGGTATGGGTATATCTACCTGGAAGCCGCCATACAACGGGCAGTAGCAGCCACAGCCGGCCATAGGCAGGTGTGGCCCGGCGTGCTGGCAGCCACTAATGCCCCACTCGCTTTTAGTCGCTGGATGACAGGATAACATCGTTGCCTTACTGCACTGAACTAGATCCATGCGGACCTCCTATGATGTTGCTATCACATGCCGCGGTACGGCTATCGCACTTCTCCGTACAGCCAGCGCAACCAAATGCGGCCTTCATATACTGCTCCCTGGTCTTCACCTCGGGGTAGCCACAGTGAGGACAGGGTGGCAGTATGTTCCGGACTTGGTAAAACGATTGCGTATGCCAGCACTTGGGACAAGTATGGGATTGCATGCTCATACTATTCCTTGCTCTCTTGCGCCTTTGTAGACTGCTCATCGAGCTCATGCCTTAGCTCGTTAAGAACGAAATCCAAAGCAACGTTAAGCGCCTTGTAGGGTCCGAGAACAAGGCCCATAACAATACCTATAACGGCTCCAACAGGCCACAACACACACAAATACCTGAAGTATATCAGTAACCGCTTCATGGGCATATTATTCCTCCCTAGCGAGCGTATTGCTCTCTACCGCAGAACTGGCATATTTGATCGCCATCCGGCCCGCGCCCGGTTATCATAACACAATGTCCTATAGGGCTACGCTGACATTTTCTATCTATGAAGAAGTTCCAATCCTTTGAGATAACGCCAGCCTTTTCTATTGCATCGATGGCCTTGCTGGCGTGCTTCCATGCCTTGTCCTTGGCTTTCTGAGCCGCGACACGCATCTTCTCTGCCTTTAGATATGCTGCTATTGCCTTTTGTTGCTTGGTCATAGGTTCTCCTTATTAATTTTCTACGATCTTATCATAGCAATTAGAGGTATGCGCGAACCTAGCAAACGCCAGAGCGAACTCGTGGACCTTTGCTTTGGTAGCGCCATACATGCCGCAATTCCGATATAGCTCTTGTACTTCTATATTAGGCAATACCTCTCTGCCCCGGATCTCGAAACACCAATCGGCTAACTCAGTACTTATAGCAATGCTCCTCGGTAGGCCCGCGGAAACTCCATAACTTGCCCGCATGGACTTGGACAATCTTATACCCTGGGTATGTATCGTTGCATGTCATATATACCTCACGCTACTCGCTTGATTAGTTTGACAACGCTAGCTAGGTCCTTGCTTTTATTGTTTTTCTTTATGATGTTATCGCAGATATTGCGACCGAACCTTCGGTACCAACCGTGCCGGACCCGGCTAGGGATGTACGTGCATTCGTATATTTGTTTAATTGGTTCCATGTTAGCATAGTATTTCGCTAACTCTAGGTCTTTGAACACATATAAAGGCCCATGACCTTTGTGCGGATAGGCAGATTTTCCGCGGATATACCTAACCTTAGGGCGGAAGGTTATCATGCTATACAATTGCTTATTCTCCGCAGTGAGAACCTTGTACCCAGTCTTATACCTTAGTGATGCCATTATTCCCCCTATTGGTAACGTAATCTGGATGCGAGTCGTAATCCATCACATTCGATTGGGCTATTGTAATTCCATCGACACAAAGGATTGGACCGCACCCGTCATCAAACACTGTATACTTTGCCATATGCCTCCCGTTATTTAAACTGGCTGAGCAACGACTTCTTCTGTTAGCGTTACCAAGTCTGCCAATACCGTACCGCGCGGCAGACAAGCCTCTGTAACCTTGTCACACGGGGCACCGGCTAGGTATACCCCTTTAGATACATCAACCGCAGGAGCATACTCGCACTTATAGATAGCTGCATTGCCTGTATCCTCGCCAAGGAAATGCGTATCAACATAACGCTCCGCGGCGATTAAGGTATCAAAGACACACAAGGGCCCGCAACCCTCAGCCGGCTTCGACATTACTCCAATGGCGTACTTAACGCTATACCTGCCCTCTACTATGCAGCTATAGAGGCCATCATCTTTAAGCTGAACGACTTTGTAGCCTTGTATCATATACCTCCTATGGTCTTTTACTCTGAGTATACAGAGGGGTTATAACGACCTTGACAACCACAAATACCTTGGCGTTACATTTCTGGTATTCAGTAGCTTCTCGTTTAGTACTAAAGACTCCCATGCAAAAAGCATTGCCCGGATGCACAACACCCCACCCAACATCGTACATACGCTCCCGCTTTGCTAGCTCTCCCATCTTCTTATCTGTGTTGGGGTCTGCTACCAGGCCAAGGTCTTTAGCTATGTTCATTGATCTGCTCCTATTGTGCTGTGTCTGTACGGTACTTAGCTAACAGTTCTGCTCTTCTCTTCTCTGCAGCTATGTCTAAATCCAGTTCCCGCTGCTTTTCGACCTGTTCGATCCTATTTTTTAGGACCATAGCTATGCTTGCTATAGCCTTGCACCGCACCGCATATTCAGCATTGTGTGCTTGCACAATTATATTCGTGTCGGCTACTGTCATAATTTCAACCCCAAATTCTTTCCTAATCTGTTTACGACTGCGTAACAGGTTAGCATCGTCAGATGGGTAGATCAAAAGCTTGCTATAGTGATTTAACGGATTATCCTCTATGCTAATGTGCTCTAATGTGTGCAGCTTACGGACCATACTACTAACGTCGACCCCTAGTGCCGCAGCTTTTCGTATCTCGCCGCGTATTATTTTTTTATAGTGATAATTGCGTTCATAGCCGTATCTAAACTTGCTATGCCCATTGGCAAGATTGTAGCTCCCGGAGGCCCAATGTTTTAAGGCAAACGAATCCGCTACCTTTTGTGAACACCCGGATAAACTAACTATTTTACTAGATAGCATATATAGCTCTGCCGCCATATAGACTCCTCCATCATCTGAAATTCCAAACCGCTCTTGTAAACCTCTAGTCAATATTACCCTAAGTTCTTCGTGCCTGGCGAGGCTAGCATCCCGATCTCGTTGCTTACGCATGCTTTCGAGTTCTTTAGCTGTGTACCTACCTAGGGCATGCCTGACCTTTTTTAATGTTTCCGAACAGAACTCCCAGATAGTAACGCATATCCCAACTAACAAAAATAAAAGCGTACCCAAAAATAAAAGCGTACCCATAATTATATGTCTCCTTTACCGCGTTTGTCCAGCTTTTCCAGTATCTCTAATATCTCAGATAGCTTGTCGTTTAACTCTCTAAACTTGCAGTCGATAGCGAACGCTATACAAAACCCTAGAACTATAACTGTGTAAGTGTCTAGCACCATAACAGTTCCTCTTAACATGTCTCCCTCCGTATACCTATGGATGTCGTATCTTTGGTTCGAAGTACTTTGCTGAATGGCGATATATCTTGCATATCTGGGCAAAGAACTCATCCACATTCTCAGTACCCTTCAACCTATTACAAGACCAACAGCATGGTACTACATTTTTAGGCACATAACCTAGGGTATTGTCTATCCTATCCAAACCATTATACGCAAATCTTCTACCCTGCTTGGCAGAAGGAGCGCCATTACAGTAGAAGCAGTTTTGTTTGATCGCAGACCTAAGGTAATCGTACGGTATGTTCCACACTAGACCCCTTTGTTTAGCCTGTCGCTTCATTGTTCGCAACACTCTTCCAAAGCCTACCTCTAGTCCAGGAGTGGGCAGGCTCTGTCCGGAACAGATGGCGCATGAAGTAACTCTCCCCTTCCTTAGGTCGGCGCCCCATACCTCCCGGACCTTGCCACAGTCACAAACGCAAATCCAATAAGTTTTATTGTGTTTGTTGGGGGCCCTGCAGGCTACAGATAGCTTTCCGTATCTGTGGTTGGCCTCGTCTATTAGCATTTCTTGTGGTTTCATACCTTTCCATTGATACTTTATGTTAACTTATTGTAACTTAGTTTCATCGTGGGCGCGTTACTAATAGCATATGAAACAAAGATTTGGGAGCTAAAAGCCGCGCCCGCCCCCGCCCCTCTGTACTCCGTACCGCACTTTTTGTATTGTACAAATTACAAAATGTATCGTATACTTTACACAATGTAAAGTATACCATACATCCCCACCCGCCCCACCAGGCCTAGTACGGCCGGTACAGTTCCGTACGGCTGCTACGCCCCCTGCCAAACAGCCCAGGGTAGGGCTAGGAGCGGGTTTTGCTACGAAAGTGGACCCAGGGCCTGGAGGAGAGTACGGCCAAGCCCTGGGCTGTATGCACGCGTTTTATAGCTAACCCCCTGGCTAGGACCAATAACCTAACCAGGGGGCGATGGCGCACAAGCTAACCAGGAGGAATGGTTAGCGGGTAATTTTCTTGGACTTAGGGACGGACACGCATTTAGCTATCGTATCCACGGCTTTAAGGACGCGCAGTTCAGAGAGCTTTTCCTTCCGCTCTATCTTATGGCGCCGGTCTACTTGCTCCCCTAGCTTGTAGAGGTTTCCAACTCCTTGTCCGGCCAACAGCTGTTTTAATGTCACCATTGCTCCTCCTATTCGATTCCGTCCGAGGTAATGTTCTCGGGCGTATTGTATACGGCTTCCATCCGCTTCTGTGCATCTGACTCCCAGACCTCCAACTGCTCCTTGTCTGGGAACACGGGCATCGTTAGCGGTATGACTATCGCCCGCCATATCTTTGCAAGATTGTGCCGGAACCTATTCATCTCTGTCCTCCTCTGATATAGAGTTGTCCACCCCGTCCTCCTTCTCTACCAGGAATCCCGGGGCCTTGGATACCAGGCCGCACTCTAAGGCAATTGCCTGGGCTATAGCTTTGGGCTGCAGGCCACACATCTTTGCTGCCTTCATGGGCCAGGCACAGCTCCCGTTCTTCTCTACCGTTACCAGTATCTCCGCTGCGGCCTTGGGGTGGTAGTGCTGTACGTACGCCCGGATCTCTCCGAGCTTATCCTCTGTCATACTGCCTCCTTGGTTTTCTTTATCCCCCGTAGGGGGATAACTATTTGGTTTGGATTAGGGCATCCAGCAGGGTCTGCCTCAGCTTAAGGTAGCCCACACTCCACCGGCCACACTGTTCGGAGCCGGTGTTGAGGTACTCCAGGGCGTCCGTACAGGCCAGACGCAGCTGGGCCACCTGGGCCCTCAGCTCCGGGACGGTCTTTGATGGCTGGACCCAGTCTGGGGCTGGGTCTGGCACGGCTTTTGGGGTACACATACGACCTCCTATGGCTGTTTTTGGTCCAAAATAGGGCTATTTTAGGGGGAATCAGCCCCCTAACGAGCTACTGTAACGTCCCCCTAAACCTGTTGTACAACCCCATAAATAGGCCAGTTAGGGGGGATTTATCGGCTTTTTAGGCCCTTTTAGGGGGGTTATTGCCTGGAAATTGGCCTAAACCTGCCCCCGCGGGCGATACAGCTATCACTTACTGATGGTCAGTCCGCAGCCGGCGGAGGGTATCAATACCATCCGTGTCGTGCTTATGTATATAGCCACCGGCATGGATGGCTTCTATAACCGCCTCATGCAGCATATCCTTCTTTCCCAGCAGGGCCATGGAACAATACTTGGCCACGCGAAGCGAGGCCAGAGCGGCATCCACCGCGTCCTGGTCCACTTCGCTAAGGCCGATAACTCCATCGGCCTTGTCCAGTTCCTGCAGGAGCTCGTCCGTTATTACACCGAGGACGCGCTCCGCTACCTGCTTCGCTATGCTCATGTCCCCTCCTCAGGGCCCCAGCACGACACTAAATAGTGCTGGAATAATAACAACTTTTCAAAATAACTTACGATAATATACGTTATGTAACCCTACCCTGACTGCAAGCCAGGGCGGGGTTATATAACCCCGGCCCAGGGTATGACCCCAGGCCGGGATAGAACTTCTTACCCCCGTAGGGGGTAAGGTTTTGGATACTGCTTACGCCGTGACCTTGGTCCGCTTGCCGACCGAGGCGCTGACAGCCGCTCCCAGGTCCTTCACGGGGGCGGTAATGTCCTGGTCCTGCTTCTTCAGCAGTTCCAGTTCGCGCTCGGAGATGGCCTTCTTGGCAGCCTGCGCCGCCAGGAACTGCGCCTTCTCGGCCTCGGTCCATATGGCGAACACCGTCACCTTATGGCCATTGTACAGGCGCTGGCTGACAGCGCCCTCGCCGCGGAGCACGCGGGCGAACCGGCGGGCGGTCTCAGGGTACACCACCGCGCCACCGTTGGCCTTGGCTATGATGTTCCGGGCCAGGATGTCCTTCTCCGACAACTTCACTTCGGGACCGACTTCCGTCATCCCGTCAATGAAGGCGCGGCCGGACATCTGGGTGTTCTTGTTCACATTGCTCATGTTAGCTCCTATCACCTTGTGCCAGCGTAGCCCCTACTGCATGGGACCGCGTCTGGTCTTACCGAGGCACAGCCATAGCGCCCAAAACAATGCGCTACGGCAACGCCCCGGAAGTGATAGCACCCAGGTCCATGTCGTGCCCCAAGATAGCTCCCAGGGCACACCACAGGCCCACTAACACCCCTCCAGATGTTAGTGGCTAGCGACTAGTGAACTTTGGCTTTGGCGCCTTTAGGCACAGAAGCTCCCGCTGCCTTCTTGTACTTCTCTTTGAAGGCATCAATGGCCTTGCGGCCATCTTCTATACGGCGGATGCCCACTTGCTCGCATTCCACGATGGCGGCAGCTCTCTCCAGCTGCTTCGCCTTCTTGGCGGCTTCCGCTGCTGCTTCTGCTACCTTCTCCTCTTCAGTGAGAAAGCGCGCGAGTAACCCCGCGCCCTTCATGCTCATGTACTTGCGGGTGGTGGACACCCCAGGGATTTTGAACATCGCCCTCCCTAGGGGGTTTGCCACGGGCATCCAGTCAAGAGGCATTCCAAGCTTCTGCCTCTCAGCATTCTGCTCCGCAAGCCCCTGCAATAGCATGAGGCCAAACGCTTGCTTCTCGCTGATGTCCCCGGGAATCTCCTGGGGCACGCCGTTGGTGGTGTTCATGGTACTCTCCTTTGGCTAGCGGGAGTACCCCATGACTAGCGGGTACTCCGCTAGTCGCTTTATTTTGTGCTTCTTTACTTCTTTTGTTTTTCTTATTGTTTTTGTTTTTGTTTCCTACATTTCACGCAAGGAAAAAATAAAACTTTTAATTTGCGGAAACAAGAAAATATTATGTGGGGGATTTCCCCCACAAGGGGGGGCCATTTTTAGTTAGCTAGAAATTGTCCAAACCTTTCCGGACCGCATTGCGCTATCACCCCACCCCCTCCCAGCCTCAGCCTAGCCACCCCCTCCTAGTCTCAGCCTCCCTCCGCGCGCTAGCAATGAAAAACCCGCCCCCCAACTCGGGGACGGGTGGCGACCGCCAGGATAACGGCTATGGCGCTACAATACAGCTACCTTATCGGATCTGGCGACCGGCGTTTTTAGGTATTGGTCCTATGGCGTACCTGAACCAGGCTATGAGCTTATGCGCTCGCTGTTCTGGGCACCAGTGTAGCTCCAGGAAAGGCATAGCGTACATATATAGCTGCCTGTCCTTAGGGACCTTGAACTTGCTGGATAGCAGATCCCACAGGGCTAGGAACGCGATAGCCTTCTGTTCCTCACACCACTTAAACGCCTTATTGGCTAGCTTAGCGTTTAAAAACTCGGCGTCGTCTTTAAGTGTGTACACGTGTGCGCTATAGGTCTGCCAGGTTAGCATCGCGCCATCCGGGGAGTGGCTCTCTCCTACGAACAGCATAATCGGGGCATATCGCTCTTTGAACTTGCGGCCTATATCATCGGCGCCAATAGTCGCATGGTGTATTTGCGTGTTCATCTTGACCACCTCTCCAGAAAATCCGCGGCGTTGTCGTATAGCACGCCATCACGATCAATCAACTGACCGTCTTTAACTACACAGTTGAACTTAGCCCCGAGTAGCTTGCCAGTGTTCGTATCGTAAGTAGCGGTGGGATCGCCGGCTGTCTCATATGTGTCGCCTTTCCGGTTTTTTACCTGCCACCCTCTTGGCCCGCCGAGTTTGATAATCATTGTATCTCCTGATCATAGCATCCGATCTGGCTATAGTCAAACATCAGGTGCCAGTTGCAAATAGTTATGTCTAGAATGGCAGTATCTCGGTCTAGCTCCACTGATAGCAGAACCACGCCGAACCCGCGGCCGAAACACTGAGGTATATAATTAAAATATACCTGGGTGTCTACCAAGTAGTTATACACAACCATCAATAGCATTATGGCTATCTGAAACGCGTTAAACCTGGTATCTTCATTGTCTTTTTGTATGCGCATATATTCTCCTAGTCTACGGGATTGTTTTCTTTGTTGAAGCCATCCGATGCCTCGTCCCAGGGACCATAAAGGCCAAGGTCTTTGTGGTTTACCTCTCCCCAACCTCCGTCTCCGTCAACGGAATTCCATTCATGACAGCTTGCAAAAACGCACCACCGGGAAATACTATAGTCATCTCGGTACGCTACAAAACACAACGAGTCAGGCTGCAAGAAAGCGTGCTCTGTTATACCGTCATTCGCCTTCGTCCAGCCGCGGTCCATAAGGCGCTGCATGTCCTCTGAGAATTTTTCTATCATTTTTTTATCTCTCCTATAAAAATTGCCGAGTTCTATCTGTACTGGTGATGTCCCGCGGCCGAGCATCTTGTTCCGGAGCTCTTGCATAAACGGATGCTTGCAGCCACGCCACACCTCTTCTATGATGTTCTTGTATGGGGCGAGGGCTTTGACTGGGTCCCGGAATAGTGCTTCCCAGTCGACGCACTTGCATGTATGGATACCGAGATTGAGATCGGCCCAGTGGAAATCTAAGGTTAGGGATAGCGGATTGTCTATGATGGTATAGTCTCCGTGCGGATAGACACAGTACACGCCCTTGCGCATCTTCCAAATGTCTTTGCCGGTTGGGTTTTTCATTTAGCATCTCCTGTGCTACGGCTCTTCCGCGTCCACTTACCTGGACACCAAGACCTTACTTTGGAAATGACTCTATGCAACCAGCTAACACTCGGTGGCTTTTTTCTGAAGTTCTTGCAGTTGTTAAACTTATTCCTAATTTTAGGATGCTCCGATCTTTGAGCCTGTATCGGCGGCTCTCGGTAGGATACAGCAGACTTAACATAATAAATGTTATCAGGATGCTCGCATTGCTCCGCGTAGAAATACATACAGTCATAGACTCGAAACCAATCACAATCCCTGCAAAATACGCATTTTTTATTTTTCATATTATACCTAAATGGCAACCGCCGTTCCGTCTGCAACCGGCCGGATGTACGGCGGGTTGGTAACGTCATCAAACACTATCGGTATTTCTTTTCTAAACAAGTCCAAGATCATGCTAGCCAATTCCCGCATTTGTGGATGCGCGGCCGGAGCACAGCGTAACTTAAAGAAATGCCTCCAGCTGCGCAAGTTCATCGTTATTACTAGTTCGGTCTTTACGCACGTTGGCAACACGCTGCGGGCTAACTGCGCGGAGCAGCCCGACTGCAGCATAGAGGTATACGCCTTCTCTGCTACCTGCACAGCCGTAGTCCAGCGCTTCGCGTTCTCGTCTGATAGCCCAGCTGGGAACACTACAGATATCCCAGCACCGTATGCACAATAGCGAGTGCTCTCTTGAGAGTATGAACATCCTATCCTGTGTCTGACTATCTCGTGTGACACGCCTCGGTCAGTGACAACCCTTACAGATATGCTAACGTGCTCTAGCACACTCTCGTGACCCCTGCGAATTAACCTCTCCACGAACGCATACGGCAGCGAGTCTAAGGCCTCGCTTTGATAACAGGTTCTTCCCGCTGCCTCTATTCTTCTCAGAATATCGAGGCCAGAAATAGGTTGCTCTAGCTTAACACTTTGCTTAACAATTTTCATTTTGTCTCCTCTAATTTTATTTCTTTGCGCCCTTCTGGCATATGTATAACAAACCCGACCATCTCCCACTTGCCGATAGTAAACCCATTAGCTATCATCTCATTGCGGCACTTCTGAACTTCTTCCGGCCAGTGATCGTGAGTGTATTCCCCTAATATCACTGTATCCTTCCCGCAGGTCTTGCACTTGAAAATATGCCCGCCGGGGTCGGAGAGCTGAACGATGTGGGTATTGGTAGTATCTCCTCCGCAGTGGCGGCAGGATACTCCAGAATAGGGCGCCCAGTATATTTCTCGGTATGTCTTGCCATCGTAGTCAATGTTCATAAGCAGGATTTTCTCCCCGTATCTACTATCTCAATCTCATCGGCGGACTGGCACTGCTCCCACAACTTTCTACACTCTAGCACCTGGCGGTCGTGCTCCACAACTAACCGAGCGTGCGCTTCAGGGTTCCGCATAAACGTACGCGCCATAGCTCGCTCAGTGTCGAGCTTTCTAATAACTGCACGCAGATGCTCTGGTGATTCTACAAACATGACAACCTCCCTGTATACGCTGCCCACCACTCTGGCTCCGGGTGAGCTATTTGCTCCTGCTGGACCCGGGCTTTGAGCCGGTCAAACGGGCACCATTTTTTAGATTCCAAGGTTTGCTGCAGGTGCTGAAGATCCTGGTTTGCTAGCTCTAGCCCTAAGTTGTCTGCCATATTATCTCTCGTCCCAAGGGCAACACTTCTGTACGGAGATAGCTTGACCCTTGTTGATAATGAGATAGCGAAACTCTACCACTATCGTTCCAGTTTTTGTCTCGGGGTTTATAAAAGTAGTAATGGTCGGAGTGTGATCATTAATCATCACCAATTGCTGAGCGCTAAGCAGGCCTAGGCATATCCGTATGCGTTCTATAGCTGAGTCAAACACATTGCCAGGCTTGATATACTCACCGTACATAGATTCAGTGATTTCCAGCCCCGGAATGATATGCCGGTATATGGAAGGCAGGATATCAACATCGTCAATCAACACATACTCTGTTCCAGGCGCCATAACCGCGATTTCTGGCAAGTAGGTGTTTAGAAACACTTTGCGAAACTCCGTATCATTTTTTATCTTAGGTAATTTCATTTTGTCTCCTGTTTATGCTTTAAGTAATCAACTAGCAGATCTCCAAACTCCGCAGCTCCTTCGGTGTATCCGCGCGCGACGATATCGGCGTTATTTGCCGCAGCTACTTGCAACCACAGGAATTCGCAATGTATGTCATTCTCTGTTTGACCAAAATCCGAGGTCGGTAGCGTTCTCACAAATAAGGTATCGCCGTTCAGCTCATCTAACGATTTTATGATTTTGGGAACCATTTTCATAGAGATAGCCAAACCACAAACAGCAATCGTAATGGCTTCCTCCGGAGTATGCATCCCCGCAGGAACGACCCGGGCATTGCGTTTCACTAGTGCGTTCGTAATTTTCTGCATTGCTTTCTGCCTGATAGCTAGTCTCTCCGGAGCATTACGGGTAATAAACAAATCCAGGCTTTTCTTTTTTAGCCTTTTGCAATGAGGGCACTCCGGTATTAGGTTATGTTTTATGATTGGCATATTGTCTCCTATCACTCCGGTTTAGCGTAAAACATCACGCGCTGAAATCCACAGGTTATTGTGAATTCGTTGGATGCTTTTATCGTGTGGTCTGGCTGATTGTGCCGTTTGACTATCTGCTCTGGCTTGTAGCTGCAGGAGCAAAACGGGCACCAGGTGCCGCACTCTTTATACTCGTTTTCTGTCACGGTATACTTGTTATAATGAGCATCTTTCTCGACCTTAGACACCGACTGGTGTATGACTCTAGGACACCGCCTGCCTGAGTAAATTATCTCGTTCATCTATTTCTCCTGTTTGGTATATTCCGCCTCGTCTACTTTCCTGCCTAGCCAGTGCTTGAAAAACCAAACCACATCGGGCTCGTACGGCCCGTTGGCGTCTAAAACAAACGCCGGGAACCCCCACAGCGCCGGCCACTCAATAATCTGCACCAGCCCCCGCCAGTAGGAGTGCGGGTTCCTAACGGTATATATATCTCCGGCCTTCGGGGCTGGTTTAATTCTGCGCATACAGCCTCCGCTTTAGGAATTCTCCAAAAGTTAGGTCTGGGTACACATCAGCTATCTTCCTAAAAATCATATACCTCTTTTGACTGCTCGTGAGCTTTGGCCGTTTCTCTTCGTAGAGATTAGCCGCTAGAGTTTTTCCTAGCGGGGTGCATGAAAACATATCCCCAGGTTTGTTTATGCTGCCGGATACATGCATAAGACCTAAAGATACTAACGACAGGATATCTAACATATCGTCATGTCCTGGCTCCGCGTTAAAATAGTTTCTGAACGGAACAGGCGCGTAATCGTAGCCTAACGTGTGCAGCAAGATACCCTCTTGGTTCTTGGTGAGTTTCATTCTGCCTCCTGTACTCGGCGGATAAGGTGTTCGTGAAGTAGAACCTGTCCTTCGGTCAATTTAGACAAATCCTCAGAATCAATAACTTGAACAATTATTCCACCAAACGGAAACCCACCGATTAACTGCACGAGGCCTTGTATCTCGTAGTTGCATCCAGCTAAAAGTACCTCCCAAATCTCCCCAACCTTCGGCTTAGTCATTTCGTCTCCTCGCCCTCGCAGGGCACACAATCGGCATAGATATATTTTGAGGTTTCCACAATCCAACATTGTCTAGGACGACAGCATTCTCCGGCTTCATGTGGATTTTTACCTGGACATTGATTGGTACATTCTTTAGCCATAGTACAAATCATAAACCGTTTATTACCTTCGTCGCTCATGGCTTCACCTCAATATATTTATTTTCAACACACCAAATCCACATCTGGGCGGCGGATTCGGCTAGTTCTGCACCCCCACTATGGCAGTTATGCTCGGTATGTGAATGGATATGCCTATGTGATGCAGGATATTTCACATAGTGGCCCGCACATTTATACTGTCCTGCTTTCCACCCAAAAGGCAACTCGCGCAAGACTTCCTCGGCGGTGGGGGCGTAGCAATCGCCGTAGTTCATTTTTATTGCGCCTAACCGAAGCTGCTGCCTGTGCCCCAAATCTTCATAGACAAACGCCGTCGGCTTACTCCACCCAGCCGCCTTTAACGCCTTAGCAGTTTCAAGTGAAACGCATATGGATCTCATATCTTTACCCCCAGTAGTTTCTTTCCGTTTTTGTACCACCCCGTCCTCGGGTAGTAGTTTATATCTGTCGGGGATTCCGCCCAGCTGAACTTGGCGTAAAACTCCGGGTTTTTAGCTATCAGCCGCGCGCGGTGATTGGCGTGAATCGGCCCGCCAAACCATTCAGGCGCAGGAGCATCGTAGCCAGCGTATACCGGCATTGAGTTCTTAAACCCGCGGCGTGTCCACTCAAACACGGTAGCGTTGTAATACTCTAGCAAGAATGCCTCGCTGCCTTTCCACATCTTCACAGCTGGGTGCCGGGCCCAGGCGATTGACTCTCCGGTCAGGA